>Ga0080064_1000991_pt2 | contig 45337 bp, 43 predicted proteins | sample Subgrocontami54m_FD_69260 | JGI IMG/M metagenome (GOLD analysis project Ga0080064, IMG submission 69260) | Subsurface groundwater microbial communities from S. Glens Falls, New York, USA - GMW46 contaminated, 5.4 m (SPADES assembly) (version 2) ...
AGGCCGGGCCGGCCTCGATGCCGCGAGCCTTGCCCCAGACCAGGACGCCCTTCAGGCCCGACCAAGCCTCCGTGTACTCGTCGAAGGCCAGGGCCACCTTGCCGGTGGCCTGGATGTTCCGCACCTTGACCCCATCAGCAGCCGAGGCGAAGTACATCCGATCCCCGTCCAGGATCGGACACACCGGCACGTTGTGCGGCGTCCCCTTCCGGCTGACCGTGGCCACGCGGCAGACCCGCTGGAACGCGATGAACTCTCGCTCGACCTTCTTCAGGCGCATCGGATGCTCCTCGACCTCGATCCGAGCGTACTAACCGCCAAGGCGCCAGTCCGCAATAGTCCGGACTGCTTCGGAAAGGTGAATGTTGAATATCGAACAACGAATGTCGAACTAGAAACGAGCGGAATCAGGGCGTTGCTGGAATTTGGAGAGTTCGAAGTTCATCATTCACTGTTCGACATTCGATATTGGTTCGACCATGGCGTCCTTGGCGTCAAGGCGGTTAATCAATCTCGGATCAGTCAACTGTGGCCCGCAACTCTGCAGCCGAACCAACACGCTGACTCATCCGGCCCCTCATCTGTTCTGGTGGTATGCCACCGGGGGCGCCCCTCACCGCTCTCCCATTTTCGGATCCCGGGGCCCACGCTGCCCCAGGTCCCGGAGCGTGGCGGCGGCCCGGAACCGCTCGAAGTCGGGGAACCGGAACGCGACGCGAATCCGGTCCGGATTCGTGAGAGGCCGGGGAAGCGCCTGCATCGGCCCCAGGTCAAACCGGTAGTAGGGGGCGTCCCGGGCGCCGCGCGCTGGCCAGGTCAGGCCTGGCAGGTCGCACCGGCGCACGCGCGAGACGCCGAGGACCGCGGCGTACTCCCGGATCAGCCCCGTCCGGCGGTGGAAACGGGAGGCGCTCTCGTAGAAGGCGATGTAGGCCACGGCGGTTCGGGAAGCGGCGATGGCGGATATCGGGACGTGGTAGAACCCGGCGCGGCGGATCAGCTCCAGATGCTCGGGTCCTCGAACCGGCCCCACCATGAGCGTCGCCGATCGCCCGCCGTCGGAGACAGTGAGAAACCCCACGCGCCCCCGGGCGAGATACCTCCGCGGGTCCGCCGGCAGGGGGCTGCGCCCGGGCGCGGAGCCCCGACCGGTTCCGCCCGCGGCCCCAGACCGCGCGCGCCGCGTGCTCCCCATGCGAGGGACCGTAGCACAGCCCTGCGAAATTTTCCAGTGGGGTGACCCCTCTATTCCGCGCATCGTGGCCAGTCGAACCCCGCGCGACCAGGCGATGTATCCCGCGGTAGACCGTGACCATCGTCGCCTTGACAGCCGGGCGCCGCCTGTGGTACGTGCAAGGCCGTTTTCGAGCATCCTGACAGAGGCAGGCCGCCTGAGGCGGTCCAACCCAAGGAGGTGAAGTCATGCGACGCTGGATCAGTACCGGAGTCATTCTTGCCCTCATCGTCCTGGCGTTGGTCGCGACGGCCCCGACGCCGGCCGCCGCACAGGCCAAGTATCCCAGCCGGCCCATCCAGCTCATCTGCCCGTGGGCGGCCGGCGGCGGCACGGACCGCATTGCCCGCATGGTGGCCGTTCTCCTGGAGAAGGACTTGGGGCAGCCGGTGACCGTCGTGAATCGCACCGGCGGCAGCGGGGCCGTGGGGCACACGGCCGGCGCCACGGCCGCCCCGGATGGCTCCACCATCACCATCGTCACCATCGAGATTACCCAGATGCACTGGCAAGGCTTGACCCCGCTCACCTACAGGGACTTTACCCCGGTGGCGCTCCTGAACATTGACCCGGCCGGCGTCCAGGTCGCGGTCAACGCCGAGTGGAAGACCCTGAAGGAGCTGCTGGACTACGTCAGGGCGAACCCCGGCAAGGCCATGGCCTCGGGGACCGGCAAGGGCGGCGTGTGGGACATCGCCCGGGCGGGGATGCTGAAGACGGCGGGGATCCCGGTGGACGCGATGCCGTGGGTGCCCAGCACTGGGGCCGCCACCGGCCTGCAGGAGCTGGTGGCGGGCGGCGTGCAGGTCGTCACCGCGAGCCTGCCGGAGGGCAGCACACTCATCGAGGCGAAGAAAGTGCGGCCGCTCGCCATCATGGCGGATCAGCGGGACCCGCTCTTCCCGAACGTGCCGACCCTGAAGGAGCAGGGGATCAACTGGACCATGGGGGCATGGCGCGGGATCGCGCTGCCCAAGGGATCCTCCCCGGAGCTGGTGGCGGTGCTCGAAAAGGCCCTGGACAAGGTGGTGAAATCGGCCGAGTTCTCCGACTTCATGAAGAAGAACGGCTTCGGCATCCTCTCGAAGCCGGCCGCGGAATTCGGCAAGTTCATGGCGGAACAGGACGACAGCATGGGGAAACTCATGAAGGAGGTCGGCCTGGTGAAGTAGCGCCGCCATGCGCATCCACGACGGCATCATCGGCGCCGGCTTCGTTGTGACCGGCGCCGCCATCTTCGCCAGTACGCTCGGGTTTCCACGCCTGGAGGGCGGGGCGCCGGGCCCTGCCCTCTTCCCCCAGGTGTTGGCCGTGTTGATGGTGGGCTTCGGGGTCTGCCTGGTCGTCCCGGCGGTCTCCGGCCTCCGAAGAAAATCCACGGAAGCGGCTCCTACCGACCCCGGGCTCGGCTCGGGCGGAATCGTCAACGCCCTCCTGGTCTTCGCCGCCATCATCGTGTTCATGCTGGTCTCGCCGGCCGTCGGCTTCCTCCTTACCACGACCGCCATCCTGCTCGGCCTGATGTGGTGGTTGGGGACGCCCGTCGTACGGGCGGCCCTCGCCGCGGCCGGCCTGACGCTGTTCGTCTACGTGATCTTCGGCAAGGTCCTGCGGGTCCCGCTCCCGCTGGGCCTCCTGTGGTTCTGAGATGGCCGAAAGTCTCTGGGCGGCGCTCTGGATGCTGGCGAATCCCACGGTCTGGGGCGTCATGTTCCTGGCCAGCGTGTACGGCCTCTTCGTGGGGGCCATGCCGGGGTTGACCGCCACCATGGCCACGGCGCTCCTGGTCCCGTTCACGTTCTTCATGGAGCCCTTCACGGGTCTGGCCGCCATCGTGACCATGGAGGCCATGGCGATCTTCGCCGGCGACATCCCCGCCGCCCTGGTCCGCATTCCCGGCACGCCGTCCTCGGCGGCCTACACGGACGACTCTTACCAGCTCGCCAAGAAAGGCAAGGCCGAGCTGGTTCTGGGCGTGGACGTCATCTGCTCGGCGATCGGCGGGATCATGGGCGCTGTCGTCCTGATGGTCGCTGCCACGGCCCTGGCCGAGGTGGCGATCCACTTCACGTCGTTCGAGTACTTCTGGCTCGGCGCCCTGGGGCTCAGCGCCACCACCATGGTGGGAACCGGCTCCATCGTCAAAAGCGCCCTGGCGATCCTCTTCGGACTGTTCCTCTCCACGATCGGCCTGGACATCACGCTGGGGTATCCGCGCTTCACCTTCGGCAGCACCGAACTGCTGAACGGGGTGAACTTCATCCCGGCCATGATCGGGCTCTTCGGGATCTCCGAGGTCATCCGCAACGTGACCGCGCCGCACCGCCCCTTCGAGATCACGCAGGTCAACCACCGCCAGATCTTCCGGGGGGTCTGGGGCGTCGTCTCGAAGTACCGCTGGAACATCCTGCGCTCCGGGGCCATCGGGACATTCATCGGCATCCTCCCCGGTGCGGGGGCGGACGTGGCGGCGTGGCTGGCCTACGGCGTGTCGAAACGCTTCTCCAAGACGCCGGAAGAATTCGGGAAGGGCCACATGGAGCCGGTGGTGGACGCGGGCACGGCGAACAACGCCTGCCTGGCGGGCGACTGGGTGCCGGCCCTGGTCTTCGGCATCCCGGGGGATGCCATCACGGCCATCGTCATCGGGGTGCTCTTCATGAAGGGCGTGCGGCCGGGCCCGCTGATCTTCGAGCAGCAGCGGCCGCTGCTCTACGCCCTGTACCTGACCTTCATTCTGGCGAACATCCTGATGATCCCCTTCGGCTACCTGGCCGTCTGGGCGAGCGCCAAGATGCTCAAGGTCTCGCGCAGCATCCTGCTGCCCGGCATCCTGATCTTCTGCATCGTGGGGGCTTACGCCATCAACAACAGCTTCTTTGACGTCGGCGTCATGCTGGTCATGGGGGTGGTCGGGTTCCTCTTCGAGGCGAACGGCTTCCCGGTGGCGCCGGTGGTGCTGGGCCTGGTCCTGGGCCCCATCGTCGAGCAAAACTTCATGGTCAGCATGATCAAGACCCGGTGGGACCTCACCCAGTTCTTCAGCCGCCCGGCCGCGGCCATCCTGGCGGTCTTGACCATCCTCACCTGGCTGGCGCCCGTCTACCCCATCCTGTTCCGCCGGTTCGCCCGTTCCGCCTCCCCTGCCTGAGCCCAGGGCCAGAGTTCATTCCGGAATTCTCACCGCCAATCCCGCCACGGGCGGGACAAGACCACCAAGGTCTGCCAATCTAAGAGCCGAAGGCTCGGATCAAAAGCGTCCGAGTACACTCCGACGGCTCTCTCCCCGCGAATGCAAAATATGGGGAAGTGTCTTGGTGTCCTTGGTGTCTTGGTGGTTGAATTGCCGGAGCCGGATTCACGAAACTCCGGGGTTGGGCAGGAGTTCATCCAGGACAGTCTCGTAGGTCCGGAGTGCCGCCTGGCCGAACAGCACGAATCGCACCAGCGTGATCTCCGGGTGGGCCTTCAAGTAGTCCATGACGGTGCGTAGGGCGATGCGGGCAGCGTCGGCCATGGGGTAGCCGTAGGCCCCGGTGCTGATGGAGGGGAAGGTTAGGCTCTTGATGCCTTTCTCGGAGGCGAGCCGCAGGCCGTTCCGGTAGGCACTGGCCAGGAGCTCCGGCTCCCGGTGCTTGCCGTCGCGGTAGACTGGACCCACGGTATGAATCACCCACGTGGCCCGGAGGCGGCCCCCCGTCGTGATCCGTGCCTCGCCCGTGGGGCAGCCGCCGATTTTCCTGCATTCCTCCAGGATCTGCGGCCCGCCGGCCCGGTGGATGGCCCCATCCACCCCGCCTCCGCCCAGCAGGCTGGTGTTGGCCGCGTTGACGATGGCCTCGGTGTCCTGTTGCGTGATGTCGCCCTCGACGAGTTCCAGTCTGGAGGTCCCAATCTGCACCGTGCGCATGGCCTCTCTCCAGCCAAAATTTCGGATTTCGGAATGCGGATTGCGGATTGAAAACACAAGATGCGAAATCCATAGTCCGCAATGCACGAGGGCGGAATCGCTGGAAGCGTCCACATTACGGCTGTGGTCCGGGCAGGCTAGGGCGGCCGGGAGACCTGCCGCTCGGCCCAGCGGTCGAACCATCGTCGAACCCGGCGCTCCACGAGCTTCATGGTCAGGATCGCCAGGGCGCATAGCACCACGATCGCCAGAGGCGACCGGGGCAAAAGACGCGGGACCACCAGCACGACGACAGCCAGACCCGCCAGACAGACGCCCGCCCCGATCCAGCGCCGCAGCCTCGCGGCATCCCGCGCCACCGGCCTAGTCTGCACGGTCCGCCCCGCGGGCGAGGAACGCCTCCAGGTCCTCGACCTTCACGCCGTACCGGGAGGCCACCCGCCGCAGGTCCGGATCGCGCCGGGGCTCCCCGGTGCCGGGCACCGGGGCGCGCGGGCCAGTCGGCGACCACGCCTCCTCCCGGATGTTCAGGGACAGGAGGTCGAACCGCGCGTAGTGCCCCAAGCAATCGAAATACGCCTTGGCGAGCCGCCGCTCCTCGGCAGTGATCTCCGTCCAGACGATGGTCTCCTCGTTGAAGACGGGGCCCGCCAGGAACAGCCCGGCCGGGTTCACGATGCAACTGCCGCCCACGGCCAGGTTGTATCGCATCTCGTCCCGGAGGTCCGCCGGCACATCGTCCGGCCGCAGGAACCAGCTCGAGCTGACCACGAACACCTGGTTCTCGATGGCGTATTCGCGGATGGCCGGCTCGATGTCGCAGGTCCTCGCCCCCGGTTCCGGGCTCTTCCCCCCCAGGTGCTTGTCCACCTTCCACCAGCCGGGCCACACGGCGCAATGGATCTCCTCCCCCTTGATAGCCATGGCCGCCCGCAGCAGCGTCATGTGGTGCTCGTAGCAGATGAGGCCACCCACGGTCCCGATGTCCAGGTCGAAAACCCGGATGTCGGCGGCATCCCCCATCCCCCAGTACACCCGTTCCGAGTGGGTGGGCATGAGCTTGCGGTGGCGGCCCAGGACCTTCCCGTCCCGCCCCACGAAGAGCAGGGTGTTGTACAGGGTGAGGCTCCCCGGCCGGTCGTCCAGCTCGTTGCATCCGACGACGCAGTGGACCCTGGCGCGTCGCGCCGCGTCGGCGATGACCTGCGCCTCCTCTCCATCCGCCCGGATGGCGTGCCGCTGCATCTCCACGACGAGCTCCGTGGACCGGCGGACCGACACGGCCCCCCGCCAATACGGGTAGGCGGCGAAGTAGGTCTCGGGAAAGACCAGGAGGTCGAGGCCCAACCGCCCACCCTCCTCGATGAAGCGCACGGTCTTCTCCAGCGTTTTTCGCTTGTCGAAGAAGTGCGGCGCCACCTGCGCCGCGCCGACGCGTACCCGCTCCTGCATGGCGGCCTCCTCCCCATCAGCGGTGTGGAATGACAGCTTATCCCCGGCGGGGACCGGGGTCAATAGCCGGCGCCCCCATGTGGCCCTGCCCGGTAATCCGATCAGGACAAGCCCTGAAATGGCTTGCCATCCCCCGGTCAGTTGACTAGACTACGTCCTAGCGCCGGCGTAGCTCAGTTGGCAGAGCAGCGGTTTCGTAAACCGCAGGTCCTCGGTTCAAGTCCGAGCGCCGGCTCCAGCATTTTCCCACCACTCCGGGAATCCCCGGGGAGCATCGCTTGCTCGCCCACACGAAACCGAGGGAAACCCGAGTCACGCGACAGCAGAGAGGAGGATGCGGACGGTGAAGCGGTGGGGCGACTGGCTGGCCGGGGGGCTCTGCCTGCCGGCCCTGCTGGCCCTGGCGGTTTCCGCCGGGGCGCAGGACGGGGCCAAGGCCCCGGATCGGCGGATGCAAGCAGAGGCCCACTACGAACTCGGCGTGATGTACCACGAGCGGGTCTTCGAATCCCTGGACCAGGCGATCGCCGAATACGAACAGGCTGTCAAGTTGAAGCCGGATTACGCCGAGGCCCACTACAATCTGGCACTCTCCTACCACACCAAGGCCAAGTTAGGGACCGACGACCGGACGCTGTACCGGAAGGCCCTGGCCGAGTACAAACTCTACTTGAAATACAGCCCCCAGGGGGACCTGGCCGCCAAGGCCAAGCAGAACATCCGGGCCGTGGAGGCGAGATTGCGCCAGTGAGCGGTTCCGGCGAGGGAAGGTGAGAATCATGCAGTGGTGTGCAACCTGTGCGGGCGGCTCCGGAGGCTGGAGCCGCCGCCAGTTCCTCCTCGCACTGGGGCAGGCATCCCTGGCCGCCGGCCTCCTTCCGCGCGTCGGCGCAGCCTACACCATCATGGACGAGGCGGGCGATGTGAAGATCGGTCGCGAGGCCGACCCCGAGATCCTCAAGCGATTCGGCTACTACGACGGTCCCGACCTCCAGAACTACGTCGCCCAGGTCGGCCTCCGCGTGGCGGCCACCTCCGACACCCGCTTCAGTTTCCAGTTCAAGGTGGTGGACCAGGCCACCATCAACGCCATGGCTCTGCCGGGCGGCTTCATCTACCTCACCCGGGGGATGCTGGCGGAGCTGAACGACGAGGCGCAGCTCGCGGGCATCCTCGGCCACGAGATGACGCACGTCAACTCGCGTCACGCGGCGAAGCTGCTCACCAAGGCCTTCGGCACCCAGCTGGCCACCCTCCTCGGCGTGGGGGCGGCCGCGGCCAGCGGCGCGGGTGCCGCAGCCACCGGCATCGTCATGATCTCCAACCACGTGACCAATTACATGCTGCTGGGCTATGGGCGCGAATACGAACTGGAGGCGGATGAGGTCGGCCTGCGCTACGCCCACCGGGCGGGCTATGATCCCCGCCGCATGGTGACCTTCCTCCGGGTCCTGCGCCGCACGGAGATCTTGCGCGGCCAGTCCACCTATCACGGCTTCGAGGCCACCCACCCCGACACCGCCCTCCGGATCGCCAAGGCGGATACCATGGCGACCCTGCTGGTCGCCGAAGGAGGCGCGTTGGAGGTCAAGGCCGACAACTACAAGGCCCACCTCGATCGGCTGCGATACGGCGAGGCCAAAGATCAGCAGCGCCTCAAGGTGTACACGGTGAAGGTCGGCGACACGCTGGGCAGCATCGCCCGGGACGAGATGGGGGACGAGGGCCGCCGTTTCGAGCTGGCCACCCTGAACGGCCTCCGGGACGACGCCGCCCTCACGCCCGGCTCCCGCCTGAAGCTGATCGTCAAGCAGTAGCCCGGAATCTGAAGAAAACTGCAAACCGCCAAGACGCCAAGGCCGCCATGGACATAGAGTCTCGCCTTTTCCCCCAGGGCAGCGCAAAAACAGCCGAGGTTGAGACCTTGCCCGATCTTTCCCCGCCGCAATTGTGTCCACCTTGGCGTTCTTGGCGCCGTGGCGGTTGGTAATGAGGAGGCGTCCACTATGTCTTGGACCCCACGCGGGATCATCACCGCCCTGCTGACCCCGTTCCACGAGGACGGGGCCCTGGACCTCGACACCCTGCGGACCCGGATCGCCTGGCAACTGGACCGGGGGATCCACGGCCTGCTGGTCGGCGGGGTCAGCGGCGAGTACGTGAACCTTTCGCCCGAGGAACGACGGCAGGTGGTCCGGACGGCCGTGGAGGCGGTCGCGGGCCGGGTGCCAGTCATCGCCGGCATCCTCGAGCCCAATACGCGCCAGGCGGTCGCCGCGGCGAAGGACTTCGAGGCCCTGGGCGTCCAGGCTCTGCTCCTTCTCACGCCGTACCACAACTTGCCCACGCCCGCGGGGGTCCTGAACCATTTCCTGACCGTCCACGACGCGACATCCTTGCCGATCCTGCTCTACAATAACCCCGGGCGGACAGGGATCGACATGGATCTCGCCCTGCAGGCGGAGCTGGCCGGCCTGCCCCGCGTCATCGGGGTCAAGGAGTGCCGGCGCGATCTGGCGATCGTCTCAGAGCAGATCCGGCGGGCCCGACCCGGGTTCGCCGTCCTGTCGGGCGAGGACGATCTGGCCCTGGCCACCTTCGTCTTGGGGGGCCCGGGTGCCATCCTGACAGGCGGCAACATCCTGCCGACGCTGTTCATGGACGTCTTCCACCTCGTGGAGCGGGGTGAGGTCGCCAAGGCCGTGGAACTTCACCACCAGATGATGCCCCTCATCCTGGCAATCTACACCAGGAACCATCCGTTCCCGCTCAAGGAGGCCATGGCCCTCGCCGGGATGCCGGTCGGGCCCGCGCGCCCGCCCCTCGCCCCCATGGACGAGGGGCAACGCGCCGCGGTCCGCGCGGCCCTGCGCGACCTGGGGCTCCTTCACGCCTAAACACTGGGCAACTAGGAAATCGGGCAACCTGGCAACTTGGAACCCCGGATTGCCAGATTGCCGGATTGCCTGATCGTCAAAAAGCGTGACAGACATCGTGGATGCCCGGGGGGTGGAGGTCGAGCGCATGTTCTCGGCCATCGCTCCCCGGTACGACTTTCTCAACCGGCTGCTCTCCGCCGGGCGGGATCGCGCGTGGCGACGCGCGGCGGTGGCCGCCACGGCCCTTCCCCAGGGGGGACGGCTGCTGGATGTCTGCACTGGAACGGCCGACATGGCCCTAGAGGCCGCCCGGCAGTTCCCCGAGGCCCGGATCGTCGGCGTGGACTTCAGCCGCCCCATGATCACCCTGGGTGCAACCAAGGTAGAGCGGGCCCGCCTGGCGGATCGGATCCAATTACAGGTGGCCCCGGCCGAGGCCCTGCCCTTTCCGGATGTATCGTTCGATGCCGTGACCGTGGCCTTCGGGCTGCGAAACGTCCCGGATCGCCAGCGAGGGTTGCGCGACATGTGTCGGGTCCTCCGACCGGGCGGTCGCGCCGTCGTCCTGGAGTTCACCACCCCACCGGGCCGGCTGTTCCGGGGCGCATACCTGTGGTACTTTCACCGGGTCTTGCCATGGATCGGGCGCCTCGTTTCCGGGCATCCATCAGCGTACTCGTACCTCCCGGCCTCGGTCACAGACTTTCCGCCTCCGGAGGGGCTCGCGACCTGGATGCGAGGTGCCGGCTTCACCGAGGTCTCGTACCGCCTGCTCACAGGCGGTATTGTGGCGATCCACGTTGGAAGAAAGTAAATAGCCGTCAGCCGTCAGCCGTGAGCTTCTGAATGAAGGACCAGAGGCTCGGATCAGAAAGCCAAGAACGGCGCACGCGCTTTTTCCGAAGCTGAATGCTGAGGGCTGACGGCTGAAGGCTAGAGATGGCGCGAGCGATGCTAGAGAAGCTGCGCACCTTCCTCGAGATGATCCGCTTCTCCCACACGGTCTTCGCGCTGCCGTTTGCGCTCATGGGGGCGGTGCTGGCGGCCGGTGGGATCCCCTCACGCGACAAGCTTTTGTGGATCCTGGTGGCCATGGTGGGAGCCAGAAGCGGGGCCATGGGGGTGAACCGCCTCGCCGACCGGCACCTGGATCGCAGGAATCCCCGCACGTGGGATCGGGCGCTGCCGCAAGGTCGGATTTCCCCTGCCGAGGTGTTGGCCTTCGTGGTGGCGTCGTTCTCGATCTTTCTGCTAGCGGCCTGGATGCTGAATCCGTTGTGCTTCGCCCTGGCCCCAGTGGCCATCCTGATCGTCAGCGGGTACTCATACACGAAGCGCTTCACAACCCTCTCCCACGCGATACTCGGCTTCTGCCTGGGGCTGGCGCCCATCGGCGCGTGGATCGCCGTGACGGGACGGATCGCCCTCCCCGCTGTGGTCTTGGGGGTCGCGGTCCTCTTCTGGGTAGCGGGCTTCGATATCCTCTACGCCTTGATGGACATCGAATTCGACCGGCAGAGCGGACTCTTCTCCATCCCGGCCCGCCTCGGGGTGAACGGCGGGATCCTGGTCGCGCGGCTCTTCCACCTCTTCACGGTGGGCGGTCTTGCACTCTTGATTCCCCTGCTGAACTTGGGCTCCGTGTACACGATCGGGCTTCTGTTAGCCGTGGCCCTCCTGGCGTATGAGCATTTCCTGCTGCACCGGCACGGATTGGCCGAGCTGGACGTCGCCTTCTTCAGCGTGAACGGGGCTCTCAGCATCGGCATGTTCCTGTTCACCCTGGGCGACCTTCTCCTGGGCTAGCGCCGAGAGGACGGCGGCATGCTGGTGGACGTTCCCCGCGGATCCAGGACGCACCGCTGATGCAACGCTACCTGTCCTTCGTCGTCGCCGACCTGGCCCTGGCGATCCCGGTGGACCAGGTTTTCGAAGTGGCGCCCGTGCCCCCGCTCACGAGGATCCCGCGCCCCGCCCGCCACATCGAGGGACTGGCCACCCTGCGGGGCAAGCCCCTCCCCGTCATGGACCTTCGCAAGCGGCTCGGCCTTGTGAACCCGGTGATCAGCCGCCACACGCGGATGATCGTCGCCTGGCCCGGTGGACGCCGCGAACTCCTGGGCCTGATCGTGGACTCCGTGGGGGAGATCCTCTCGGTGGTCGAGGCGGAAAGCCCGGCACGCATCCCGGCCTCCTGGGTGGACGAGGGCCTCTTGATCGGCGCCATCGAGATCCAGGGCCGGCCGGTGCTTTTGCCCGACCTGGTGAAGATTGCGGAGTGCGCGTGATGCGCTCAGGATTTCGGATTTCGGATGTCGGATTTCGAATGTGAGGGTCGGACGGGAGTTCTGAAACAGCGCGGCAGAACGATGGCACTGCTTGACAGGGCGGCTCCCGTGTTCTATCTTGTACGATATCTTGTACAAGTTGGGGAGCCAATGGTCAGGACGATACCAGTCTCAGAAGCGCGACAAACCTTGCCCGAACTGGTGAGCCGGATGCGGAAGCTGATGGACCGCGTCATCATCACCAGAAAAGGGAAACCCGAGGCGGTCATTATGGGCTTTGAGGAATACGAGAGCTGGGTTGAGACCTTGGAGCTGTTGTCCAAACCGGAAACAGTTCGAGGCATCCGGGAGGGATTGGCTGATCTGAAAGCAGGGCGGTCCCGAACGTTCGAGGAGATCTTCGGGGAACCTCTGCATGCCAAACCCAAGAGACGTTAGACTCTCCCGCCGCGCCGAGAAGGCGCTTCTTGCGCTCGACGCCCGCCTCCAGGAACGGGTCAAAGAAGCCATCCGAGAGCTAGCCGGAAGCCCTCTCTCAGGGAAAAAATTGAAGGGCCAGTTTGAGGGGCTCAGGTCGTACCGCATGGGCCCCGTACGGATCGTCTACCGCTTCACGAAAGAGCTGTTGGGGGCAGTGTTCTTTGAGCATCGCAAGGATGCGTACCGGTGAGGCGCATTCCAAGAGGAGGCAGAAAGCAGTAGGCCGAAGGCAGCAACTCAATTGCGGATTGCGGATTTGGGATTGCAGATTGCAAGCGGGGTTGGGAAATTCGCAATCTGCAATTTGAAATCTGCAATTAGCGCCAGAAGGCAGCGTTATGCGAATCGGGGACGTCACCGATTCTCCGGTGCTCCGCTTCCCCGATTCGCCCTTACTTTGTCCCTGTGTTCTAGCTACTTCAGCCCCAGCTTCTCGACGATCCGCCGGTAGTTCAGCCGATCCCGCAAGAGTTCCCGGGCGCGTTGGACCTTCCGCTCCTCCCGGATCCGGATCCGGCCCAGGACCGCCTCCAGCTTCTCCACCGTGGTATAGGTGTCGTAGTGGACGCTGATCATGGGGACGCCGACCTCGCGCGCCCGAGCAATGATAATCTCGTTGGGCATCTGATCGCCGGTCAGCACCAGGCACTTGGTGGAGGTCTCCAGCGCCGCAAGCTGGATGTCCGCCCGGTGCCCCCCGGTGATGACCGCTTTGTTGGGGAGCTTCCGGAAGTAGCCCAGGGCGGCGTCCACGTCCATGGCACCCACGCTGAAGCGCTCCACGAATTCGTCCAGCCGCTCGTGGGCGCAGATCACCTTGCCGTCCAGGATCTCGGTGAGCTGGCGGACCGTCACCGCGTCGAGGACGCGGTCCAGGGGCAGCACACCCAGCACCTCGATCCCCTTGGCCCCGAGGAAGGGCACCACCATCTGCTCCACCTCGGGCAGGCTCTGCGGGGTGACACGATTCAGGACCACCCCCATGAGGCGATCCCCCAGCGCCTCCTTGGCCGTCAGGATGCAGTCCAGACAGACCTCGTTGAGGTAGGGATCAATCAGGAGGACCGACGCCCGGAATTCCTTCGCCAGCCGGGTCCCAGAAATCCCGAGGAACGCGCCGTCGGCCAGCGAGCCGGCACCCCCGATGAGCGTGACGTCCTTCCCCATCGAGACAGCCTCGTAGGCCTGCTGGATCTTGGGACGGAGATCGGCCGTCTCGCCCCGGAGCCCTCGGACCACCAGATCCTGGGTCAGCACCACGGGACAGATCTGTTCCAGCGGCTCCGCCAATTGCAGGATGCCCTTGAGGAACTGGGCGTCCGCGTCCACCACCTTCCCGTTGGAGGTCGTCGGCAGCTTCCCCAGGGGCTTGAGGTAGCCGACCTTGTACCCGCTCTCCTTGAGCGCCAGGCCCAGCCCCACGGTGATCATGGTCTTCCCGGAATTGCCGGCCGTCGAACCGATGAATAACGCCTGCATGACAGACCTCCGATTTTCGATTGGTGATTGTAGATTGAGGATTGATTAGAACAATCAGCAATCGGCAATCACAAATCCTCAATCGATTGCTAGCCGGGCGTCGATCGCCACCGCCCCCTCGCCTTCGGGCCTGACCAGCAACGGGTTGACGTCCAGTTCCAGGACTTCGGGGAAGTCCACGCAGAGCTGGGACAGCCGGCACAGGGCATCCACGATGGCGTGGAGGTCCGACGGCTTCTCCCCGCGCACCCCCCGCAACAGCGGGAACGAACGGATCTCGCGGATCATGGCCTCGGCCTGGTCGGGACCGATGGGGGCCACGCGGAAGGCCACGTCCTTCAGGACCTCCACGTAGATGCCGCCCAGGCCGAACATCAGGAGCGGGCCGAACTGGGGGTCGCGGGTCATGCCCAGGATGACCTCTTTGCCGCCCACCACCATTTCCTGGACGCCGATGCCCTGGATGGCCGCGTGGGGGAAGAACCGGCGCACGCTGGCGTCGATACCCGCGAACCCCTGGGCCACCGCGCCGGCATCCGCCAGGTTCAGCCGCACGCCGCCCACGTCCGTCTTGTGCAGGATGTCCGGCGAGACGATCTTCAGGGCGACGGGGAACCCCATGGCGGTCGCGGCCGCCACCGCCTCGTCCACGGTCCGGGCCAGCACGTTCTGCGGCAGGCGCAGGCCGTAGGCCGCGATCACCTCGCGGGCCTCCCGCTCCCCCAGTTGCGTCCGCGAGGCCCGCCGCGCCTCCAGGATCGCCAGAGCCACGCGCCCCTTCTCCACCGTGTACTCGCGCGGCGGAACCGGCGTGTACTCCTGCCACTGGCGGTAGCGGACCATGGCCTCGAAGGTGCGGACGGCTGGCTCCGGATACGGGTACTGGGGGATGCCGTAGTTGCGCAGGACCGCACGGGCCTTCCCCAGGCTCGCCTCGCCCATGAAGGCGGTGAAGAACGGTTTCCCGGTCCGTTTCGCCGTCTGGCCGACCACCTCGGCGAACTTGTCGTTCTCGGTCATGGCCTGGGGCGTGGTGAGGGCCAGCACCCCGTCCACGTTCGGGTCGGCTGCCACCGCCTCCAGGGCCGCCTGGTAGCGGTCCTGCTTGGCGTCGCCGATGACGTCCACCGGGTTGTACAGCGCGGCCGTGGGCGGCAGGGCCGCGCGCAGCCGCTCGACCGTCTCGGGCGCGAGCGCCGCCATCTTCACCGTGGACCGCTCCACGGCGTCCGCGGCGATGATGCCCGGCCCGCCGGCGTTGGTCACGATGCACAGGCGCGGTCCCGTGGGCAGCGGCTGGGAGGCGAAGGCCCGGGCGAAGTTGAACAGCTCCTCGATGCTCTCCGCCCGGATGACCCCTGACTGCCGGAAGGCGGCGATGAAGGCCTTCTCGGACCCGGCCAGCGTCCCCGTGTGCGACGAGGCAGCGCGGGCGCCCGCGGCGGTCCCGCCCGACTTCACGATGATGAGGGGCTTGACCCGGCTGGCCGCATGGGCGGCCTGCATGAACCGCTGGCCGTTCTCCACGCCCTCGATGTAGCCCAGGATGACGCGCGTCTCGGGGTCCGCCGCCAGGGCCTCGATGAAGTCCACCTCGGATGTGTCCGCCTTGTTGCCCAGGCTGATGAACTTCGAGAATCCCACGTCATTCCCGATGGCCCAGTCCAGGATCGCCGTGCACAGGGCCCCCGATTGGGAGAAGAAGGCGATCTCGCCCACGGGGGGCATGCCGGCCGCGAAGGTCGCGTTGAGACGGCTCTTCGTATCAATGACCCCCAGGCAGTTGGGTCCCACCACGCGGATCCCCAGCTCCCGCACGCGCGCGCGAAGGACCTTTTCGATCTCGGCCCCCTCGCCGCCGACCTCCTTGAAGCCGGCCGAGATCACGATGGCCGACCGGATCCCCCGGGCTGCGCACGCCTCTAACGTGGGCAGGCACACCTTGGGCGGGATGACCAGGACCGCCAGGTCCACCCCGTCGGGGACCTGGGTCAGGTCCGGATAGCACGGGAGGCCGCGGATCTCGCTGGCTTTCGGGTTTACGGGATAGATCGGGCCAGGGAAGCCTGCCTGGACGAGGTTGTTCACGATGCTGAAGCCGACCTTCCCCTCCTCTCGCGAGGCCCCGATCACCACCACGGCATTGGGCTTGAAGAAACCGTCGAGCATGCTGTCCTCGTTTGACGTCCGAAAAATGGAAGCTGGAAACTGGAAATCGGAAACTGGGAAGACGCGGTCAGCAACCCTCAGGGTCTGGACTCGCCTCCCGGTTACTCGCCTTTTCGCTCCCGTTTTCAGATGGGTTGGCCTTAGTCAGAAGCGCCGCCCATGCGGCATCCACGGCGGCCTGGATGGCCACGACCGCGTGGACTCGTCCTGGCCGAAGGCGATTTCTTCACGGGGCCTCAACTGATGGCCGACAGGACCGTGTGGCCCCCGGCCTCCAGGTGCACCAGCAGCGGATCCACCGGCACCCCGTCCAGGCGGAACACCAGGACCTTCTTCTCCTCGCCGCGGTGGGCGGCCGTGGCGGTGACCATGCTGACGATGTCGCCCCCCTGTCCCTGGATGATCCGGCACACGTCCAGGAAGGCACCGGGCCGATCCTCCAGGACCAACTCCAGCCGCGTCTGGTTCTGCTGGATGCCCATCACGTCCACGAAGGCGGCGAGGATGTCGGTCTCGGTGATGATCCCGACGAGGCCCCCGTCCTGCAGCACGGGCAGGCCGCCGATCTTGTGCTGCAACATCAGGCGCGCCGCCTCCTCGATGGGGGTGTCGGGGGTGACGGTGTACACCTTCCTGGTCATGATCTCCCGGATCTTGATCTTCTCCAGGAGGTAGTGCAGCTCATGGACCTCCAGGCTGGTGGCCGGCGAGGGTGAGGCCTGCCGGATATCCCGGTCGGTGACGATGCCGACCAGCCGGCCCCCCTCCACCACGGGCAGATGGCGGATACCTTTCTGGCGGATGAGGGTCATGGCGTGCCGGAAAGAATCCTCGGGGCTCAGCGTGACCGGGTCGCGCTTCATCCGCTTCTCGACCAGCATGGCTCTCCTCCTCGGCCCATCCCGCCCGCGGACACCCGCCGCGGACGGAGGACCCAACGCCCGGCCAGCCCCGCCCTGGCGGGGCTAGGCCGCAGCGCGAATACTGACGACCGGGCACGGCGCCGTGCGCACGACCCGCTCGGCCGTGCTGCCCATGATCAGGCGATCCAGCCCGCGGAGGCCCTGGGTCCCCATCACGATCAGATCCACATGATGCTCCCAGGCGTAGCGGACGATCTGCCGGAAAGGCGGCCCCGCCACCACCGCGGTCTTGGCGCGCGGCAGGAAGCGGAGCGCGCGGTGCACCTGGCCATGCAATGTGTGCTCCGCCTCGCGAACCATCTCCTCCCGCAGTTGTTCCAAGGGCGGGTGAGGGATGTGCGAGCAGGTGATGTCCAGCGGGTCGTAGACGACATGCAGGACCGTCAGGTCCGCGCCGAACCGCTGGGCCAGATCCCCCGCATACTCCATGGCCCGCTCGGAGGTCTCGCAGAAATCCACCGGGCAGAGGATGTGATGGATGGAGGGCGCGGCCAGCTCCGCCGGACGCGGCCGGGGCGCGGCGGGCACGCCGGCCTCCTGCCGAACCGCCAGTGTCCTGCCTCGGAGCAGGAGCACCGGCACCAGGGCGGCCCGCACGACCGCCTCGGCCACGCTGCCCAGCATGAAGCGCCGGATCCCGCTGCGCCCATGGGTGGACATGGCGATGAGGTCGGCCCGCTGCGACTGCGCGTGATCCAGGATCTCCTCGACGGCACGCCCGTACCGGACGGCGCTCCGCACCGGGACGCCCCGGGCCGCCAACTGCCGCTCGAGCCCGGCCAGGTAGGCCTCCGCTTCCTCCACCGCGCGAACCTGCGCCTCCGTCTGGTCCACGCCGGGGAGGGCGTGGACCAACGCCACCCGCAGGAGCAGGACCTCCGCCCCGTGGAGCGTGGCCAGGTCCACCACCTCGGGCAGGATCGCCTCTGCCAGCGGAGAGCCATCCAGGGGAACCAGGATCCGGGCGAACATGGGTGCCCTCCCACGCGCGGTCCTACGGGGTCCCGACCCGCATGGACGGGTGCTTGACGGTCAGGACCGGGCACGGCGCCTTGCGCACGACCTTCTCCGCCACGCTGCCCAAGAGGGCGTGCGCCAGGCCGGTCCGGCCGTGGGTGGCCATCACGATGAGATCCATCTCGTGCTTGGTGGCGTACTCAATAATCTCGCGGAAGTCCATCCCCACCCGGACCTCCCGGTGAAAGATCAGCTCCCGGCCCTTGGCCGCCTCCACCTGCTGGTCCATGGCGGCGTTCGCCTCGGCCGTGAGGTCCTTCACCATCTTCTCCGGGTCGAAGTTCACCGCGTACGCCTCCGTCAGGCGCGGGGGCGGCGCGACCACGTGGAGCAGGTGCACCTCCGCGCCGAACTCCTGGGCGAAGGTCAGGGCGTAGGACCAGGCGTACTGCGCGTGCTCCGAGAAGTCCGTGGGGAACAGGATCCGTCGGATCGGCAGCATGGCGGCCCCTCCGAGCGGCGAAAGGTTCATGTCCCTCAGACCGCCTGACCGGCGCCGCGTCCGGCCAAGGCCGTCTGGATGGCGGCGATCAACTCCGCCATCTTCAGCGGCTTGCTGATGAAGGCCGCGGCCCCAAGTTCCAGGGCCTGGCTGTAGCTTCCCCAATCCCCGAAGGCGGTGATGATGATCACGGGCAGGGGGGGGTGGGTCTGGCGGATGGCCCGCAGAAGCTCCAACCCCCCGTCGTCGGGCATCAACATGTCCGTGACGACGAGATCATACGGCTTCCGGGAGAGCGAGGCTATGGCCTCATGCCCGTCTCCTGCCACGGAGATCCGGTAGCCTTCCTTCTCCAGGACCTTCCGCAGGAGGTCCCGCATCTCTGTATCATCCTCGACGATCAGCAGGTGCGCGCTCATGGTCTCCATGCCCCCGCTCTGCGCCTCTGTGACGAGCCCACCAGAACTTTCTGCCATTGAGAATTGCAAAGCCAATGCCACGGGTGGGAGAAAGCGGACACGAGGGCATCTCTCACGGTGCTTGCTACAGGAGACCCAAAGCCACACAGAAACGACGAGTTTCACGCGCCCCCGGCACTCGGAACTCCTCCCCGCCTGGCACGCAATCGCGAGTGCCACGGTCCCACATCTCCTGCTGTCTCAGTCCTGTGGAAACCTGAGACCCTTTGTCTCAGTAGCGCCGCTCGAGGTGAGACGCCGGGTTGGAACGGAGAATCGTCGGGGGAGTCGAAGAGGTGGAGGGCTTCGGCGATCGTGGTGTTGGCGAGAAACGAAGGGTGACGGCACGATGGAGGACGCCACCACTACGCGAGGGCGATCAGGCAATCGGGCAATCAGAGGCAGGCTTAGTACTGCGTTCCGCAAATACAGTCACACTCATTTCTTCTCCCTCTCCCTGGATGGGAGAGGGCACCCAGGGGGTACCCGGTGAGGGTGTCATGAAAGTTTCCGTTCCGACGGTCCCCCTCACCCCAACCCTCTCCCACAAAGGGGAGAGGGGGATCGAAAGCTTGCGTCGGGACAATAGGTGAGCGTAATTCTGAACCGGGGCACTTAGGCGCGATCACGGGGGCCTGCCCCGGGATCATGCAGCAGGTGCCGCGCCCGCCAGGGCGAAGCCCGCCTCCAGGGCGCGGCGGTTCAACTCCTCGGTGCCCTTCGGCACACGCGCCAATACGGCGCGTTCGATGGCCTCGCGCGAGACCACTTTCGACAGGCCGGTGATGACTCCCAGGGAGACGATGTTGGCCACCATGGCCTTGCCCACCGTGTCCTTCGCGGTGTCAATGATGGGGAGCCGGTGCACCGCGAAATCCCCGTTCGGGACGTTCACCACCTTGGTCGAGTCCACCACCAGGATCCCCGAGGGCTTCAGGTCGTGGCCGTACTTGTCCGCGGCCGCCTGAGTCAACGCCAGCAGCAAGTCCACCGCCATGGCCTTGGGGTAATCAATCTCCTCGTCGCTGATGATGACCTCGGCCTTGCTGGCGCCCCCCCGGGACTCCGGCCCGTAGACCTGGGTCTGGGTCGCGTTCTTGCCGTCGTAGATGGCGGCCGCTTCCGCCAGGATCACGCCCGCCAGGACGATCCCCTGCCCACCCTCGCCACTCAACCGGATTTCATAGCGGTAGCTCATCGGATGCCGCTCCATGCACGGAGAATCGGGAAGGTCTGCTTCGCACGGGCGTGTCGCAACCGCCGGGAGGGGGCGGTCCCCTCCCGGCGGTCGTCTCGGTGCGGACTATTCGAACTTCAGCTTGAACGCCCCTGTGGAGAAGGCGTGGCGAACCTGCACGTTGTCGAAGACGGCCACGCCGAAGGCGTACTCTTTCTTCAGGTCGTTGAACTGCACGTCGAACTCGCTGCCGGTCACCAGCTTCCGAGAAAACTCGACCATGCGCACGCCGTCCTTGTAGGTGTGCCGGGCCGCGATGTCGCCCCGGTCGCCGGTGAATGGGGCCACGATGATGCCGGGCACCTCGTCGCCGGCCTTGTACTTGCTGTCGTCGAAGGCCTCCTTCTCGCTGTCCACGATCCAGTACGGGGGCGCCGGCTTGTTCCCCTTGAGGGCGAACTTCGGCCCCTTCTTGTCGTCGCTCACGTTGTCATTGTAGCCGCCGCCCGTCTTGGGATCGCTCTTCCGACCCGCCTCGGGGGTCTTGTCCTTGTCGTAGCGGGTGTTGTCCACCCACTGGTCGTCAATCTGCCCCACGGTTCCGGTGCGCACGCCCTTCCAGTGCCACAGGTCCAGGCGCTCGCCGGCGTCCTTGGTGTACTTGTTGCCGAAGGGCTTCCCCTCGCCGGTGTGGCAGGCGGACAGGCAGCCGCGCTGCTCGAAGGCCGGCGAGCTGATGTTCCAGGCGATGGCGAACTTGTCCTCGTAGTAGAGGTTGTTATCCCCGCCCTTGTCCTCGGGGTCCTTCAGCTTCTTCCAGGACCCGTCGGCCTGCTTCTGCCACGGCTCACGCCGGACGCTGTCGGTCGGGTCCTTGTACTGGAAGAGGAAGTACACCGTGTCGTTCGTATAGAGCGCGCGGAGCGTCCCCTCGGTCGAGCCCCCGGTCAGGTGCCGCCCGCCCACGACCTTGAACGTGAAGGGGGACGCCTGCTTCCAGATGTCCTTCATCGCCCCGTCCAGCGCCGGCCCCGTGGCGACCTTCTTGGCCACCAGGACGTTCTGCTGGGCCATACTGGGACCGGCCAGGGCGAGCAGGCCAGCGCCCAAGATGAGCACCGTGAAGACAGCAATCCATGGCAACTTTCGGACTGTGCGCATAGGGTCCTCCTCCCTTCGTTGAACCACCCCACGCATGGGGACCATCCCCCGCGCGGACACGGCACGCGCCGTCATGCCCTCATGGCGAGGGCGAATTTCCGGATGCCCTCGACTAGGCCTCAGCAGTCACTTTGGCCCGTGCGCGGGCGATGTGCTCCTCGTACAGCGCCACGTATTCCGGCCGGTCGGCCTGGTAGAGGACGCCCGTGATGATCTTCCCCTGGAGCTGCTCCGGCGTCATCCGCTCCGCCGCCTTGACGTTCACCGTGTTGTCCTTCTCCCACTGGAGGAGTTCCAGCAGGCTGATCTTGTTGGGCCGGCCGTAGTAGGTGTTGCAGTTCTCCAGGATCTCGATCAGGGCGAAGCCCTTGTGCTTGATTCCGCCCTCGATCAGCCGGTCGAGCTGCTGGCTGTGGTAGGAGGTTCCCCGGGCCACGTAGGTGGCGCCGGCGGCGATGGCCAGCTTGCACGCGTCGAAGGGCGGATCGATGCTCCCCTGTCGGGCCGTGCTGGCGACCTTGCCCGTCGGAGTGGTCGGCGCGAGCTGCCCGCCCGTCATCCCATAGGTCGCATTGTTGAACAGGAGCACCGTCAGGTCAATATTCCTCCGGCAGGCGTGGATGAAATGGTTGCCGCCGATGGCCAGGGCGTCGCCGTCTCCCGTGATCACGATGACGTTGAGGGACGGCTTGGCCAGCTTCACCCCGGTGGCGAAGGCGAGGGGCCGCCCGTGTGTCGTGTGCAGGGTGTTGAAATCCACGTAGCCCGTGAGCCGGCTGGAGCAGCCGATGCCCGAGACCATGCAGATCTCGTCCTTCTGCAGGCCCACCCGATCAATGGCCCGGAGCAGGCTCTTCATCACGATGCCGTCCCCGCAGCCCGGGCACCAGATGTGCGGGAACATCTCCAGCCGCAGGTACTTCTCGTAGTCGAACACGCGCCTCCCTCCTCCCCCTTCTGATTTCGGATTGCGGATTTTCGATTGCGGATTTGAAAATCCGACATTCGACATTCGAAATTCGAAATCGCTAGGCCAGCTCCTCGATCTTGGCCAGGATCTCGTCCGGCGGGATGGGCTCGCCGGTCACCCGGTTCACCCGGTGGACGGGGCAGCGGCCCCGCACCACCCGCTCGACCTCCAGCACGAGCTGGCCCAGGTTCATCTCCGGCACGATGATGTGGCGCACCTGCTTCGCCAGGTCGGCCACGGGCCCCTCGATGAACGGCCAGATGGTCAGGGGCCGCAAGAGGCCCACCTTGATGCCCCGGGCGCGTGCCAACCGGATGGCCGCCTTGGCCGAACGCGCCGAGGAGCCGTAGGCCACGATCCCTAGGACGGCATCATCCAGCAGGACCTCCTCGTGCTTCAGGATGTCCGGGGCGCCCAGCTCGATCTTCCGCATCAGGCGCCGGATGACGCTGTCCACCACCTCCGGGCTGTCCTTGGGCAAGCCGCGGGGGTCATGGTAGAGGCCGGTGACGTGGTACCGGTAGCCCTCGCCGAAATTCGCCATGGGCGGCACCCCCGTCGGCGTGTCGCCGAACGGCAGGTACTGGTCCGGCGGGACCGTGGGCCGCGGCCGCTCCCACAGCGTGATCTCCCCTTTGTTCGGCAGTTCCACCCGCTCCCGCATGTGAGCGATGATCTCGTCCACCAGGAGGGTCACCGGCATGCGGAAGCGCTCCGCGATGTTGAAGGCCCGGATGGTCTCGTCGTAGACCTCGCGGACCGAGGCCGGCGCCAGCGCCACCGCCGGATGGTCGCCGTGGGTCCCCCAGCGGGCCTGCATCACGTCGGATTGGGCCGGCGAGGTGGGCAGGCCGGTGCTGGGCCCGCCCCGCATGACGTCCACGATCACGCAGGGGATCTCCGCCATGACGGCGTACCCGATGTTCTCCTGCTTCAGCGAATACCCGGGGCCACTGGTGGCGGTCATCACCTTGGCCCCGGTCATGGCCGCCCCCAGGATGGCCCCCATGGCGGCGATCTCGTCCTCCATCTGGATGAAGCGACCCCCGACCTGGGGCAGGCGGATCGACAGGTGCTCGGCGATCTCCGAGGAGGGCGAGATGGGATAGCCGGCGAAGAACCGGCACCCGGCCGCGATGGCCGCCTCGGCGCACGCCTCGTTCCCCTGGAGCAGCTTGACCTGGCGGGATTTCGTCTGTGTGCTCACGCCCCCTCCCGTACCCGACGACGCGCCCAGCCTCCCGCGAACCGGGGGGACTCCGCCGCCATGGGTGGCTGGGTCGACCGGTTTAGCCCTTGGACTTCCCCGGTTCGCCGAATACGACGATGGCGAAGTCGGGGCAGAGTTGCTCGCAGCGCATGCACTTGGTGCAGGCCTCCAGGGCCTTGACCTCCACCTTGTCCATGCGGTTCATCACCAGGACGTCCTTGGGGCAGAACTCCACGCAGATGGTGCACCCCTTGCACCAGGCGTCATTGATCTGGATGGTCACGGCCGCGCTGACATAACTCTTGGTCGCCGCCCGGGCGACCTGCAACACGTCCTCGCGGGTTCGAAGCTTGGTGGCAGTGGCCATCATCGCTTCCCTTTCTCCTGGAGAGGATGGTTGGCACGCTCGGCGGGGGCCTTGGAGGTCGTCCGGACCAGCAGGGGCTGCAGAATGCGCGCCTCGATAAACAGGTGCTGGATCAATCGGCCGATCAGAAGCTCTGCCTCGCGGAGCCACTCGGGCGTCGGGCGGGTGGCCGGCAGCTCGGCCAACCGGGCGGTGAGCGCCGCGTGTTCCGCCAGGCAGAATCTCACGGGACCATCCGCCTCGGGCCCGCCGGCCACGAGCCGCGGGAACCACACGTCCTCCGCCTCGTCCACGTGCCGTGCCCACTGTGACGTGAGGTCGTCCAACCCGCCCGTGAGGCTGGCCAGACGCACCGCCCGTCCGGTGGTGGCCAGGGCATCGAGCAGTGCCTGGGCGTTCGCGGAAAGGTCCTGATCGCCATCCATGCGTGGCTTCACGTCTTCACCGGATGAGCTTCCAACCGATTCCATCGATCCGCGGGCTATGGGCGCTAGGGGAAGCAGCAATGCCTGTGCCACGGAGGGCTCGAGTGCGGTGGATGGCTCGGTGGGCCCCCTTCAATCTATCTACTTGAATTGCAAGCCGCGCCGGGCTGCGAGAAATACCTCAGCCGCCTGCCACGCCATTTCCAAGCGGCGGCAGGACAGGCCTCCGTGGGATTCCGAACTGTCGTCTGTGGGATATGGCGCAGGACTCTCACGTGTTGACATTTCCGGATCGAATCAATCCGGAATGCTCTCAAACCAGGGAGCAGGGCAGCCTCCTGAAAAAATGGGTCGCGCCAGGCAAAGAAGGATCGAATCCTTTCAGCGCCGCGAGGATCGATAGGAATGGGCGCGGAAAGAGCGGTGCACGACCAAAGGAGATCAGTGGATGCCACTCTTCGAGTATCAGTGCAGAAACTGTGGGCGGCTTTTCGAGGTGTTCACGCAGCGCCCCGAGCCGACGGCTAGGATGAATGGGGACGTTCCATTGAAGTATTGATTGATTGACCCAGTCACGGATCTGCGCAAGGCTTGCCCAGTCATTCTCCAGTTGTCATGCAGACATCATCAAGCCTGTCTTCCTGTTGACGGGACTCTTTCGGGAGACCTACTCTGGCACCGAGACCGGATCAGCTGCCAGGGAGGCTCCATGTCACGTATAGCCGCTGCGTCTATTGCCACAGACGGATCTCCCCATCACAAGGCATTTCGGGAGATCGAGAATCTCTTCCTTCGGGCCCTGCGCTTCCCGAGCTTCTGCCGGCGTTGGGCCTTGACCCGAATGCGTCAAGGCTTCGCACCTGCGTCTGCATGTTTCCTCTGGTCCAGCCGCAGGCGAGGCGTGCATGCCTTGGAGGTGGCGGACGCGAGGCGAGGGAGCAATTTGCTTGGCCTCGGACCATATCTTTGGTTCCGACTCGGAATCAAATATTACCCACATCCCGAGGAGCCAGTTTTCGAGGAGTTCTCGGTGGCCGAAAGGCTCCTTCGCCTCGGGTCGGTCTTCGGGAAGCAGGGCGTCCCCACCCCGGCATCCTCTCACCACCTCCGTCCCGGTTCCTTCACCGTCGGATTCATCGAGTGCGCCATTCAGGACGAGAGGGCCCTCACGTGGCTGTCGCTGTGGGCTCCGGACCGCTGGGTCGAAATCCGCGAGGGCGGTCTTGCGGTCGCAAGATTCCCCGGCGATATGACCCAAGTGATTCCCCTTGGCGGCAGAGACCGCAACGTGCCCGGTTGGACTCTCGCCTGGCCTGTCTTCGCCCCCCTCGTCGCTGCCTTCTGTCTGGAGTCGCCGGCGCACCTCCGGTCCGCCATGACTGCCACACGCCCCGCGTTGACCGTAATGACCAAGTCCGACGGTGCCATGCAAGAGACTCCTGCCTTCGACACGTTGGAACATCGCTACGATGCCTGCCTGCTCCCGACCGCCGATCCCGAGATCGGCAGACGAATTGACCAAGCCATGGCCCGGTTGGTTGGCGGCTTTGCCGCTGCCGACCCCACCTCTGACAATCGGCCCTGGCAGGCGACCCGCATCCCCATCTCCCGCGGCCGGAAGACCCTGCCGCCCGTTCCGGGCCGTCGAACCTCTTGACACTGTACCTACCTCCTCGAAGACCTCCACACCAGTCTCCGCTCTCGCAAGACCTCCGGGCATGCGTCAGGCAGGTGCGCGCTCTTCCTCACGCCACCCTAGCAGAAGTGTATGGGGACGTTCCATTGAAGTATTGACAGAGCGAGTTATGCAATTCCGCAAGCCTCGCACCAACTCCTACCAGTTGGCACACAAAACGGACGAACTAGCGTTGCGGTTGGTCGAGCCGGAAGACCATCTGGGTGGGGCGGACGAACCGAAGGGCAACCAGCAGCAGGACCATGACTGTGGTCATGTACATCACCGCCATGGCGTCCACGGAATACACGGGGCGGACGCCCCCGGCGAAGACGTTGTAGAAGAGCGCGACCACCAGGGTCTGGGAGCCGGCGCCGGAAACGAGGAAGGTCAACTCGAAGTTCGACACCGTGTTCACGAGGATCAGGACGCCCGCCGTGAGCAGGCCCGGGACCGTCAGCGGAAGGAGAATCCGGCGAAAGATCTGAAAACGGTTTGCGCCCATCATTGCCGCACCCCACTCCAGGTTGATGCTGATCTGCTCAAAGAAGGGCATGAGGATGAAGATGGCCAGGGGGACCATGGGGACCATCACGGCCAGGATGACGGCGGCCACGGACCCGCCGATCCCGTACCGGAACATGGTGGTCGCGAGGGGGATGCCGTAGGTCATCTGGGGGATCAGGAGCGGCAGGAAGTAGAGCAGGAGAAGCACCGGTTTCCACTGGAAGTTGCGGCGGGCCAGGATGTACGCCGCGGGGAACCCCACGAGCAGGGCCAGGAACACCACGGTCAGGGCCACGAAGATAGTCACCCAGAGGACACGGGCGAGGCCGAACTCCGTCCAGGCATAGGTGTACCAAGCGGTGGTGAGCGAGCGCGGAAACGGGGTGCCGAACCACCGCCTTGCGAAAGAACTCACCACGACGTGGCTCACGATTCCCAGCAGGTTCAGAATGAACCCCAGGACGAACACGTAAAGCGCCAGTCCCCACATTCGGCCGCGCATCGCAATCCTCAGTGATGAAGAATCACGGGAAACACAGTGCCAATGAAAAACTGACAACGGGCAACCCGCCTTTGGCGAGGCTCGCCTCTGGCGGCCGACAACCGGTCATCTGCGTTCTCCCTCCGATTTAGCCGGTTGTCAGTTGTCGGTTTTCCATTTTCCATTGAAGCGGTCACCGCTTGCCGACTCCCATGGTGGCTGCCATCACCATCCGTCGCCGGAGCAGGACGATAACTACGAGGGCGGCCATCTGGAACAGCCCCATGATCACCGCGATGGCCGAGGCGTAGGGCATGTCAAACATCTCGAAGGCCTGCGCATAGGCCGCGATGGCGATGGTCCGGGTGGCGCCCAACGGCTGGCCCAGCAGGATGGCCGAGGGGAAGGTGGCGAAGCTCATGACGAAGATCAAGGCAAAGGCGATGGCCAGCCCGGGGGCGATCAAGGGCAGCATGACTTTCTGGAACACGGTCCAGGGGCCCGCCCCCAACGTCCGCGCCGAGTTCTCGATGCTGGGGTCGATGCCCGAGATGTAGCCCAGCAGCATGAGGAAGCAGAAGGGGAACTGCTGCATGAAGAGGGAGAGCATCACCCCGGTGAAATTGTGGGTGAGAACCAGCGAATCCTCCAGGAGGCCCAGGCCCAGGAGCATCTGGTTAAACCACCCCTTTCCCCCGTAGAAGCCCAAGATCCCCTGGCCCAGCAGGATCACACCGAGCGAAATGGGGAGGACCAGGATGGTGGTGATGGTCCGCTCTAGCCAGATCCCCCGGCGCATGTTGTAGGCGAGGAGCAGACTGAAGGCCACGACCACCACGGTGTTGGGAACGGCGAGGCGGAAGGTGATGCCCACGGTCTTGTACTGGTACTGGTCGGTGAAGAAGGCGATGTAGTTGGCCAGGCTGAAGCCGTCCACCTTGAGCGGACGGAGGCTCAGGTAGATTCCGTAGAGGAACGGGTAGACGAACATCACGAGGACGTAGAGGAGCGAGGGGAGAAGGCAGGCTATCGCCATCAGGTCCAACTCGCTCGGTTCGCCGGTCTGCGAGCGCCTCATGCCGTCCCTCCGGACCCCTCCGACGGAAGGAAAATGACCCTGTCCGGCGGGAGGACCACGGTCACGTTCTCCCCCGGGGCCAACCGGGCGGCTGTCCGCACCCAGAGGCGCCCGCCGGCCTCCAGCGTCACGATCGCCTCGTCCTCGCGGCCCAGGTATTCGACGATGTCCACCGTGCCGCGGAACGCGTTCGGACCCCCGGCGTCCCCGCCGATCACGACATCATCCGGACGGATGGCGGCCACCACGGATGCGCCGGGAACGAAGGTGTGCCGGGTCTTGCCCCGGATCTTCATGCCGTTGCCCGCGGCCTCCACGTCCCGGTCCGGCCCGAGGGCCACGACCTGGGTCTGGAAGAAGTTCCGGAACCCCATGAAGTCCGCCACGAAGACGTTCACCGGTTGGTCGTGGATCTCCTGCGGCGTGCCCGCCTGGATGAGGAGACCGTCCCGCATCACCACCACCCAGTCGGAGAGGGAGAGGGCCTCCACCTGGTCGTGGGTCACGTAGATGGAGGTGAGGCCCAGATTGGTGTGCAGCCGCTTGATCTCGGCTCGCATCTCGATCCGCAGCTTGGCGTCGAGGTTCGAGAGCGGCTCGTCCAGCAGCAGGAGGCGCGGGTGCAGGACCAAGGCGCGCGCGATGGCGATCCGCTGCTGCTGGCCGCCGGAGAGCTGCCCCGGGTAGCGCCCCTCGAAGCCGGGAAGCTGGACGAGGTCCAGCATCTGGCGGACCCGCTCGGCGATCTCCGCCGCCGGCCGCCGCTGCAGTTGCAGCCCGAAGGCGATGTTGCCGAAGACCGTCATGTGGGGGAAGAGGGCGTAGTTCTGGAAGACCATCCCGAACCCCCGCTTCTCGGGCGGCAGGTGGTCAATCCGCTCCCCGTCGATCCAGACCTCGCCGTCGGTGGCGGGGATCAACCCGGCGATGATGTTCAGGGCCGTGGACTTGCCGCAGCCGCTGGGCCCCAGGAAGGTGATGAACTGTCGCCCGCGCACCTCCAGGGCAAAGTCCCGGAGCACCGTCTTCGTCCCAAACCGCTTGGTGATCCGGAATCGCAGCGATTCAATCGTCTCTTTCATATTCTCCCGCCGATATGCAATGAAGGGGAGGGTCCTCGGTCAGGACCCTCCCCTTCCGTGAGTATCCGCTCGGCCCTCACTACCTCTTGATTTGCTGCGCGCCGACCTCCCGGTCCCAGCGGTCCATCGCGTACGTCAGCTCCTTGAAGTCGAGCTGCGACGCCATCTTGTACTTCTTGCCGGGGCCGATCTGATCATACTCGAGTCGCCAGAACTCCTTCACGTAGTCCCGGATGTCCGCCGGCGCCTTATCGAGGGTCGCCGCCTTGATGGTCGGGCCGATGAAGGCCTTGTAGGTCAGGACCTGCTGGTCCACCCGGCGCATGAACTTCATCAGGTCCAGGATCACGTCCACCTCGTTCTGGGGCACGCCCTTGGGGATGGCCCAGTAGTGGCCATCGATGATGAAGGTGGTATTGTCCAGGATGGTGATCTTGGCTTCCGGCGGGATCACGCCCTCGGCCCGCGGCTTCATGTCCCACTCCATGATGCCGGCGATCATCCACCGCTGGTCCTGGGCGAACTCCCTGAGGGTGAAGAGGGTGCCGGTGGGGTAGTACTCGATGTACTTCCCCAGCTCTTTCATGTAGGCCCAGGCCTTGTCCCAGCCCTTCTCCGGGTCCATGGGGTTCTTGTCATTCAGGATGAACGGCAACCCAGTCATGATGGAGCGGCCGGGGCCGCTGTTCGCCGGCCGGGCGTAGAGTAACCGCTGGGGGTTCGCCTTGGCCCACGCCAGCAGCTCGTCGGCGGTCTTCGGGGGGTTCGGCACCTTCTTCGGATTGTAGATGAACACCGGCCCGCCGGCGTTCACCACGGTCGGCATGAGGAAGCCTCCCCCCGCGTCCTGCAGGATCTTCGCCTCTTCTTTCAGCTCGTCCTTGGGGAACATCTTGTCGTAGGTGGGGAACAGCCGGATGAGCTGGTTGTTCGCGGCGAGCACGGAGCCGGCGTCCTGTCCGGTCAGGATCAGGTTGATGTCCACCCGCCCGGCATCCTGCTGGGCCTTGATCTTGGCGGGAGTCTCCGGGGCAGGCCCTCGTTGGATCTTGATCTCCTTCACCTTGTTGGGGAAGGCCTTCTTGTAGTTCTCGATGATCACCCCGGTCGAGGCGAGGTCGCCGCCATTGTCGAGGATGGAGATGGTGATGGGTTGCTGGGCCGCGGCCGGACGCAGCACCCCGCCGAGGGTGAGCCCCAATGTCACGAGAGACACCACGATGAGAACCCCAACGACTTTCCTGCGATGATGCTGCATGATCCTCCTCCTGCGGGCCGCTGCTGGCGGCGCCGCTTCCATGGATCCGGATGGTGCCAGGTCACACGTGTGAATGAGCACCGCCCACGGTACCTAGACCCGCAGCGCCAAGTCAAGGGGATTCTGGGCCCATTACCGAACCCGGCGGGCGGTGTCCGGTCCACCGTGCATGGCGGGGCCGTGCGCCGAGGGCCGGGGCCTGCGACCCTGTGGTGGCCTGGCCAGGGACTCGTTCACATAGCCCCCCTCCAGCGCCAGGGCATCCAAGTGAAGCGTGGCCAGGTCGCGCCCGAAGGGATCCGGCTCGGCCTCTCCCCCGGGGGCCAGCCGCGTCTTGAGGTACCGCCCGCAGGCATCGCAAAGGTCCAGGCGCATCTCCGGATCGTCCTCGATCCGGAGATACCGGAGCCGTGTGTGATCCGTCGTGGCGCAGAACGGGCAGCGCAGGCGTGGGACTCGCCACGCGCCCTCGCACAGGGCGCAGCGCAGATACCGCCGCCCCGGCTCTCCCCGCAGCTCTGCCAGCGAGGGGACCGATCCGCAGATCGGACAGAGGGGACGATGCCACGGGACGTCCTCGGTCAGGGGTTGGAGGGACTCCGCGTGGCGGCGAAAACTCGGCCGGAGCGCGGCCAGGAGGACGAAGGCGAAGAATGCTGGGGGAACGCCGCGCGTCTCCGCCAGCACCTCATCCCTTCCGGCCATGAGGGCGTCAGCCACCGCCTGGAAGTCGAGAGGGCGCTGGCGGACCGCATCCAGGAGCCAGGCCGCCTGCGGCGTGGCCACGATCCGGCAGATCTCCTGAAGGATGCGTCCGGCCACTCCCGCATCTACGGGCGCCGATACCCCGGCCAGGAGCGGGTGGCCCGCCTGCAGGCGCAGGCCGGCCGTCTTCGGGTCCATCCGCACCGGCTCGATGTCCACCTGCGCGTCGCGGATAACCCGATGGATCTCGCGCAGCCAATCCGAAAGGCTCATGGCATGACCCGATGCAAGACCGACAACGGACAACCGACGACCGGCCAACTTGTCTCGGCCTCCGGGTTGACCGGGTGTCGGTTGACTTCGGCGAGCTCAGTCGAGCCGTCAGTTTTCCATTTGAAATTCCGCGGCTAGCCGCGGGAGCTCAGCGCGAAGCGGGTCACACGCTCCAGCGCCGCGCCCAGCACCCCGCCTCCCGCCAGCCCCTCGGGCAGCCCGTAGAGCGCCGGAGGCCCGGGCAAAAGATAGAGGACGTGGAGCCCCCCCATCTCGCGTTCGCCGTAGATGACGCCGCGGGGGAACAGCTTGTCCCGCCGCGCCCTGGCCTCGCGCAGCAGGCGCGCCCGCCCCCCGTACTGGAGGGCGCCGGAGGTGCAGGTCTTGACGCAGGCGGGCGGCAGGCCGTTCATCACCCGGTCCACGCACCCCGTGCACTTAGCCGTCTTCTTCGTCGTGGGATTCAGGTGCGGGACCTGGAACGGGCAGCTCTCCACGCAGCGCAGGCACCCCTGGCACCGGTCCTGGTTGATGACCACGTTCCCTTCGGGGTACTTGGTGATCGCATCATTGGGACACACGGCGTAGCAGATGGCGTCGGTACATTGCATACACTGCGCCTTGCGGAAACGCCAGTGCAGCCCATCCCCGTCCGCGCTTTCCCGAAACTGAACCAGCGTCCAGGTGGTGGCCGACAAATCCGGTGGGTTCTGGTAGCTCCCGGTAAACGTAGTGGCCTCGCCTGGTAGGCGGTTCCATTCTTTACACGCCACCTGGCAGGCGCGGCAGGCGGTGCAGCGGGTGACGTCAATCAGGATTGCCATCTCAGCCATGACGGATCACCCTCCTCGCCGAACGTCGCACAGGAACGCCTTGAACTCGGGGATCTGGGTGTTGGCGTCCCCCACGTGCGGCGTGAGTACGTTGGCGGAATCCCCCCGGGAGATACCGACGAATCCCCAGTGCCATGGGAGGCCGATCTGGTGCACCGTGCGCCCGTTCAGGGCAAAGGGCTTCAGGCGCTCGGTCACGCAGGCCACGGCGCGGATCTGGCCGCGGGCCGAGACGACGGTGCAGACGTCCCCGTTCTTGATGCCCTTCTCCTCGGCCAGCTCGCGGCCCATCTCCACGAACATGTTGGGCATCATCTCCACCAGCCAGGTGAGGTACCGCGTCGTGGCGTGGTGGTGCTCCGCCAGCCGGTACGTGGTGGCCACGATGGGAAACTGCTTCGCGTCGCCCAGCCGGTTCCAGTCGGCTGGATTGATGCGGACCAGCGGATTCCGCTGGACCTTGGAGAGGAGATTGCTGACGGGCGATTCGAACGGCTCGTAGTGCTCGGGGAAGGGCCCCTCGACGAGCGGCGAGAAGAGCCCCCCCTTCCCGTCGGCCCGCATGATGAAGGGGTTGCTGCCGCCCGGCGCGGTGGGCGCCAGGTCCCCCCGGAAATCGGGAATATCGTTGCCCACCCACTGGGTGGCCACGGGATCCCAGCGCAGGACGACCCGGTCCGGATCCCAGGGCTCGCCGTTGGGCCGCGCTGACGCGCGGTTGTACAGGATCCGGCGGTTCAGCGGCCAGGCATAGGCCCAGCCCAGGTTGGCGCCGATGCCCTCGGGTTCCACCTTGCGGGACTTGGCCCGATTCTCCTCGAAGTAGAAGCCGGACATGATCCAGTTGCCGCAGGCGGTGGAGCCGTCGTCCTTGAGGGCGGTGAAGTTCCGGACCTGCTTGCGGTCCACCCAGTAGTAGCCGTTCACCTCGCGGGCGATGCGGTCCACGTCCGGCCGGTCCTCGCCGTAGCCCCAGTGCAGGTCCAGGATGGGGCGGTCCTTGGGCTGGAGGCTCCCCACGTAGAGCCGCTTCAGCCGCAAGACCAGGTTGTTGATGAACCAGCCGTCGGAGCGGGCCGCGCCCAGCGGCTCGGCCACCCGGTAACGCCACTGGATCCAGCGGCCGCTGTTGGTCACGCTCCCCTCCTTCTCCAAGTAGGTGGAGGCGGGGAGCAGGAAGACCTCGGTCTTGATGGTGGCGGGATCCACGCCGGGCGCGTTCCAGAAGTTGGCGGTTTCCGTTGGGAACAGGTCGCGGACCACCAGCCAATCGAGCTGGCCGAGCGCCTTCCGCTCCATCCCCACGTTGGCGCCCGACACGGCCGGGTTCTGGCCGATGACGATCAGGCCCCGGAGCTTCCCCGCCAGCATCGCCTCGAACATCGCGAGGTACGAGCAGTCGCCCGAGACCTTGGGCAGGTAGTCGTAGCAGAAGTCGTTCTCCCGGGCGGCCTTGTCGCCCCACCAGGCCTTCAAGAGGCTGATGAAGAACTTGGGCTTGTTCACCCAGAAGCCCGCCTTGGGCGTCTCCTTTTCCAGATAGGAGGCCAGCGTCGGGTGATCCTGTTGTCGCGGCAGGTTGAGATACCCGGGCAGGTTGCCGTACAGCAGGCCGAAGTCGGTGGAGCCCTGGACGTTGGCATGGCCCCGGAGGGCATTGATGCCACCGCCGGCCAGGCCGATATTCCCCAGCAGCAGTTGCAGGACCGCGTGGCAGCGGACATTCTGGCTCCCCACGGTGTGGTGGGTCGTGCCCATGGCGTACAGGATCGTCCCGGCCTTCCCCGGGGCGCCGGTGGCGCAGAAGGCCTTGGCGGCCTTCAGGAAGGTATCCTTCGGAATCCCGGTGACCGCCGCCACCATCTCTGGCGTGTACCGGGCATAGTGGCGCTTGAGGTGCTGGAACACCGACTGGGGATGCTGGAGCGTGACGTCCGCCAGGGGCTGGCCGTCCGGCCCGACCTGGAACGTCCAGGTCGCCTGGTCGTAGCGTTTGGTCGCCTCGCTGAATCCGGAGAAGAGGCCGTCTGTGAAGTCGAATTTCGGGTGGACCAGGTAGGGCGCGTTGGTGTACGCGGCCACATACTCCCGGTTGACCAGGTTCTGCTCGATGGCGTACCGGATCAGGCCCCCGATGAAGGCGATGTCCGTCCCCGGCCGGAGGGCGCAGTGGATGTCCGCCTTGGCCGAGGTCCGGGTGAAGCGGGGATCCACGTGGATGACCGGCGCCCCCCGGTCCTGGGCCTTGCCGATCCACTTGCAGGCGATAGGGTGCGTTTCGGCGACGTTGCTGCCGATGATCAGGATGGCGTCGCTGTTGGCAATGTCAATCCAGTGGTTGGTCATGGCCCCCCGACCGAAGCTGGCCGCCAGACCGGCGACCGTCGGGGAGTGTCATATACGCGCCTGGTGTTCGAGGGAGACCACCCCCAGGGCCCGGGCGAACTTCGAGATCAGGTAACACTCCTCGTTGTTGATGATGGCGCTCCCCAGGATGCCGATCCCCTCGCAGCGGTTCACGGTGACGCCGTCCGCGACTTCGACGAACGTCGAATCCCGCGTCTCCTTGATCCGCTGCGCAATCCGCTCCATGACCCACTCGACCGGCTTCTGTTCCCAGGTCTCGCCGTTGGGTCGGCGGTACCAGACGCGCATGGGCCGGCGCTCGTTGTACACAATCTGGATGTCGGCGTTGCCCTTACAGCACAGCGCCCCCTGGTTGATCGGGTTATCCGGGTCGCCCTCAATGTTGATGATCCGGCCGTTCTCGACCGCGGCCAGTTGACCGCAACCCACGGCGCAGTACATGCAGACCGTCGGGACTTCCTTGGCCTCGCGGGTCCGAAGGACCTGCGCCTCGGCCGTGAGCGGGGCGAGGTCCAGACCCAGACCCGCCAGGACCCCCGTGGCCGTTGCCGCGCCGGATGCATGGAGGAATTGACGCCGAGTCAGGGCCTGCATGACCCACCTCCTTCTGAATGTCCAATGGCCAATGACCAAATCCCAATGGAACCCAGAACCCATTGGTCATTGGCCATTTTGCCTTCGCTGTCCCCTGATCCCCGGCCCCCGGCCCCCGTTCCTAGAACAGGCCCAGGGCCTTCCAGTAGAACGGCCCGATCCCCAGCCAGATGACGATGTTCACCAGGGACGCCACGAACCCGATCCCCCACCAGGTCTTCAGGTCCGTGTAGCCGGCCCCGTAGTAGATGGGCGCTGGCCCGGTCCCGTAGTGCGTGAGGGACGCGTTCAGGCTCGAGAAGAAGGCGAGGCCCAGGGCCGCCAGAAGCGGGGGCGCCCCTGCGGCTACCGCCACTATGAGGAACGGCACGAACATGGCCGAGACGTGGGCCGTGAGGCTGGCAAAGCCGTAGTGACTGTAGAAGTACACCAGCAGGAGCACCCCTAGGGCCGGCAGCCACGCCCAGCCCTTCACGTAGCCCGCCGCGACATCGGAGAACCACTTGATGAGGCCCAGCCGGCCCAGCATGGCCGCCATCCCCACCAGCCCCCCGAACCAGATCAGGGCGTCCCAGCACCCGCGCTCGCCCAGCACGTCGTCCCAGGTGATCGCGCCGGCCGCCAGCATGAGCCCGACGCCCAGCAAAGCGACCACCGTGGCGTCGAGCGCGGTGAGGCTCGCCGTGGCCCACAGGGCCAGGGCCAGCAGGAAGACCCCGATCACCACCCACTCGTCCCGGCGGATCGGCCCCATCTTGGCCAGTTCCTCGCGAGCCAGGGCCGTCGCCTCGGGGGTCTCCCGGATCTCAGGGCGTGTGAGCCTGTAGATCACGTAGGGCATGACGAGGAGTGAGAGCAGGCCGGGCAGCAGGGCGGCCAGGGCCCAACCGCCCCACGAGAGCTGCACGTTCGTCGTCTTCTTGGTCAGCTCGACGATCAGGGGATTCGCCGCCATAGAGGTCATGAACATGGCGGAGGTGATGACATCTCCCTGGTAGGTGGACAGCATCAGGAAGCGGCCGATGCGGCCGGCCGTGGGGCCCGGCTCGGAGTTGAAGGTGCTGGTCAACCCGCGGACGATGGGAAAGAGGACCCCGCCCGCCCGGGCCGTATTGGAGGGCGTGGCCGGGGCGATGACCAGGTCGGTGAGGACCAGGGAATAGCTCAGCCCCAGAGTCCGGCGGCCGAAGGCCCGGATGAACCAGTAGGCGATCCGTCGCCCCAGGCCGGTCTTGGTGAATCCGCGGGCGAACAGGAAGGCCGCGAAGATCAGCCAGACGGTGGTGTTGGCGAACCCGTTCAGGGCATCCGCAGGCGAGAGCGTGCCCGTCAGGGCCGTGGCCATGGTCCCGATGATGACCACCGCGCCCATGGGCAGAGGCTGGAGGATCAACCCGGCGATGGTGGCGGCGAAGATGGCCAGGAGGTGCCACGCCTTGATGGCCACCCCGGCCGGAGGCGGCAGGAACCAGATGATGACGGCCACGAGAATCGTGGCCACGCCGCAGGCAACCCGTGCGCCGGTGGACCGTTCCGTGGGCATACTACATCTCCTCTCACCCCCCTCCCCGGTAAGGTGTCATCGATCTGCGATAGGTACTCTCCGCAGTGGTCAGAACATCGGGATCAGGTTCTCCTTCCCCCTGACCCCCAATCCCCGACCCCCGCCCTCAGTCTATCGCCGCCGGCTCTTCCACCTCCCTCCCGGCCTCTTGCAGCAGGAAGACGCGGTCGGCGACCTCCTCCAGGCGAGCCGTTCCCAGGCGCTCTTCCGCCAGGACGAATCCGACCTCTTCTTCCAGGAACATGTGGTGCAGGAACTCCTTCACCAGTGCCACCCCCTTGTCCCGGACGATTGGGGCGGCGGCTGCAGCGATGGGCTGCCGGGCGAGGGCCTTGAATTCCGCCAGCCGCGCTTCCAGGTCGCGGTGCTCCCGCGTGAGTTCAGCGACCACGCCGGCCGCATCCGGCCCGGTCTCGGCCAGGGGACGAAACACCCATCGCTCCTCCGAGCCCAGGTACTCGCGCAGCTCGACGTCCAGGTAAGTCGCCACGTTCCTGGCCACGATGGAGCAGTTCAGCGTCTGCATCAAAAGCGCCCTGTCCAGGGACACCAGGGCCCTCCGGATGATGTTGTGGTCCCTGCGGAAGATGTCGGTTGCTCGCATGTCCCCCTCCTCTGTCCTTGGGGGGCGGGGGTTGGGGGCCGGGGATCAGGGAGGATCGACCCGTCCCTCCCCGGCCCCTGACCCCTGGCCCCTAGCCCCCGCTTATGGATACACGCCGCGCAGTAGGGTCGCCTCGGCGACCCGCCCCACGGCCAGGATGTACGCCGCCGTTCGCATGGCCACGCGTTCCTTCGCCGCGATCTCGCGCACCTCCTGGAAGCTCCGCGTCATGATATCGCGGAGCCGCCGGTTGACGTCGTCCTCGCTCCAGTGGAGCATCTCCAGGTTCTGCACCCACTCGAAGTAGGACACGGTCACGCCGCCGGCATTCGCCAGGATGTCCGGGATCACGTACACATTATTGGCGAAGAGGATCGGATCCGCCTCCGGCGTGGTGGGCCCGTTGGCCGCCTCGGCCATGATCCGCGTCTTGATCCGCGGCGCGTTCTCCTTCGTGATGACTCCCTCGAGCGCCGCGGGGACCAGGATGTCGCATGGTAGCTCCAGGAGTTCCTGGTTACTGATTCGATCCGCCTCGGAGAACGTGGCCACCGTCCCCGTTTTCCCCTTGTGCTCGAGGACCCGGGTCGGGTCAATCCCCTTCGGGTTGAATGCGCCGCCCCGCGAGTCGCTCACGGCGATGATGCGCACGCCCAGTTCGTGCAGGAGCATGGCCGCGATGGAGCCGGCGTTGCCGAACCCCTGGATCACGGCGGTGGCCCGGGGGAGGTCCAGGCCCAGTTCACGGGCGGCCTCCTGGATGGTGAAGACGCACCCGCGGGCCGTGGCCTCCTTTCGCCCCAGCGACCCCCCGAGGGCGATCGGCTTCCCCGTCACCACGCCCGGGACGGAGTAGCCCTTGTGCATGCTGTAGGTGTCCATGATCCAGGCCATCGTCTGGGCATTGGTGTACACATCGGGTGCCGGGATATCCGACTCCGGCCCCAGAAAGACGGAGATCTCCGTGGTGTAGCGGCGCGTGAGCCCTTCGAGCTCCCGGAGCGACATCTTCTTCGGATCGCAGCGCACGCCGCCCTTGGCCCCGCCGAAGGGCACATTGACCACGGCGCATTTCCAGGTCATGAGCGCCGCCAGCGCCCGCACCTCCTCCAGCGTGACATCGGGATGGTAGCGGATGCCGCCCTTGGCCGGGCCCCGGGTGACGTTGTGCTGAACCCGGTAGCCGACGAAGACCTGGATGGTCCCATCGTCCATCTTCACCGGGAAGTGCACGGTCAGTTCCCGCTTGGGCCACTTGAGCTTCTCGCGGATACCCGAATCCAGGTGCAGATGCTCCGCCGCGATGTGGAAGAGTCGCAGGGCCGCATCCTGGAACTCCTCTCCTTTGGTCTTGGCCAGCATCTCCATGGGCTACCCTCCGCTGTGGGAACGTTTCAGCCCTTGGCCATGAGCCAATTAGTCCGGATTTATCCGGGTCAAATGGCCAATGACCAATTTCCAATGACCAATGGTGGTGGGCGCCCAGAGCGCGCCGTCAGTTGGCACTGTTCTATTGGCATCCGCAATTGGTCATTGGCCATTGGGATTTGGTCATTGTTCCGGATTATTCGCGAATGCGTTCGTGAATAATCCGGATCAGGCCACCAGCCCCAGCTTGCCCTCGTAGATGAACGCGCGCGCGTTCTCCGCCACGACCTCCGGGTCCACCTGGAGCCGGGCCACGCCACTCTGCATGGCGGCGGTGGCCACCGCCTTGGCCACGGCCACCGGCACGCGAAAGTCCAGCATGTGGGGAATGATGTAGTCGGGCCGCAGTTCCTTGTCGGTGATCAGCGACGCGATGGCCTCCGCCGCGGCCGTCTTCATGGCCTGATTGATGTCCCGGGCCCGCACATCCAGGGCCCCGCGGAAGATGCCCGGGAACCCCAGCGAGTTATTCACCTGGTTCTCGAAATCGGATCGGCCCGTGGCCACGATGGCCGCGCCCCCGGCGCGGGCCTCGTCCGGCAGGATTTCGGGGACCGGATTGGCCATGGCGAACACGATGGCATTGGGCGCCATGCTCCGGACCATGTCCGGGGTCAGCAGCTTGGGACCGGACAGGCCGATGAACACGTCCAGGCCCCGGATCGCCTCGGCCAGGGTTCCCTTCACCCTGTCCCTGTTGGTGAGGCGGGCGATCTCCTCCTTGGCCCAGTTCATCCCCTCCGACCGACCCTCGTAGATGGCCCCCTTCGTGTCGCAGAGGATGACGTCGGCCGCCCCCAGCCCCAGCAGCATCCTGGCCACGGCGATGCCCGCGGCCCCCGTTCCGTTGATAAGAACGCGGGTGGTCTCGAGGCTGCGCCCCGTGAGCTTGAGGGCATTGATGAGGCCGGCCGTCACCACCACGGCCGTCCCGTGCTGGTCGTCGTGGAAGATCGGGATGTCGGTCTCCCGCTTCAGCCGGTCCTCCACGTAGAAGCAGCGGGGGGCCGAGATATCCTCCAGGTTGATCCCGCCGAAGACCGGCGCGATGGCCTTGGTCACCTCCACGATCTCGTCCTGGTCCTGGGTCGCGATGCAGATCGGGAACGCCTCCACTCCGCCGAACGTCTTGAAGAGGACCGCCTTGCCCTCCATCACCGGCATGGCCGCCCGGGCGCCGATGTTGCCCAGGCCCAGCACCGCGCTCCCGTCGGAAACCACGGCCACCAGGTTCCCCTTGGCCGTGAGCTCATACACCTTGCCGGGATCCTCCAGGATGGCCTTGGCGGGGATGGCCGCGCCGGGCGGCAGGTAGAGCAAGTTCAGGATGTGCGCATCGCGGATCGGCACCTTGCTCACGACCTGGAGCTTGCCGCGGAAGCGGCGGTGCAGCTCCAGCGCCTCCTCCTTCAGGGTGAGGGTCTTGCCCGGCGCCCGCGGTTCCACCGGGGCGCTCCCCTCGTAGATGATGCGCAACGTCCGGTCCACGATCTCCCCCGGATCCATCTGCTTGCGGGCCTCGCCGGTGGCCATGGCGACCCTGGCCACGGCGGCGGCAATGGTGGGGGCGACGTGAAAGTCGAAGATCGCGGGGATGATCCGCTCCGGGCTGCGATCCGCGTCCGGCACCACGCCGGCCAGCGCCTTCGCCGCCTCCAGGAGGATGGCCGTGGTGACGTTATGCGCCTGCACGTCCAGGAGGCCGCGCAACACGCCGGGGAACACCAGGGCGATGTCCATTTGATTGGGGAAGTCCGACCGGCCGGTGGCGACGATCTTCGCGCCGGCCCGCTTGGCCTCGGCCGGTGAAATCTCGGGTGTCGGGACCGCCAGGGCGAAGACGATGGCGTCCTGCGCCATGCTGGACACCATCTCGGGGCTGACGACGTTTGCCGCCGAGAGGCCGACGAAGACATCGGCGCCCTTCAGGACGTCGGCCAGCGATCCGGCGGCGTTCTGGGGGTTGGTCTGCCGGGCGATCTCCGATTTCACCCAGTCCATGTGGGAGGCCCGGTACTTGTGCAGGGCGCCGGCCCGGTCGCAGACGATGAGCTGTCGCGCCCCGGCCGCGAGCAGCAGGCGCGCCACGCCCAGGCCGGCCGAGCCCGCGCCGCCGATGACGATCCGCGCATCCTCTAGGCGCTTCCCCACCAGCGGGAGGGCGTTGCTGAGCCCGGCCAGCACCATCACGGCGGCCCCGTGGGCGTGGTTGTGGAAGACCGGGACGTTCACCGCCCGCTGCAGGTGATCCTCCAGCGAGAAACACCGGGGCGAGACGATGTCCTCCAGGCAGAAGGCCCCGAAGGTGGGCGCCAGCATCGTCACGGCCTGGATCATCTCGTACAGGCCCTCGGTCTTCAGGCACATGGGCAGGGCATCAATGCCGGCGAAGGTCTTGAAGATGACCGACTTGCCTTCCATCACTGGCAGGGCCGCCTCGGGCCCCACCTGTCCCAGGCCGAAGATCGCCGAGCCGTCCGTGATCAGGCCGACGGTGTTGCCCCGGCACGTGTATTCGAAGGAGTTCTTGGGGTCGCGGAAGATCTCCATGCAGGGCTCCGCGACCCCGGGGGTGTAGATCAGGCTCAGCGTGGCCCGGTCCTTGATCGGGACCTTGCTCTCCACTCCGATGAGGCCATGATGTCGGCGGCGATACTCCAGGGCATCGGTTTCCAGGGCCATGGTCCGCTCCATCCCGATGGCCGATCCCCACTTCTCGGCCCTCCGGGCGTTCGGGTGTTACGGCTGCAGCGGCCGCCAGGGGATCTCACTGCAGCCCGCCACGCATCACACAAAACAGGACTCGAACACTCTTGAGGCGATCAATGCCACTCCCTCTGTCTTGTCCCGGCAATTCCGATACCAAGGTGTTCACCACGGTGCCGGCTTGGATGGCGGCCCCGGGAAAAGACTCATCCCCGCGAAAAAGCCAAGAGGAGACGCATCGCTCCACTCTGCTTTTGGTCACCGAGACGCGGAGTGAATGCCACGCGATCGGATTCCTCTGAGGCAACGTAGCCAGCACCTGAGCCACAAAGTCTCGCCCTCATGCCAGCCTTCCCAATCGCGACGGGCCGGCCGCGCGCGTCGCGGCAACCGGACTAATGCCACCACGATTCCCCTTTTTCCCCGCACGGGACACCTCTTCGAAATTCCGGGCGAGAAGGATCGCTTCCCTTGAAACCGGAAGTGAGGCGGCCTATATTCTGAAGTGAATGGCTCTGGGGCGAGGCCCTCTTCGCGCGATGGCGAACGGCGTTGAAGCGGGCAGATGGATGCACAGGCGAAAGGGGCCTCGCCCTTCTCGCGCCCTCCCCGGAAGGGGCTTGCAGACGCTGGGTGGCGTGAACGCCAGGGGGTGATGCACACCCCGACGACTCGCGAGCCCCTTCCGTTATACCCTGACGACCTCGGCGACTTTCCGGTCCCGGGGTCGTTTCGCTTTCAGCACAGACACTGCCTCTGAACCGCCGGTACCAACGGCACCGCCGTTGGTGCGCCAAGCCCGCCAAGAAACACCCGATGGTTCACCACCACAGATCAATCGCCGCAGCCGGGCCGGAACTGTCTGGACGGAGCTATACTCTCGACTGGCTCAGGACCAGTGGGCCATTGCGGTCTTGGCCTGCCTGTGCGTTGCACGCAGACGGGCGCCTTGGCGGTTGGTATTTTTGGATCGGGGCTAGGCGACGGCCTTGTCTGCCGGGCGGGATCGGGCGCGGAACACCTCGCAGAGGTGGTGCTCCGCCGTGGTACAGAGGTGCAGATAGTGTGGGACGGGTGGGACCATCAGCCGGCCGTCCAGGCGGGCGCGGCAGATCCCCTCGACGGGCCAGAGCCAGTCCGCCACCGTCGGCTTCAGGAACGGACACCGGTCCATGACGGGACGGCCGTCTTCCCCGGTCAGGGACCGAACCTCAAACGCCACGCGGGCCCCCGGTCGGATTCCATTCAGATCCCCCCGCTGACACTCAGGATATCAAGGAGCGTGCCATCACCCCATGCCATTCCCGGGAGCAACTCACCCTGCCTGTGTGTTGCCGCCTTCCTTTCCAGGGTGTGCCTTCTTGACACTCTTCCTTCTGCCCCCGGTCCGATCTGGCGACCGGTCCGCCGCCTGCCTGCTCGATGCTCTCACGCGCCCGAACGTGACCCCAGCGAACCGGCCACTCCTCGCCTCCGCCAAGAGCCGGGTTGCCTCTTCCCTGGTGAGTGTTGCCTCCTTTACCGCGCGAGTCAGGATATCCTCCCAGGTGGGGACCGTCCCCGGAGGGGCAATTGCCCGCGTGCCGCGCGGCGATCCATCAGCATCCGCTGGTACACACTTCCCGCCAGGGAATCCGAGGCCTGCTCGATGATCCGCTTGAGCAGCTCCTGCGGCATCGCCCTCCCCCTGCGGCCTGCTGGTGGGTGGTGCAGGGCTCCGAAAACACGAACGCCCCAGTGCAGTCCGACTCGGACGTCACTGAGGCGTCAGATCCTGCTGCCAGGCCGGCCGCCTCGGCCTCCCCCGACATCCGCTGGCCATGACGTTCAGACCCTTCTCTCGGCCAGATCCCCAGGCAACAAATAATGTAGACCCCGCCCCCTGGCGTGTCAATGTCCCGACAGCGGTCTATGCTTGGATCACCTCGAGTCGGAAGGACCCTTCCCGCCTCCCGCCTCCCGGCACTTCAGGCGGCGTGGGCGATGGCTTCCGCCCCCACCGGCCGGATGGACAGGACGGGACAGGGTGCCATCCGGACCACCTTCTCGGTCACGCTGCCCACCAGCGCGTGGCTCAACCCGGTGCGGCCGTGGGTGGCCATCACGATCAGGTCCACCCCCTTCAGTCGTGCGGCGCGGACGATCTCCAGGAAGGGCACGCCGGGCAAGACCAGGACCTCGGTCTCCAGGACCTTCCGCACCTCGGGGGGCACGTGGTTGGCGTACTGCTCGCGAGTCTCCTGGTCCAGGTCTTCGTATACCTTGTCCACGGGGTGGGGCGGGACGTGCGCCTTGGAAATGCTCTCCAGCGTCTCATTGGACACGACGTGGAGCAGGACCAGCTTCGCGCCGAACTGCCGGGCCAGCTCCGCGGCATGGCGAAGGGCCCCGTCCGAATGCTCGGAGAAATCCGTGGGGGCCAGAATCTGCGTGAGGCGCAACATGTTATCCCCTCCTTTCACTTCCGGGGGCCGGATTCTCTGTTCCCTCGCTCTTCTCGATCAGCGTGGCCTGGAACTGCGCCACCAGGGCCGGGGGCGTCTTGGGGCCGATGCGAACCAGGAGGAGGTTTCCCCGGTCGTACCGGATGTTCGGCTCGTCGGTGACGTAGGGCTCGAACCCGTGGGCCCCGAAGAGCCGGAGCATCATGTGGCGATACCCCGCCATGCCCAGGTTGCTCCCCTCCAGGTCCCAACACCAGGTCAGGGCCTGCGCGTAGACGATCGTGGCGTCGAAATGGGGCGAGGAGAAGGCCCGACTCATGAGTTGGCTGGCCAGTCCCAAGCCGCGCAGGCCGCGGGCGACCTCGATCCCGCCCAGTTCGAGGATCTGCCCAGGGGGCAGAGACGCCCAGCGGCTGTCCTCCTCTGGCGGATGGAAGGTGAGGTAAGCGACCAGACGGCCCCCGCAGTGCGCCACCAGCACGCGGCTCCGCGGAAGCGCCGCCACCTTCACGAGGGCGGCGAGCTGGCGGTCTGCGGCCTGCGGGGCGTAGCGGCTGAAGGCCCCGATCACCGGGTCGGGCACCAATTCCCGAAGGAATTCCGGCGTACAATGATCCCGGAATTCCACCGGCACCTGAGGCGGTGGCGCGGCCCGCGAAGCCTGGTCGGTTTGGTTCATGTTGGGATGGTGAAGCAACCTCTGCGTGCGCTGTCTCTCTCGTCCGCCCGGTCTTCACAAACCGCGGCGGAAGCACAGCAGCGCGTGCGGTCACACGCCCTGCCGCAAGCCTGTCCAGGAAGTTCAGCAAGGGACGTACCAACCTGCAGCAGGGCGTTTCAAATCAGAGAACCTCGATGGCGCTTCCCCGCAATCTTCGCAACCTCAAGAATTGCCAGCGTGGACGAAGAGTCTTGCCAGGATCTTCGTGTTGGATGAGACACGCGTACCTGGAAGCGAATCTTTCAGGATGGGACGCTCTGTCACACCGCGTGGCTGGTCTGGCAGATCGAGCAGGATGCGGGCTTCCTCCGGTCGTCGGGTGTAGCGTCAACCAATGCCGGGCCCCCGCGGCTCATGGCTCATGGCCCTTTCAGGCTCCTCCTGGGTACCTGACACTCATTGGTCATTGGTCATTCGCAATTCGTCATTCGTTATTGGTCATTGGACTTGATGCCATACCGCCGGATCTTGCGGTACAGGGTCCGCCGGTCGATCCCCAAAATGGCGGCCGTCCGGATCTGGTGCCACTTCGTGCGCTGCAGGATCGCCGTGATGTAGTCCCGCTCCAGGTCTTCCAGGGTCGCTTCCTGGGCCAGGGCCCGCCCCACCGGGCCGGCCCCGCCCGCAAGGTGCGGGGGCAAATCCGCGGGCAGGATGGCGGGCCCACGCCCCAGCGTCACGGCGCGCTCGATAACATTTTCCAACTCACGGACGTTGCCGGGCCAGGGAGAGCTCATGAGGATCCCCATGGCCTCCTTCGAGATCTCGCGGATGGCGGGGTTGGATTCCTGGGTGAACTTCTGCATGAAGTGATTCGCCAGGAGCGGGATGTCCTCCTGGCGGTCCTTGAGGTCCGGCAGCGTGATGGGGACCACGTTCAGGCGGTAGTAGAGGTCCTCCCGGAAGGTCCCCTCCTCCACGGCCCGCTTCAGGTCCCGGTTGGTGGCGGCGATGACCCGGACGTCGATCTTGATGG
>Ga0080064_1001561_pt1 | contig 45323 bp, 68 predicted proteins | sample Subgrocontami54m_FD_69260 | JGI IMG/M metagenome (GOLD analysis project Ga0080064, IMG submission 69260) | Subsurface groundwater microbial communities from S. Glens Falls, New York, USA - GMW46 contaminated, 5.4 m (SPADES assembly) (version 2) ...
AGCCATGGAAACAAAAGACTCTCATGGAGTCTCTGCTTTCCCATTCCAAACAAGAGAAGTAAAAGGGATACAAGACGCTATTCCTGTTGTAAGGCTTGACTACAATCAGTCATCAAACCCACGACGAGTCAAGCAGGTAATTGACGAGATCGTCAGTATTGATACCGACACCTTTCTTGGCAAAGCTTTTTTAGTAGAAAAGGATACTCCACGCTTAGTAGCATTTTTCAGACTTACACGATGAGATTTTCACGACACTATAAAGGAGCCATTTGGACCAATCACGCCTTAGAACGGTTGGACTATCGAGGGTTAACACAAGAAGTAGCAGCAGCAGCATTCCAGAACCCAGAACACTCACTGCCGGGAAACCAGCCAGGAAGTATCGAGTATCAAAAAACGATTCGAGGTTCTCTGGTTTCTGTAGTGGCTAAAAAAAACGAACAGAATGAATGGCTGATCCTCTCCTGTTGGGCAAATCCACCCCTAAGGGGATCAGATGAGTATACTGATCAGCAAAAACAACGAACGTTTAAGAAAGCCGGATTTTGGAAACGATTGTTTCTCACTCTTACGAGACAACTTGGAGGATAGGCATTACTTTCTCTCAACTGAAATTGTACACTCGGTCACGAGTGCAGCTATAGCACCAACGGCGGCGAGAATCGGCGCAAGAACGGCACCAACGACCCCGACAGTAAGGGGAAAAACGATAAGCACTTTTCCTGTTTTATCTTTAATTGTTATCTTTCGAACATTGCCTTCACGAATGAGTTCTTTTACTTTTGCCAGTAAAGTATCCCCATTTACACGAAAAGATTCTTCTTTTGATGACTTCTTCTTTGGCATATCGCCTAGTATAGCAGATTCTACCTGATTGTATAGATAAGCGAGTATGTTTCTGCAACTAAAGGGAAGAAACGGAGAGGTTATTCCTCTTTCTGTTACTTCTTAAAAAAATGGAGGATTTCCATGAGCTCATCTTTCGTTTTACCGCGCGTCGAAAAGTCCTGGACTATTGCCACCATCTGATGATAAGTCGCTTGAATTTGCTGTTCACGGTTATACTCTGAACCGTCATCATTTTTTTTATGCTCGAAGCCGTAAATAGGCTCGGTAATGTTTGCAACGATCCATGCTATAACAGTATCTTTCGGATCTATAAGAGATCTCGCTTGAAACTTTTGTTGTTTTTGCATACTTCCTCTATAAAGGATCTACGTTACAATCACTTAAGGAAACGGTAATATCACTGACAGAAAACATTGTTCGTGAAGTCTAAAGGGCAAGGGGACTTTTTAATGAGTCCTGATGTATTCCTCAGCGGCATCAACATCACGAGCGATATTTACTGATTTCGGATGCTCCTCGTCTTCATCAAGTTGTAATCCCATGGAATGTGCCAACTCCAACGTATCATCATCTGATTCAGGATTGGGTCCAGATCCACCAGCTGATTCTTCATCCTGAAATTCAGGGGAATGAGGAAGTAATGAGTGGTTTGGCTTGCTTGAAAATGGTCCTGAGAGCGATACAGTATCGCTCTTCTCCTCAAAATCAATATCACCGTGTGTCGTACCGTCTAATACTGTCTGATCATCGTGCATTAACTTTATGTTAAAAGCGGTAGGTAAGGGAAAACCATCAGGGAAAGTAAGGACTTTGCAAGAGAATCAGCAGGCTACTATTTTTATAGTATCTGTTGCTCCACTTACGCCGACAACGCTTCCGCCTACCATGACAATTTTACTCCCCTTGGGAGCATATCCGTACGTCATGATCGCATCATGGATTGCATTCCAAAACGTATCGCTTTGCTTTGTCGGTTCGATAATAATCGGTGTCACTCCCCACAATAAACAAAGCTCTCTATATGTTTTTTCATCATGCGTTACAGCGATAATATGGGCATCCGGACGAAATGATGAAAGGAGTTTTGCCGATCTACCTGTTGCAGTAGCGACAACAATAATCGGAGCATGAATTCGATGCGCAAGTGCCGCAGCAGTCGATGCAATTGCATTAAAAGAGAGTTCTTCTTGCGAAATAGTCTCCCAGTTAATTTTTATATAGTGATTAAAGTCAGGATTTTGTTCAACCGATGATATAATATCGCGCATTGTCGTCACTGCTTCTATGGGGTGCCTTCCTGACGCAGACTCCGCCGAGAGCATCACTGCATCTGCCTGACTGAGTACGGCAGAAGCAACATCTGAGACTTCTGCTCGTGTCGGTCTCGGATTATCGATCATTGATTCGAGCATTTGTGTTGCGACAATCACCGGTTTTTGTTGCTGTCTGGCCAAAGTAATAATTTTCTGTTGCACAATGGGTATTTCTGCTGCCTTTGTCTCAATCCCCAGATCTCCTCGTGCTATCATCACGCCATCCGAAACCTGAATAATACTTGCCAGGTTATTGATTGCAGCTTGCTTCTCAATTTTTACAATAATTTTCGTCTTTTTATTCAGCTGTTGTATAAGTGATCGTGCGGGCGCCACATCTTCTTGCCGTTGGATAAAAGAGAGGGCGAGAAAATCAACATCATGTTCAAGAGCAAATAATGCATCTTCTTTGTCTTTTTGCGTAAATACATTTCCAGATAACTGAGAGTCCGGAATATTAACACCTTTATGTTCTGTCACCGACCCCGTATTCTGCGCCTGTGCAGTAATAACAGTAGCAGTGACTGTGATCACCTCCAACTCAATCAATCCGTCATTGAGAAAGACGCGTTGTCCTTTTTTCAAAAAAGGCGCTAAGTCCATCTGAAGCGGCAAATCAGCCTTGCCCGATTCTATCGAAAGCGTTACAATATCTCCCTTTGTGATATGTTTTGTCCCAGGAAAAGAACCGAGACGGAGTTTTGGTCCTTGAAGGTCACCTACGATCGCTACCGGTTTTTTATACTGAACAGCAAGTTCGCGAATCCAAGCTATTTTCTCTGCTTTTTCATCATGTGATCCATGCGAAAAGTTAAGCCGTGCGATGTCCATACCTCCTTGTATCATCTCGGCGATGGTTTCTTTTTTTGCTGACGCTGGACCTAATGTACAAACTATCTTGGTGTTGGTAAATTGCATAGCTCTCCGGGTAATTGTATCAGAGTAATCAGTAACCTGCATCCTTGCCCGATTCTTTCAGCCTTTTTACCTCCCCTTAACACTGATACGCTACAGTCATATTCATGAAAAAACAGAAACAACAAATCTTACCAAAGGGTAAAGAGAATCTGATGAAAATGGCTTCTCTTGCTCACAGTGTAGAGCATGAAAATGATCCGAAGGATGAGGATAAAAACCTAGGCAAATTACCGAGCAACATGGCGCATGGATAAAAGGAGTTTATTTTCGTTTACTGGTTGCTACTTCGCGTGATGACCTTTTTATAGCTTTTGCGCTGTTTACAATATCTCGCATTTCTCCATTTAAATCTTCTATTTCGTTACTTCCCGAGAGACGTTGATACTCAAGTAAATACTCTGATATTGACGATTTTTTCTCGCGGAGCTCGACACTCATGTCCTTTATTTTTTGTGCCAACCCTCTCATTTCGGGAGTATTAAGAATCTGCTCTCTCACTGCTCCTTTTTGTTTATTTACCTCTTTTACTTTATCCTCTACCTCACGATAGGTTGGGTTATTTTCAAAACCGTCAACAAACATCTGCTTTCGTTGCTTTATCTCTTCGGTGAGTGTATCGATACTGCTGAGATTGTTTTTGACGAGTTCTTCAAGGCTTAGTAAAACCGTAGCATCTGATGCGGCATCTGTCTCTGATGCTGAGGATGTTTTTTCTTCTTCCGTTTCTTCTCCTTCTTGTACGTCTTGTGTATCATCCATGGAATACTACTATACCTATAAGGCATGTAAAAAATCAAGTACTGGTTCCTTCTTTTGCCGCTATATCAGATCTTCCTCGCCCGTACTTACCACCATCAAGTCCATAGCCTTCAATCCAGGACTTTCCTTCTATGCGAAAACCTATGTAGTCAACAGGTACTTCTACTTCACGCTTTTCCGCTTTATCCAAAAATGCCACAATCTTAAAAGACGCAGGATTTTTCTTTAAAAAATAATCGCGGACAAACGCAAGTGTGTGACCTGTATCGATAATATCCTCAACGAGGATAACATCACGTCCGTTAATATCCTTGACGATATCTCGAACAATGGTGGAGACACCTGAGTACTTAGTCTCTTTTCCGTAACTTGATACGGTCATAAAATCGATCTCAATTTCGGTTAACCCTTGCGTGTACAGCGCTCTGATAAGGTCAGCCATAAAAACGACCGATCCATTTAAGATGCCAATAAGCAGCGGTTTTTTACCTTTGTAGTCTTGTGAAAGTGTTAGCGCTAATTCTTGCACTCGCGCTTTAATTTGTTCACTGGTAAAGAGAATCGTATCTGCCATAACTTAATAGACTGAGTATACCACTGCCTATACTTTTGCTACAATACGCCTATGGAAAAAGCAACATTTGGTGGGGGATGCTTCTGGTGTACCGAGGCGATTTTCAAACGAATTCGAGGAGTCCAGTCCGTCATTTCAGGCTACACAGGTGGCAGACGAGAAAACCCTTCCTATGATCAGGTCTCAACAGGCGTTACCGGTCATGTCGAGGCAATTCAGATCGTTTTTGATCAGAAGGTTATTCCGTTCACCAGACTTCTTGATATTTTCTGGGCGACGCATGACCCGACTACACTGAACCAACAGGGTGCTGACGTGGGGACACAGTATCGATCAGTAATTTTCTACCACTCTGAGAAACAAAAACAAGAAGCCGAAGCCTCAAAAGAAAAACTCGAGAAATCGGGTACCTATACCGATCCTGTTGTCACCGAAATTCTTCCTTTTAACGAGTTTTTTACCGCAGAAGAGTATCATCAAAATTACTACGACGCAAATCGTAACTACCCTTACTGCCGTGTCGTTATCGATCCGAAAGTACAAAAACTTCTAAAAGAGTTCGCAAAAGATGTAAAAGACGAGTATAAGAATGCATGAATGATATTTTTTCTATAGCCCTTCGTTCCGCAGCCGTCTATCTCTTTATTATTCTTGCTATCCGAATCTTCGGAAAACGTGAATTAACACAGCTATCTGTTATCGACTTAGTATTTATCCTTCTTCTCAGTAATGCCGTACAGAACGCAATGGTGGGCGAAAACTCCTCACTCATTGGGGGAATTGTCGCGGCAACAGCGCTCTTTCTTATCAATAGACTCCTGGAAACGATTTTTGTTAAATCTCGGAGACTCAGTCACTTTCTCCAAGGTGAGCCACTGATGCTTATTTACCAAGGAAGTGTTCTGGATGATCATCTCCGAAGAGCAAAAATCTCAATGGATGAACTTGAAGCAGCTATCAGAGAACATGGTGTGCGAGATTTAACAGATGTGGATTTGGCTGTTTTGGAGACTGATGGCAATATCAGTGTGCTCTCTGATCACTATAAAAAGAAAACAACGCGTAAACGCCATGCACATAAGGTGATTACAAAAACGATGGAGAAAAGAGGCAGTTAGAGCTGTGCGCCTTGGGCTCGAAGACGTCTGGCTTCAACTTCGTCAAGAATTCTCTTTCTAATTCTAATAGTTTTCGGTGTTACCTCAACAAGCTCATCATCGGCAATATACTCTAAGGCATCCTCAAGACTCATATTCTTTGGTGTTTTAAAGTTCTCTGCAACACCATCTCCTTTTGAACGATTGTTGGTCAACTGTTTTGTTTTACAGGCATTAACCCGAATATCCTCAATGCGTGAATTTTGTCCGATGACCTGTCCTTTATAGACTTGTGTCGCAGGACCGACAAAAAGCTGGCCTCTATCTTGGATATTGGTCAGACCATACAGATTGGTCACGCCACTCTCATGAACAACAAGAGAACCCTGTTCTCGTTCGTGATTATAACCATTATTTGCTGCATACTGATAAAACGATGTGTTGAGAATACCGAGGCCACGTGTGTCGGTAACGAACTCGCTTCGGTAGCCGAATAGCCCACGAGTTGAAATAATAAATTCCATATAGACGATCCCTTGATCAGATTTCATATCCTGAAGATCCCCTCTCCGAGCACCGAGTTTTTGCATAACGATACCACTATATTCCTCTGGTACTTCGATAAATAACCGTTCGTAAGGCGTCAGTACTCCTGCCTCAGTTTTCTTATCGATCACCTGTGGACGGGCCACTTGGAATTCATACCCTTCACGACGAAGTCGTTCAATTAGGATAGCCAGATGTAATTCACCTCGACCCGAGACTTCCCAACCACCTTCGGTATTATCCTCAACGCGAAGCGCCATATCTGTCTCAAGCTCTTTTATTAACCTGTCCCTAATTTGTCTGGAGGTTTTGAATTCACCTTCTTGGCCAGCGAATGGAGAAGAGTTAACCATAAAGGTCATTTTTATCGTCGGTTCTTCTATCGATAATAGCGGCAGCGCAATCGGTGTTGCAGCATCGGCAATCGTTTCACCAATCGTGATATCCGGGATACCTGAAACAGCAACTATATCACCGGTACCGACCTCTTGAGCATCTGCTCGATCAAGTCCTTCAAACGTCATCAAAGAAGTTAATCGATACTTTTTTTGAACACCATCTCTATTGATATGCATCACTTCTTGATTCAGTTTCGCTGTACCGTTGTAAATACGTCCGACGGCAATTCGTCCCTTGTGTGTATCACTGGTAATTGTGGTAACCAGCATCTGAAGGGGCTCAGTACTACTTCCTGATGGAGCTGGAACATGGGCAAAAATAGCATCAAATATGGGTGATATATCCTGCATGGTTGCAATATCAGGTGTCTTTCCGGCAAGACCATTTTTTCCAGAAGCATAAATGATAGGGAAATCGGCAGTCGTATCATCTGCTCCGAGCTCAAGGAAAAGATCGAGTGTTTTATCTAAAACAAAGTTTATTCGTGCGTCAGGCTTATCGATTTTATTGACGACGACAATAATCTTATGTTTCATCTCGAGAGCTTTTTTCAGAACAAACCGCGTCTGTGGCATCGGACCTTCCTTTGCATCGACCAGCAGGAGGCAACCATCAGCCATCGTAAGCACACGTTCGACTTCTCCACCGAAGTCCGCATGCCCCGGCGTGTCGATAATATTGATTTTTGTGTCATTCCATATGACCGAAGCGTTCTTTGAAAAAATGGTAATACCTCGTTCCTGCTCAAGCTCATTACTATCCATAATAAGCGTTGCAGTAGAGTCTTTTTTCAATTTCGTCTTTGACTGTGTCAACAGCGCATCGACAAGCGTCGTCTTTCCATGGTCGACGTGGGCAATAATGGCAATATTTCTAATACTATTCATAACGTAAAAAACCCCTCCTGGCGTCCTCTTGATCCCATCTCAGGAACTCAAAGAGCACATCCGGAGGGTCTTAATGTATCTATTATAGCAGATATGACCTAATTCTTACTCACCTGATACACAGTTCTCATATAGAAGAGGTAGAATGTTATTATGTCACTTTTGATTACCGCCGTCCTCTTTGGACTATGGTTTGCTTACATCGCCACACAAAATACAGCTGGCATTGCGCTCCATTTTGGCGGCTATAGCTTCCAAAATATTCCTGTTTATGGTGTGCTTTTAGGTTCCTTCCTGGTAGGACTCTTTGTCTCGTGGTTCTTAAGCGCTATTGGCTGGGTCTCTTCTGCCCTCACGATCCGCGGAAAAGACAGTAGAATCAATGCTGCTGAGAAAACCATAGCCACACTCAAAAAACAAATCCATGACCTGGAGATAGAAAATACGGAATTAAAAACAGAGAATCATCAAGAACATCAAGAAGACCTCCCTGAAAGAAAACCAGGTATTCTGAATCCTCTACGAAGACCGGCTACCTCATAAAACAAATAAAGCAAATCCGAAGAGTACCGCAAATCCACCCAAAAGTGTTCCTACAAGAACAGTCCCTGACCCCGCTTCAAGTAGTGTAGCACCTGAGGATGTCGTATTTGCTTTAGAGTCGGATACCCAATCGCTAAAAGGTCCCCGAGAACAAGCATTTACTGCTTGTATTTTATAGTAGTACGTTTTCCCTTCTTCTAACCCGTTTACCGTATAGGTGATCGCTCCTGTCGTCGCACCATAATCAAAGGAAGTACTAAACCGTTCGTCCCCTGACGAAAATCCATACATGATGGTATAGCTTGAAGCATCGTCAACAGGATTAATATAGAGTGTCGCTTTATCCTTATTTCGATCGATCTGATAGATGCTGGGGCTTATAGCGATAGGGGAACACACATCACCCTCATCTGCAAAAACTGGAAAGGGAATGAAAAGACTTACGACTAAAGTTAACGAAGCAAAAAAGAGTTTCTCCCATGATCTCATGTTCAGCACCCTACTCTAGCATATGAATGCTATGAACAAGAAGCAAGAAGAAAAATCAGGAGAAATGTGTTACTCAACAAACGTCAGAGCAATACCGCGTTTACCTGCTCTGCCGGTTCGTCCTATACGATGGATATAATCGTCATATGACGCCGGTTCGTCATAGTTAATAACGTGTGTCACATCATCAATATCTAAGCCTCGAGACGCGACATCAGTAGCAAGTAAAACCTGAATTTCATTCTGCTTGAACTGTTGTAATGCACGCTGTCTTTGTCCTTGCGACTTATTTCCATGAATAGAAGCAGCTTTAAAGCCACGTTCTATAAGAGATCTGGTCAATTTCTCAATACCCCACTTTGTCTGACCGAATACTAAAACCTTATTAAACTCTTCTTGTGCAAGCAGATCATGTAACATATCCAGTTTCTGATGTCTATCTTTGACCCTGATGATATCTTGATCGATATGCTCAGCAGTGTCTTGCTGCTTTACCGAGACGGTAATCGCGTTACTGACAAATTGTCTCAGAAGTTCTTGCGTTTTCCCTGAAACAGTGGCGGAAAAAAATAATGACTGACGTTTTACGGGAAGATAGGAAATAAGGAACCGAATATCATTGATAAATCCGATATCGACCATTCTGTCGACCTCATCAAGTACAACATTGTGAAAGAGAGACAGGACAAGTTTTTTCCTCTGCACGAGATCCTTCAGTCTCCCCGGTGTTCCAATAACAAAATGGGGGTTGTGATGGAGACTTTTTTCTTGACGCACAATGTTAGCTCCTCCGATACAAAGGGCTGCATCTAAATCCATTCCCCTCGCAAAAACTCGAAATTCATCAATTATCTGTACTGCAAGCTCCCTCGTCGGCACAACAATGAGTACTCGTTCGTTCCTATCGAGAGAAGCTTTCTGAATAAGAGGAATAAGAAATGCAGCAGTTTTTCCGGTACCCGTATTTGCAATACCGATAACATCTTTATTCTCTAAGAGGTGTGGAATTGCTTTCTCTTGAATTGCAGTGGGTGAGGAATATCCATGATCAACAATATTTCTCTTTAGCTTTTCACTAATGGCATACTCGGAAAATTGCACACCAGATATCAAAGCCACTTCTGGCTCTGATTGTGTCGCTCGTTTAACGAACAACTGTGCGTCAAGCTTTGGCGGTTTCATACGCGAACTACGTCGACCAAAGCCAGACGAAAAATGATTTCGTCGTGGTTTATACATACATTGGTTTCTGACAGAATGATCGAAATTATCGTCGATCTTCTTGAGGCTTTGCTTCTTTTACGACAATGGCTCGATCTGAGATCTGTGATCCATTGAGTTTATCCATTGCTGTTTTTGCCAGCTCCTCAGTTTCCATTTCCACAAAACCGAATCCTTTTCCTTGTCCTGTATATTTATCAACAATAACTTTCGCTGACAATACTTTACCGACCTGGGAAAAATGTTCTTCAAGTTGTGAATCTGTAACACTGTAAGCAAGGCTACCTACAAATAATTTATTTGTCATGTTTATTCCTCCTTCCATTAAGGATTGTTAGGAAATACATTCGTACGTCTGCTTAGGAAATGAGGTTGTTTAGTATAGGAAGAAGATACGGAGATATAAAAATTAGGTATCTTTTATCTTTTGCTAAAAAAACGAATCAAGTATAAGCAGATGTACCAATGTACATACTGCAACTATCACAGTATAACAGATATTATCTATTTGTCAAGTAAACTATGGGGTATCTAGCTTGTCTATTTCTTTTCCGACGGAAGGCTTACATAAAAGGTTGATCCTTTCCCCTTCTCGCTTTCCACCCAAATCTGTCCACTGTGCCGCTTAACAATTTCCTTTGAGATGTAGAGCCCCATACCAAGGCCGGGAAATGTTTTTCCTTTCGAATCGGTTACCTGATAGAGTTTCTCAAAAATCTTTTTTTGTTGCTCTTTCGCAATACCCATACCGTCATCCTGAACGGAAACCACCACGTTGCTTCCATCTCGGTTTAAGCGAACGATAATGTCTTTACTTTCCGGTGAGTACTTAATGGCATTGGTCAAAAGGTTTGTCAAAACCTGGGAGATTCGAAACCTATCAGCAGAAACCGTCATTGCACGCTTTCCCAAAAACTTGATAGTTCGATTACCTGCTGCCTCTTGTAAGCCATCAATAGTCTCGATAATAAGCGAATCTATCCTAAACTGTTCTTTCGTCAGACTGAGTTTGCCTGTTTGTAAGCGAGAAACATCGAGGAGATCATTCACCAACTCTTGCAAACGATTCGTTTGATTTTTTATACCCATCAGTATTTTTAACGCTCTTTCATCGTCGTACTCTTTTACCCGCTTCATAAGTGAATCTATATAGAGCTTCATACTCGTGACTGGTGTCTTCAGTTCATGCGAAGCCATATTCACAAAGTCATCCTTCCGCGCTTCCAATTCTTTTTGTTGAGTAATATCATTGATAATCTCTGCCGCAGCAATGATTTTCCCTTTTTTATTATGAATCGCTGTTGCGCTCAACTGCACATACACTTGCTTTCCATCTTTTCTGGTTATCATGAATTCTTTCCCCACGACCGGTTTTCCGGTAGCAATAGTCCGCGCAAGCGGGGACTGAATCAAGGCTACAGGTTTTCCATCCTGCTCTCCTGAAACGAGCGCGGGATCTTTTCCCGACATAAAACCAAGAGGAATTTTTACCCCCAAAATGGCATCTACCTGTTTATTTGCCTGAACAACACGACCCTTACTATCAGTTATCAAGACACCGACAGGGAGTTGCTGGATAATTGTTCGTAGTCGTTTCTTTTCATTCGCTTCTCGCTCTATTAAGGTATCGATTTTCTGCCGAAGCCACCCGATAACACTTGCAAGAATAATATAGAGCAGTCCCAAAATAATCGTCGTCTCAATGGCTGTAGTAAATTGGTTACCCTTATAGTTGCGTGACTGGATAACATAGAAATAGTAGCCAACCGAGAAGAGAGATGAAACAATACCGCCCCGAATACCATCACGGAATGAAAAGTAAATAATCAAGGCAACATTAACAAAAATAATATACGCGCCAACACTGTTCGGATTTTTTGCAATTTCCAAGGCGTACCACTCGGAGAGAAAACAGATAAGAAAGTTGACAAAAAAAGGGAAAAAGAAGGAGTACTTCCTTTCCCCAAAATGTGTTATTGGATTAAGATAATTGACTAACTTACTCCTTAGCCTCATAAAGCTCCTGTATTGTACCATGGAGAGTAAAGTCCGTACATTCTGTCAGGAAAGTATGCTACTATAGAATGATGCTAGAGAATTTGGCAGTACTAGCACTGGTTTCATTTTTTTCTTTTGGGAGTCACGTATCGAAACTCCCTGTTCCTCCTTCTCCGGAAAAAATCGTCAGTCCACTTCCTCTCGTCCACGTAACCAGTACTCCTCCTTCTACGCCAACCCCAACAGACACGCCAACACCGACAATGACACCACTGCCTACTCCTACGGCCACACCCACGATCCTTCCGACACAAACACCGACCCCCACCCCTCAAGTAATGACGACTTCTCCAACAGACATCGATGGATTATTTGCCAAGTATGCTACTGAATATAGTGTCGACCAGGAGCAGTTAAAGCGAATCGCACGATGTGAATCAAGTTTTAATGTCAATGCAACGTATGGGGATTATGTCGGGATGTTTCAGTATGCCACTCAGTCATGGGTTACCGTACGATCAGAGATGGGTCTTGATACCAATGCTGATCTTCGAAGGAATGCCGAAGAGACGATCAAAACAGCAGCATTTCACATATCGCGTCATGGAGCTGGAGCATGGCCAAACTGTTAGAAGAAGGTTATGATACTTTCTTCAGTTCTTTGGTAATATACGCTATCGCTTCTTCAGGCTTGTCAGCAAAGTAGACGAGGTCATCAAGGCTATCAACCTGTGGAATAAATCCATCATCCTTCATTTTCTGAAGCTGTACTTTCAGTCCTTCATAAAAATTTTCGGTATTTAAGATCACGATTGGTTTGCTATGATGGCCATGTTTCTTCAGCTCAATGACATCTGTTATCTCATCGAGCGTACCTGTTCCACCGACGAGCATGACGAGAGCATCACTTCTGGAAAGTAGCATTGCTTTTCTCTCTCCGAGGTCCTTGGCGATAACCATCTCGTCAGCATCTTTTCTGGCAGCGTGTTGTAAAAATGCTACAGAAATGCCTATTAATTTTCCTCCACCTTCCTGAACTGCAGAGGCTATCGCTTTCATGAGCCCCATATCGGAACCACCCCAAACCAGATGATACGAGTGTTCGGTGAGAAGTTTAGCGAATTCCTTGGCAGGTTTTGTATATTTATCTTCAAGATCGTTTGCCGAACAGAAAACTCCGATATATTTCATTGTTGTGTGCAAGTATACCAGAACATATGGCCCGATTACAGCACATCTATAGCTCGTGCTTTATGAGCACAAACTCGCTTCTTGACAACGCCAGCGGAAGAGCTTACGATAAGGCTATATGCAGAATCTTGAACAAAACCTCGAACTGTACTTCGGTAAGAAAGCTCCTGCTCTTCCAGCAAACATAAAAGAGATTATCGTAAAATTGGCACCCTATCTGGCAATTATCGCACTAGTGATTACGATTCCGGCAATTTTACTTCTCTTTGGTCTCGGAAGTGTGGCTACCATGTTATCACCGCTTGGTGGGGCACAAACAGTTACAACACTTCCTACCATGTGGATTGGTATCCTTTTACTCATCCCTGTCGTCGTGCTTGAAGCGATGGCTGTTCCCGGTCTTTTCGCACGATCTGCAAAAGCATGGAGATACATGTATCTCGCACAGCTAATCTCAGTTGTCTCAAGCCTCGTTCAGTTAAATATCGTCGGAGCAGTTGTCAGCGCATTACTAGGTTTTTATATCCTCTTCCAAGTCAGAAGTTACTACAAATAACTTATCTCCACGGATCAAAGGCAAATCCCAATCGTATTCGTACAATGCCAATGATAGTGAGTATCGACATCGCACGGTGATACAGCCAATCAACACGTACATTACCTATTCTCACGTGAATATACTTATTAGGGAAAGGTGTAATGTTTTTCTCCCTCAAAAGGATGAGCTCTTTTTGACGTTTAGGGTTTTTCTTTGAAGCATAGATCCCCGTCGCGATCGATTTGGGTGGTATACCATGAAATTCGACTCCAGCGAGTGTATAAACAGTCTTCTTGAGCGCGTGTGATTCAATCGCTACGCTTGCTCTCGCATCTCCCATCACAAATGATCCATCAGCCTGCCAGTTTCCAAAAAAATAACCAACACCCAAAAGAGTTTTGTGTTCTAGTGTCTCCAATGCCATATATTTTCTTGCAAATGAAAACATACCTTCCGCCTGCTTGTATCCAAGTTTTGTAAGCGAATCATACAAAATGTCTTTACCGTTCGTATCTATTAACAGATCAAGGTCACCAATCTTACGATAAAGTGTCCCATTTATAGCCGCTACAACCACTGACCCTAAGAATCGATACTCTATCTTATGCGACGTAAGTATGTTTACCACATCTTTCAGCGTCAAGGAAACAATATCATGATTATAGTTGGTCATAGTAACGATTTTATTCTTTTATGTCGGGGATGAAACGCAATGCGAGAGTCCATGCAGTACCGTTTACCTATCGGTAACGACACAAGGACCTTTTTTGTATCATGATTTGTTTTTATAGCTTTTTATTTTCTCCAGGTTGTGCCGGGGAAGATATCGAGTAGGTAATAACTGAAGCAATGAATAGTTCACCAGAGTGGCGTGTATATCCGCTGTGAGGATGGTAACATCCTTATCGTTTATGACATGAAACTGGAGAAGGTACTGCAAACAAGCACCACAAGAAATGGATGGCTTTTCGTCAAGTGTGAGGAGCGCCTGAAACTCATACTTTCCGTGAACAATTGCATTGTCTATGGCAGATCGCTCAGCACAGATACCCAGTCCCGAGATATTACTCTCCACATTACAACCCGCGAAAAATACCTTATCTGTTGTAAGAAGGGCTGCTCCCACTTTATGATCTGATCGGGGAACAAAGGCATTTTCACGAGCAATATGAGCAATACGAAGCATCTCCTTGAGTTCTTGCTGGGTAGGCATCATGAACCGATTATATCAGAAGCCACTGCCGAGGTTATTGGGGTTATTTGACTAAATCTTCAGGCTGATGGCCTTTTTCGATGAAACATCGACGATAGAAGTTATTTGCTTCTTCGTTCGTGACAAAGTTCTTGGGATCTGTTCTTTCTTTACGAAGCTGATCAACCTTGACAAGACAGTCTTTTCTGGCTGAACTTGGTCTTAACTGAAACCAGTAGAACATCCCCACAAGGACGAGGAGGATACCAAGAAGATAGACGTGTTTTTTATTGCCTTCAATCATGTTCTTATAGGCCATATATTATCATGGGTTACTTCTTTTTGCAAGTGGCAATATATTAGCCTCAATTAGCTTCAAAGACGAGGCTATGGAAATAAAGTGATTTATGTGTTAGAATACATTTTATGATTTTACTCTCGGACAATATTTGGGAGATGCGAAATACCGTAAAAAAGGGCAAGGGAATCTTTGCCAAAAAGCTGATAAGCGCAGGAACTGTCATCGGAGACTACATCGGTACCGTTATACGAACAGCCGATGAAGATACCTACGAAAAGGATAATGGCTTCTATACGATGTATTACCATGATTACGCATCCATCTATCCGACAGATGTCTCAAAACCCGGCCTCCATATCATTAATCATTCTTGTACACCGAACACGTGGATGTATAGCTACCGAGGCCACACGCTTTACTTTGCTATCCGAGCTATCTTCCCTGGAGAAGAACTTACTGTTTCCTACCTTCTCAGCCCACTCGATGATACGTGTGAGGTCTGTACTCACCACTGTGCTTGTGAATCTCCTGTCTGCACGAAAACGATGCATCTTTCGCAGAAGGAATATAAGAAATGGAAGGCTTATGATGATGCTCTATCGAAAAAAACGAAACGTGAACGAATTCGTTACGGAAAAGTGCTTCCTCTTCTGTCTGAGTATCCGAAAAGCATTCCTGACCACCCCATTTACGCACTCTATGGATCGGAATCTGTATCTCCGGTCACCGTTAAGGAAAAAACACTACCTTCAGTAAGCAAAATCAGAAAACGTATCAGAGAAACGGGGCGAACACTGCTTTTCCCGGCTCTTAAGAAGCGGGTTCTGGGGGTTCAGGACGATATCATTATCTCAGAGCAACTTCAGTAGATCTTCTCCACGTCTAATTGACCGCTCGCTTGTGCTGATGATTATTGGCATGTTCGCCACAGTAACACGTTTGCGGAAAACAAGTACTACAGTAACGAATCTCCATATCCGGATTATCTCGCTCATTCTTCCCACACACAGCACAGATGTGATGCGGTTTTTCTTTATGGAGTGCCTTTTTAGGGCCATGTGATGCACCCTTAAAACCCGTCCTCACTGTATAAAGGAGATCTTCATAAAAGAAGATAAGAAAATTACTGATTGAAAGAAGCGTGAGTATCTTTGTCTGAATGGAGCCGAGCAGTATGGTCGCTATCAGACCTGCCCAAGCTATATATGCCAGCCATTTTAATTTTATCGGGATAATAAAAAAGAGCAGGAGTTTAAAATTCGGATTCAGATAGGCGAATGCTAAGAATAACGACAGATAGAGAGAACCACTTGCTATCGAAACGTTTTGGAAGAGGAGCGAAAAAAGAATCACAGCAAAATACGAAAGAGCGAGATACACAACGTAACGAAATGACCCCCACTGCTGCTCAAGCGCCGTACCGAGTATGTAGAAAAAATACCAAGCGAAAACGACAAAAAGAACACTTTCAGATGCCGGAGCTATGAGAATAGTTACGAGTCGCCAGATTTCACCTTTGAGCAGTAAGCGTCCGGTTAACGTAAAATAACTATGATACTCAGGACGTGCATAGACCAAAAGATAACTGAGTACCTGTCCTATAAGGAGATACTTGGTGATATTTTCAGGAATATATCTACCGAACTTTCGTTCAAGAGTCGTGAGGACTGTCATAGGGGCATTATACCAGGTATGTGTTACGCTTCATCTTCCGGAGGAAGAAACTCTTCACCACCGGTCGGCTTTGTACTTACATCACCCTTCAACCATTCGACATATGTGCATCCGGTCGCTTGTCTCGCCTTTGCGTCCCAACCGGCTGTAGAACATTTCTTCATACGTTTACCGGTCGATGTCGTAAATAATACTAAATGCTGTCCGCAAATAGGACATTCTTCATCCAACTTTTCTGTCGTCCCATTTATCCATTCGACGTAATCACAACCGGTCGCCTTTTTCGCTTCCTTATCCCAGCCGCCGGTACTACATTTTTTCATCTTCTTGCCGAACCTGGTAACCTGGAGAACGAGAGGAGATCCGCATTTGGGACATTTTTCATCAAGTGTTTGGGGTTCGACTTGAAGCCATTTCACATAATCACAGCCTTCATTTTGTCTGGTCTCTTTATTCCACGTACCCTTTGAGCAACGTTGTAACTTCCGTCCGGTCGGTGTTTCCGTAATCGGTCCTAAGTCAGATCCGCATTTGGGACATTTTTCGTTCGCTTCCATAGATTATTTATTATAGCAGTTCTCTCAAGAAAAACGTGATGAAAATTGCCTTCTTTTCCGTAGTTATACTGGGAAGTGTTTGCTTACAACCCGCTGATATCATTCTCAACGTCAACCATATCGGACGAATCAGTGTCACCGAGGTCTACCGACTCTACTTCTTGTTCTTCCGGAGTTTGTGTTGTAGTCGGCTCTGCAGTAGGAGTAGGACTTACAACTTGTTGCACGGTAACGGGCTTTACCTCCTGTTTTTTAGAAAGAAAAAGATAACCGAGAGCAGCAAGGAGAAAAAGCACAACCAATAAGATGACGAGGATAACCCCTTTATTTCCTTTTTTTACAGGAGGCGGCTGTGGTACAGGTTGCACTTGTACCGGCGTAGGTGTCGTCTGTGGTGGCACTGGTGTTTGATTTGGATCCATAATATTACTCGGTCACTGTCGGACTCGCAGTAGGTTCTCCTGCACTACCCCGTACTTTTGCAAGCTCTTCAGCCACTTTCATAACTGCTCGTTTTGCTTCGGTAACGACTCCATAGGTCGTTTTCAGATCGTTTTGGAGAGTTTTCAACGCTGCTCCGACTGTCTCTCTAAGCGTCGTCTCATCGGTAATCTCTGGTGTATACTCATGTGCCGCTTGTGTTAAAACAGCTGTTTTTGCATTCGCGATCGCCGTTTCTGCTTCAGTGATAGCAGACTCGACACTCGCCGTATCAACACCTTGTCCTTTTACTGTGTTTGCCTTTTCTGAAAACTTGGCAAGAAGCGTCTCGAGTCGTTCGAGTACTTTCGTCATAGAGTCGGTTCTGTTTTTATTGATCGTTGCCAGCTTTGTGTCTACTCGCTCGACGACTGTCTTTTTCCGAGCATCCTTTATTTCTTTAAGTTTCTGCGTAAATGCCGTTCTCCGCTCTTTCATCGCAGTATTTCGTTCTTGCACTGTTGTTTTTATCTGCTCACGGGTATCCTTTATCATCCCTGTTCTCTTTTCAGAAGGTGTAACAGTCACTGTCTGAGCTGTAACGGTAAAAGGAAGAGAAAGGAATAAGGAAATCCCGGCGAGAAGAAAAATACGTTTCATGATGTTCTCTTAAGCGTAGTACAGAACACACGGAGTGTCAACATCAGAGGAAGAGTTCATCAATATAGCACCAGGTAAACTCTTCACCGGGGGAAACAGATTTCATGATAGGATGATTCGTCGCTTTAAAATGTTTGGTCGCGTGTTTGTTTTTCGAACTGTCGCAGCAACCGACATGTCCACAGCTCAAGCACTGCCGTAAATTGACCCACGTATTACCTATTTTAATACAGTCTTCACAAACAGTAAGATCCTTTTCAGGAAGCTCTTTTATTTGATTTTTGTGGATACAAGTTTTATCAACCATACAAACTCTCTTTTATTTCTTTTTATGTTTACGGAGTGTTGAGGGATACGTAAGAAGGATGACGCCGAGAATAAAGCCGATGAGATAACGATCTCCATATCCACGAAAGACGGATACTACATAAAAAGTTAATAAGAAAACTCCGAGTATGGTATATACCTTCATATACCGCTCATTTGTCAGACAGTCTACAAATACTTTTTTAAGGGATGCCATTAGGTGATTATAGCAAAGAAGAGGAAATGAGGAGATTAATTATTATCCCACGGAGTCATTAGTTGGAAGTAGTTTCCATCAGGATCGGCGAAAGTAGCAATCATGCCTCCACCCATATCATAAGGTTCTTTAATAACAGTGGCGCCAAATCTCTTTATCCTCTCAAATTCTTCTTTCACTTCTTTCGTTTCCAAATTAAGGATAACTCGTTGTGGCTCTTTGGCTTTTCCTTTTACTTCAGAATGTTCTCCTACTGAAAAAAATGTGCTTCCTACCTGCCAACCATGCCATTCTCCTTCTACCATGTCAGGTTTTTTATCAAAGACTTTTTCATAGAATGCAGCCATCTGTTTTACCTGAGAAGTTCCGATCATTATGGAGTTAAGATTTAACATACAAGTAGTATAGCGTAAAAAAATAATTTTACAAGCTCAAGAAACCCTCTTTTATGCATGTTTGGAAATATACTCACGCAATTTCGTAAGAAAAAGTTTAACCTTATCCTCTCTTTTATCAACGACAGACTTATAGAGCATGGCGAGATAAAAATCACCCGAGTAGAACGCTCTTCTTTTATCAAAAAATTCATCTACCGGAAGATAGTTCTCGTAGACAGTTTTTAAAAATACTTCTCCGTATGGATGCAGTAATTTAAAGTCATTGGCAGGATCTGCTATGCGAAGTGAAAAATCAATGATACCGCATAGCTTGTGTGTTTTTTCCTCTAGAAGCATATGATCTGCTTGCATATCTGAATGAGTGACAGTGAAAGAATACGGATGCGCATACGAAAGGTCGACAAAATCTTTTGTTTGCCTCTCGATCCATTCCCATTCTCTATCTGTAAGGAGAGAACCTACCGCTTCTCTATCTACTTGTATGATATCTCGGAAGTAATTCGCATAGTTTTGAGGGCTGACTAAGGCCTCTATCCGCATGATTTCAGCCTCTTGTATCGGGAACGTATGCAGCTTTTTAAGAAAGATTCCCAGATCTTTAGCGACTCCGATACATTCTTCCTCGGAAAGCGTCTTTGCAAAATCTTCTGTAAACATCCTTCCCGGAAGGAATTCGTAGGTCTGATATTGTTGCCCTGTTATGGAGTCAACATGTCCTGTCATTTTCTGAATAGGAACAGGCGAATGAGGGGCGAACATCTGAGAAAATGCATTTATACTGGTGTCGTTCTTCCCGCTATTCTCTGTACGAGGAAACCTGAATGCATGTGTCTTATCTACCACGAATACGTAGTGATCATTCCCGTCTTCAAAGAGCCGAACAGATGCTTCGTTCGCATGCGGGTACTGTCTTTTGAGGATTGAAAAATACTTTAACTTATCACGAGCTAACATGAAGAGAGTATAGCAAAGAATTACGCAGCTATTTTTCCCCTACACTGTATCGTTTCGAAAGGAGTGTATAGGAGGATGATCGCATCGCAAGAAGCGTTACGATAAGTCCTACTATTCCGGCTATTGAAAAGACAAGCCCTATGCCCCTTCCTGTACCGACTCCGTACCAGTCTCCTATCAGATCTACGCCTGCACCAGTCGTCATAAACGGTATAAAAATAAACTGTGCGATAGGCCCTATCATAAAAGCGGTCAACGGTGATGCCAGTTGCTCAATGCTTTGGGCAAATCCAAAAACCCTGCCCTGGCGTTCCGGAGGTACTACTTTTTGAATAATCGTCTGCTCCGTCGCCTCAATGAAGGGCATAAGGCACATCCAAATTAAGGTACCGATAAAAAGTAGTATGATTGAGGGCTGCATAGTAAAGAAGATACAGACTGTCCAGGTAATGAGATTTACCCGAAACAATGTCCGAAGAGGCATTTTTCCAAGCCCTCTCTTGGCGATAAAAATACCGCCGATGATAAATCCAAAACTCAGAAATCCCCACAAAATACCCCAGACTTGGACAGAAACGAGTGACAGTCCATAGGCATCCATTAAAGCCATAAAGACACCACCTAAGAAATTGTTAAAGGTAGTGAAGAAAATGAGCGCAAAAAGTCCCGGTATCGATCGAATCGCTTTTATGGTCCCTTTTATATCGATTTTTTTAGGCTTCTGTTCTCCTGTATGAATAACCTGCTTTTCAGGAATTGAAAGGAGGAGAAGATAGAAAATTACAAGAAGGGTCATGATACATGCTGCTAACAGTACGAAATTCATTCCTCCGAACGCGAGTGCCAGACCACTCGCTACCGAGGTGATCGCAAACGATACTCCCATGATCGTTCCAAAAAGTCCGTTTGCCTTGTCATGCCTATCCTCCGGAACAAGATGCGTAACCAGTGTCGGTATGGCAATCCCGATGATATTACCGGCGACCGCGCCGCCAAGAAGTACGATGATAAAAATCCAAAGCGATGGACTCGTCACTGAGGTGAATGCTTCCTTCGGAGTAGTGTTTAGCAGAAAAAAACCGAGAAGAAAAAGGATAAAGGTGACAATACTTGACCCAAGCATTACGTTTTTTTTCTTATGGTGATCTACTAATGAACCAAACCAAAAACCGGAAAATGCTGTCGCTACCAAATAGACGCCTCCGACAATGCCTGTTGAGATAACTGACTTTGTCTGAAGATATGCGAACCATGTTAAGGCGAACCAGACAAAATTATTTGTCGTCGAAGAAATAAGTGCGTAACCTAAGAGCTTATAAAATGTTTTCACCCTTTCGTTTCTCCTGTTCCAAATCGTGCTACTGCTCGAGCATGTGCCCGTTTGGCTTCTTCTTCACGATCTCGAGGATCGGCATTGGTGACTAACGAGTTCAGTAATCGCTTCGCAACAACTGCTGTCTGTTCGACAGCGCGATCATAGGCTTCTTCATTTGCTTTTGAAGGTTTATTAAATCCTGAGAGCTTTCTAACGAACTGGAGAGACGCTGCATGAATTTCTTCATCGGTAGCAGGGGGATCGAAATTAAAAAGAATTTTAATATTTCTGCACATAATTTATTTTATTGCATTGTCCTCAGAGAGGATATTGTCGGGTTCCGTAAACCTCAAATAATATCCGAAAGGATCTGCAACCCTAAAATCTTTTAATCCCCATGGCTTGGTCTGTAACTCTTCAACGACATTGGCAGTATCCTTCACTTGAGAGTAAAAACTCTCAATATCATCAATCGTAATGACAATCTCAACACCATACCCTCTTACTGTGTCTTTTGAAAACTTTTTAAAATACGGCTGTTCATATGCGTACTCATTTCCGGGCCAAAAACAGAGTATATTTTGATCTCGCTGCATAACAAGATAGCCTTTATCTTCTTCCGGTATTCTTTCCCACACCACCTTAAATCCTAGCTTCTGATAATACTCCTTTGTTTTTTCAAAATCTGTAACATGGAGTTCAAGATGTGTACTGGTGAGCGATTGTTTCATGGTCGTATTATACTACGCAATTTTAGTTACTGATGAAACATTTGTCTAACAAGGGGAGAAGAGAGAATACATACTGTTATTTCGACTTAATGCTGTTCAGAACTACCGTTTCGCGGACAAGTGCTTTGAGGGCTGCGGCATCTATCGTATCCCCTCAAAAAACCTGACAGAGCGTGACGTTTTCGCCTCAAGGCCTGCATTAAAGAGGTTATGGGGATCAGGAAGTGATGCTCCTTTAAAAAAGTTGATTCCAGCATTATCTTTAAAGGCACCGATTGCGCAAACGAGTCCGTTATGTGACCAGACGGCAGTGTCCCACTTCCACTCTAGCGTCATGCGGGAATCTGCTTCGTGAATAATATCCCGAAGTCTGGCGACGACGTCTCCCCACCAGTCACCCAAATCTTTTATTCGTTTATTGAGAAGTTCAGAGGGGGTCATATAATGAAAGTATAACAAAAAAAACGTCCCCTTGAATAAGCGTGCTATACTGTAAAAGACATGACAGGATTCCTCACCAATATTGAAAAGCGCACATTGGAAAATACCGACTTCCGACAGGTTCTCTATACAGGACAACACGCTCAGTTAGTCATCATGTCTCTGAAGGAAAATGAAGAGATAGGACAGGAAGTACACGAAATTGTCGATCAGTTCATACGAGTTGAAACAGGGGAAGGAAAAGTCGTCATGAATGGGGAGGAGCACCCCCTTAAGGATGGCGATGCTTTCATCGTCCCCGCCGGTACGAAGCATAACGTCATCAATACATCATCTGAAAAAGCATTGAAGCTCTATACCGTCTACTCACCACCGCACCATAAAGACGGAGTCATTCACAAAACGAAAGAAGCGGCTGAAGCAGACACTAGTGATCACCTATAAAGCAGCTATATCCTTCCAGAAGCACGTATAGTCTCCGCCCTTGGTAAAACCTAATTTTTCATAACGACTGTTCAGATTCTCATTCCCGACAGGTGTGTAGACGAGGACTTGCCGATGCCCCTTTTTCCTTAATGCTTCAAGTGCATTGTCCAGAAGCGCTTTCGCAATATCGTCTTCTCCGTCTGTTACGCAAAAACGAAATAACCACGCGACTCGCCCGTCTTCAATAAGCGATACTGTCCCGACGATTCTCCCATTTTTCTCGGCGACAAGAAGAGCATCGGAATCTGCTTCTATTCTTTTCTGCAGTCGTTCTCGTGAATCACGATTCTCATCATACTGGCCACCATACAAATCACTCTGTTTATAGAGTGCTGCTAGTTGCTCGTAGTCTGAAATCATGTAAGAACGTACTATCATGCTCACGAATGCATTATAACAAACGTATTCTTGTGGTTGACAGAAAAAATGTTTTTTACTACTATCATTGCTACATCCGCATGCAAAAAATTACTCCTTTTTTATGGTTTGAAAAAGACGCGAAAAAAGTTGCAGAGTACTATCTCTCAATCTTTAAAGACGGAAAAATAAAAGACTCTTCAACGATGGAAGATACTCCTTCGGGGACTGTAGAGATTGTTACTATCGAACTCTTCGGTCAGGATTTTACCTTGATGAGTGCCGGCCCTGAATTTAAATTCACCGAAGCTGTCTCCTTTGTGGTGAACTGTAAGGATCAAGAAGAAGTTGACTATTACTGGGAAAAGCTCACTGCCGATGGGGGAGAAGAATCAGTTTGTGGCTGGCTGAAAGATAAATATGGACTGTCTTGGCAGATTACCCCAGAGAGACTCACCGAACTAACTTCTGATCCAGATAAGGAAAAGGCAAACAAGGCTACCCAAGCAATGTTGAAGATGAAAAAAATTGTGATTGCAGACCTCGAAAAAGCTGTCGAAGGATAACTTATCTCACCCGATACTTCTGTGGTTTTGAGGAGGTTCTTTCGATCACTTTTCTTGCTTCCAGGTCGAGTTTCACTGTCTCTCCATACCAGCCGATATTCCCTTCAAATTTTCGCTGTAACTCTTTGTTTAGGTGATCGAATAGTTCATTGTGGGTCAGTTCTCTGCCATGAAGGACTTTCAGAATCGCCTTTTTTAACATTTCGTATTTCTGAAGATCGATATTTCTTCCTGTTTTTCCATGTGGATGAAGGGTCTGGATTTTTTCTCCTGTCATAGTTATTTCTTATCCGTCTGAGCGAAGCCGCCGAGCCTTTTCGCTTCCTTCAGTAATGATCCTAATACCTTAAAATCTATATCTTCTACTCGCTTAAAGCGTATACAACTTTTTCCGATACTCGCCCGTGGCAACTGATCTTTATGTTTTTCGGCCAGATACTCATTCCCATCCACAGCACAGACATACACTGAGATATAATTTTTCTGACTTGCGAGAGCGATAAGCGGCCAGTCTCCTTCACGGCCACTCGCGTATTTATAATGAAACTGTCCATACCCTATCATGCCACTTTGCATAAAAGGGGCGAGGGTCGGCACTGTTTTTCGAATAAAGGCATGGAGTTTTTTTATTTCGGTTTTTCGTGGCTCTTCAAGAAGCTCAAGATATTCCTCAGGAGTTTTCGCAGGAGAGGATTTGAACATGTTCATATTATTTTTTTGCCGCGATCATGCTTATTTCCAGTCTCGCACCGAGAGGTAATTCTTTCACGCCGATCATTTCTCGTGCCGGAAAATTTTCAGAGAAGTAGCTCGCATAGACTTCATTTACTTGAGCATATAAAGATATATCTGTGGTGTAGATGGTCGTTTTTACCACGTCGTTAAAGGTGATACCTTCTTTTTCCAGAAGTTCTTGAAGATTCTTCATGATTTGATGCGTCTGTTCTTCTATCGTTCCTTCGAGAAGTTTTCCATCCTTAAGATAAATCTGTCCTGAGAGAAAAACAAAACCGTTTCTCGAAATTGAGGGAGAAAAGGGAAGTGCCATGAGGCTATTATAGCAGAAGATTACATTCCTACCGGTTGGAGCATACCGACTCTATTTCCTTCCGTGTCGACAAATGAAACATAGAGACCGACGCCTGGGATCTCATCCGGTTTTCCTGCGCCTTGTGAACCGCCGAGGACTTTTCCACCAGCTTCTTCAACAGCTTTCATCGACTCGTGGATATCGTCGACTGAGATAACGACTGATGGGTATTGTCCTGTTTCTTTCGTTTTTTTGAAAAAGCCGCCGTTAATCGCTCCCGGATTTTTCGGACGGTTCGTCTGATTATCTACCTCTGTTGTCGTGACGACTGCGTAGTCTCCCATATCCGGTCCCATCATCTGAGATTCCCAACCAAACGCTTTTGCATAGAAATCGGTCGCGCGTTTCTGATCATCAGCAGGCATCTCGAAGTGGACTACCGGATTCATTTTCTTCATACCGTTATTTAAACAAAATACCGAAAGGATTGCAAGATGAAGTATTTAAAACATCAAACACCCGCATTTTCCCTTATGTACTCTCGCCCTTTTCTTGCATAGATGAGAGGATTTGCTTTTGCGGGATCTTGTTCTGCTTCAACTACTATCCAATCCGAGTACCTTTTTAATCTCTCAAAAACAGGAATGAAGTCAATCATGCCATCTCCCGGAACGGTAAACATTCCCGCTCTTACCGCATCCATAAAGCTTAAATTGTTCGCTATCGCATACGCAAGCACGTCTTTTCGCACATCCTTCAAATGGACATGGGCTATACGATCGATATGGTCATCAAGTACACCCAAATGATCTTCACCTGCAGCGACGAGATGACCTGTATCATAGAGAAGCTTAACCTTCTTTGTCCCTCTCATCAGTCGATCAACTTCTTTTCTTGTCTGTACACCTGTTCCCAGATGATGATGGTAAACGAGTGTCAAACCATTCCCTTCGGCTACTTCTGCCATCTGATCCAAACCATCGGCCATGACATCCCATTGGTAGTCAGAATGCACAGGTCTCAGATCACCAAAAATCGGCACATTTTTCCCCTGAATGCTTCCTCCCTGTTCAGAAGGACCGATACGCTTAGAACCTGCTTTGTAAAGGTAAACAACTTGCTCTTCAAATTTCCCTACTTCATTCAGTGTGTTTGCCGCTGCATTCATTCCTCTTTCTGAAAAATCAGTAAGATTTGTACTATGCCAGGCATTAACTAGTTTGAGATTCCTGGAGTTAAGAAGGGGAAGAAGAATATCGAGATTAGTAGGAGCAGAGCCTCCCAGTTCAGCTCCTGCGTAACCCGCCTCCTGCATTTCATCCAGAACCGTCTCGATAGAATAGTTCGCTCCTAGACTGGGATCGTCATCATTTTTCCAACCAATGGATGCTATCGCAACCGAAGGTCTGGCCTCAAGAATAAGCATATTGAAGAGCAGGAAATTAAAGGGAGTATAGATATTTTGAAAGGGGAATGCAATATGGAGGAGCTCAGCTCGTCTTTTTGGCTTCGTTTATAGCAGCTCTTGCCTTAACGAGTTTTTTTATCAGTGGTAGAGGAAGATCTTCGCTTAAGGGAAATCTGACAGTCGCTGTCGCTGTTTCATACCTTTTTAACTCTTCTTTGTGATCCTGAATAACCGGGGGAGGGACATATAAGCCAATATGCCCTTTCGCATAGGCAAAGTATACCAATCGCCCTTTATATCCATAGTATGGCATGCCATAACTGAGTTTTTCTTCGGCATCCGGAGCTGTGTCTTTAATAGCTTCCCGGAGTTGTTGTAGTCTGCTTTGCAGATCTTTCGGGGCATTTGCAATATACTCGTTTACACTCGTCGCTTTTTTCATATGAGCTATCTTTCTTCAAATTCAACGTTTGGCCTTGCGTTTCTTCTTTATCTGCCATACCAACAAGTACCCCCCAAGCAGACTCAGGAGAGGATTTGCGACTATTCCCAGTACAATGTTCTGTAAAGAAGCAGAACCAAGTGTAGGAAGAGCTAAAAGAATACAGATGAAGGATGATAGGGTCGCATTAAGTAATTCATCATGTTTGGCAATACGAGCAGCAATATATCCTCCTAAGATACTAAAACCTCCACCAATAACTATATTTAAAGCTACTATTGATGGATCGGTCATTAACGATGTTAATTTGCTTACCTGTTGCGTATAGGGCAATGAATGAAGATTATTTGTTAAGAGAAAATAGAAAGCTTCAAGAACTCCCCACGCAATTGTTCCTCCCACATTAAGAAATGCGCCGACAATAATTCCTTTCAGTGATAGTTTTTGTAACATTGCTAAGAATTGTACCACTACTGCAAGACCACTCAACTGTCTTTTTTCTGGCTTTCTTTTAAACGAAACTGCACAATCTTTCGAATAAGAGGTAGGGGGAGTGGCTTATCGAGTGGGAACTGGATCGTTCCTTTTCCTGATGTTTTATAGTTTTTCGACTCAGGAAGAGCTTTTTCCATAGCTTCAGAAAACGGATACAAGGAGCTGTGCTGCTTCCAGCCAGAAAAGTAGATAATGTATTTACCATCTATCTTAAATGCGGGTATGTTATAGCTCATATACTCTTCGGCAGTCGGTATTTTTTCTCTAATCGTCTTTCGTATCGTCTCCAGTATCTCCTGGACCTCTTTCGGAAAAGAGCTTATGTATTCGTCAGTTGTTTTGTAGTGAACTCCCATAGCGGCTTTAGTATACCAAATCGGTTATCAGCTATACTACAGAGGTGATTGGTGTCATTTTCGCCGTTCTCTGTGCTGTCTTTATCGGGTTTTCGCAACTAACGCTTCGGAAAAGTTATAAAGAACTTTCTCCATCTATCGCTTTCGTTTTTGATGCCATCTTCGGATTATTTCTCTGGATTCCACTGGCTTTGTTCATGGGTATCGCCAGCGGAGCAAATCTCTGGGAAGCGCTCCTTTTCGCAATTCTTTCTGCAATCCTTTCTGAAGCCATCGTCTTTTATGCTTTATCGCATGGGGAACTTGCGGTTACAGCGACTGTTCTTGCCACCTATCCTGTGTATACGATTCTCTTTTCAAGACTCTTTAATAACGAGTTTCTTTCTCTTGAGGTAGCGGTCTTTGCCGCTCTCGCTATTGTGGGGAGTATCATCGCCAGCTTCCCCGATAGGATACGTAACACCGAGTTAAAACTTACGAGAGGAGTTGTTTGGCCTTTTATAGCTGCTTTATGTATAGGACTTTCTGACGCTATTTCGAAAAATTATATCAATAAGTCTCAAGATTTCAGCTTTTTACTTATGCTGGGATTTGTACAGATACCGATAGCACTGGCCTATCTACGAATAGAGAAACAATCATTAACGCACGCAATCGAAGGTGTCCTAAAACGATTTAAAGACTATAAATTCGCACTGTTAGGAGGGTTATTTAACATCATCGGTACAGGATTTCTCTGGTTAAGTTTCTCCTTCACCTCAGCATCCATTGCTTCACCCATCACAGGAACAAATGGCGCCTTAACCGTTCTTCTTTCAAGATTTCTTTTGAAAGAGAAGATTTCTCGAAGAAAATATCTGGGGATTGTGTTCGCCTTTCTGGGAGTACTCGGCATAACTCTTTTTAAAAACTAACTGAAGATTAGTTAAAGAAATTAAATACCCCCTCGGAAATATTTCCTATTCGTCCTTCGGCTGCTTCGGGATTATCACTTTTAGATAGGACAACGATAATGTAGTCCCCTTTCTCCGTGTAAACAATTCCCGCATCATGCGTATTCATATAGAGTTCTCCCGTTTTATGGGCGATCACAGTTCCATCAGGCAAGTTTTTGGGGATTTTATTATTTAACCGCTGATTTTTTAATAACGTGAACATGCTCTCAGTAGAGTCGGCATTCCCTAGCTCTCCTCTATAAAGCTTCTCAAAAAAAAGTGCTACATCTGATGCAGTCGTTTTCGGAGTACTCCCATTGGTGCCTACCGTTGATTCGTTCAGTCCTTTCTCTTTCAAATAGTCTCCCACCGTGGATAGTCGTACTTTCTCTGCCAGAAGCAATGCTGCATAGTTATCGGAAATGGTAATCATTTTTTCTAACGCTTGGGATACGGTCAGCGTTACTTTTCCTTCTGCCATTTCTGCAGCTTCTGAAGCGATATCGAATTTCTCATTTAAGACTTTTACGTCTTGTGATAACGTTTGATCTTTTTTTAAACGGCCACTCTCTATCTGGTTATACGCAACACCCATTATCCATAATTTATATAAGCTGGCCGCATCGTAACTGATATGATCGTTTCGCATAAAAACGACATTTGTTTTTAAGTTTTTAATATAAACACCATACGATCCTTTCGTTCCTTCTAGTGCTGTCTCTACTGCACTTTCCAGTCCTTCATCTTGTAATGCGGATAGTACGGCAGGAGAGGGTTTTACCGTACTTACTAAAACCTGTTTTGTAGGTGTGGAAGTTTTTTTACTTTTTAAGAGAAAACTAACAATAATGAGGATACCACTACAGAGTAGGAGGAAAGAGAAAAGAACGAGTCGACGTCTTTTCTTAATTCTGGCTCTTCTTGAACTGGTTACATTATGACTACTGTAGTACATCTCTTATGAAGAGTTTAGATTTGAAAACTTAAAATCAGCTGAGGAAATTTGAGAGTCGATAGCTCTCCACCCAATAAAACTCTTTGAACTTCCTAGGTATTCGCCTCTTTCATATACCGAAACGACGCTTCGATTAACTGCGTAAGGACTTTTTCATCCACATCTGACAGCTTATTAAGGTAAAGACACCCTCCACTAGCCTTATGCTTACCCAGTTTCTTCAGTAATTCTTGATTATCATTATTACCGTGCATGATATACAGCGTTAAGTTCTGTTTCCGTGGAGAAAATCCGACAAGAGGCCAGTCTCCTTCTTGTGAACTTCTTTCTGATTTGTAGTGATACATGCCAAACCCTACGATACTTGTTCCCCACATAACGGCTTTTTCTCCGGTAACTCTCTGAAACATCTCAAGGAGGGTAAAACTGTCTTTCTTTTTTTGCTCCGGTTCAATAGTGTTGAGGAAAGCTTTCGGGTTTTGCGCAGTAGCTTTTGTTTTCAATTCTGCCATAGAGACATTATAACAAAGTCTCTTTCCAGAAAAAGTTAAGGAAGATTCTTTAGACCTATGCTGGATTATATTTTACCTACCAAAGCTATAAAGTTCCTTCAGCGATCTCCGGCTCTGCGCGAGCCAGAACTATATCTATAAAATCATTACTCAGATATATGTTCACATCTCCTATCAGTGCTTGCTGCACATGAAACCTCTCTTTGTATGCATTGTTAAGAAGTTTTGCAAATGTCGCATTTGGATCTTCTCCAATTCGCTTACGTGCTTTCTCTTCAAGATCAAAAACCGAGAGCGATCCTGTTCCATCAATCTCCATCTCGTCATCATTGACCATGAGTTTTCCAGAAGGATCTGATGTGAAGCTGACGTCGAATGTTACACCTCCTACAGGTACATCACCAATACGCGTGTCCTTCGCAGCGCTCACCTTACCAACTGCTCTTAATACATTATCAGTCGTTGTTAAGGAAAAAGTATCCCTTCCAAAATCTACCTCAAACTCATCTAATGCTTTCAACTCTGTTAAAGCAAACCCGTAGGCGATATCAGCCACTTCAGTAAGCGAAAAGCTTCCTGCAAAAGCTCCTTCTGGGGAGTTTATACCGACGAAGGTATTTTCGAGAAATGTAGCATACGTCATAAGAGCAGTATCATCTTCTGCACGGGCAGGAAGTGCGCCGCTTCGTTCGGCCAAAATCGCACCTACTACTATCCCTCCCAATGCTCGTCGTGATAACCGGTGGTGCAAAAAATCTTTTCCTTCAACATGCATAAGCTGATTATACATCCTGTTTTTGCTATCAGTTTTATTAAAAAAGCCTCTGTAGACTTCCAAATGGATTAGCTCAGGAAGACGTATTCTTTTTTGCCTTGAGGAAAAGTAGTAACAATGCTCCACCAAAAGGTATGAGAGCATCGAGTAGGTCTGACATTCGTAACCCTTCTATAAAAAATTTTAATGAGAGTCGTGTGACTGTTATGACAATCAACAATACTGCCAGCTTATTCTTATGTTTTATTATCACGTCCATACAAACAATTATAGTATACTCAAACTCGCTCCATCAGATAGGTGATACCAAAGCCTACTATTCCCACATTTACAGCTCGAGAAGAAACACCGGAGCCAGTGCGATAATGCCTGCTATTGCTTGTAGAATCAGTACCCGTAGGGTGTTCTTTTTATTCTTAGGAGGTGACTTGATAGCAAAGTAGAGTATGAACGGAAGCTGACCTACCAAGAGGATTTGGGGAAGCATGGGCTCAGGGGCATCTTAAAGATTTAGTTCCAGACTTAGTAAAACCCACACGACTAATAGATCCTAACTATTCAGGACAATATGATTTTTCTCTTTATATAGATGAAACAAAATTCATCACATTAGAAGTTAAAGCTTCGAGAGCAGTAGATTTTAATAGCCGTGAACCATTGTATATTAAAGCCTTATCCAAAGAAGAAAATATGCCATTTGATATGAATTTTCAGCAAGTAAAACCTAAATGCTGTGATGTTTTTGTCTGGATTGGAGTTTGGCGAGATGCCATTAGGTACTGGGTGTTATCCTCAAATGAAGTAGCAACAAACAAGTACTATTCAACCGGACAGCACAGGGGAAACGTTGGAGAAGGACAGCTTCATTTTACTAGAGAGAATCTCGATGAGTTCAAAAGTTTTGAGTCAAAATCCGATGGTTTGAAACAAGCTATTACTGATGCGTATTTAAGACAAGTTGCTCCAGACAAAAAATGAGAGCGATAATTATTGCATGTGTAAGTGCAGAGAAACAAAAAAAATAGACTGATGGCACTACGACTTTAACAGCTACATTCGATGTTCCACCAGAAGTGGAAGAATATTTTAAGGTCAATTATCCCCAAAACTCTGGAACGGGTTAAAATACTTTCTAAAATGAAGTGATAATCTCCGCCTAGTCGTAGTCAATTTTAAGACTAAATTATCTAACTCTCTGATAGAAAATATCCGAACCTAACTAAATTATTTTAGTTTGAGACAAAGTGGAGCGCGAAGACATGGCCTTCATAGCTAATCGGTACAAGCATAACTGTGGCTTCTACAGTACTTCCATCCTTCTTCTTCCAAACAATGGTATTTGTTGAACCAATATTTTTTTCCATCGCATCTTGAAAGGCTGAAATAAGTGTTTCTTGACTTTCATTCGCTACAAACGCATCGGGGAACGACTCTTGTATTTTTGCCCATTCGTCTTCAGATTCGTAACCTAAGAGTGTAGCAAATTTTTTATTGCAGACCTTACTTGTGTCATCAAGGTATAGGTAAATACCTTGCTCAGAGTTGGCCAGTATATCCTGATACTCTTTTGCAATCGACTGCATCAGTTCATTATGATGATCATGCTCCCCCATATATCTTATATTACAACTTTAATTTACCAAATTCAATTGATTCTGCCTGATGGAGTCGTTCAGAACCTATTTTGCCAGTATGAATTCTTCATCTTCTGTTGGAGGTTCCCAGTGTTTTACATAACTGTCAAACATCTCTCCACTTATCTCAAAAGAATCTTTAGCAAGATTTTCGCTTCTAGCAACTGCCCTTTCTCTCATTTTCTCAACTGAACACTCTACATAATAAAGGATGGGTTTTACACCTAGTTCTGATAACTGCTTCTTTATGTCGTCTCTGTAAGATTTTTCCCAAAAACCTTCATCTAATATCACATCTCCCCCGGATCTCAGAATTTTGAAAGCGATGTCTTTTGCCAACTCAGTTACATTTTTGTCATATTCTGCAAATTTGTTATCTGATGTTATTTTATTTCCGAAAATTTTTACCAGCCATTCATCTTTAGTGATACGTATTGCCCCAGTTTCACGTTCCAGTTTTCTGGCAAAAGTAGTTTTACCTGCGCCAATAAATCCACTGATAATATAAGCAATAGGTTGTTTTTTATTCATGAGTCAATTATATCAGAGGGTTCGAATATCCAACTCGCGTCATGGAGTAGTTGAGGCTAAAATGTTTGACTGCAGCCTTATTCGCCAGCTTTTCGGATTGCTTCAAGATCAAGTTTTTTCATTGGCATGAATACAGCAGTTACAGCCTCAGCTTTTTCAGGATCGCGCATATACTCATCCAAAATTCTTGGTGTTATCTGCCATGTGACTCCGAATTTATCTGTACACCATCCACACTGCTCTGCTTCAGGAACTGCTGAAAGTTTTTCCCAGAAGTAGTCAATTTCTTCTTGTGTTTCACATTCAATAATGTAAGATGTTGCGCCATTAAGTTTGAATTGATCAACAGGACCACCATTAAGAATCATAAAGCTAATTCCATCAAGGTCGCATTCAACTGTCATAACGGATCCCTTTGGTCTACCAGAAACTTCTTCTGATGCTTTAGGAGATTTTGTAATATCTCCAAGTTTTGCTTCGTGATCTCCTGGGGCTGAATTAAAAGTATCGATGTAGTACTTTACTGCCTCTTCCCCGTCATTATTGGCAAACCAGATGCATGTAATTAGTTTACTCATTTTATTTAGTATGAGAAAATTCTATTATCCATTCAATACCGTATTTATCTCGAAACATACCCGCATATGACCCCCATGGACTGTCTCCCATAGATCCTTCTACTTCTCCTCCGCTAGATAGGCCATGAAATAATCTGTCCGCCTCTTCTTTACTTTCCGTGCTTACCAAAATCTTGCTTCTGTTTTCGTTCTCCTGAACCCGTCCCAAAACTTCCGGAACATCATTGGCTATCAGCATAGTAGTGGTGCCGATAGGTAAGGCAATATACATTATTTTATTTTCTTCTTTTTCCGCCACTTGGAATTCATCACTCGCGATATCTTTGAAACGTACCACTTTCGAGAACTCTCCACCGAATACCGATTTATAAAAAGTAAATGCCTCTTCAGCATTACCGTTGAAGTTAACCCAGGGATTTATAGCCGCCATATCTTAATTGTATCAAATCAAAATAATATGATAAGGCGATCTTTTTTTGCGCCCCACGCCTCAACTCAGTATGCACGGAAATCCAGTTCCCATAAAAGATGGTTTTGAAAGCATTATCGAGGCCTTTGAAAACGTCAGTTATATGGGCGAATTGAGACAACGATGGGTCGAGATAAGAAGCTGCTGAAAGGAGGACTACAGGATAATGTACAAAATCTACAACTTTTACCAGCTAAACAATTATTAGAATACAACTTTGCAAGGCAACAAAAAAAAGTTGAAATTAAAAGGATAGTAAATCGAGGACTCTGCTTCCAAATGGTATGCTTGAAGAAAGAACATTTCCTGTTTCAGCAGAAACTGTTAAGTCTTTCTCAACCTGTACAGAAATAAAACCAAGTAGTTTTTGATCAGATATGCCGTTTATTTCGTATACTGGTATACCATTTTTCTCACCGAGCGAAATAAGTTGACTTACTGAAGTTAAGTTGTTATTCAGTGTCTCATTTACAATCGCTCTACCACCAAGTCTATTTACAATATTTGCCGCAATAAGATTTTGTATTGCCTGTTCTGGGAGAACGGTAATTGTTTTTTGTCCTGTTGGAGTTGTCACAAATACTGTATTCGTTGCAAGATCAACTGAGATAGGGAAATCCGTAACAGCTCCTGCAACCCCTTTTTGTACAAGAAATCTTTCTGCCCCGGCAGTTGCTACTTTAATATTGTCCGCTGCAAGCCTATCATCAATTTTAAGGAGTGTGTCATCAGCCAATTCTACCTCTGTACCATCTTCTTGCTCAGCTTTGATAATTACTCTACCGTTTTTAATCTCAAAGCGCGTTTTAATCCCTCCTGAGGTAATATCTATTCTGGTTTGGCCATCTTTTGTTCTTGTTCTGATTCGTTCACCTTCAGAAAGCCTTATCTCTGTTCTCTCTTCATCTTGCTTTGTTTCAGTTTTAGTACGAATACCTGAGTCTTCATTTTCTAACTCTGGCGTATCACTTATTGAAGGCGCTAAGGAAGGCGATATAGAACGTGCGCGAGTTTCTATTTTTGTTGTTTTTGCCTGAGTAGGAAGGATGGTAAAGTTTGCTGGCTTATTCCAAGCTTTATTTAATTCCTCACAGTCCTTTGCCCGTGTTTCAAATTGCTTACCATCAGGACCTGTACATATAACTTTTGTCGTGTTTGATGTAGACACTCCATTACTTGATTGAATTGTCCCATTATTACTGGAACCAGAATTTTCAGAATTATTTGACCCACTACCTCCAGAGCTTCCACTCCTGCTACTTCCTCCTGAAGATCCACTACTACCCGAGTCATCATTATTAGAATCTGAGCTGCCTGAGGATCCACTTCCAGAACTTCCACTCCCTGAATTTCCACCCGAATCATCAGATCCGCCCTTGGCAAGAAGTGTTGAAGTTCCCAGGACATGATAACTCTCAGAACCAACCATCGCCTTGCCCATAATGCCTACGACAAGTAATAATAAGATTACCGCTGAGATTTTTGAATATGAAATCTTTGCTGAAGATGCTCTATTTTTAGAAGTACGTTTCTTTTTGGGCATAAACTAATAGTAACAAGGTTTGCCACCTTTTTTCAAGGGCGAAGTTATTCTACGGTTTGATTACTACTGAAGCAGACACAACAAGATTAGATTGTTATATTTCTCAATGCTTCTATTAGTACCAGTATATTAAAACTGGTTATTAAGAGGCTTGCTGGCACATTTTGCTCCCCCGCGAGGATTCCCTTCGACAAGCTCAGGGTAAACTTCTCATCCTAGTCAAGGACTTCATTTTCACTCTGCTTGCACTGAGTGAAGCAAAGCGAAACCGAAGTGCTCCCCAGCGTTCACGCACTTCGAACGCATTTTATCCAAAGTGAATCAAAATTTAGTTTAGACATAATATAGAGATTAAAGCTGTGTATCGGAATGTATATTCGGATAAAACCTAAACGAGAACCTCGAATTTGGTTTACCATTTTTATCAATTAAATATACTTTACCTTGATCCATAATTATTTCATTTCTATTATATGTAGGATAAGTAGATTCCTTTGTGATCGTATGAATTATTACTGGTCCTCCAATTGACTTATTTTTTCGAGCGAACCTTTTTATTTGTTTTGTTAAAATGTTTGCAATCATAGGATCAGTTCTCGGCTGAATGAATTCACACTCTACTAAAAACCCCTTATTTAATGAGTTCTCAGATATACCGTTTGCCCCTCTAGCAATGACCTCTCCCCACTCTGCGTACGATTTGTTATATTCAAACCCGACATCATTTCTTACTAATTTTAGATCTAGACTAAAAACTAATGAATCTGCTACAACGATTTCGTCAATCTTACCAGTCTCAAAATTAAAAGAAAATAAATGATCTGGAATAATAGTAGAATTATCATTTATAATGACTCCTGGGATTTCAGGATGCATTTTTATGGCTCGTTTGCCTACTGTCCTTGAATGTAACTTAGCTAACACGCTTAATTTATCTCTAGGCAAAACTTTGGTTTTATTCGGCGATACTCCTCCAAAAATAATGGAGCAACATAAGTTGTTGTCTTTGCGAGTTTTCTTATAAAAGTTATTAACAAATTTTTTCAACATTCTAGGATTTAAGAATTTATCGATTTCCCTGATATCATATTCAATTATTTTTGATTTAATTAAATAATTAATTTCTTCGTATATATGTTTTGCTAAAATTGCCTTACCTGCTACCGCTATATAAATTCTATCTTTTCCTTCTAGAAGAAAATCTGATTTTACGTTAGGAGGAGTTAATGGAGAGATTTTAAAAATATCATCATAATATTTTTGATTACCTTGACTATCTTCGATAGTTGCACGCGTATCAGCCGCTAAACAAACACGATCGCTTAAATTTAAGCCAATAATTAATGTCATAAAAATCTACCTTGCTCCGTCTAAAAGAGAATACCAGGACTACTCTCTAGAACAATTTTAAAGATATTTATAAATGAGTGGTAATATGTTTCCCTAAAGAGATACCTAACCCAGTTAACCCATGCATATCTTCTTTGCGTGGACTCCCTTCGAGTATTAGATATAAATAGGGCTCTGGCTGAGAGCTTACGTTACTATACTGAAGTCTAGCCATAGTCACGAGTTCAACTGGCACATCAAGCCTTTTAGAAATTTCTTGTTCCCAAGAACGATATGAGTTTATATTTATAGTAAAATCAGGCCTATTGCAGTCAAGATACAAACCATATACTGTTTTCAAGATTAAAATATTAAGAGAAGACAATTTTTTAAGTACTTGAAAATACTGATATGCCAACACTTGAGATTGTTTGTCAGTTTTATGAGATATTGAATTTAAAAAAATTGCCTTAAGTGCATCAAATTTTTCGTCATCCAAACCTGCCTCATCAATTGTACGCATCAACTCTACAAAAATATTTTTCCCATATTTAGAATTAAGGTTCTCATCTGAAATCTTACCTTCTCTTCTATATTTATGTACTTCTGTATAAAGCTGTTGATAAAGACTCCCTTTAAAGAGTGCTTGTGTCAAACGACCTCCGGAAAGAATTAAATCCGAAGGTTTGGCAACTGCGGTAGATATAACCCCTGTCAAAAGTTCTAATACACCTATCGTATTTGGGTTTTTTATTAAGTCTTGGAGTGTCTGAAGTGGCTCTCTTTCTTCTAAAACAGTTAATTTTGTGTCAGTTTTGCCCATCTTTAATATTTCTTTTATCTTAGTCTACACCATTCAATATCTTCATGAATTTATCCATTTCTTTATCAAATTTTTTAGCTCCAAGTCTCCGCATTATAATAAGAGGAATTATACCTGTAGCTGTAGCAATTACTGCACTAACCACTCTAATTATAGTTTCAGAATATGCACCAAATTTAAAAAACCCTGCAACCCAGTTAAATATTATTTTAATAATTGGATATGCAACAATCATTGTTGCAATTGCTGTTAGAATAAGCATTGCCCATTGTAAACGATAATTTGACACTTCAAGACGGCGACTTTGTTTATCAGACTCTTCTATATTTTTATTTAGCTGCTTTATTTGACCATTAAGTTCATCTAGTATAAAAATTGTTTCAACTTGAGTAGATATAACCTGCTGGTTATGAGGAGTACCAGTTGTGGGATTTGCCTGCATACGTCGCAAACTTTCTTCCAATTCTTTTTTCATTGCAGCATTTTACTACTAACGGGGTTAATTTCCATTTAGAAATAGCTTTGCTCCCCCGCGAGGATTCCCTTCGACAAGCTCAGGGTAAACTTCTCATCCTAGTCAAGGACTTCATTTTCACTCTGCTTGCACTGAGTGAAGCAAAGCGAAACCGAAGTGCTCACCTCTTGGGACAATTTTCGACAAGCCGATTGGGCAGAGCTTATCGAGTATCCCGATGCTATGCTTGATAAATCAAACCAACTCCTATCCGCATATATTTAGTTATTGCTTTGGATTTCCCAATATAGCAACAGCGATACCTTCATTTGCGTAAGCACATCCTAATTTATAGTTACCTAATATTGCAGTTCTGTGTCCAGGAGAGCCATTCCAGAAGTCTATGGCTTCTTGAGGGGTTTGGGTATCTTTAACATAAACCTCAGCAAGTTCGTAATTACTTAATCCTTCTGTTTCTACCCAGCGAACAAATCCAGCGTGACCCTCATACTGTTTATCGGGATTTTTGATATCTAAGTATCTTTGAACAAGATTATCGCAAAGAGCGGGTTCAATCAGAACCAGCTCTTTACCGTTCGTTTGCCTAAACTGATTGATTGCATCGAAAACCTGTTGCCCGTTATATTTACCACCACTTTTTGATGCTACATTTCCTTGTCTTAAAGCAAAAAGAAAAGCAAATAACCCAAAGAACACAACGCCCATTACAATAATTATTATTTTGAAAGACAAACCTAGAGGAGCTTTATATGTAGGCTTCTCACCCTTAATAAAAATTGAGCCTATACCAGTCAGAACTGCTATACCAAAACTGACCACTCCCGTAAAAAAGAAACTCAACATTGGAAGAAGATATTTATGCTCTCTTCCACCTTGAGAAAACTCTGGGTCGTGGCTTGCGAAATTACTTGCTAAGGCGATAACTACAATTATTCCTAAAACACAAATTGCCCATATTATAGCCGAATAGTTTGAAAATATACGAAGTTTTCGTTTCATTATTTTAGTATAACAAGTTACTACTCACTTAATTTCAGAAACCTTAAAAATCTTCTACCAAATGACGAGACAACGAACCCACTACTTGAATAGTACTGGGGTGATTTTTCACCTTCAAGAACACCTTCTTTACTAGGTGACTCGTGGATAGCCGCTGTTCCTGGATTAAGTGGATGAGCTAAATCTTGAGCCTGAAGCCTTTGTAACGAACGACTAATCATAATTGAATCTATACCACTACTTTTCATCAAGGCTTCGATAATATCCACCTTAACACCAGGTGTTATATTGCTATTCAAGTTGGTTTTCATCTGTATATCAATTTGTTGTAAAACCCTTAAATCAACACTGTCGATTGAAAGCAAAGAAGATAAGATTAAGTCTTTTGCTGTAGGAGGCGTAGAAAAATCGTACAAAGCGGTAGCAACAAATTCTGCTAACAGTTCATCAAACCCTTTACCTGGTTCTGTGAATAATTTCCTTTTAATCTCTTCCAATCGAAAGATAATAGTGTTTTCAAAATAGTCTGTTGCTTCTGCTTTAATTTCTAATTTTCCTAATCTATCGTCAAGTTTATTAGCAAAAGATTCCCATTCTTGCTCCCGTCTCTTCGAAGCAAGCTCATCCCAATAATCCACTGTTGCACCGATTGCAGTTTGAGTCACTGCTGCTACTGCACTACCCACAATCGGAATGGCTCCTAAAAGATTGGGGGCGTTTTTTATTATTACTTTTGCAAGGATTTTTTTATGAGAGACATTACTAACTTCCTGCCCCTCAATTAGTTGACCTTCGATTGTTGTATCTTGCTTGTGAACTAAATCATTACTCATCTTCTTTTTCTTTATTTCTATCTCGGTAAGCCTTTATCTGTTTTGGTAAAGAGTATAAATATTCTAAGAGATAGTCTAGGAACTCTGCGACATCTTTTGCATCCTCTTCTTTAACTCCTGAAGAGAGAGGGTCTGAGTGAGTCCCTTCATTTCCCAACAATCTTACCTCGTGCGCCCAGTCTTTCATAAGAGGTGGTAACGTTCCCTTGGAAGCGAGGTTATCTATCTTGTTGATGAGCTTTGCACCTTCTGCCTTATGGTCTTTAAGGGCAGTCTCCATTGCTGTTCTTGCCATTACTGCTGCTGCGTCCCAGCTTTCAGTTTCTAGCGACTTTTGAACCTGCAACCAATTTCTACCTACACCTTCTGGCATATAGGATGGGGCTTTAGTAATTTTTAGCGGATATGGCAGAACCCTAAAATCAAAAAGAGAATGGCGTCCGTAGGTTGAAGTTGCCGACCATAAGACCATTACATACCCAGCACAATTGTTACATTTGAGAGTATCAAAGTTCAGTACTTTTGGGTCATTTGGTTTATGTTTTTGTGCACGATGTTCAAGCTCGAAGTTATCTTTTTGACCACAAAAAGCACACTCTATCATATAATGTGCGAGTTCATTTCCTTGATAACCAAATCCTTCGCCCAAATCCCACCAGCTTCTCATACGCAGATTTTATCAGAAATAGAGCTTTTTTGTTAAAAAGGAAGTAGTTCTGAGGCAGGTACTTTAAGAACCTTGGCGACTTTTTGAAGGACTTCTAATGAAGGTGCATATCGCCCTTGCTCAATATAGCCCATATAAGCTCTACTTATGCCTACTTTATAACCTAGTTCTTCTTGAGTAAGTCCAGCCTCTTTTCTATGGCTTTGTATCTTCTTCCCTAAATCCTTTGGTAGTCTAGCGTTCTTCCTCATACCTTTATTCTCTTGAATGAAAATTCATTACTCCACTAAGCCACACTTAGCGCACAGCCTTGAAATATGCTGTTTATTTCTGCTAAACTACGCTTAGCACTATTTAGGTGCCTAAAAGGTTTTATGGGAATATTTGGCAACAAAAAGAATGAAAGAAAACTAAGCTTTGGACTTGGTGGATATGTCTTCAAAGCAGATGATGAGTACATTTCCTATAAAAGTATGTATGGTAAAAGCTTTAGGGTACTCAAGTCTGATATTGAAGGAGTCAGCTTGGACGATGCTGGAATGGGCAAAAACAAGATTAAGATAAACGGAAGAGGTACTACTCTAGCGGATGTAGATATGCCTAAGCCTTGGGCTGAAAAAGTGCAGGATTTCATTAGAAGTGAGCTATCAGGGAACAAGACTACACATTCTGGCTCACTAGATGAGTTAGAAAAACTCTCTGAGCTTAAGAATAAGGGCGTAATAACTCAAGAAGAGTTTGATATCAAAAAGAAAAAGCTCTTAGACCTCTAAGTGTGTCCCGTGGCGCACATTAGCTTCACCAATAGTAAAACTTGACATAAAGGTTCAGTTTTGATTTAATAGTAAGTGAACATATTAGTTCACTTTATGAACGTTCAAGATAGAATAAACAAAGAATCTCCTTACAACCAGTATCTCCTGTTTAGGATGGCGAATGTTAAAGATTCAAAGCCCAGAGAAGATAGTTTTGTTGCTGTTCTAAGAGACCGTGTCCACTCCGCTAGCTTCACCGAACAATCCTACAGAATCATTCATACTTGGGAAGAATCAGGACTGATTGATGCGATTCCCAACAGTGATAAAAAATGGAGGAAATTTAATCTCCTAGAACTTCTCTGGATAAACATTATTAGCCAGCTCAGAGAGTTTGGCGTTCCTCTTCAAAAGATTGAGGTTGCTAAAAAATCACTATTCTACGCTCCTGATGGTGATGAATGGTACACACTAGATTTTGCTATCTGGCAGATTCTTCAAGACCAAAAGTATATTAAACTGCTCATTTTCCCAGACGGCAAAGCCTTCCTAAGAGAAGAAAACGAACTCATCTTTGACGGGTATGACATTCAAGGTAATTATATTCACTTAAACTTCTCCAACCTCGTAAAAGAAGTGTTTAACAAACCAGAACTTCAAGTCAGATATGACTCGTTTATTCTCAAAGACTCAGAGCAAGAGGTACTAAAACTCGTTAGAAGTGGTGATTATTCAAAGGTGGAGATTACCACCAAAGATGGTGAAATAGAACGCTACAACGCCACAGAACACATAGATGCAGACAAGAGGATAGGTGAACTGCTTACAAATAAGAAAAACGGCTTTGAAACTATCACCTTGGAAAAGGCTGATGGCAAAGTTGTTTCTATTACTAGGACGATAAAAGAAAAAGTAAGGTAACAGGAAAAACCTGAGCTTTACGCAATAGCTAATGGTGCGGAATCCCCTCACCCTGAGCTTGTCGATATTGCGTACTATGCTCAGTCCTGAACTATTAAACGAACTTAAATTGATATTAAAAGAAGACTATGCACTCGAACTTTGTGATTCAGAGTTAGAGCAGTTTGCTAGAGCCTTCGTGCTTTATGGAGAACTCTTGGCAAAAGTCTTATTTGAGACTAGTTTAACTAAATCGACTTAAAACTATGGCAAAAGCACGAATGTTACATAAGGCAATATCAATATCTGTACAGGTGAGTAACTTATCACTTGAGGCACAACTACTATTTACTTGGCTAATTGCTCACGCTGATGATGAAGGAAGATTAAAAGGTGAACCCAAATATATAAAGGCAACAGTGGTGCCATATGCACAGTGGACTGTTGAGGAAGTCTGCGAATATCTAGGAGAGATTCATCAACAAAGTCTAATTTCATATTGGCAAGAAAATAATCAATGGTTTATCGAGTTTCCCACTTGGAAAAATTACCAATATATAGCTAAAGATAGATTTCACAAATCTAGCTTGCCATCCTACATAAAGGATGATGTATACGAGTCGTATACAGATGGTATACAAAACTCTGACACTTCAACAACACAATCTAATCTAGTTGAAGATAATCAAGTAAAAACTAATAAAACAGATAGAGACAATATCTATTCAGATATTGATTCCATTAAGGAGGAAGATATTACAGAAATATCCGAGAAGCTGAGTGTACCTGTAGTAGAAGTTGAAAAACAACTAGATAAGCTCTATGGATACTGTGCTTCTACAGGAAAGGAGTACGATAATTACAAGGCTGTACTTTATAAGTTTGTCCAAACTGAAATTGAGCGGAAAGCAAAAAGTACCGCTCGAAACTAAACTATGATTACAAGGCTAAAGCTAATTAGTTTCGAACTGTTTGATACCTCGAAATTAAATGGCGATTTCAAGGCTAAATGGCTTGAGTTTCGAGGGGTGCGCAAGCATAAAACTAAACACCGAAATGAATGGGTCGTTTCAAGGCTAAACCAAATAGTTTCGGTGTGTTACTAGGCAGGAAGTGAATCAAATGAAACAAACAAAACTAATAGAGCAATTCGAAACCAGCTATCGAAATGATGTAGCAATTTTAAGGCTAAAATTAAATCTTTTCGAGCGGTTGTTAGCCTTAACAGACCTATCGAAACTAAAAGGAGATTTTAAGGCTAAAACTAATTAGTTTCGATAGATTTATAAACATATGAAAGCAGTAATACCTTGTAGAGTATCAAGTAAAGAGCAGGAGGAAAGTGGCTATTCATTGCCAGCGCAAGAAAAGTTCCTAACCAGTTACGCAGAAAATAAAGGATTTGAGATTGGAAAGGTTTTTCATATTTCGGAATCTGCTAGTGCAAAAAAACAAAGGGAAGAGTTTCATAAAATGATGGACTATGTTGCTAAGAACGACATTAAAATACTTATTATCGAAAAGGCTGATAGGTATACCAGAAACCTAAAAGATAGTGTTGACTTATATGATTGGCTTGATGCGGATGAAGAACGACAACTCCACTCAGTAAAAGATAGCTTGATACTCCATAAAAACTCACGCTCCCAAGAAAAATTAAACTGGGATATCAGAATAGTTTTTGCAAAAAATTATATCGATAATCTCTCAGAGGAAGTTAAAAAGGGTCAAAAAGAAAAGTTGGCTCAGGGTAGTCTTCCCACGAAACCTCCTCCTGGATACAGAACGGTTGGAGAAAAAGGTCGCAAAATCCACATTGTTGACGAAAATAAAAAGCACTTTGCCATTAAAATGTTTGAATACTTTGATAGTGGAAATTATTCATTGAAGAGCTTAACTGAAAAGCTATATGAGGAAGGTTTAAGAAATGACAATGGAAATAAAATTGTTAAGAGCAGGATTCACCAATTACTAACTAACCCATTTTATATTAAGCAAAACCGATGGAATAATGTAAACCATCCAGCCAATCACGAAACCTTTATTGACGATGGATTATTTAATCGGGTTGGACAACGACTAAAAAGCAGGTCTACTCCTAAGCGGTCAAAACATTACCATCTATTTGCTGGCTTACTTCGATGTAAAGGGTGTGGCGGTGTAATCACTTGGGAACCACATAAAGGCACTAATTATGGACACTGCAACCACTACAAGGAGTGTCCTAAGGTTGATTGGGCTAGGGAGCCAGATATTGAGAATCAAGTATCAGATGGGCTTAAAGGACTAGAAGTAAGAAATGAAAGACTTCAGGATTGGATTCGAAAAGCACTTAAAGAAAAGCATAAAGATGAAATCTCGTACCACAGTACCTCTGTAGCCGAGTTTAATAAACAACACGACTTGTTAAAAGCCAGACTAGACCGATTGTACGATGATAAGCTGGATGGGAAAATATCAGAAGATGACTATGAACGACGATTCAAAAGATACTCCGATGAGCTACTCGCCATAGACGATAGGATTAAAAAACAAAGCCAGTCTAGCCTCCAATATTTTGAACTAAGCCTAAGTTTTTATGAACTATCACAAAAAGCGTCCACTATCTACGAAAGAGCAACCGTTGACGACAAACGAAAACTTATTTCACTGGTTTTTGACACTCTTCACCTCAGGGAAGGAACTAACCTAGAATATGCCTATACAAAACCATTTCAGATTTTATCTGACGCAGTGAAAGTAACAAATAGTTCGAAACAGGAAAAGATTATGGAAAAAAGAAGTGATACTTTCGAACCTTCGGAAAAGACCGTTATATCAACAAAAACGCCCACTTTTTATAGTGAGCGTCCTATTATGCTCCCCCGCGAGGATTCGAACCTCGAACCTTGAAGTTACTCTTTGGACTATCTCTTCACCTTGCTTTTCAGTTTAGGTGGTGGGCGCTTAACGGTGTACTCACCTAGTCTCTGCACCTTC
>Ga0080064_1001562_pt1 | contig 45312 bp, 37 predicted proteins | sample Subgrocontami54m_FD_69260 | JGI IMG/M metagenome (GOLD analysis project Ga0080064, IMG submission 69260) | Subsurface groundwater microbial communities from S. Glens Falls, New York, USA - GMW46 contaminated, 5.4 m (SPADES assembly) (version 2) ...
ACGCGACCCCTCCCGCCCTGTCCTTGCCTGGCCCCTTCGCCGCCGCCCGTTACCGGACGACGCTGGCTGCATACCTTTCCTTGCGGAAAGTTCGAGCAAGGATTTCTGGACGAGTACGGACCCGCCCAGGTAGGATTAGGTCCTCCTTTCGCAAGAAAAGACCGCACCGTTTGTGACTTAGCCAACAACACCTGCGGTTCACGCCACACACACATGTTTGTTACCCGGCTTTGAACCACACCCAAAATGGATTACATTACACCCCCCTACCCCCCCACACCGACTGGGTAGGGGCTGGCAACGTTGCCAGTTTTTGGCAACCTTGAGCGGGTCAAGGTGGCCACTTTTTGGCAACGTTGCCAGTTTTTGGCAACCTTGCGATTCGGGTCACCCAGGCGGGCAACCTGATTTCTGATAGTCGGTCATAGCCCCGCAATGAGAGGCGCCCTGGTTGCCGGTCCGGTAGAACTCGGATTCCTCTCACGGCGTCTTGTCTACGAACCAGCCCCAGCCCGCGGCGCTGCCTAATCATCATTCAGAATCGTGCCCACACCACGACTCTTGGTGAACAGCGAATTGCTGCTGTTGCCGAACAGGTCCAGGTAGAACGTCTCGTTCGCTTCCTTCTTGCTGTCGCCCTTGACTTCGATCGTAATCGTCTTCGTCGTCTGGCCGGGGGCGAAGGTCAGCGTGCCGGTCTTGGCGACGTAGTCGTTGTCGCCCGTGGTGGCGGTTCCGTTCACGGTGCGGTACGACATCGTCACCGCTTGGTCGTAGGCGGCCGAAAGCGTGACTGTGAAGGTGAACAGGGTCGTTTGGCCCTTCTTGCCCTCGGCCTTGGTCACGTCGCTGATGCTGATACGCGGCTCGTCGTCCACGATGGTGCCCACACCCTGACCGTCGGTCATGGGTATCGCTGTTGCCTTCGGTGATGTTGATGGACGGCGGAGGCGGGAGTGTCCAGACGCCGTTGTGCGCCACGGCGGCGACGCTAATTCCAAAAGCGTTCGAGACGAGCTGGAAATCGGACCGGCCTTTGCGGACCCGCAGCGGGTTTGGTATAATCCATAACATGACCACGCCGACAGGAGTACAAGTCATGACCGCCACGATCGAAGCCGTTTATGAAAACGGCATCTTGAGACCCAAAAAGCCGCTGGGGCTTGTCGAGGGGGCCGAGGTCCGCTTGACCCTCAGCCCCGTTGACTCTGACTACGATCCCTTAGAGGAAGTCATCGGCATCTGTGATGACGGCCCCCCGATTAGCCTGGCGGCGCGTCATGATGAATTCGTTTACGGCCTGAAACTGGACGAAACACCGTGAACGCCGTTTTCGTCGATACCTGGGCCTGGTTGGGCATCGCCCACAAGCACGATCCTTACCACCCGCGAGCGGTTCAGCAGCACCGCGCGTTTCAAAAGCAAAAGATACGGTACGTCACGACCAATGACGTTCTCACGGAAGTCATGACTTCCCTGTTTCCCGTCGTGAGCTTTGCCAAGGCCCGCCAGTTCATGCTCAACCTTTTTCAATCCATCAAGGCCGGGCGGTATCAGTTCGTCTTTGTCTCCCCGGACCAATTTGAGCGGGCCTGGCTTCTCCGCCAGAAGTACGACGACAAACCAAAGATCTCCTTTACGGATTTCACGTCGATGGTCGTCATGCAGGATCTCGGCCTTACCGATATCTTTACCGGCGATGCCCACTTCCAACAGGTGAACCTGGGCTTCCGGCTGTATCCGTAGCGCGCAAACCTAGCGCCGGGGCGGAGCCGGGCCGATGGGGGCTTGCCTGACGGCAAGGTCTCACCGGCCGCGACTTCCAATTTGCGATCAATCGTCGTTCAGGATCGTGCCGACGCCACGATTCTTGGTGAACAGCGAATTGCTGCTGTTGCCGAACAGGTCCAGGTAGAACGTCTCATTCGCCTCCTTCTTGCTGTCGCCGTTAACGACAATCGTGATGGTCTTCGTCGTTTCGCCGGGCGCGAAGGTCAGCGTGCCGGTCTTGGCGGTGTAGTCGCTGTCGCTCGTCTTGGCGGTGCCGTCCACGGTGCGGAACGACATCGTCACCGCTTGGTCGTAGGCGGCCGACAGCGTGACTGTGAAGGTGAACAGGGTCGTTTGGCCCGTCTTGCCTTCCTTCATGGCCACGTCGCTAATGGAGATGCGCGGCTCGTTGTCGAGGATGGTGCCGACCCCCTGGCCGTCGGTGATGGTCGCGTTGGTCGCACCGCTCAGGTTTACGACGAAGGTCTCGTTCGGCTCAGGCAGCCGGTCGCCAAGCACGAGAACGGTGCTGGTTTGACTGAGCTGGCCAGGGGCAAAGGTCAACGTTCCCGAAGCGGCTTGGTAGTCGCTGCCGGCGATGGCGGTGCCATTGGCGGTGGTGAAGTTGATCGTCACGGGCTGGCTGCTGGCGGCCGAGAGGCTCACCGTGAAGACGGCGCTCGCGGTGCCGACGTTGCCTTCGGTGACAGTGACATCGGTGATGGCCAGCGCCGGCAGCGGCGCCGGCACGCCAGCGGCATTGATCAGCACTGAGACGTTGTTGGAACGCTCGTTGGCCACCACCAGGTCCGGGAAGAGGTCGCCGTTGAAGTTCCCCGCCGCCACGGCGATGGGAAACGAGCCGGCGGCGGAGTTCTGGGCCACTTGGAAGGTGCCGTTGCCGTTGCCCAAGAGCACGCTGACGTTATCGCTGCCGTAGTTGGCCGTGATGAGGTCGCGCCGGCCGTCACCGTTCACGTCTGCTACGGCCACGGAGGCGGGATTGGCGCCGGCGGCGAAGTTCTGGAAAGTCGGGAAGGCGCCGGTGCCGTTGTTCAGGAGCACGCTCACGGTGGTGCTATTGTAGTTCGCCGTGGCCAAGTCGAGCTTGCCGTCGCCGTTGAGGTCCGCGACCGCCACGGACAGGGGGCCGGGGCCGGTGTCAAAGGTTGTCGGGGGTTGGAGGGTGCCGTCGCCGTTGCCCAGCAGCACGCTCACGGTAGCCCCGCCGAGCTCGAAGTTCGCCGTCACGACGTCGAGTTTGCCGTCGCCGTTGAGGTCGCCCACCTGGACCGAATAGGGGAAGCGGTCATTGGTTACGCCCTGGGGCAGCGCGTAGGTCCTGGGGACCGCGAAGGTGCCGTCGCCGTTGCCCAGGAGCACGTGCAGGTAGGGGCCGTAGTCGGGGTATCCAAGCGGAACCTCCGCCCCCACCGCCAGGTCGAGCTTGCCGTCCCCGTTGAGGTCCCCCACCGCCACGGAGAGAGCATTGGAATTGGGGGCAACGACCAGGCTTCGGGCAGGCGCGAAGGTGCCGTCGCCGTTGCCCAGGGCCACAATCACCTCCCCTCCGTAGTTAGCCGTGGCGAGGTCGAGCCGGCCGTCCGCGTTGAAATCGCCGACCGCGAGGGTGCCGGGCGTAGCGTTGGAGATGCCGGTGGGGATGACGTTGCGGGCCGCCTGGAACGTGCCGTCACCGTTGCCCAAGAGCACGCCCACGGGGCCGTTGGACACCGCCAGGTCCAGCCTGCCGTCGCCGTTGAAGTCGGCCGTAGCCACAGCTTGGGGCCCAGGGTCAACCGGGTAGTTGACCGGGGCCAGAAAGCTCGGAAGGCTGCGATCTTCCAGCGCTTCCAGGCACAATCGGCACGGGAGCCGGCTGGCGTGGCGGATCGGGCGGCGGGCAGCGCGGCCGGTGACGCGGCCAGACAGACATTTGAGCCATGAGAAAGACTTCATGAGACGGGTCCTTTCTGCGAGCCGGCCTGCGAAGTAAGGTCGGTCCCGCGGCGCGCAGGCCGTGCGCCGCGGGCGAGGAGCCGGTAAAGGCTCCCTGAGGGAAATCACGGTACGTTCAGGTTCGAACTTGCTTGCCTCTCCAAGCACTGAAGGGGCTTCAGTCTTTTTTTGTCTCAGCGGGCTTCGCTGATTTCACCACGGGCAGCTTCTTCCGCCACTCGTCCGCCTTGGCCTTCTGGCCCGAGGCGTCGTAGAGCTGCACCAGCCGCGCCAGAGCTTCGGCCAAGCGGATCTTGCCCGGCGCGGGAATCGTGGCTTCGCGCTGCTTCATCCCCTCGTAGCCCTTCAACAGCAGCGGCTCGGCGTCGGCGTACTTTTTTTGGCCGAGTAGGGCGCCACCGAGCATGGACTTCGTGTCGAACGTCATCCAATCGTCGGGCAGCTTCTGTTCTCGAATCTTCAGGCTCTCGCGCAGCAGTGGTTCAGCGTCGGCGAACTTCCTTTGCTTCAACAGGTTCAGCCCGAAGGCGCGCAGCGTGGGGGCGGCCTTCGGTTCCCATTTCAGGGCAGCGCGATAATCGGCCACCGCTGCTTGGTGGCGTCCCGTGCCATCGAGAAGCAGACCCAGCTCCCGGTAACAATCCGCCAAGAGGCCGCGACGCTCCGGCACGTCGGCGAAGGTGCCAGCCAACTTTTCCAAGTGGGAGACGGCCTGGCGAAAGATCGCCTCTGCTTCCCGCACACTGTCCTTTTTCAACAGTCTGCCAAGGTCATACGCACGCTCCGCCTGAGCATGCCGGTAATGAGGGACTTCCGGGAAGTCTTCGGCCAGCTTCTCTTGGACGGCCAGTGCCTGGCGGGCTGTTTTCACCGCTTCTTCGTGGTCGCCCTGCCCCTCGGCGATGTCCGCCCAGCCGGCGAGATGGCTGCTCAGAAACTGACGATAGACTGGCTGGCGGGGCTCGAGTTTCAGGGCGGCCTGCTGGCGGCTGATCGCCTCCTTCAGGAGGGGGCCTGCCTCCGCCAGTTCACCACCCATCAGCAGCACCATGGCCCAATCGCTAAGTGCGCCTCCCAGGCTTGATTGGTAGTCGGCCTCGTCGGGCGAGTCAGTAGCCAGTCCCTTATAGAGTTCCACGGCCTTGCGGTAGGCCTTCACCGCCTCCTTTGGGCGACCAGTGCCGCCCATCATGCCCGACAGGACATTGCCCAAGTGATGGTGATTCATGGCGTGGTGGTGTCGGAGGACGGCCTCCGCCGGGAAGTCAACGACCAGCTGCTCATTAATCTTCAAGGCCTTACCGAAGGACTTCTTCGCCTCTTCGGGGCGGCCGGTGTAGCTCTGCAAAGACCCCAGGTTGTGGTAGTTGCTAGCCAGTTCCTGACGGTAGTCGCGCACGGTGGAATAATCGGCAGCCAGCTTCTCCAGGAGCGCGATGGCCAGGCCATAGGCCTCGTCCGCCTTGGCAACCTGGCCCAGCTTGTGATACATATCGCCCATGCGCCGGTAGGCCGTCGCCGTCTCCAACTGGACCGCCGGGTCGGTGCTCTGCTCTTTGGCCAACTCCTGGTAGTACTGCAGCGCTTTCTCCAGGAACTCACGCTGGACTTTTTCCATGCGCGGCTGTTGGGCCAACCACTTCTGCGCCACCTGCGTGTACATTTCGTCCACGATTTTACGAGCCCGCCGTCGCTGCTTGAGTTCCTCCTCGTAGGCCGCCTCGGCCCGCTGGCGCTGCTCGGCCTCGGCTTCCGCGGCCAGGGTAGCCGTGCGTTCCGCTCGCAGCGCCCACGCCAGGCCGATGGACGTGCCCACGGTCCCCAGCACCAGGAGCGCGGCCAGCGCCAAACCGGCCGCCACCGGCCCCTTGTTCCGCCGCGCGAACTTGCGGAAGCGATACCAGGCCGACGGCGGGCACGCTAACACCGGCTCGTCGTTCAAGTAGCGCTGCACATCCGCCGCGAAGGCGTTGGCCGTCTCGTAGCGGTGGTTGCGATCCTTCTCCAGCGTCTTCATCACGATCCAGTCCAGCTCGCCGCGCACCAGCTTGGTCAGCTTGGCCGGCTCCATGTGGCGATTGGCCGAGATGGATGCCAGCGCCTCGCCCGAGTCGCTCAGCCGCGTGCTCGGCTTGGGCGGCTCCTCCTCCTTGATCATGCGGAGAATCTCGGCATACGCTGCTTCCTTGAGCCGCTTGTGGCTCAGCGGGGTGCTGCCCGTCAGCAATTCGTACAAAAGCACGCCCAGGGAGTAGATGTCGCTGCGGGTATCGACGCCCAGGGCGCTCATCTCGGCCTGTTCCGGGCTCATGTATTCCAGCGTGCCGATCATGGTGCCGTACTGCGTGAACAGCGTCCGCTCGGTCAGCTTCTGCTCGGTCGCCTTGGCCACGCCGAAGTCGATCACCTTGGGCACCGGCTTGCCGTCGTAGAGCGTGACCATGACGTTGGACGGCTTGATGTCGCGGTGGATGATGCCCTTCTGGTGGGCATGCTGGATCGCCTGGCAAACCGGCACGAACAGCTCCAGCCGCTCGCGCGGCGTCAGGTGGTTGTCGTCGCAATACTTGGTGATCGGCACGCCGTGGACCAGCTCCATGACGAAATACGGTCTTCCTGAGCCGCGCACGATAGTAAGCGGCTGAGGATCACCGCCGCTTACTATCGTGCGCGGCTCTTCCGTCGTTCCGCCATCGAGGACGCGGGCGATGTTGACGTGATCCATCATCGCCAGGGCTTGTCGCTCGGCCTCGAAGCGGGCGATGATCTGCTTCGAGTCCATGCCGGCCTTGATGAGTTTCAAGGCGACCTTGCGCTTAACTGGCTCGGTTTGCTCGGCCATGTAGACGGTGCCCATGCCGCCTTCGCCGATCTGTTGGAGGAGCTTGTACGGGCCGATCATGGTGCCGAGGATTTCGGAAACAGTAGGCAGTGAGCAATCGGCAGTACGCAGAACTGCTTGACTGCTTCCTGCCTGCTGCTCACTGCCTGCTGGCCTAACGGCGGGCGCTTCGAGGAAGCTGCCGGCCTGGTGGAGGGCGCCGAGCAACCCTTCGACTTCGCCGCGCAAGGCCGTGTTGCCGCCGCAGGCTTCGGTCAAATACCGAGCGCGCTCGGCGGCGGAGCCACATTCCAGTGCCTTGGAGAAGATCTCCTTGAGGACCGGACCTGCTTCGCTCATGGTTGAAACTCCGTGTCAAAGTCCGCTGACTTCCATGCGACGTTCTGAGCGATTCACTGCCAAGAAAATCAAGATTCCATCACCCTCCCTTCCCCCCCTTCGGAAGGAGGGGAGCCGGGGGGGTGGGGGCATCCGGGTGGAGGCGGCGGAAGAGCCAGGCGCGGGCAAAGGACCAGGTTCGATACGCCGTGCGCGCGGGGATGCCGAGAACTTGCGCGGCTTCTTCGGTCGTCATGCCGGCGAAAAAGCGGAGCTTGACCAGATCGGCCGCTGGCGCATCGATCCGGGTGAGCTGTTCCAGGGCTTCGTCGACGGCGAGCACATCTTCATCGGGGCGTGGCGCGAGCAGCTGGGCTTCTTGCAACGGGAGTTGGTCGCGGCCGCCGCCGTGGCGCACCCGCTTCTTCTTACGCGCGTTTTCGACGAGGATGCGGCGCATGGCCTCGGCGGCGGCCGCGAAGAAATGTCGGCGATTGTCCCAGTGCTGGGCCTGGTCCACATCCACTAGCCGAACGTAGGCCTCGTGGACCAGGGCCGTGGCTTGCAGCGTCTGTCCCGGTTTCTCCTGGGCCAACTTTTGCGCCGCCAGCTGGCGCAGCTCGTCGTAGACCAGCGGCAGCAGCTGCTGGGCGGCGTGCGGATCGCCTTGCTCGATGGCGGACAGGATGCGGGTGACGTCGGTCATGATTTGGGATTGTACCCCAGAACCCGCCGGGAAACAGCCAAGATGAATCGCGCCGATCGCCTGACCTCAAGAACGGGCCAGGTCGCAGCCGCCCGTGCGCCGCGCGTGCTTACTTCCAGGACGCTCGATGCGCTGCAAGCGCGGTTGTTTTTCTCGTTTTTACTTGCTTTGCGCCGTGGTCGCGCTGACAATGCACTTTGCGTGGCGCAGGTCCCAGTTCGCCACTTCCATCATCTCCGCTTGGGAGTCCGTCCTATGTTTCGCACCATGATTGGCATCGCTCTGGCAACCATGCTGTTGGCGACCGGCGCCTCGGCCCAGGTCGTGGATAAAAAGGTTCCGGCAAAGGAGGCGCAACCGACGCCCGTGCCGCTCTTGGATAAATCCAAGAGCACGCCGACCTACAAGGCGCCGCCCAGCATTCCCGGCGAGGTCGAGATCAGCCTGCTGAACGGCAGCAACGTGCGTATGATCCTGCAATCGGATAAACTCGAAGTCGCCACGAATTACGGCCAACTCGCGGTGCCGAGCAAGGACATCGTCGCCATCGACTTCGGGCTGCATTTCCCCGACGGCATCGAAGCGAAGATTCAGCAGGCGGTCAAGAGCCTGGGCGGCGACAACTTCCGTGAGCGCGACGGGGCCAGCAAAGCCTTGGTCGAGCTGGGTCCGTATTCTTTCCCCGCCGCCTTCGAAGCGAGCAAGGTGGCCGATCTGGAAGTCTCGCGCCGCGCCAAAGACGTCGTCAAGCAGCTCCAGGCGAAGCATCCCAAGAAAGACTTGAAGACGACAACCCTGGACAAGGTGATCACGCCGGAGTTCACCATCGTGGGCCGAATTCTGACGGCGACCATCAAGGCCAAGGCGGAGCTGTTTGGCGAGATTGACATGCCGATTTCGCGCATGCGGACCATGCGCTCGCTCGCCGGCCTCGGCTTTGATATCGACGTGACCATCGACGCCGGCAAGTACGCCAACGCCGGCCAATGGATGGAAACCGATTTTCAGACGGATGGCCGCAGCGCCATCGTAATCACCGCCAAGGGCATGGTCGACACCTGGCCGCAGCAAAACGGCAGTTACATCGTCGGCCCCAACGGCTTGCAAGGCCGCGGCATGGGCCAGCACATCCCGGCTGTCGCGGGCCGGAAGATCGCGGGGGCGATTAACGGCCAACAATTCGGCGGCATGCTGATCGGCAAGATCGGCGAGGACGGCGAGCCATTCACCCTCGGCGAGCGCTACGAAGGCACGCCGGAGGCGCAAGGCAAACTCTACCTGCACATCGGCCCCAGCCCGTGGAACAACACCCAATCGACGGGCCACTATGAGGTGAAGATCGCGCGGAAGTAGTTGCCGCGCACAAGACCCACAACCAGAAACGACGAAAACGGGACGCGGCTCGGCGAAGATCTGAAGATTTGGAGTGCGGTGCTTTGACACCGCTTTTGTTTTTTGTTCTTGCCAGCCACCTCGCGGAAAAAGCCGGAAAAACAAAAGCGGCGTCAAAGCGCCGCACTCCAAATGTGAAACGACGAAAACGGGACGCGGCTCGGCGAAGATCTGAAGATTTGGAGTGCGGTGCTTTGACACCGCTTTTGTTTTTTGTTCTTGCCAGCCACCTCGCGGAAAAAGCCGGAAAAACAAAAGCGGCGTCAAAGCGCCGCACTCCAAATGTGAAAAAAGCCGGAAAAACAAAAGCGGCGTGAAAGCGCCGCACTCCAAAGGTGAAATAGCGCATGAATACGCTTGCAATAGGCTCGCCTTTGCGCCCGTTTGTCAGTAGAATACTTAAGTTACCCTTCATTGCCTGGTGCCTTCCCCTTCCCCAGAGAACATCTTCGGATTCGGCGGACATCAAGTGTGTGGAGGACGGCGTTTTTCAGTCCTCGCACGCACCGCGATGCCGTTCGTGCCTGGCTTTATCGCTTCGCCAGCACCAGCCGCATCGATTTTCGCGTCGCTTTGAGGCAAACGCGCTGAAGGAGCCTTGATGGCCGGTCGAAAGAAGACGGCTCTCTGCGTGGCAACCGACGGCAAGCGGCGCTACATCAGCGTGCCGGACGGCCGCGCCAAAGATCTGCACAACTACCTCCGCAGCAACAAGGTCCGTTCGGCCCCGCCCGAACCGGCCTACACGGGCTTTGACAACATCGAATTGGCGTATGACATCGACATCGAGGGCGTTCAGGCCCTTCTCGACGCCTGGACCAAATCCAGGAGTCAGGGATCGGGCGTCAGGACTCAAATCCTGGCCCCTGATGGCTGACTACTGGCCCCTGGCATTTGACCTTCGGAGACAAAATGCCTCTACGCATGCGTGTCCATGATCGCGAACCGATTGCTGCGGCCTTGCGCCGCTTCAAGAAACTGCTGGAGCGGAGCGGTCTGACCAAAGAGCTGCGCAAGCGCAATCATTACGAGAAACCTTGCGAGGTGCGCCGACGCGCCCAGCTCCGCAAAGAAAGCGCCATCCGCAAAGCCAAATTGCCGGCTCGTCCTGGATCGTATCGGTAAGGCCTGGCAACCATTGTGTTCCAGCCGCGCTGAGCCAACCTTACCCAAGATAGGCACAGACCATGCTCGATTTAGTCCAACTTCACCAAAACATCCGCGCGCTGGACAAGGGGGATGACGCGTCGCAGCGGCAAGCCATTCGTTGCTTGCGGCAATTCGAGCAGCAAGACTGGGCGGCCGCTCCCGCCGCCGTCTTTCAGCCGCTGATCGGGTCGCTCCAGCAGCAACTGCTGAGCGGAGGGAAGCCGCCGCTCGTTCACAAAGAGATTGCTGAAATCCTCGGCAAAATGGGACCCCGTTCGAAGTCGGCGGTTCCGCAACTCGTGCAATTGCTTCACGAGGGCACTCCCGAGCCGGTTCGTGAAGCCGCCGCCATGGCCTTGGGCAGATTGGGCGTCGCAGCGCGCGATGCGGTGGACCGGCTGCTCGAGCTGGCCAGCGGTCCCGGGGCTCTGGCAATCCACGCGGTCCGCGCGCTCAGCGAAATTGGCTGTGCCGATCACCGCGTCCGCACGGCGCTGGTCAGTCTCTGGCTGGGAACGGCGCACACGCAACACGCGCAAATGCAAATTGCGGTGGCGCTGTGCAAATTGAGAATCGACGCCAAAGGCTTGCAGGGATTTTTGACGGGCAGCTTGATCGGCAGTCAGGACGATGCTGTCCGCAAAGCAGCCGCCGAAGCCCTGGCGTGGTGCAACAAGAACGACAACAATGTTGTGCCCGCCTTGTTGATGTCCACCTTGAATGACAAGAACGAAACAGTCCGTCTGACATCGCAAGCAGCCCTGGACCAGCTGCGGCTTTCCCGTGAGAAAGCCATTCTGCTTTGTGCCAAGCAGCTGCTGAGTTCCACCTATGCGGAAACGGCGCTCCGCAAGAGCGGCCAACCTGCCGTTCCGGCTTTGATCGAAGTCCTCGGCGCCGACGTGCCTGCCGCCCGCATCAAAGCGGCGCAGCTGCTGGCCGGCCTCGGCGAATTGGCGGCGGCAGCCGTCCCGGTGCTGACGGCTGCGTTGCGCGATCGCGATGCGGAGATCCGTTTAGCCGCGGCCAAGGGCCTGTGGAATGTCGCCAAGAACGCCGAACTCGTCGTGCCTGTCCTGATCGTTTTGCTCGAAGAAAAACGGGCCGCCCCGCGCGATGACAGTGAAGGGCGGCGCCGGTTTGTCCAAACCATCATCGAAGCCCTTTGGCGCATCGGCCCCCCTGCGAAGGCAGCGATGCCGGCACTCATGGATTCGGCGAAGGACAAAAACCGCATGATCAGCGAATCGGCACAAAACGCCCTCAAAAGAATTGCACCGTAAGGAACGAATCAGGCGCCGTTGCGCTGCTGTGGCGCTTTGAATCGGCGCGGCTGAATTCCGGCAGATCCGGCGAATGCGTGTCTTTTGCTGGGACACCGATAAGCGGTGGTGTGTCAATTTGTGGTGCGGCCGTCTCGGCTGCACGGTGCAGGCGGGACGCCCGCACCACAATACCGTCAAACTGAGACGCCACCCGATAAGCCCCGTTTCGTCTCCCCCGTCCCTGCATATGCGTCTCTCCCCCCTCTCGCGGCATCTTCGTTTCCCTGCGTGAGTGCCGCCTCATTTCTCGCAGTCGAAATCGCACAATCCCGATCGTAGGTGTACAAATGTTGGACCAACCATCACGCTTCCGCGCGGGTAATAAGCTATAGTCGGTTAATGACCTGTGCGCGCCTCCAGCGCGCATCGGGACAGGGTGGAGAAGCCATGCCCCCCGTGATTGCGACCGCCGTCCTGGACAGCCTGCGCCAATCCACATTGCTGGATGCTGCCCAAAAGGAAGAATTGACCCGGCTCGAAGCGTCGCTGCCCAAGCCGCGCGATGTCGTCCAGGAATTGGTGCGGCGCGGTTGGTTGACGCTGTTTCAGGGCAATCAGGTGCTGCAAGGCAAGGGCCACGAGCTGGTGCTGGGGCAGTATCACCTGCTCGAAAAGATCGGCGAAGGCGGCATGGGCCAGGTTTACAAGGCCCGGCAATGCAATCTCGATCGCATCGTCGCGCTCAAAGTCATTCGCAAGGAATGTCTGGACAATCCCAAAGTCCTGTCACGCTTCCAACGCGAAATCCGCGCCGCCGGTCATCTGTCCCATCCCAACATCGTCCGCGCTTACGACGCTGACCAGGTGAACGGCAGCTACTTCATCGCCTTGGAATACATCGACGGTGTCGATCTGGCGAAGATGGTCAAGAATGACGGTCCGTTGCCCGTGAACCTGGCGTGCGACTACATCCGCCAGGCGGCCCTGGGGTTGCAGCACGCCCACGAACGCGGCCTGGTGCATCGCGACATCAAGCCCGCCAATTTGTTGGTAGGCAGGAGTCAAGAGTCCGCGGGCAGGGGCCAGGAGGCAGGAGGCAGGGGGCAGGGGGCAGCGGTCAAGCGAATGGGTTCGGCGGTTCGAAAGCTGGCGATGGCAGGCAGGATTCAAGGCTCAGCGACGGCTGACGCGCGACCCACGGCTCCTGTGGTGAAGATTCTCGACCTGGGCCTGGCGCGCTGGGACGATCCGATGACCGGCCAGGCCTGCACGCACCTGACGCAGATGGGATCGGTGATGGGCACGCCGGATTTCATTGCGCCCGAGCAGGCCCGCAACTCGCACACGTGCGACATCCGCGCCGATCTTTACAGCCTGGGTTGCACGCTCTATTTCTTGATCGCCGGCCGCACACCTTTCATGGGCGGTTCGTTTGCGGAAAAGTTGATGCAGCACCAGGTGGATGATCCGGACGCGATCGCTCCGGTGCGGCATGCGATGCTGGTGAATTACTATTCCCGCAATGGCACGTCGCGCATTCCGCGCAAGTTGCTGGCAGTGCCGGAGTACGTGGCGGCCATCATCAAGAAACTGATGGCGAAAAAGCCGGAAGATCGCTATCAAACGCCGGGCGAGCTGGCGCAGGCGCTGGACGCAGCGCTCGATCGTCTGGCCAAGGGGCCCGCAGTCAAGCCGGCCGATGCCACGGAGTATGAACCCGTGACGCCGGCCGCCGCCGAGGCGCCGACCGTCGAAAGTCCGCTCGTCGAGATGCCGACGATGGTGAAGCTCCGGAAAGCGGCACGCGTCCGGCAACCGTGGACCCGGCGGCGCTGGCTGACGTTCGGCGGCATCAGCGCCGCCGCCTTTCTGGTCCTGGTGTTGGCAGGGCTGGGCGGCAACCACGCCAAGCCTCTGGCCAGCGACGGCGGCGCCAAGCCCGAAGCGGCGGCGGATGCGGCCTGGAAGACGCTGCAGGCAGACGTCCGCCAAAAACAGGCAGCGCCGGCCGAACTGCGCACCCGGCTGCTCGAGTTCAGGCGCTTCCATCCCGAGCGCGCCCGCGATGTGGCGGCGTTGCTCCAGTTGGTCCCCTCGCCGTTTGACGCCTTCGATCGCGCCAAGATCGATGCGCGCAAATGGCCGACCTTCGCTTGGTGGCCCAACGAGCTGGTCGGCGTCCTCGGCTTTCCCGGCGGCGGCCCCTGGGCCAGATCTACCCACAGCGTTGCCGTCAGTCCCGACGGCGCCTGGTTCGCCTGCGGCGGCGACGACGGGGCGGTGCACCTTTGGGAAACCGGCGGCACCACCATCCCCTGGCGAATCCCCAGCGGCGGCCGCGTTACCCGTGTCGCCTTCGCCCCCAACGGCCACCTGCTTGCCGCCGTCAGTTCCGACGGTCTCGCCCGCATTTACGACGTCAAGACCCGCACCTTGCTGCACACGCTCAACAAGCACAAGCAGACCATCGTCTGCCTCGCCTTCCATCCGGACAGCAGTCTCGTCGCCACCGGCGGCAGCGACGGCGGCGTTCGCTTCTGGAACACAGCGACCGGCGACGACACGCTCGAAATCCAAACCACCACCCGCAAGGTGCTGTCGCTGGCCTTCACGCCCGACGGCAAGTTCATCTTCTGGGGCGGCGACAACCACGAAGTGCACTGGGCCAACCGCGCCGGCCATAATCCCAACGCCTGGAACTTCACCGGCAACTCCGCCTGGGTCACCGTGCTCGCCTTCCACCCCGATGGCCGTTCCTTCGTCTGCGGCGGGGGCGGCGACGGGACGTTGCGGCTCTGTTCGTTCGACGGCCAGCGCGTCAAGGAAAAGGCGGTGCTCCGCCGGCACGCCAAGGTCGTCAACGACGCCGCCTTTGCCGACGACGGCCAATCGTTTGCCACGGTCAGCGACGACTGGCTAGCCATTCACTGGGACGCCGCCACGGGGACCGTCAAGAAGTCCTGGGAGCTGCGCGCCGCGATCCACGGCGTCGCCTTCGCTTCCGACAGCCGCCACTTGCTGCTCGCCAACGCGAACAACACGATCTTCATCTTGCGGATGAGCGAATCGACGGCGCTGGCGCGCTAACGCCGTTGGTCTAAGGCGGCGGAGCCGCAACTTTGGACTGCGGCGGTTTGACGCCGCTTTTTTTGTTTTCGAGGTGGCTGAGACGCAAGCAAGAAAGAAAGCGGCGACAAAGCACCGCACTCCAAAACTTCTCCGCATCTCGCAGAGAAAATCAGTGGATAGAAACTCAGGCGCCATGCAGCACACTTCCACATCCAACCCGTCAGCCAGGAGCAGCGGCAACCGCGAGCCCTTCGCCTACCCCTTCAGTCCCCCCCTTGCGAAGGGGGGGTGAGGGGGGTTGGCCGGCAAGCAGCTCACGCACCGCGCTTAACAACTCGTCACGCGTGAACGGCTTCGCCAGCAGCCGGATCGCCCCCTTCGTCGGTACAAATCGCATGAGGGCGCTGTCCGCGTGCCCGGACATGAACAGCGACTTCATCTCCGGCCGCAGGCTCGTCAACAGTCGGGCGAGTTCGCCGCCGTTCAGGTCGGGCATGACGACGTCGGAAAGCAGCAGCTGAATCGGTCCGGAGTGTGCCTTGGCGATTTGCAACGCCTGCCTGCCGCCGCCGGCTTCCAGGACAGTGTAGCCGCTGTCGGCCAGGACGGTGCGGGCCAGCAGGCGCACGCCGGGCTCGTCTTCGACCAGCAGAATGGTCTCGGTCCCCTCTCGAGCCGGCGCTGCGGCTGCCCGCGGCTGGGGAATGGGCGTGTCGGCGTCGATCCAGGGTAGATAGATCCTGAAAGTCGCTCCTTGGCCGGACGTGCTTTGCACTTGCACCGCCCCGCCGCTCTGCTTGACGAAGCCGTACACCATCGACAGTCCCAAGCCGGTGCCCTTGCCGACATCCTTGGTGGTGAAAAACGGCTCGAACAGCCGCGCCATCACTTCTTCGGTCATGCCGCAGCCATTGTCGCTCACCTCCAAAAGGGCATACCGGCCGGGCGCCAGGTCGTCCAGGTCGCGCGCCGCCGCTGCATCTTTTTCGACGTCGGCGGTGCGCAGCGTCAGGCGGCCGCCGCGCGGCAGGGCATCGCGCGCGTTGATCGCCAGATTCAGCACCGCTTGATGGAGCTGCACGTCATCGACGTTGACCAGGCACCGTCCCGCGCGCAATTCCGTGACGACTTGAATATCCTCGCCCAACACCCGGCTCAAGATCGGCACGACCTCCTTGACGAAACGATTGAGATCGCTGACCCGGGGCGACAGCATTTGCTTGCGGCCGAACGCGAGCAGATGGCTCGTCAATTCGGCGGCACGCTGGGCCGCCTTGACGATCTGTTCGGCAAAGTCATGGGTCGGATCAGCCGCGGGCAGAATGGACGCCAGGATTTCGCTGAAGCCTTGAATGACCGTGAGCAAATTGTTGAACTCATGAGCAATGCCGCCGACCAGGCGGCCCACGGCTTCCATCTTCTGCGCCTGCCGCAACTGGTCTTCCAACTCGAGGCGCTCCGTGATATCCCGCGCGATCCCCAACACGCCGACCGGCTTGCCCTGCTCGTATTGCAGCGCACTGTTGATTTCCGCGCTGACCCGGCGACCGTCCTTGGCCAGGACCGTGATCTCGTAGACCGTCTGCTGGTCTCCGGCGAGCTTGCGCGCGGTCATGCGCCGCGCCGCTTCCAGTTGTTCGGGCGCGATAATCGCCGTGATGTTCATTTGGCAAATCTCTTGGGCGGTGTAGCCCAAGACGCGCTCGCCGCCACGGTTCCATGAAGTGAAGTTGCCCTTCAGGTCATGCGTGTAAATGACGTCGTGGGCGTTCTCGACCACTTCCCGGTAGCGCGCCTCGGTGCCGTGCCGCGCCTCCTCCGCCTGCCGGTGCGCGGTGATATCGGCAATCACGCCGTCCAGATGCAGCACCCCGCCGCCGGCAGCGCGCGTCGCCCGGACGCTTTCCCGGACCCAGCGCACGGTCCCGTCCGCCGCCAGGATGCGGTATTCCTCCTGAGTCGCCTGCTCCGAGCGCCAGCGCGCGCGCGCTGCGTCCCAGCGCGCCGCATCTTCCGGGTGCACGACGCTCCGCCAACGGTGCGCGCCGCCGCGAAGATAATCCGCGCCGCGCCCCGCGATCCGCTCGATTGCCGGCGAGAAATAGCGGTACTGCCACAGGCCCGTCTCGTCGATCGCCGCGCTCCACAGGCAATCCGAAACCGAGGCCAGCACCCGCCGCAGCTCCGCCTCCGTTTCTTGCAGACGGGCATGGGCCGAACGCTGCTCGCGCACGTCCCGGACCGTGATCAAGGCGAGCGTGTTCGGCTCGACGTGCAAGCGGGCAATGGTGATATTGACCGGAATCCATACGCCATCCGCGGGCGTCCGCAGCACAAAGCCCTCTTGGGAATGAAAGGCGACCGTGTTCTTCAGAACCCCCAACAGCCGCTGCTTGCCCCCCTGCCCCGTGTGCCGGAAAAGATAGGCCGCCTGCAGCTGCAGCAATTCCTGGCGCGCAAAACCGCTGAGCCGCTCGGCCATCGGGTTCACGTCGAGGATGTTGTCCGTCGCCGGATCGAGCAGAAACAGAGCATCGCCCGCTTCGTCGAAGAGGGCCTGTGCCAGTTGCGGATTGTTCTGCGGCAGGCTCATAATCCCAACCGAACGACAGGAAATGGGCGAGCAGACCGGCGCATTTGCACGGCGCCGTTGTTCGCAAACGACCGTCGTGACGACGATTTGGCGAATCCTGAGCGATGGAAACTGGATCGTGAGTCGCGAAAGGTAACTTGCGTACAGAATAGGGGTTTTTGCCGACTGGGGCCAGCATTTTTTGACGTTTCGCTGCCGGATGAGGTTCTGCGGCGCAGCGTGGTGTTGGCGGCGGGGCAGGAGGCGCGGAAAGGGAAGTAGTGCTATGTCACACGTCGAATGATGGATCACAAGAGCCGCGCACGAAGTAAGCGGTTGCGAGTGGGCCGCTTACTTCGTGCGCGGCTCTTACTTCTGGCGACTCATCAATTCATGCGTGACAGAGCAGTAGGACTTTGAGCTTGGGAGAACGCGGCCGATAGTTGCGTCAACCAAGGTCAGCAATGCGCTAGGCGGATACGCAAGGCTTCCAGTTCCCTGCGCCTGAGGTCTGTGGTATATTGAGCAAAAGCCCCCCTTGCCGCGGAGGAATCGCTCATGCAAGAAGAAATCCCGCGCGACGTGCAGGTGAAATACGAAGGCCGCTGGATCGCTTGGGATACCGCGGACGGCCGAGTTATCGCTGACGGCGAAACGTTGGAGGAAGTAGGGCAAGCGACATTAGCCGCATGCCAGGCGGGAAAACTCATCTGGTACCATCACGTCCTTCCTCACGAAACTGTTCTCGTTGGAGGCATCTGGTAGATGCAGTTTCCCACGATGCCCACCGATGGGATACGCCGTCCGGTTGTGCCGCTTACTTTGGAAACCATCGACGGAAGAACTCTTGTTTACGGGGCGCCGCTCGTCCCGAGCAGCGTGTCCACCTGCTGCTTCAGCGTGGCCACGTCGTTTTCCACTGTCTCCCAGACCGTCTTGTGCTGGACGACCGCATAACCGTGGACCAAAACGTTGCGGAAGCCGATGATCTGTCGCAAGGCCGAGATCGATTGTCCCAGATTGGGGTCCAGTTTGCTGGCTTGCAACATGGCTTCGCCGATGATGATGAAAGCCCGTTCGACCGCAAACCGCAGCGTAACGTCGGATGTGTAGTCCTGCAACGACTTGCCCTGCGTCATCTGGAGCAGCGCCTCGACGGCCTGATGCACATCCTGCAGATATTTGGCCACTTCAGGCGGCATACAACACCGTACGATGCAGATTGATGGACTTCAGGAAGTACGGGTTGCTGACAGCCGGCGTCTCGACGAGGTCGATCTTGCGGTGAAACAAATCCTCCAGGGCGAACAACAAGCCGAAATAGGCCTTGGCATGTTGCCCCGATTCCATTAACTGAAAGTCCACGAGGAAATCTAGATCGCTGCGCAGCGGATCGAATGCGCCGTTCGCCGCCGAGCCGAAGATCTCCAGCGTTTTGACGTGGTGCTTGCGGCACAGCGCTGCCAATTCCGCACGGTGATTCTCGATCAAATCGATCATGGCCGACTCCGGTGGCATTTTAACCAAAGCGACGCGCTCGTTCGCCGGAAAACGCCGCGGCCTGGTGCTTTCTCTTATGGTATATCCTAGCTGCCCAATGGCAGGCGAGGCAATCCCTTGTCTGCTCAGGGTGGATGAAGATCGAACCGCACCCAGATCCGCCGCGCCTTGACCAGAGCCGGCCTATTCAAACGCAGTGCCCGAACCGTGGCGCGCCCCACCGGCGTACGCGCCCGGATGCGCGTCGAATCGGGACTCCATTGAAAATGATCCTCCCAGCGATCAACACGCGGATTGTATAGACGCACCAGCGCACCCGAGCGAGGATCGAGCCACTCGGTCCGAGCTTGCTTGAAGGCATTGCACCAAAAGCAGCACCAACAGAGGTTTTCCAGGCGGCGGCTGCCGCCCAGCGATTCCGGCTGGATGTGATCGACGGTGAATTCGTGCCCGGTGAGTTCCGCGCGCGCTTGGCAATACTCGCAAAGCCCGTGTGCGCGCCGACGAAGGGCGCCGGAAAGCCCACTCACAAAAGCCGCTCCAGCGCCGAAGCGCGGCGGCGCATGATGGCGTCGCAATCACGAAGCAACCTCTTCAGTTCGCGCCCCTCGGCCGGCGTGAGCGGGCGCTTGTCCTTTGCCGCCAACAGTTGCTCGACCCGCGCCTGCTTCGGGCGCGCTAGGCGGTAGGCCGCGCCCAGTGCGTCCAATTGAAGGGCCGCGTGACGCCCGCGCCACTTGCGTGCGTTCACGATCACTGCACAGTCTTTGCCATTGCGCTGCACGACGCACTCTTCCCCCGTCTTGACGACGCGGTCGATCCATTCCGGCAGACAATCTTGCAATTGATGAACGGACACCTTGGCGCTCATACTCACGGCCCTTGCCAGACTATTTGCTATTCGTTGCGTCATCATACCACGGTCGCCAACCCCAGTCTAGGCTGCGGCAAACGGCGCTGGGCGAACTTGACGGCTCGCAGACCTGGTTCTCGAAAGCCCAACGGGTCGCCACGCGGGGCACGGCAGCGGCTGACGGATGCTCAAGCTGAAGCAGCAGGGAGAGGCGTCCGTTTGCCCGCTGCCTTGTGTGCCGCCCGCTTGCGCCAAACCCAACGCAATGCCAACAATCCCAAACCCGTTCCGGCCACCATCCCCACCGCCCACAGCCACGCCCGCGTCGGCCGCACGTCCCAGACGCGGATCATGCGACGCCCATCGTCAAATGTGTCACCGGTCAGCAGCGTGCTGGCGTCGTCGGACAGCCGATGTCGTTGGTTGCCTGCGTTGATGACGCGAAACAACTCCCGCCCGGTTGCCGATTCCATGACAACCAGAGCCGACACATCATCGCCAAACACGGAGGCCGTTCGGTGAACACTCGAACCATCCTGCTGCAATATCACGGAACAATTCGTGCACCACGTGGCCGCGGTGCGTGTCCCAAACTTGCAAGGGACCGCGGTTGTGCGCGTCATTCAACTTCGGCCCTGTGACCGTCACCAGCCGCGAACCGTCCGCCGACAAATGCTGGACAAAGAGCAACTCCGGAATCGTGCACCGCGGCCGATAGCGAACAAAGTGAAAGACGCCCACGCCGACGGCTGCAAGGAAGCCGAGGAAGACTGCCCAACCCAGAAGGCGACGCACGCGCGACATGAACCGAGTCTACCAAACCAATTTGGGTTTGTCGTTGATTCTCTGCGCAACCCGCCGCCCGGATCAACCCAACCAGGCCGGTGCAAGGTCGGTTGTTAAGAAATCTCTGGCACGCAGCCTGGTCGCCCATTTTGACGGCAAAAAACCCCGGACCACCATTTCATTCGGAACGGACCAAAACGTCGAGAATGGTACTTTTCCGCAAACCTTGATCGTCCAAGCAGTTGCGCCATTTGGTGTTTTTTTCGTTCGGCGTTGAGGGTGTGTGCCGAACGCAAACGAATGAATTGTGCAATGCCGCGAACCGCAAAATGCGGCTTGCGTCACGCCACCAGCTCCCGCACCACGTGCCCGCTCACGTCCGTCAGCCGGAAGTCGCGGCTTCAAGGCACCGAACGCTCAAGGGGAGACAGGTGCTGGAACAGGATAGATGTAGAGCTTCTCGATGTTGACGCCTTTCAGATTGCTGCCGTTATAGAGCATTGGCACTTTGCCCGGATTTTTCTGGCTGGCTTCGATTACAGCTTTGACGAGCGGGTCGTCGGGATTAGCCATCGTTACGTCAAAGGGACTAATCCATGGGTCTTGCAATTGCTCGGAACTGCGGACTACGCACTGATATCCTTCGCGAATGTTTGCATCCCGAATCTGGTCCGATGCAACCCAAAGCCGCCACCGATCGTCTTCACTAGGTTTGACCCAGAAGGCGGCCTTGATCGGAAATGACTGCGCGAGTTCATGGATGAGTCTTGCTCCGGCATCGATTTGCTCCCTTACCAGCGGCTCCGGATCCATGGCATCACCCCGTTTGCTTGATCTGCGATGGCGTCAAGTAGGTTGCGGGCTTCCAGCTCGGTCTTCGTCTCATAGCGACTTTTCTCAGTCCAGTCTTTTGCAATCAGCCAATTGTCTCGCAAAGCAGCATTGGCGACAATGTCCGCGTCCCGCACAGTCTTCAATCCAGCGAGTTTCACGAGTTCTTCGATATCATGGGTCCAACATTTCTCGGAGAACTTCTTCTCGGTGAATATCACATCCGAAGTCGCAGCTACCCGCACCAGAATGCATGATTTCAGACCGCATTCGACGGCGTATCCCGCGAGGTAATACGCCGAGGACCAACAATTGGCCGCAAGTAAAGCTTGGGCGGCAATCAGACGTTCTTCCGCGATCTGCTGCCAGGTGACCCTGTCCACAGATACCCCCCCGTTCAGCTTTACATGCCAACTTTCATCATATCGCCCCGCCCAATTCACGCCACCAGCTCCCGCACCACGTGCCCGCTCACATCCGTCAGCCGGAAGTCGCGGCCGGCGTAGCGATACGTCAGCCGTTCGTGGTCGAAGCCCAAGAGGTGCATAATCGTGGCGTGCAGGTCGTGGACGTGGACGCGGTTTTCGACGGCCGCGAAGCCGAACTCGTCGGTGGCGCCGTACACCTGCCCGCCTTTGACGCCGCCTCCCGCCAGCCACATGCTGAAGCCGTAGTGGTTGTGGTCGCGGCCGGAGAGTTGCGGCAATTCGGCGACCGGCGTGCGGCCGAACTCGCCGCCCCAGATCACCAGCGTGCTGTCGAAGAGGCCGCGCTGTTTCAAATCTTCGAGGAACGCCGCGATCGCCTGGTCCCAGGTGCTGGCGAGGCTGCGATGGTTGGCTTCGAGGGCGTCGTGATTGTCCCACGGCTGCCCGGCGCCCGACCAGATTTGCAGGAAGCGCACGCCGCGCTCCAGCAGCCGCCGCGCGAGCAGCAGTTGCCGGCCGTGGGTGTGCGTGCCGTAGCGCTCGCGCAGATTCATCGGTTCGCGCTGGATGTCAAAAGCCTCGGCCGCTTCGGTCTGCATGCGGAAGGCTAACTCGAACGATTGCAGCCTCGCTTCGAGCGCGGAGTCGCGCTGACGCTCTTCGAGATGGCGTTCATTCAAGCGCCGCACGAGATCGAGCTGCCGGCGTTGATCGTCCAGCGGCAGATTGTTGTTGCGGATGTTTTCGATCAGGCGATCGACGACCGTTTGATTCGTATCGAGATAGGTTCCCTGGTACGCGCCAGGCAGAAACGCCGAGCGCCAGTTCTGCGTAGCGACGATCGGATAGCCGCCCGGACACATGGCCAGGAAGCCGGGCAGGTTCTGATTTTCGGTGCCCAGCCCGTAGGTGATCCACGCCCCCATGCTCGGCCGCGGCAAGCGGCTGTCGCCGCAGTTCATCAGCATCAGCGACGGCTCGTGATTGGGCACGTCGGCGTGCATCGAACGGATGACCGCGATGTCGTCGATGTGCCGGGCCGTGCGCGCGAACAGTTCGCTCACCGGAATGCCGCTCTTGCCGTACGGCTTGAACGCGAATGGCGACCGCATCGCCGCCCCGGTCTTGCGTTCGGTGCGCAAGTTGGTCCGCGGCAGCGCCCGGCCATGGTACTTGTCAAGCATCGGCTTGGGATCAAAGGTATCGACTTGCGACGGCCCGCCGTTCATGAACAGGTGCACGACACGCTGCGCCTGGCCGGCGAAATGCGGCCGCCGCGGCGCCAGCGGGTTGACGCTGACCGGCCCCGCTTGTGTTTCGCGTTGCAGCAAATCCGCCAGCGCGAGCGTGCCCAGGCCCATGCCGCAGCGCTGGAGCAGCTGGCGGCGGGTGAGGAAGAGATCGGCGAGGCGGGTTTGGTCATGCATCGTCATACTTCATTTGTTCATATCGTTGGCATAGTTTATCCGCAAGCATTAGTAGAAAATCACGTCCTTGTGGGCTGGTTTCAAGCCGCTGCAACAAATTCGGCGGGATGGCATCGATGCCGAGAAAAGCACCGGAAATCGCGCCCGCCATCGCCGCCATCGTATCGGTGTCGCCGCCAAGAAAAATCACGTTGGCGATTGTGTCAGCGTAGGAATCGGGCGTCAGAGCGAAACTGGCGATGGCGGTCGGCGCCGATTCGATGGCTTCAATGCCGTTACCCAATTGAGCCAACTCTTCCGGCGTTTGTACCCGTTCCGCAAGGACAAGTTTCGCGCGGAACTCGGGCGTCGTGCATGCAGCCTGCATATGCGCAAGAAATTCGGCGCGATCGAAGCGTTCGGCATGCGATGCCCATGCGACCGCACGGGCGATGATTTGTGCGCCTTCAATTCCAAGCAAATGCAAGTGCGTGGGTAGCGCGGAGAGCCGCGCTTGGTCCCAAAGGCGAGACTCGTTGTCGCGAAACACGAGACCGATGGGAGCAACGCGCATCGCCGCGCCATTTCCGTAGGAACCGCCGACAAAGTAGGTTTCCGCGATAACACGATGGTCCTTGCCCTCTTCCATGGCCTCGATTACCGCGCGGGCACCGCGCCCGTAGCCGCGCGAGCGCACATAGTTGCGTACCCACGACTTGCATAAGGCGCTTTCGATAATCTCGCCATGCTCAACAAGTGTCTGAGCAATACCTATCGCCATTTGAGTGTCGTCGGTATACCAGATTTCGTCCTGTGGGTAGCGAATGAGCGCTTCAACAGATGCAAACCGCTCCCGGATCGACGACCCCGAACGCGCTTCAAAGCGGCCGCCCAGCGCATCACCGATGGCGAGGCCGAGCAGGCAACCGCGAAAGCGGGATAATAGCGGGATGGCGGGCATGCGGGTCATTTCCTTTTTGAAAAGAGTCGCCGCGGCATCTTGTACTTCTTCAACCCCAGGTGAGTTAACGCCCAGGGAAACAATTCGTGCCAAATGACCGTTTCATAAGTGTTTTTGTCTCGTTGTTTCGCAACGATCAAAACCCCCATCGGCGAATCCAGATGTGTTTCGGTGGTCTGACCGATGATAACTAGGAATGAATCGACCAAGCCGCATTTCAAGACAGTCGCAGCGGGATAGTATTTCGGTACGATGACCCTGACCTTCTGCCCTTCGACTTCCGTATTCAAGAATTCAGTCTCGCCGTATGGGAAGCATTCGTGCTTTTCAAAAAGCTGATCAAGCCAATACGGTCTATCGTCGCGAGCCATAACTGCCTCCTCTCAATCCACCATCACCAATTCGTTCACGAGCAAGAGCGCGTGGGCATAGCGTTCCCACGCCGCCGGCGCGTTGCCCTGCGCTTGCAGATATTCCTGCGCGAGTCGCTGTTCTTCCGGCGTGGCGGCGCGCGCATACAGTAGCCGATGCAGGCGATCTATTTTGGCCGGCGGCGTCTTTTCACCAGCGACATCCGGCCGGCGGACCAGGGCGCGGGCGCAATCCATGACGAAGGGATGATTCATCAGAAATAGCGCCTGCGGAGCGATCGTAGTCGTATCGCGCTGCGGGTTGGTCGCGTCGGGGTTGGGGAAGTCGAAGGTGCGGAACAGGCCGGGGACGTTGAGCCGGTCGAGATGGCTGTACAGCGTGCGTCGATTGGCGGCGTTCGTCAGTGGGTCGCGCACGGACGGGCCGCCGATCATCGGCTTCAACTTACCCGACACGGCCAGCAGCGTATCGCGCGTCGCTTCGAAGTCGAGCCGACGGCGATTCATGCGCCATAGCAGCCGATTCTCCGGATCGATGGCCTCCACGCCCAGGGCTCGCGTTGCTCGCCCTGGGGCTTGCGGAGCGATTCCTGATTGTTGTTGATAGACTGCCGACAACACGATCAATCGATGAAGCTGCTTCATCGACCAGCCGTGGTTCATGAACCAGGTCGCCAGATGGTCCAGCAGCTCCGGATGGCTGGGCGTGTCGCTGCGCAGGCCGAAGTCGCTAGGCGTGCGCACAAGGCCGGCGCCGAAGTGGTGCATCCAAACGCGGTTGACGAGGACGCGCGCGGTCAGCGGATTGTCGCGTTGCACGATGGTCTGCGCAAGCTCCAGCCGACCGCTGCCGCGCTCGAAGGGCTGATGCTTGCCGAGCGACAACACGGCCGGCGCTTGCCGAAGGGCGCGTTCGCCGGGATTGTTCGGATTGCCGCGCAGGAAGATGTGCGGCTGGTAGGGCGTCGGATGATCTTCGAGCACCAGCGCTCGCGGCGGCGCACCCGGCCCGGCGGTCCGCCACTTTTCCAGCGCCTTGCGCAGCTCTTGCAGCTTCGCCTGCGACGGCCGATCGGGCAACAGCGACAGATCGCCGTAGGGCAGCATCGCGACATTCGGCGGTGCGTCGGCGCCATAGAAAACTTGCCGCAGCTCTTCCGCCGTGGGATCGTCGAGTTGCGTCTTGCCGAGCTGGAATGCGTCGCGCCACTGCTGATCGATGGCCGTCAGTGCGCCGGCATACGCCTCGGCGACTTCCGTCAGTTGCTTCGGCGCCAAGGCCGCCAGAGCCTTGGCAATCAGCGGATTCGCCGGCTGCTTAGGATCGGCGAGCAATTGCTTGAGCATCGGCGGCGCGGCGTTGGCGAAGTCCTTTTCCGAAAGGTGCGCAAGCGCATGCCACGGGCCGAACACCGGGTCGAAACGCTTGGCGCGCTGATCGAGATATTTCTGCCAGCGCACCGTCATCGTCGGATTCAGATCGGCGCCGTCGGCAATCAACATGAAGTCTTCTGTGCTCGGCTGATCGCGCAGTGCATGGGCCGCCATCAGGTACTCGGCGACGCGCTTGCGCGAGTTCGTCATCAGTTCTTCATGCTTGGCCCGCACGAAATCCATCAGCTTCTGCTCGAGCGTCTTCAGCTCCTTGTCGAACTTCGCGTAGACCTCCGTCTTGGGCGGCGGCTCGTAAAGCGGCGGCACCGTTGGCTCGGCGCAACTCGCAAATACGCCGTACAGGCCGTAGTAATCCTTCTGTGCCACGGGATCGTACTTGTGATCGTGGCAGCGGGCGCAAGTTACCGTCAGGCCCGTCAAGCCGCGCGTCACCACATCGATGCGGTCATCGAGAATGTCATGGACGTTGTTCATGAATCGCCCCCCGAGCGTCAGGAAGCCCAACGCGCGCAAGGGCCGCTTGTCATCACCCAGCGGCTGATCCGAAAAGGGGACAGGACCCGTGATTTTAGGGGTCCTGTCCCCTTTTCGGATCAACTGATCGGCGGCGAGCTGTTCGAGAATGAAGCGATCGTACGGCAGATCGCGGTTGAAGGCGTCGATGACGTAGTCGCGATAGGTCCACGCCCAGGTGAAGTCGGCGTCCTCGAAGAAGACGTAGCCCTTGGTGTCGGCGTAGCGGGCCACATCGAGCCAGTAACGCCCCCAGCGCTCGCCATAATGCGGCGACGCGAGCAAGCGATCAACAACACGCTCCAAAGTGGCTTGCCGTTTCGCGCTCGCCGCATCCCATGCCGCGACAAAGTCCTCCACTTCCTCCGGCGTCGGCGGCAGCCCGATTAGATCGAAGTACAACCGGCGCAGCAGCACGCGCGGCTCGGCGACCGGCGCCGGCTTGAACCCCTTCCGCTCCAGCTCCGCGAGGATGAAGGCGTCGATCGATGTCTGCAACCAACGTTGATCCTTGACCGCCGGCAGCGGCGGATCGCGAATCGGCTGAAACGCCCAGTGCTTTTTCCACGCATCGTCATCCTTCGCCACGATCTTCGCTTCGGGCCACGCCGCGCCCGTCTTGATCCAGGTCGTCAACGCATCGATGGCCTGCGGCGGCAACTTTTGCTTGGGCGGCATCTTGATCTCGCCGGTGTGGCGAATCGCGCGGACGAGCGCGCTCTTCTCGGGCGCACCGGGAACGACCACGGGACCATGCTCGCTTTCATCCAGAATGCTCTTACGCGAATCGAGCCGAATGCCACCGGACTGCTTCTTAGGCCCGTGGCACGACCAGCAATGCTCGGCGAGGATGGGACGGACACGTGATTCGAAGAACTCGATCTGCTGCGGTGTTGATTTCGAAGCGTCTCCAGCGTGCACAGCGCATGCGGACCATTGGAGGACGATGACGCCCAAGATCACGAATGGACAAATTCGCATGCGGCTTAGCGAATCGAATGAACGCGCGGATTCGCTAAGCCGCAAGCGAGGTTCAACAACGAGCGCACGATCGATTGGCTTGGTCTTCATGGCGTGGAACGCTGATCCGGCGGGTTGTCGACCAGGCGGCGCATTTCGCGAACGGCCGCGGCGGGACCTTGATTGTACCCGAAGACGCTCGTCCCCGCCACTAACACATTGGCCCCGGCGGTCACGGCCCGCACCACGGTCTTGTGGTCGATGCCGCCGTCCACTTCCAACTCGCACGCCGGGTTGCAGCGTTCGATCAGCTCACGGAGTCGGCGAATGCGCTCGGGGCTTTCCGGCAGAAACGGTTGCCCGCCGAAACCGGGGAACACCGTCATGCACAGGGCCACATCGAGGTGGTGCAAAAACGGTTCCAGAGTATCGACCGGCATATTGGGGTTGATCGCTAAGCCGACCTTCTTGCCTTGGCCATGCACTTGGTCGAGCAGTTCCTTCGGTTGCGGCACGACTTCCAGGTGAAAAATGATGCTGTCGGCCCCCGCCTTGAGAAACGGGGAGATGAAGTGGGCCGGGTCTTCGACCATCAGATGCACTTCAAGCGGCAGCAGCGTTCGCGGCCGAAGTCCTTTGACGACGATCGGCCCCATGCTGAGGTTGGGCACGAAATGGCCGTCCATGACATCGACGTGGATGCGCTGAGCGCCGCCCCGCGCTGCGTCATCAACCTGTTCGCCCAGCCGGCTGAAGTCGGCGGCGAGGATGGAGGGGGCAATGTGGATCATGGGGCTCATTATAGCTACGTTTACGTTTAGCGCGAGGAGGATCCCTCGCCTGCGAGGGATCCTCGGCGCGCTAAACGTAAACGGGGCGCTAGTATCTCCCGCGGCGCCGTTCCTTCGCCGGCAGAATCTCCAAACACGTCGTCCACCAACCCGTCAGGATCGTCGTCACAAATTCTTCCGGCAGCCGCTCCGACCGCATCTCCGCCGCCAATCGTTCGTGATCGTACGCCACCGGAATGAACTCAACCCGCAACTCCGGCTCGGCCGACAACAGCGCGTACCAAACGTTGGTGCGGCCGTCGTTTTCCGGCCGGCCCAGGACGCCGACGTTGACGAAATGCCTGTCGCCGGACAGTTCACGATGCCACTTGATACCGGTGTGTGTGCCGAGAATGACGCCGGCATCGTGCGTGTTCAATAGATAATCGAGGAAATGCGACGACGTGGTCGATTCCCAAAGAAACTCGTTGGTGCGCCGCGGACTGCCGTGACACAACAGCAAGCGATACTTGCCGAGCATGACGCGTCGTTGCGCCGGCAACCCTTTCATCCACTCGCGATTGTCCGGGTTGGTGTTGGCGAATGTGTAAGCATAGCTGAGCCTGGCAAAGTGATTGTCGCGCGGATCGGTGTAGCCGCACTGGCAGTCGGGCAGACCGTTGCCGATGGAGTTGTCGTAGTTGCCCTGGATGCATTGCACGTTGTGTTGGCGCAGCAACGGGAAAATTCTGTCGGGATGCGGGCCGAAGGCGCCGAGATCGCCCAGGCAGTAGGTTTGCTCGGCACCGCGCCGCTGGGCATCCTCCAGCGCGACCGCCAGCGCCAGGTGGTTGCTGTAAATGCCGCCGATGACTGCGATCGTGGGCATGGGATCGATCCGACGCTTGCGTTGTGGCGCCTACAATGCAACGATGAGGAGGCAACTGCGTCAGTATACTCCGCTGTCGTGGCTGCACTCTGGGCGCAGTCGCTGGAACGACGTCGTGTTTCGTTTCACTCATACACAGAGGGAGTCGTGAAACGAAATGTCGGATTTAGCCGCAAGGTGATGGTGGGAATGGAGTTGTTTCGTTTCATTTCACAAGCGATTGGGATCATGAAATGAATCCGACCGATCCATACCTCGCCGCCACGCAGACGGCGGCGCTGTTCGACCGGAGCGCCGACAGCAAAATCGAGCTGGCCGGTCCGGACGCCCGGCTGTTTCTCCACAACCTGTGCACGCAGGATGTGAAAAATCTTCCCGAAGGCGCCGGCTGTGAAGCATTCTTGACCACCGCCAAGGCGCGCGTCATGGCCCACGGCATCGTCAACCACGTCCGCTGGCAAGGACAAGCCGCGCTTTGGTTCGACACCGTCCCCGGCCAGGCGGAACGCGTGCTGGCACATCTCAATCATTTTCTGATCAGCGAGCAGGTCGAACTCGCCGAGCGCACGCGCGCTTTGGCCGTTTTGCAACTGGTCGGACCCGCCGCGACGACCGTTCTCAACACAACCTTCGCTGCCCCCCTGCCGGCGCTGAAGCCTTGGCAACATGTCGCGCTCACTTTGGACGGCAACGATGTCCTCGTCCGGTCGAATGTTAGCGTCCATCTGCCCGCTTACGATTGTTTCTGCGCGCCCGCGTTGGCGCCGCTCCTTCAGAAACGCCTCGTGCAAAGCGACGCGGTGCCGGCCGGAAATCAAGCCTATGAATCGCTGCGCGTCGAGGCAGGCTGGCCGGTCTATGGCATCGACATGGACGAGAACCGCTTCGTTGTTGAAGTCGGCCGCAATGCTCAGGCGATTTGCTACACGAAGGGCTGTTTCCTCGGGCAAGAGCCGATTGTCATGGCGCGCGATCGCGGTCAGGTGAATCGCACGCTGGCCGGCGTTTTGTGCGGCGCCGGTCCAGCATTGACGGCGGGGACGAAACTCTATGCAGGCGATGCGGAAGTGGGCCAAGTCACCTCGTCGGTCGTGTCGCCGCGGCTGGGGCAGACGATCGCGCTGGCATACCTCAAGCGCGGCAGCCAGGCGCCAGGCACGGCACTAATGATCGAGCCGACGTCGGCGGGGCGGCAGGCGGTGGTTTGTGCGTTGCCGTTTGCATAGCCCGGGCGCTGCTCGTTTACGTTTAGCGCGACCAGCGAACCTTCGTAACCGATGGTCCGCTAGTCGCGCTAAACGTAAACGGCAAATCGTCGTTCACGGCGTACTCAAGAACAGCACCACAAACGCCACGGCATTGAACAGCGCGTGCAGAACGATGCCGGGGATGAGGCTCTGCGTCCGATACGCCAGCCAGCCCAGGACCATGCCGAGCGGCATCAAAGCCACGGCGCTGGGCCAGGCTTCGTGCGACAGGGCGAACAGCACCGCTGAACCGACGATGGCCCAGCGTGCGTTCGCAAGCTTGAACGCTTCCCAGCGCGGGCCATCGGGCAGCAGCACCGGCGTTTCGCCTTCGAGCTCTTCCGCATCCGAGCTCACGCCAAGTTCATTGGCGGTCGGCTGCTCCACAAAATGGCGCAGACCCGATTGAAACACCGGCCACCACAGCTTCAGCTCGCCGGCCACGTAAATGCCCACCATGACGATGGCAAAGACGAGCGACTCCCACAAGATCGGCGGCGGCTGCGGATCAATCGCGGCCAACGCCTGCGGCGCGCCGGCCTCTAATCCGCGAACGAGGGCCGGATGCGCGGCCCGTTGCTCGAGCGAATAATAGAACGGCAAGCTGCCAGCGGCTAGCGCACAACCCGCGACCACGAGATGACCCAAGGGCGACGCGCGCCGCAGCCAGCCCTGCAGCAGCCCGCGGAACAGCCATTCTTCCAACAACGGGGCGAACACAACGGCGTGGAGCCCCAAGAAAACCCACTCGAATCGGAAGAGGCCCTGACGCGCAAGTTCTTCGAACTGTTGCGGCCAATGAATGGTCACGAGCAGGGCCAGCACGTACAGCCCCAACACCACCGGTGTTGCAAGGCAGAACGCCGTTAGACCGAGGCGCACGTTGGAGCGCCAGCGGGCGAGCGTCAGGCCGACATGCGTCGGGTGTGTCCCGTGCACACGGTGGAGCACCCAAAAATGAATGGCGAACAACAACGTGATCGTCAACGGCGCCAGCATGAGTATTTGCCGCAGCATTGGCTGCACGTGCATTTCGAAGATTCGAAAGAAGAAATCGACTTCATCAAGCGCTAACACGAAGATGATCGGCAGAACCTGCGCGAGCAAGATGCAAAATACGACTTCGCCGCCGGTCCAGCGGCCACGCCGCAAGCGCGGCAGCGGCAGCCAGTTACCCGCAGTTCGGTGCAGATAAAAGGCCCCCAGCGCCGCGGCCAGCGCGAGGACTGCATACACGGCGAAATTCAGGAGAAGGACGCGGCCGAGGTCCAAGGCGGGGAGCCCCTTTCTTGGATATGATAGAGAAACACATGACCACCATCCTCGACCGCATCGTCGCTGCCAAACGCCAGGAGATTGCCGAGCGGCGCGTGGGTGTGCCGCTCGTGGAATTGGAGAGACGGCTCGCCACTGCCCCACCGGTGCGCGATTTTCGGGCGGCGTTGTTGCATGGGCCGGGGATGGGGATCATTGCGGAAGTGAAAAAGGCGTCGCCGTCGGCCGGGGTGCTGCGTGTCGATTTTGATCCGGTGGCGATCGCGCAGAGTTATGCCGCGGCCGGCGCTGACGGTCTCAGTGTGCTGACCGACGCGCCGTTTTTTCAGGGCGAGCTGGCGTATTTGACGGTGATCCGCGCTGCCGTCGCCGCGCCGCCGCTGCTGCGCAAGGATTTCCTGCTCGATCCGTATCAGGTGCTCGAGGCGCGCGTCGCCGGCGCCGACGCGGTGTTGTTGATCGCCGAGATTCTCGACGATGCGACCTTGAAACTGTTGTTGCGTGAGACGCGGGCGCTGGGCATGCAAGCCTTGGTCGAGTTGTACGACCGGAACAACCTGCCGCGCGTCGTGGACAGCGGCGCGACGTTGATCGGCATCAACAATCGCGATCTGCGCAGCTTCGAAACGCGGCTGGAACACACGCTGGAGCTGGCCCCGTTGGTCCCGGCCGACCGGGTGCTGGTCAGCGAGAGCGGCATCAAGACGCGCGATGACATCCAGCGGCTGCACAGCGCCGGCGTCAAGGCGGTGCTCATCGGTGAGACGTTCATGCGCTCGACCGATGCCGCAGCGAAACTGCGCGAGCTGCGCGGATGACCACATGACACTTCAAGACCACGTCGCCGGCTTCTTTCAACGCCAAGAAATTTCGGCTCGCGCCGGCGTTATCGCGGTTTCCGGCGGCCCTGACAGCGTCGCGCTGGCGCATTGCTGTGTCTCGCTCTGGAGCGAAAAGCGTTTGGCCAAGGTAGTTCTCGCGCACCTCAATCATCAGCTCCGCGGCGCCGACAGTGATGCGGATGAAGCCTTCGTGCAGGGTTTGCCTGCGGCGTGGGACGTACCGACACTCGTAGTTCATATGCATCGGCTCGACGTAGCGCGGCTGGCGCGCGAAACCGGCGACAACCTGGAAAACGCCGCGCGCCAAGCGCGCTACCGCTGGCTGACGGACGTCGCCCAGCAAACGGGCGCCGCCTGGATCGCCACCGGCCACACCGCCAACGATCAGGCCGAGACGGTGCTGCACCATTTTCTGCGCGGCAGCGGCCTCACGGGCCTGGCGGGGATGCCGCAACGACGACTGCTGGCGCCCGGCATCGATCTGGTGCGGCCGCTGTTGACGGTTCGCCGTGCCGAAGTGCTCGCGTATTTGCACGAACATCGACTGACTTCTCGAATCGACGCATCCAACGAAGACCTTGCCTTCACGCGCAATCGCTTGCGCCGCGAAGTGCTGCCGCTCCTGGAGCGCGCGTTCAATCCGAATCTTGTCGAAGTGCTCGGCCGCACGGCATTGCAGTTGCGCGACGTTCAGGACGACTTGACGCGGCGGGCCGGTGAATTGCTGACCCATGCCGAACGACCGCGCGCGGGCAACCTTGTCGTATTGTCGCGTGCGTCTCTTCAAGCCGCCACGCCCATGCTGGTGCGCGAATTGTTACGTCTCATCTGGCAGCGCGAAGGCTGGCCGCAAGGGGACATGGGCTTTGCAGACTGGGGACGGGCGGCGGCGCTGGCGCGCGGCGAACCCCGCGGCCAGGATTTTCCCGGCGGCGTGCAGGTGCGCGCCGTTGGCAACGTGATTCAATTGGAACGACGCTGAATCTCGCTTGCGGCTTAGCGAATCGAAGCTTTGCCATGTCCGCTAAGCCGCAAGCCAACAGCATCCCGTCATGGCGAGTCGCGCAATTGGTACAACCGCACCGGTTCCGGCGCTCCCGGTAGTGCTTGCGGGCCGAGATCGACGGCCGAATGAGCGCCGTGCAAGCGTGCGTGGGTCGCTTCGCTGAGCAGAATCGGACCGCCGAGCTGTTTGGTCATTTGCTCGATGCGTTGGCCCAGGTTGACCGTTTCGCCGATCGCGGAGAACTCACGGCGGATGCGTGGCGGTCCGTTAACGGAAGCCAGCGTGGCGCCGAAGCAGCCGACGAGGGCAGGGCCGGTGTGGATGCCGATGCCGACGACGAGCGGCGCCTGGCCGGTCCGCGTCAGCTCGTCATTGAGACCGGCGAGCCGCGTCAGCATTTCGCGGGCGCAGGTGACCGCCAAGTCGGCGTGGTTTTCTTCATGGTGGGTGGCGCCGAACAGGGCCAGGACGCCGTCGCCGAGAAACTTGTTGACATAGCCGCCCTTGTCTTCGACAGCGCCGACCACGAGGGTCAGGAAGCGATTGAGCAAATCACCGACGCGCTCCGGATCTTCACCGGCGCAACGGAGCGTGAAGCCGCGGATGTCGACAAACAACACGGTGATCTCCTGGACCGAGACCTGCAAACCGGGATAGCGTTTCAGGATGTCGTCACGCACCTCGGGATTGACGAATTGGCCGAAGGTATCGCGCATCACTTCGGCCTGCCCCAGCGCCGCCGCCATGTCATTGAAATGATCCGTCAGCCGGCCCCATTCGTCGGGACGTTGTTCGACGACTCGGACGGCGAAGTTCTCGCGGGCGATTGCCTCGGTGGCGGCGGCGTGCGCAGCCATCCAGTGCTCGATGTCGCTGCGGACGAGCGAGAATATCCCCAGCCCCGATATCAAGCCGACCAACGCCACGATCAACGTCGCCAGCTGCTGCCCGGGTTCGGAATAGCAAGCCATGGCCGTGACCGCCGCCAGCGGCATGACGCCGACCGCCAGCCACAGGCCGAGCATGCGCCAGCCGAAGCGAATGCGCACGCCGCCGCGCACCTCGGCCGGTCGGGCATCGCGGAACAAATCGGGGTACAGCACCGCGACCAGGAACCATTCCATCAGAAAAAAGGTCTGTGCGGTGGCGTAGCAAGCGGAGAGGACGAACGAGAGCACGAAACGCGTCCAGATTTCGCGGGCCTCGTGAGTGCCGCCCAATCCGCACACGATGGCGGGGAAAATAATCGCCGCCGGGAGCCAGCTCAACAAATTGACAACCAGTTGAATGATCGGCAGGTTGATGGCGCGGCGGCGGCAGAATTCGAGTTCCACGGCAGACACGGTTTCACCGGCCTGCAAACGGCGCAAGCTGCGGATTAAGGGAGCGATAAGCCATCCCAACAGCGGAATGGCGACCGCATACGCGCTAAGATTGTAGATCAGCGCGGTCCACCAAAAAACGGGTTGCTGCTGCCCATCCATGAGGCGATCGACGATCAAGGCGAGGTTGTAAGCAAAATTGAAGACCGTGGCCGCGACGTTGGAAAGGACGAGCAGCAGAAACCAGTAAACGAACGGATGCCGATGGGCGAAGCGGTCGGCGGGGACTTTCCGCCGCGTTTGCAGAATGGCGGTCGGCTCGGCAGAGGCAGACGAGGTCATACAACGACTCTTAAGTCCTTGCCAGCGAGATGACAAGATGAAACTACTGATTCATCCACCGGTTGCGGAAGCGCGGCTCGCCCAGATCAGCGCCGCTGCGACCCCGATGACCGTCGTCAATGCGCAGACAGACGATCAGGCCTTGCGCGAAATCGCCGACGCCGACGCCTTGTTCGGCTACCTCACGCCGGCCCTGCTGCGCGCCGCCAAGAAATTGCGCTGGGTTCAAGCGCCTACCGCCAGCATGGAGAAGTTCCTTTTTGCGGAGCTAGTTGCCGCGCCGATCGTCGTCACCAACATGCGCGGCATCTTCAGCGATGTCATCGCCGATCACGTGTTCGGCTTCATCCTGTGCTTCGCCAAGAACCTCCACGTCTATCTGCGGCAGCAGATGCAAGGTGTATGGCACATGCTGGGTCGAGATGCCAACGAGCTGCCGGGCTACGGCGGGCCGGGCGAGGTGCATCCGTCGGACCGGGCGGCGATTACGTTAGCGGATTGCACGCTCGGCGTTGTCGGCCTGGGCGGTATCGGGGCGGAGGTGGCGCGACGCGGCTTGGCATTCGGCATGCGCGTCTTGGGCGTCGATCCGAAACTTGCGGATGCGCCGCCGGGTGTGTGGCTGCACCGGCCAGAGCAGGTGGATGAGGTTCTGGGCGCGAGTGATTTTGTGGTCATCGCTTCGCCGCACACGCCGGAGACGTTCAAATTGTTCAATCGCGCGCGCATCCGGAAGATGAAGCGCTCGGCGTACTTGATCAACGTCGGTCGCGGCGTGATCGTCGATCTCGCGGATTTGACGGCGGCGCTGCAGGCGGGAGAAATCGCCGGGGCGGGGCTGGACGTGTTCGAGACGGAACCGTTGCCGGCGGGACATCCGCTGTGGAAGATGGGGAACGTGCTTATCACGCCGCACAGTGCCGCCGCGTCGCCGCGCGTGGCGGAGCGGCACCTGGAAACGCTGCTAGATAATGTGCGGCGCTTTGCCAAAGGGGAAACGCTGCGGAATGTGGTGGATAAATCGAATTGGTTTTGAACAGAAACTCAATTTGCAATTTGCAATGGTCAATTTTCAATTTGCAATTGCATTGAAAATTGACCATTGCAAATTGCAAATTTGATGGCGCATGAAAAACCCCGAGACGTCGCCTCGGGGTTTTCGCGAACGGGTTGTTTCAGCGACTGCGATAGATGTACTTGGGGTGAGCCAGAGGGGCGGCCGCTTCGTAGTCCTTCTTCTCCATTTCCTCGTGGACAACGGGATGCCAGGAGTGCGGGCGCTCGTCCTTGGGGACGTAGTTTTCGCGTGCCCACCTCCGCATCTTCAACTCTTCGATCAGGTCCGTTTCCAGTACGCCACTACTCATACAACAATCCCCTTCCTACAGCTGGTTTTTGCACCCGTAAAGCCGGGTGTGACAATTTAATATATCGCAGACCTTGCCTGCCGCAAGGAGAATTTCGCTTTTCCTAACTGGTTTGACTGCCGGCATTTTCGGCAAAGTTTGCCTTGGTTGCGGAGGCTGCCAAACCTCCCCGAAGCCGCACAATTGATACGATCCGCAGGATTGTCAAAAATGGGAAAACCGGGGGCAAATTGCTTGCGTTTAGCGCGACCGTTGTCCCATCGGGATCATGATCCCGCGAGCGACGATGGTCGCGCTAAACGGCAAGCCACGCGCGGAATTCGTGGCGGGCGGGACCGGGTTTTGGACTTGGTAAGGGTAGCCGCTTGCATTCGCAGCGGCGGCCGACTACCTTGCGTGCAGGTGACTCATGAGCGATTCGACTCCCGATAGCCAAGCACAGCATTCGCTGGCAACGCTGAAACGGCTCGACGAAGTCTGCGCGGGCTATGAATCTGATTGGCAGGCCGGGCAAAAGCCACGCCTGGAAACTTTCCTAGGCGACGCGATCGAGCCGGAGCGTACGCGGCTATTGCGCGAACTACTCAAGCTGGAAATCGAGCTGCGCAAGGCGGCGGGTCAGACGGTTGCCGCGACCGACTACTACTCGCGCTTTCCCGACCACACCGCGCTGATCGCGACGCTGCTGGCACCGGAAGGAGCGACAGTCGCGGGGGCCGATGCCTCGGCGACTCCGTCATCCAGTGGCGGGACGACCGAGCCGGGTTCGGCCCATGCCGACGTGCTGCCGTTCCTGGGGCCGCCGACGAAGCCCGGTTCCATCGGCCGACTGGGACATTATGAGATCGAAGGCATCGTCGGCCGCGGCGGCATGGGCGTGGTGCTGCGGGCGCTTGACGAGAAATTGAATCGCATCGTCGCGGTCAAAGTGCTGGGGCCGCAGTACGCCACCAATGCATCCGCCCGCAAACGCTTCGATCGTGAAGCCAGAGCAGCGGCGGCCGTCAGCCACGACCACATCGTCCCCATCTTTCATGTCGATGAAATCAACGGCGTCCCGTTCCTGGTGATGCCTCTCATCGTCGGCAAGTCGGTGCAAGAGCGACTCGACCAATCCGGACCGCTTGGACTCAAGGAAATCCTGCGCATCGGCAATCAGATCGCGGAAGGCTTGGCGGCGGCCCACAAGAAAGGCCTCGTCCACCGCGACATCAAGCCGGCCAACATCCTGCTCGAAAACGGCGTCGAACGCGTCAAGATCACCGACTTCGGCCTGGCCCGCGCCGTCGATGATGCCAGCGTCACCCAGTCCGGCGTCATCACCGGCACGCCCATGTACATGGCCCCTGAACAGGCCCGCGGCGAACAGGTCGATCATCGCGCCGACCTGTTCAGCCTCGGCAGCGTGATGTACGCGATGTGTACCGGCCATTCGCCGTTCCGGGCGTCGGGAACACACGCCGTCTTGATGCGCGTGATCGAAGACACGCCGCGGCCGATCGGCGAGAGCAACCCGGAGCTGCCCGATTGGCTCAACGACATCATCGCCAAGCTGCTGGCGAAGAAGCCGGACGAACGATTCCAGACGGCGAAGGAAGTAGCGGAGCTCCTGGAACAGCATTTGGCGCACGTGCAGCAGCCACACCTGGCGCCGAGGCCGGCGCCGGTGGCGATCCCGTCGGTCATGCAGCCGGGTTCCGGCACGATGGAGAAACTCTTCGAAGCGACCGACCGCCAGAAACGAATCGTGCAAGGTCTCTTTCTGCTTGTGGGTGTTATTTTTGGCATTTTCGGCGTAGGCTACGTTGCCCTGAATCCGGGAACGGGGGGAACCGGAGTCTTTTTTATGCTCTTTGGCAGTGCCAATTGGCTGGCGGCGGCTTGGATCAAGCAGCGCTGGGAAGTGATCTACCGCGGCCATTGGATCCGCTTCGAGAACAGTTGTTACACGGCAGAAGCGTTGTTCATCGACGGCGTCAAGGTCGCGGGCGCCGGATTCGGCATCCGCAGAGAATTGCGCGGTGTCATCGAGAGAGACGAGGGCGCCGGCGACGAAATCGTGGTTCTATCCGAGGCTGGCCTTTTGAGTTTTCGTTGCCGAATCTTCGTGGAACGGCGGCGGGCGCCGGTGGCGGTCGCTTCATCCTCTACTGCGGAATTGCCGCAACGGCTTGATCCTGTTCATGTGGCGGCGCGAAAACACTGGAAGGTTCCGGCACTGCTCGGCATGGCATCGCTGCTTTTGGTCGCCGGCGTTTTGATGGCTACGGTACCCTCGAGATATATCCTTGCAGGCATCGGGGGCAAGATTGCGATGGCGCTGGGGGTTGGGGCGCTCGCGGTGTTTGGATCCATTGCTTATCGACTCGTGCGGCGGCGACGGCGCGGCCGCTGGCGCAGTACAAGCCCGTCGCGACCAGCTCGCGAAGATGCCTGGGCGACAGAGGAGGTCCGCGCCGTCCCGCGTCGCCGTTTCCCGTGGGGCCGCCTCGCCTGGATGGTCGCGGCCTATGTCGTCGTCGTGTTCATCCTGTTCGTGTTCATCAGCGGCTACAGCGACATGGGCTGGTGGCCGACGCCGTGGATCGAGTGGATCGCAGCCCCGGTGTTCGTCCTGCTGGCCATCGGGCACTTGTTCGTGCGGCCGCGCTGGGTCGCCGTGCTCCCGGTGCTGCTTGCCATTCTGTTTGGGTCGCTGGGGTATGTCTTGTGGCCGTTCAGCACGGAGCGTTACTTTTGCCGGCTGGTGCGCGAAGGGCGCTACGACGAGGCGAACCGGCTGCTGGCGGCTCCCGCGCGATTCAAATGGGACAAGGGCGATTTGGCTTTCCACGGCAGGGACGCCGTCGTTGGTTTCGGCGAGAAGGATTTGCCGTTGTATGGACGGGCGGGATCTTGGGACAATTTCGGCGATCATCTTGACAATGGCGCGTGGGACGAATTCCCCTTCTACCTCAGTCCGGCCGATGACGTGTGCCAGCTCCATTTCACAGCCGGCGCGGGCATCATTGACCATCAAATGGTGCGAGTTGGCAAATTGCAGCCGGGGCGGCCCGTGATGGGACACGTCTGGCCGAACGAGAACAAGCCGGCACCTGAGCATCCGCCCGGTGCCGCCAAGTTGCCCGACACCGCCGACGAAGTCCTCCCCGCCCTGGTCGGCACCTGGGACGTCATCATGGACTTAAAGGTCCTCAATAATCAACCGGCCAACTTGACCACCAAAGGCCAAGTCGTCATGGACGTGGTGGCCAAGCGCTTCTTGCGGCGGCGTCTCCAGGGCACCGGCGGGCAGGGCGTTAATCAACTGAACATCCTTGGATTCGACCCCGCCACCAAGGAATTCCGAGATTGGCAATTCGACGCCTCGGGAAGCGCCGTCCCAGCCTACACCACCGGTCGATGGGATCAGGCCAAGCACGCGATCACCTGGACCTTCGAATTGGCCAACTCCCCCAGCACCGTCACCACCCTGCGCTTCGACGACGCCAATACCGTCGCCACGGAAGTCATCGCTCGAGACAGGGCCGGCAAGATCATGGTCGAAATGCGCGGCACAATGACGCGCGGCGCCGGCCCCGATGCCATCCACGAAGATGCGGCGCCCGGCCCCGTGCCGCCGGAAATGGCGGTGCTGCACAAACTCGTCGGCGACTGGCGCACGGAAGGCATAACGAAACTGCCCCTGCCAGCGCCGGCCAAGAGCCGCAACACTGCGACGAAGATCCTCGGCGGCCGCTTTGTGGCCGTACAGGAGATCGAAGAGCCTTTCGGCAACGAAATCTACGGGCTGATGACCTATTACGCACCGGCCAAGGTCTATCGGATTTGGAATTTCATGAGTTCCGGACAGGTCAACGACAACCAAGCCAATTGGGATGCCGTCGCCGAGCGTTTGGCTTGGACGGGGAGGACACCGGACGGCAGCGCCTTCACGGGGGCGATTCAATGGCGCGGGCCGGACAAGTATGAAAGTGCCGTCACCATAAAAACCCCGACGGGCCAGCTGGTGGTCGATGTGCAATCCACATCGACGCGGCAAGCACGACCGGAAAAGAAATAGCGCGCTATAATGACTCCATACTCTCCGGAGCCGTTCATGGGCCTAACCTACATCACCGGTGAAGTAACCGGGCGAAAGAAGAAGTCCGCCAAGGTTAAGTTCTTGCTGGACAGCGGCGCCATCTACACGTTATTGCCCGAACCGGCGTGGAAAGAGATTGGCCTCAAGCCGAAGCGGTCGATGACGTTCACGTTGGCCGACGGCACCGAAGTCGTGCGCAACATTTCGGAGTGCCGCATCAAGCTGCCGCAGGGCGACGGGCACACGCCGGTGATCTTGGGTGAGCCGGGCGACGATGCGCTCCTCGGCGCGGTGACCCTCGAAATCCTGGGTCTGGTGCTCAATCCGTTCAAGCGGACTTTGCAGCCGATGCACGGCATGCTGGCGTAGATGGTGTGATTCGTAACCAAGGGCTCCGAACCATGCTCTCCTTGCTCGCCAATCGAGGCCGGCTCTGCGACACGCCGTCGCGGCGCGAGTTTTTGACCGTCGGCAGCCTGGCGCTAGCGGGGCTGAGCTTGCCGGACCTGCTTCGCAATCGGGCGCACGCGCAACCAGCGCGCGGCAACGGCTTCGGCCGCGCTCAATCGGTCATTCTGCTCTATCTCCAGGGTTCGCCGAGCCACATCGACATCTGGGACCCCAAGCCGGACGCGCTCGCCGAGATTCGCGGCGAGTTTCAGCCCATCGCCACGCGAGCTTCGGGAATGCATTTGAGCGAAGTGTTGCCGCTGCTCGCCCAACAAGCGGACAAGTTTTCGCTGATCCGCTCGCTGGGCGTCAAGCCGCGCGGATTGGCGAATCATGGCGCGTCGATCTACATGCTGATGACGGGCTACGATCCGAGCAACTTTTCGCCGACGGGCCTGGCCGTGCCGCCGTCGCCACAGGATCCGCCTTCGATGGGTTCGATCGTGGCACGATTTCGGCCTGCCGTGCGCGGCACGCCCAGCTACGCGGCGGTGTGCGGGCCGGTCAAGGAAGGCGCGGTCACGGGCGTCGGGCAGAATGCGGGCCTACTGGGCGGCGCTTACAATCCGCTGCAAATGTTCGAGGACCCGACGCAGCCGCTGCGGCTCGAAGGATTTTCGCTGCCGCCGGACATGACGCTGGGCCGATTGCAAGCACGTCTCGATCTGCGCGGCGGGGTAGGATGGATTTCCAATCCGTCCCGGACGATCCAGGACGGATTGGAAATCCATCCTACGTTGCGCGATTTCGACACGTACTATGAGCAGGCATTTTCGCTGATCGAATCCAACCGCACCGCCGCGGCCTTTCGGCTCGACCGCGAAGTCGTCGGCCGGCGCGAACGCTACGGCTTGACGAAGTTCGGACAGAGTTGTCTGCTCGCGCGCCGGCTGGTCGAATCCGGCGTCCGTTTCGTGCAAGTCAATTGGCCGGCCGGGTCCGACACCGAACCGGAAATCGGTCCCGACGGCTCCTGGGACACGCACCGCAACAACTTCCCGATGCTCAAGAACTGGCGCTGCCCCGTCTTCGACCGCGGTCTCAGCGCCCTGCTCGAAGATTTGCACCTGCGCGGCCTCTTGGAATCGACATTGGTGCTGGCCGTCGGCGAATTCGGCCGCTCGCCCAAGATCGGGTCGCCGACCACGAACAACGTCGGTCCCGGCGGCCGCGATCACTGGCCGGAATGCTACACCTGCCTGATCGCCGGCGGCGGCGTCCGCCCCGGCCAGGTCTACGGCGCCTCCGACCGCAACGGCGCCTACCCGCGTCTGAACCCGGTGCACCCCTACGATCTCATCTCGACCGTCTACCACGCCGTCGGCATCGACCCCGCCGTCGAGTATCGCGACAATCTGCATCGCCCGCGCAGACTTGTCGAACACGGGCAGGCGCTTTTGGGGTTGTTTTGATTCTCCGGATGCGCAACGTCATCGCCGCTGAGATCGAGAAGGGGTAGGGCGCCCTGGTCAGCCTGAGCATCAATCCCGACGATTTCCTCAAATCGCTGGACCGCTTCTACCGCGCCATCGAAAACTCCACGCAGAGGCTTGAAATTTCCTACCGAGGCAGTGCGATTCGCCAAGACTAATCCCGGTCATGCAGGCAGTTGTATTACGGACCGCAACATGGTAGATTGACTTGCAGACGTCTGCGCCGAAGAGGGAAGGTGGGTGATTTGCGTGTCGCAAGGTGCCTCGCAATCGGGAGGAGCAGGAAAGGCAAATCCGCGCCCGGCACGCGATGTGATTGATGACGCTATCCGAGAAAACCGATATTGGGAATGGCTTTGCGGCGTATTGGTCGTCACGTTTGTAGTGGTCGGAGTTGGTGTGATTGTGCATGGGGCTTGGGTCCAAAACAGCGGCGTTTCGATTGCCGGGAGTATTGCTGCCGCGTTGTTCTGGCCCGCCCTACAGAATGCAGTAGCCATTCGACGAGCCAATATCGCGATCCGCCTGCTTGAGGTGCCGTTGGGCCACGCGAAAACCACCCAGCAAGCGGCAGATGCGATTCGAGAAGCATTCCTTACGAACTACCCTAAAGGAAAAAGCGATGTGGCTTCTTAAACCTAAACACTCGCTAGACTCGGTCGCCCGGCAACTCGTTGACGGATTGGAAAATGGCAGCGTGATCCTACGGGAACCGGAGGAGGCTTTTGGTGACAGGGAGATCGTCGCCCAAGCCGTGATCCACGGAATCCCGATTCCCGACGATGCATTGATTTGCCACGCAATTCCGCAGGGCACCTTCGGATCATTTCGGACCTATGTAGCCGATCCTTTGGCAATCGAGTACCCTGTTCGGCACGCGAGGAGAAACGGTGAAAGCGCTCGAGTACCAAGGCTTATGGTGGCTGCCCGAAACACCCGACAAGAAATACTCCGGGACGCTCCGGTGTAGCGAAACCGGAGAATTACGCCTAGCGCTCATGGGCGCTCTTGTCGATCGATCCGCTTTTCTGAGCGGCGAGGAAACCACCATTATCCACGGTGAGGTTTTTGACTCGAAAATCGGTTCGAATGTGACGCTCCGGGATTGCTTCGTCACGAACGTAAGCGGCATTGTTGGGGCCCGTATCACGCGCCAAGAGTTCTTCGCGCACCGAGCCTTTTTTGGGGCTCACCTTTCAAGCAGCACTGATTTCGAGTTCGATTCAGCGCGAATCTCGTATTCCGGACTTAATTCGTGGGCTGACAGCTTAACGGGATTTGATAAATCCCCACCCGATCCTTGGACGATTTCATTCAAACATCCCGAACCACTTTCCGGCACAATTCCTGGCGGCTGGTTCACTCTGGGGCTGGCATGTTCGTCAGGCGGCACTAGACGAGAGCATCAACTAGCCGAAAAAGCCGGACTCAGTCTTTCTTTTGCGCAGCCGGTTGGCGATTCAGTCCTTCAAAATGACTTCGTTTATCCGTTACAGAATCTGTTCACGTTTGCCACCAATCACCCCAACTCGCTCGCAGAGTTGGTCGTCACGCGTGCAGGAAATTGCCTTGAAAACATCACGGTCATTGGTCCTCACGTATTCAGCGATGATTCGCTGGCCGCAGATCTTCTTCCATGGCAAATGCTCTTCGCCCTTTCCGACGTAGCGAATCGGCTCGAGCAGGTCATTTCTAGATGGCTGGAGATTTCGCACCGGTTTCGGCAGGCTGCCGCGGTGTATTTCGGCACACAATACGACCCACCTGGCTACCTTGACTTGCGCTTCCCCTTGGTTGTTCAAGCGCTCTCGCTATACCACGCCTGTCGCAACAAGTGTAGCGCATCAATCCGCGCCGACGACATACTCGCGTCGGTTCAACGGGAATGCCCCGAGAATGCTCAAGCTCTGAGACAGCTGTTGGGGTCACATCCTCTTGTGATGGCGGAGCGTGCGCTCAGGGATCTGACAGGCGAGAACGAGAAAGTACTTGCGCCACTTGTGGCAAGAACTGGCGGATTGGAGAAGTTCGTGGATACAAGCTTGGGCATGCTTGAGTACGTCCTGTCACGGAGTGCGGAGAGCCAGTGGTCCGATTCCTTTGGTCGGGAAGTGTATTGGCTCACAGAGCGAGTTTCTTTTCTCCTGAAGATCTGCTTTCTGAACGAAATTGGGATCATCGAGTCCGAGCAGGAAACGATCTTGCAGCGAAATGAGCGCTACCGATTCCTCCGGGACGAGGCTGCCAACAAGGGATGAGAAGGCCCGACAAAGACGGCAGCAATCGCCGCGACAACATCACCGATTGGGCGCCGGAGCAGTTTCGGACGCATTACGGCGACCAGAAGATCGCTAAGTGGGACATCTTCTACTGCGTCTACGGCCTGCTTCGCCATCCCGGCTACCGCACCAAGTTCGCCGACAACCTCAAACGCGAGTTGCCGCGGATTCCGTTCGCGCCGGCGGTGTTGGTAGGTGCCGCGAGCCGAGCGGCACCTGAACCGAGCGACGGCGCTGTCCCGCGTGCCAAATCAAAAGGGCAGAAGGCGAATGCGGCGAGTCGGGGAGGGCGGGATGCGGCCGGGGGCGCTTCGGTCCCGCTCGGCTCGCGGGACCTACAGGCGTCCGGCTTCTGGGCGTTCGCCGACGCCGGCAAGGAACTCGCCCGGCTGCACCTGGATTACGAAAAGCTGGAGCCCTACGAGTTGAAGTTCATCGAAACATCCGGCGTGCCGCTCTCCTACCGCGTCGAGGACAAGATGCGGCTCTCGAAAGACAAAACGTCGCTGAAGGTCAACCCATCGCTAATCGTGGCCGGCATCTTTCCACTCTTATGCCAATCCATATCGAAACGCCTCCACCTTGTTCCCCGCGCCGCTGCGAACCACCATGCCCAGCTCGCGGGCTCGGCTCAGCCAGCGCCAGAGCGTGTTGCTGGTTGGCGGCGGCACGACGCCGCTTTGGATTGAGCGACCAGTCCAACATCCAAAGCGGCGTCGTGCCGCCGCACTCCGAAAGTCGCATCGGATCATTGCCAGCTGGAAGAATCTCCATTTTTGTTGCAATCTCTCAAATCTAAATATTGCAAGCAGTTATGACCAACTACCGACCTGGACTTTGGCCTGGTTCAAAATCGCCCTTTTTTGGGTTACAACGCCGGCCTGCGCGTACGGTGAGCGTGCTCGCCATGGGGCGGGTTTCTGCGTAGGCCCGTCCAGCGGGTCAATTGCGGGAAAACGG
>Ga0080064_1001564_pt1 | contig 45296 bp, 47 predicted proteins | sample Subgrocontami54m_FD_69260 | JGI IMG/M metagenome (GOLD analysis project Ga0080064, IMG submission 69260) | Subsurface groundwater microbial communities from S. Glens Falls, New York, USA - GMW46 contaminated, 5.4 m (SPADES assembly) (version 2) ...
GAGTTCGCCCGCGAGGCGCCGCCGACCCCCCCCCCGGGCGGGCCCCCGGCGGCGCCCGCGCCTGCGTCTTTTTTGGAGCCGCAAGCCGCGTCTGGCAGAGCGCGCGGACGAGGCGCTCGCCGGCTTCGGCGAAGCGTGATCCTGCTCGATACGAGCGGGCTGTTGTCCGCCATTGACGCGGGCCAGAGGCATCATGCGCGGTGTGCGGCGGCGCTCCTCGCCGCCGAGCCGCCATTGCTGCTTTCGCCTTTCGTCCTTGCCGAGCTGGACTACCTTTTGGCGAAACACATCGGTAGCGCGGCGCAGACCGCCTTCCTGTCCGAGGTGGCGCGCGGCGCGTATCAGGTCGAGCCGTTCGACGCTGCCGACGTGGGGGCGGCGAATGAGGTTCTGGCGCGGCACGCGGCCATGAAGATCGGCATTGCGGATGCGTCCATCGTCGTGCTCGCAGGCCGACATCGAGCGCGCGATGTGCTGACGCTGGACGAACGGCACTTCCGGGCGCTGCGCGCGCCCGAGCGCAGGCGATTCAAGCTTCTTCCGTTCGACGCCTGACACGCTTGCCTGATCGAAGTGATTCACCTACGCTCCGCCGGTCCATGCCGCCTGGGAGGGCGCGGTGGCAACTCCGACGAAAACTGAACTCGCGGCGCAGCTGCGCAAGTCGCAGCTTGCGCTTGCGCGCGAGCAGGCGAAGAGCCGGCGGCTCGCGAAGCAATTGACGGAATCGCTCGAGCGGCAGGCGGCGACGGCAGAGATCCTCAAGGTCATCAGCGAGTCTCCTACGGATACGCAGCCGGTGTTCGATGCCATCGTCCGGGCCGGGTTGAAGTTGTTCCCGGATTCAGGCGTCTTGATGACCATCCCCGGCGGGGCGCAGGTGCGCGCGGTCGCCGTCGCGCACCGGGATCCTGCAGTCGCCGCAGCCATCCGGGATCGGTTCCCGATCCCGCTTGCGCGGGACCGCCTGCACGGCGCCGCCATCCTCGACGCGACGCTGATCGATGTTTCGGACGCGCAAGCCGAGACCCAGGGCGCCTATGCGCCCGGCATCAGGAATTTCCTCGTCAGCGGCAATCGCGCGATCACCATCGCGCCGATGATCTGCGGTGACGCGGCAATCGGCGCGATCAGCGTCTCGAGGACGCGGCCCGGCCCGCTGAACGAAAAGCAGGTGGCGCTGTTGCGCACCTTCGCCGACCAGGCGGTGATCGCCATCGAGAACGTGCGGCTGTTCAACGAGACCAAGGACGCGCTCGAGCGGCAAACCGCGACGGCCGACATCCTCAAGGTGATCGCGAGCTCGCCCTCCGACGTGCAGCCAGTGTTCGATGCGATCGTCGATAGCGTCTCGCGGCTCTTCGGCCGCAAGGCCGCGCTGCGCACGGTGGAAGCCGATGGACTGTTGCGGCGGGCGCGCAGCTACGACCCCGAGCCGGGCGAGTGGCACGGACGGGAAGTCGAGGCACTCGACCGGCGCAGCATTGTCGGCCAGGCGGTCCTCGAGGGCCGGGCGCTGCAGTGGCGCGACACGCTGGTCGATGGTGCCGCGGTCTACGGGCTCGAACACGCGAAGAAGCTCGCGTTCCGATCGATCGCCTCCGCGCCGCTGATGCGTGAGGGGCGCGCGATTGGGGTGATCTCGGTGTCCTCGCCGGCGCCCGGCGAGCTGAGCGAGAGGCAGATGGAGCTGTTGGCCACCTTCGCCCACCAGGCGGTGATCGCGATCGAGAACACGCGTCTCTTCAACGAAACCCGGGAGGCGCTCGAGCGGCAGACGGCGACGGCTGCAGTGCTGCGCGTGATCAGCGCCTCGCCGAGCGATGTCGGTCCGGTCTTTGCCGAGATTCTCGACCATGCGACCCAGCTCTGCGACGCGCAGCTCGGATTCGTGTTCACGACCGACGGCAGCGCCTTCGAGCCGGTTGCGCAGCGCGGGCTGGATGCGGGGCAGTATGCCGCGTGGTGCGCGGCATTCCAGGTCAATCGAGTCGCCAGGCCGATATCGGGGCTGGGAAGGGTGCTCGCCACCTGCGCACCGGTGCACATCGCCGACGTGGCGGACGACGAGGCGTACCGGACGCGCGATCCGATGCGGGTCCTCACGGTTGAACGGCTTGGAGCGCGTACGTTTCTGGCCGTGCCGCTGCTGAAGGACGGCGCGGTCATTGGTGCCGTCGTCATTTATCGACGCGAGGTTCGGCCGTTCTCCGACAAGCAGATCGCGCTGCTCAGGACCTTCGCCGACCAGGCGGTGATCGCGATCGAGAACGTGCGGCTGTTCCGGGAATTGCAGCAGCGCACCGAGGCGCTGTCGAAGTCGGTCGGTCAACTCACGGCGCTGGGCGAGGTCGGGCAGGCGATCAGCTCGACGCTCGACCTGGACGAAGTGCTGAAGGCGATCGTCTCACGTGCCGTCCAGCTGAGCGGGCTCGACGCCGGGGTCATCTACGAGTACGACCAGCAGAACGATGCCTTCCTGCTGCGCGCCTCGGAGAGCTTCGACGAGTCCGGCGTCGCGGAGTTTCGCGGCGCCACGATCCGAAGGGGCGAAGGCGCGGTGGGGCGAAGCGTGGAGACGCGCGAGCCAACGCAGGTTCCGGACACGCACGTGTCGGACTATCCGGCGCATCTGCGCGAACTGCTCGACCGCAACGGCTTCCGCGCGCTGCTCGCCGTTCCGCTCGTGCGCGAGGAGCACGTCATCGGGGCGCTGATGGTGATCCGCCGGTCGCCGGGCGCGTTTGCCAGCGAGACCGTGGAGCTGCTGAAGACCTTCGCTGGCCAGTCCGCGCTCGCCATCCAGAACGCGCGCCTGTTCCGCGAAATCGCCGACAAGAGCCGCCAGCTCGAGGAAGCGAGCCGGCACAAGTCGCAATTTCTCGCCAGCATGAGCCACGAGCTGCGCACGCCGCTCAACGCGATCCTCGGTTTCAACGAGATGATTCTCGGCGAGATCTATGGAGAGGTTCCCGCGGACATGAAGGGGCCGCTGGAAGACATCCAGTCGAGCGGCAAGCACCTGCTGCGGCTCATCAACAATGTGCTCGACCTCGCCAAAATCGAGGCCGGGAGGATGGAACTCGCGCTGGCGGACTATTCGGTACACGACACGGTGGAGAGCGTGCGCTCGACGCTGCGGCCGCTCGCGGCGGAAAAAGGTCTGGAATTCGCAGTCACCATGCCGGACGACATCCCGCTCGCCTGCGGCGACTCGGGCCGCATCACGCAGTGCCTGGTGAACCTCGCCGGCAACTCGCTCAAGTTCACCAAGAGCGGCAAGGTGGAAATCGCGGTCGAGCACCAGGGCGATCTGCTGAAGTTCAGCGTCACCGACACCGGCATCGGCATCGCGCCGGACAAGATCGGCAGCCTGTTCACTGAATTCAAGCAGACTGACGCGACGATCGCCTCCGAGTACGGCGGCTCGGGGCTCGGCCTTTCGATCGTGAAGAAGTTCGTCGAGATGCACGGCGGCCGCATCTGGGTGGAGAGCGAGCTCGGCAAGGGCTCGGCTTTCATTTTCGAGATTCCATTGCGGGCCGGCACGGGGGTTCAGGCATGAGCGGGAAGACGATTCTTTACGTCGAAGACAACGAGATGAACCGCAAGATCGTGCGCGACCTGCTCAAGCGCTCGAGCTACCGCCTGATCGAGGCGCACGACGGCGAAGCGGGCGTCGCGCTGGCGCTCGCCGAGCGCCCGGACCTGATCCTCATGGACATCCAGCTGCCGAAGATCTCGGGGCTCGAGGCGATCCGCCAGATCCGGGCGGACGGCGTAAATGCCGCGACGCCGATCGTCGCCATCACCTCGTTCGCGCTTTCGGGCGATGACCAGAAGGCGAAGCAGGCCGGCGCCACCGCCTACCTCGCCAAGCCCTACAGCCCCTTCGACCTGCTCAACCTGATCCGCAGGCTGTTGCCCGAGGGCTGAATCGCAATGGCAGTTGACACCGGGCAGGCGCTTTTGAAACACTGACAGCCAAGGAGGAGTACACCATGATGCATCGCACCGTTCTCGCCGCGGCCGTTCTCGCCGCATTCTCGACGTTTGCGCAGGCCCAGCAGAAGGAAATCAAGGTCGGGGTGATCTACGACTACACCGGCGCCTTTGCCGCGGGCGGGTCGGAAGCGGCCGCGCTCGGCACCAAGATCGCGATCGACATGCTGAACGAACGCGGCGGCGTCGAGGGCTACAAGATCACGCCGATCTACGCCGACGCGCAGTCCAAGACCGAGGTCGCGATCAACGAGGCGACGCGCCTGCTCGACCAGGAGAAGGTGAATCTCATCATGGGCGTGTTTTCCTCGGCGCACTGCGTGCCGATGGCGCAGAAGGTCGATTCGGCGAAGAAGTTCATGTGGGCCAACGTCTGCGTCGCCTCCGCGGTGTTCAAGGACAAGAAGCTTTCGTATGTCTTCCGGCCGCAGGTGCACTCGGACCAGTTCGGCGAGGCCTCCTGCAGCTTCGTCGCCGAGAACGCCAAGGAAAAGCTCGGCATGGACCAGAAGAACGTCAAGGTCGCGATCATCTACGAGGACGGCCCCTACGGCGCCGGCGTCGCGATGGGCAACGAAGCCAAGTGCAAGTCGCTCGGCATGAACGTGGTGCTGAAGGAGGGCTACGCGGCGACCTCGCCCGACCTCTCGAGCCTGGTGACCAAGTTGAAGCGCGCGCGCGCCGACGTGCTGCTGCATACCGGCTACAACCCGGACATCACGCTGTTCCTGCGCCAGTCGCGCGAGCAGGGGCTCAAGTTCAAGGGCATCATCGGCCACGGCGCCGGCTACGGCCAGATCGGCAAGCTGATGGAGACCTTCGGCACGGATGTGAACTACTTCTTCAACGTCGATCCGGTCGCCGCGCAGCTGCTCGATCCGAAGACGCTCAAGGGCGATCTGGGCAAACTGACGCAGGAGATGGTGAAACGCTACCAGGCGGTCAAGGGTCCGGCCGATCTGCCGCCGCACGCCTCGATGGGCTTCAACCAGTCCTGGATCTTCTTCACCGACGTGCTGCCGCGCGCGATCAAGAAACACGGCGGCATCGATCCCGAGGCGCTGCGCAAGGCTGCGCTCGAGACCGACATTCCGGTGGGCGGGACGATCCAGGGCTACGGCGTCAAGTTCTTCCAGCCGGGCACCGCCATGGCCGGGCAGAACGAGCGCTCGACGCCCGTGGTGATGCAGTACGTCAACGGCCGCACCTACATCGCGTGGCCCAAGGCGATCCGCACGACCGACCCGCTGTTCCCGTTCCCCAAGGGCCATCCGTACGCACAGTAGCCGCGTTCGCCAGCGATAGCGGCACGTGCTGGAGGTCAGCGGTCTCACCAAGCGCTTCGGCGGCTTCACCGCGGTCGCCAACGTCTCGTTCCGGGTCGAGGAGGGCGAGATCCTCGGCCTGATCGGGCCGAACGGCTCGGGCAAGAGCACCACTTTCAACCTGATCGCGGGACTGCACGCGCCGAGCGAGGGCTCGGTGCGCTTTCAGGGCGCGGAACTCGCCGGCAGCCTGCCGGCGACGATCTGCCACCGCGGCATCGCGCGCACGTTCCAGATTCCGCGCCCGTTCCGCAAGCTGTCGCTGCTCGAAAATGTCTCGCTGGCCGCGTTCTACGGCCATGGCGGGCACCCTTCGCGCTCCGAGGCCGAGCGCATGGCGCGCGAGGCGCTCGAACTGGTCAATCTGCCGAGCGCCCCGGAGGCGCGCGTCGACGGCCTGGGCGCCGCGGGGCTGAAGAAGCTGGAACTCGCGCGCGCGCTCGCCACCCAGCCCAGGCTGCTGCTCGCCGACGAGTCGCTCGGCGGGCTGGACGTCTCGGAGATGGAGCAGGCCGCCGAAATGCTGGCGATGATCCGGCGCGAGCGCGGCATCACCATCATCTGGGTCGAGCACATCATGGGCGTGCTGATGCGCGTGGTCGACCGCTTGATCGTGCTCGATCACGGCGAGGTGATCGCCGAAGGCTCGCCCGATTCCGTGGCGCACGATGCGCGCGTGATCGAGGTCTACCTCGGTACCGACGCCTCCGAGGTGCAGCAGACGGTGGCGGACCGGGGCCACTGATGCTCGCAGTCAGCAAGCTGGGCGCGGGGTACGGTTCGTTCCAGGCGCTGTTCGACGTCAGCCTGGAGGTGAACGCGGGCGAGTCGGTCGCAGTGATTGGTCCGAACGGCGCCGGGAAGACGACGCTGCTGCGCGCGATCTCCAAGCTGATCGAGCTGAGCGCCGGGGAAGTGACGATGGAGGGGCGTTCGCTGAAGGATGTCGCGGCGCATGAAGTGATCGCGCACGGCATCTCGCAGGTGCCGGAGAACCGGCGCCTGTTCGCGCGCCTTTCGGTGGAGGAGAACCTGAAGATGGGCGGCTTCCTGCCCGCGGCGCGCCCGAAGTACGGCGAGCGGCTGGCGTTCGTCTATTCGCTCTTCCCGCACCTGAAGGAGCGGCGCGCGCAGCTCGCCGGCACGCTCTCCGGTGGCGAGCAGCAGATGTGCGCCATCGGCCGCGCGCTGATGAGCGGACCGAAGCTGCTGCTGCTCGATGAGCCCTCGGCCGGGCTCGCCCCGGTGATCGTGCAGTCGATCTTCGAACTCGTGAAGCGCATTTGTGCCGAGGGCTTCACGGTGCTGATCGTCGAGCAGAACATCCGCCAGGTGCTGAAGGTGGTCGATCGCGCCTACCTGCTGGAGACCGGGCGCATCAAGTCGAGCGGCACGTCGGCCGAGCTGCTCGCCTCGGACGAAATCCGCAAGGCTTACCTGGGGATCTGACGATGCCGGTGTTCGACATTTTCCTGCTCGAGGCGGTGGTCAACGGCATCCTGCTGGGCGGCCTGCTCGCGCTGCTCTCGCTGGGGCTGAACCTGGTATTCGGCGTCATCGACGTGGTGTGGATCTGCTACGCCGAGCTGATCATGATCGGCATGTACGCGGTGTACGTGCTGCACGTGCAGCAGGGCTGGCCGCTCGTCATGGCGATGGCGGCGGGGATCGCGGTGGTCGCCGCACTCGGCGCGCTGATGCACCAGTTCGTCATCCGGCCGGTGCTCTCGGCCGAACCGATCAACCAGCTGCTGGTCACGGGCGGGGTGCTGTTTTTCCTGCAGGCGGCGGCGACGCTCGCCTTCGGCATCGAGTTCAAGAATCTCGGCGTGCGCCTGCCGCCGGTCGCGATCGGCGAGATGTCGTTCTCGCTGCCGCGCATCATCGCCTTCGCAGTCGCGCTGGCGGGGGTCGTGGCGACCTATCTGCTGCTCACCCGGACCTACATCGGCACCGCGATCCGCGCCATCAGCCAGGACCGCCAGATCATGCCCCTGATGGGCGTGAATCCGAACCGCGTCTTCGTCGTCACTTCGGCACTGGGCGGCGCGCTCGCCGGACTGGGCGCCTGCCTGCTGGTGCTGCAGTACGACATCCATCCCGCAATCGGCCTGTCGTTCGGCCCGATCGTTTTCGTGATCTGCGTGCTCGGCGGGCTGGGCAACATGCTCGGCGGACTGGTCGCCGCATTCATCTTCGCGCAGTTCATTTCGGTGGGCGGTTTCATCTTCCACATCGAATGGGGCTACGTGATCGCTTTCGCGTTCTTCATCGCCGTCATGTTCTGGCGGCCGCAGGGCATCCTCGGGGGCAAGTGACATGAGCCGCGCCACGCTGGGAGTCGGACTCGTGCTGCTGCTCGCGCTGCCGCTCTCGGGCATCGGCGCCTATCCGCTGCACCTGATCATCATGTGCGTGCTCTGGAGCTACGTCTACACCAGCTGGTCGATCATGGGGCGGCTCGGGCTGGTGAGCCTGGGCCACGGCGCGTTTCTCGGCATCGGCGCCTACATGGTGGTGATGCTGTGGAACCACTTCGGCGTCTCGCCGTGGCTCGGCGCGCTCGCCGGGATCGCGCTGAGCGTGCTGGTGGCGCTGATCATCGGCATTCCGTGCTTCCGCTTCAGGATCGTGGGACATTACTTCGCGCTGGTGACGCTCGCGCTCACGGAAGTGACGCGCCTCGTGATCGTCGCGCTGCGCGACCAGACCGGCGGTTCGCTCGGCGCCACGCCCGACACCGCGCTCGCGCAGGGCGCGAGCGTGTCGCTCGGCGCGCTGCAGTTCTCCTCCAAGATCGCCTGGTTCTACGTCATCGTCGCCTTCTGGCTCCTCGGGCTGTGGGTCTGGCATCGCATCGATCGCTCGATGACGCGCCTCGCTCTGGAGGCGATCAGCCAGGAAGAGGACGCCGCGGCCTCGATCGGCATCGACGTCACGAAGTCGAAGCTCTTCGTGACCGTCGTCTCGGCGGTGATGACCTCGATCGGCGGCGTGCTCTACGCGCAGTATCAGCTCTACATCAATCCGGACACGGTCTCGGGCATCGGCATTTCGCTGCAGATCGTATTCGGCGTCATCGCCGGCGGCATGTACGTGATGCTCGGGCCGACGGTGGGCGCGGTGTTCACGCTGCTGCTCGCCGAGGGCCTGCGCCTCGCGCTCGGCGAGCATTTCAGCAAGTTCCCGGCGCTCGATCTCGCGATCTACGGGCTGCTGCTGGTGCTGTTCATCATCTACATGCCGAAGGGCATTCTCGGCGCGGCGCTGGAGCGCTGGCACAAGCGGCGCGCTACGCGCCCAGTACCCGCTCCAGGTTGACCGCGCGCAGATCCATTTCGTAGTCGAGCCCCTCGATCGGCGGCCGGCAGAAATGCCAGCAAAGGCTCGCGCGTGGCGCGAGACGCACGATCGCGGGCATGAGCGGGTGGATGTCGTGCACCGTGTAGACCTGCGTGATGGTCGCGTCCGCGGCGGTAGCTCCCAGCCCGCGCATCCGGTCGCGCATCGTCGCGAGGACCCAGTCGGATTTGGCGCGCATTCCGCTCTCGGACACGTTCCCGCGCGCCACGATGTCCTCGGGAAACCGACCGCCTTCGGGCCATTCGCCGCTGCCCGCAACGACGAAACTCGAGCATGCTCGGTCCTGCGGCACCGTGTACGAGAAGGCGTGAAAGGCGGGTTCCGCGGGCGGGTCGAATTCGGGGGCCACGTTGGAACGCGCAACCGCGTTGAGTCCGTCGCGAACCAGGCCCCAGTCCCGCAGCACCGCGACGTAGCCCTGATTGAACTCGCCGAATCCGGAGAATGAAAACGGTCTTGGCGAGCGCAGCTCGCAGGCGCAGAACGCGGTCTTCGGCCGGCCAAGCGATTCGAGGTGGGCGGCGATCCTGCGAAATCCCTCGGCCACCGGCACGGGCCGGGCGAAGCGCGCCCGTTCAATGGCGAAACCCGAAGCGGCGATCACGCCCTGCGAGTAGGGAAATACGCCGCGAAGAAAGGAAAATCCTCCCTCTGAAAATTCGGTCAACTGGTGCATGCGCGCGACTTTACCTGTATCGTTCCCGCGACGCGATAGAGGGCGAATGAGAGTCAAACGGTTGGGAACGAGCGCGCTCGAGGTCAGCGAAATCGGCCTCGGCACCATGACCTGGGGCGAGCAGAACACGGAAGCCGAGGCGCACGCAGGCGCAGCGTGGGTGCCCGAGTTGGCCGTCGAACCGGATTCCGCGCAGTGACCGCGACGTGGCTCGAGGGCCGGGTGATCGAGAACCGGCACTGGACGCCGGCGCTGTATTCGCTGCGAATTGCGGGCCCCGCCTTCGAATTCGAGGCCGGCCAGTTCGTCAAGCTCGCGCTCGACATCGACGGCGAGCGCGTCGCGCGGCCGTTCTCGTTCGTCAGTCCGCCGGGGGAACTGCCGCTGGAATTCTACGGAGTGATCGTCCCGGGCGGGCCGCTGTCGCCGCGCCTCGCCTGTCTGCAGCCGGGCGATGCGGTGTTGCTGTCGCCGAAACCGTCGGGCTTTCTGGTGCTGTCGGAGGTTCCGCAGAGCGAAGACTTGTGGCTGCTCGCAACCGGCACCGGGATCGCGCCGTTTCTGTCGATCCTGCGCACTGCCGCGCCCTGGGCACGGTATTCCAGGGTGATCCTGGTGCACGCCGTGCGCCGCGCCGCGGAGCTGGTGTACCGCGACCTGATCGAGGAGCTTGGCAAAACGCGCGGGGGGCGATTTCGCGCGGTGTCCGTCGTCAGCCGGGAGGATTCGCCCGGCGCGCTCGCCGGCCGAATTCCGGCGGCGATCGCTGACGGCCGGCTCGAGGCCGCCGCAGGCTGCGCGATTGCCCCCGAACGCTCCCAGTTCATGCTCTGCGGCAATCCGGACATGGTGAAAGATGCGAGCGGCGCGCTGCTCGCGCGGGGGCTGCGCAAGAACCGGCGGCGCGTACCCGGCCACATCACGGTGGAGAACTACTGGTGAGGCAGAGGCTCACGGCGCTAGTGCTCGTGACGGCGGTGCTGCTCGGGGGCTGCAGCGCGATGCGCCTGATCTACAGCAACGCGGACGTGTTCCTGCGCTGGCAGACGGGACGCTACCTCGATGTGCATGACGAGCAGAGCGAGGAGCTCGATGCGCGCGTCGCGGCGTTTCTCGCCTGGCATCGCGCCGTCGCCTTGCCGCAGTACGTCGGCATCGCCCGGGACGCCGATTCCCGCATCGGCCGCGGGCTCTCGCGTGCCGACCTCGTTTGGGGGTACGATTCGTTCCAGACACAGATGAGGGCGGCGGCGCGCGCGGGGGCGGAGAATGCGGCGCCGCTCCTCGACCGGCTCAGCCCCGAGCAGATCGAGCATCTGCGCAAGCGATTCGCGGAAGACAACCGCAAGTTCGCAAAAGAACAATTGCAGGGCGACGACAGGGAACGCCGCAAACGACGCGTCAAACGAAACGTCGAGCGGTTGGAGGATTGGTTGGGTAGCCTCAGCGATGCGCAGTTGGAGCGGGTCCGGCAGTACAGCGATCGAGCGCCGCTGGTCGGCGAAATGCGCGATCGCGAGCGCCGCCGCCTGCAGACGGAATTCATTGCAATCGTCCGCGCACGCGAAGCCGCCAGGCGACTGCCCGACTGGGCCGCGACCTGGGAACGCCGGCGCGAGCCCGTGTTCGCCGAGGCGCATCGCGCCAACCTCGATGCGCTGTACGACATGCTCCTCGATCTCGACCGCAGCCTGAGCGCGGAACAGCGCGAAGCGGCGCGCCTGCGGATGCGCGAGTTCGCCACCGATTTCGACCGATTGGCGAAACGGTGAGCGAGCCCACGTCGCTGTCCTGGGTTGCTCTCTCGGAGACGCAAGCGCCGTCGCCGTCGCCGTCGCCGGGATACGGCGCGAGGTCGCGGCAACCTCAGCTCGAAGTCGAGGCGATCCTCGCGAACGCCTGGATCGGGATCGCATTCACGCGCGAACGGCGGTTCTTTCTGTGCAACCCGAAATTCGCCGAAATCTTCGGTTGGACACCGGAGGAACTCGTCGGTCAGCCCGGCGAGGTGGTGTACCCCTCGCGTGAGAGCTACGACTCGCTCGCGAAGATCGCCGTCCCGCTGCTCGCTTCCGGCGGGCAGCTCGACCTGGAATGGGAAATGCGCCGCCGGGACGGGGGCACGGTCGCCTGCCGGCTCATCGCCAAGGCGATCAATCCGGCCAATCCGTCGCTCGGCACGGTGTGGATCGCCGACGAGGTCGGCGCGCAGCGGCGCGAGGCGGAAACGCTCTCATGCCTGGCGCAGGAGTGCGACGCGCTGAGGGGCGCGCTCGACGCGTCGCGCGAGGAAGCGGCGCGGATGGCGGCGTCGCGGGACGAGTTGCAGCGCGCGCTCGCCGAACGTGGCCGGGAGTTTCAAACGGTACGGGAGCGGTTGCAGGCCGAACTCGCGGCGGCGCTCGAGTCGGCGGAGGGGGCGGCGGCGAAGGCTGAGGAACGCATCGCGCGGCTCGAAGCCGAAATCGCGGCGCGCGGCAAGGCGGCGGAAACTGCCGGCGCGGATCGCAGCGCCGAGCTGCAGGCTTCGATCGAGCGGCTGCAAACCCAGTTGGCCGAACGTATCGCGTCCGAAGAGCGGGCGATCGCCGCCCGCACGGCGGCGCTCGAGATGGCCAACCGGCAGCTTGAATCCGAAAAGAACCAGCGCACGCAGGTCGAGGGGCGCGCGCAGTATCTCGCCGACCACGATCCGCTCACCGGGTTGCCGAACCGGCGGCTCCTCGAAGACCGCCTGAAGCAGGCGGTCGCTTACGGTACGCGCAATCGCAAGCTCGCCGCGGCGATGTTCGTCGACCTGGATCGGTTCAAGCACGTCAACGACACGCACGGGCACGCGCTGGGCGACGAGATGCTCCAGGAGATCGGGCGGCGGCTGGAGAGCCAGCTGCGCGAAGGCGACACCGTCTGCCGCCTCGGCGGGGACGAGTTCGTCATCGTGCTGCCCGAAATCAAGCGCTCGTCCGACGCGGCCCACGTCGCGCAGAAGATCCTCGAGGCGGTGGCGCAGCCGGTGACGCTCGAAGAACGCGATCTGCACATCACCTGCTCGATCGGCATCAGCGTGTTCCCGGACGACGGGCGCGACGCCGAGACCCTGATTCGCAATGCCGACGCCGCGATGTACCACGTCAAGGAGATCGGGCGCGCAAACTACCAGTTCTTCACCGAGCAGATGAACGTCGCCGCGATGCGGCGCCTCGCGCTGGAGAACGACCTGCGGCGCTCGGTGCAGAACGGCGAGTTGCGGCTGCTGCTGCAGCCGGTGATCGACTTGAAATCCGGCGCGCTGGCGGCGCACGAGGCGCTGCTGCGGTGGCAGCACCCGACGCGCGGGCTGATCGCGCCCTCGGAATTCATCCAGCTCGCCGAGGACACGGGCCTCATCCTGCGGCTGGGCGAATGGGCGCTGCGCGAGGCCTGCGTCTGGGCGAAGGCGCGCGGCGCGGAAGGCGCGTTGCCGGTGGCGGTGAACCTCTCCGCGCGCCAGTTCGGCGATCCCAAGCTCATCGAGGTGGTGCAGCGCGCGCTCACCGACAGCGCGCTGCCCGCGCATCTACTCGAACTCGAAATCAGCGAGACGTCGGTCATGCAGTATCCCGACGTCACGCTGCCCGCGCTCCGCAAGCTGAAGGAACTCGGCGTGACGCTCGCGATCGACGATTTCGGCACCGGCCACTCGAGCTTCACCTACCTGAAGCGATTCCCGATCGACAAGCTGAAGATCGACGTTTCGTTCATCGCCGATCTGGCGCAGCACAGCGACAACGAGGCGATCGTCCTCACCATCGTCGGCCTGGCGCACGCGCTCGGGCGCAAGGTGGTCGCCGAGGGCGTCGAGTCCGAGGCGCAGGTCGAGTACCTGCGCGGCGCGGATTGCGATTTCGCGCAGGGCTACCACATCGGCCAGCCGGTCGACGGCGGCGGCCTGGGCGAGAAACCGGTCTGACCACCCGCAAGCCGGCACTCCAGTTTTCGCACGCCAACGGCTTTCCGGCGCCCTGCTACGGGGCGTTGCTCGAGCCGCTGGCGGCGCATTACCGCGTCGGCGCGATCGAGACGATCGGCACCGATGCGCGTTATCCGGTCACCGAGCGCTGGCAGCACCTCGTCGAGCACCTCGAGCACGAGATCGAGCATCGCTGGCGCGGCGAGCCGGTGTTCGGCGTCGGGCATTCGCTCGGCGGCTACCTCACGCTGCTCGCGGCGGTGCGCAGGCCCGAGCTGTTCCGCGCCATCGTCCTGCTCGATGCGCCGGTGATCGGGCCGATCAAGGGCCGGCTGCTTGGCGCGACCAAGCGCCTGGGAATCGTCGATCGCGTCACGCCGGCGGGAATGACGCGCGACCGGCGAAGCCTCTGGCCGAGCCGCGAGGACGCGCGGGCGCATCTGCGCTCGCGAAAACTGTTTCACCGGTTCGCCGACGCCTGCCTCGACGACTACGTCAGGCATGCGCTCGAAGGAGACGGCGACAACCTGCGACTGCGCATCGACCCGGAGGTCGAGTACCGCATCTACCGCACGGTTCCGCACGACATGTGGGCCCAGGCGAAACGTCTTCGCGTACCGGCGGGCTTCGTCGGCGGCGCGGATTCGGAAGTCCTTCGAATGGTCGGTCTGTCCGCGATGCGCGGCTGGCGAAAGCGCAAGGTGCCGGGCGGGCACCTGTTTCCGTTCGAGCATCCTCTCGAGGCGGCCGGGGCGATCGAGGGGCTACTGAAGGAACTCGAGCAACCACGCGCCTAGCGCGATGGCGGCCGCCAGCCACACGAGGACGATCACCGCCGCGGCGGTGCGGCTTCGGGGACGATCCATCGCGGCCTCGGCTTGGCTGCGCGCGTCCCGATAGACCTCGGCGGGCACGAGCTTCAGCACGAGCCAGATGCCAAGCGGCACGAGCATCGCATCGTCCAGGTAGCCGATCACCGGAATGAAATCCGGAACGAGATCGATGGGCGAAAGCGCGTACGCGGCGACCGCGGCGGCGAGCCACTTCGCGTACCAGGGCGTGCGCGGGTCGCGCGCCGCGTAGTACAGCGCCAGCGTCTCGCGTCTCGCCGCCTTCGCCCAGTCGCGCAGGCGAGGCACGTCAGGCGGTGCGTCCGCGTTTCTGACGGAGCAGTTCCCCGGCGGCCTTGAGATTGATTTCGACGCCGGTCAGGTTGGGATTGACCTCGAGCGCGCGCCGCCAGTACTCGATCGCGCGTTCGTACTGCTCGAGGCGGAAGTAGATCTGGCCGTAACCCGAGAGCGCGCCGAAGTGGGAGGGGTTGCGGCGCATCACCTCGTCGCAATCGGCGAGCGACTTGCGATAATCGCCGGCGAAGAAGTGCACCGTGGCGCGCTTGTTCCAGCCCTCGGCGAATTCGGGCCGCCGGCGGATCACCTCGGTGAAGGTGGCCACAGCCTCGCGATGCCGTCCGGTCTGCATCTGCTCGATCCCGCGCGCCATCAGGGCGTCGATGGCGGCGTCCCCCGATCGGCCCCAGAGCAGCCACAGCCCCTGTTCGGCGAATTCACGCACCAGGGGATCTTTGTCGCGCAGGCGCTTCAGGAGCAGCGGCTGATCGCCGATGCCGCCGTAGTTGGCGATCCAGACGACGGCCTCGGCGCGGCGCTCGGTTTGCGCGTGCTCGAGATCGCCGAGCGCTTCGTCGCGGGAGGCCGGCGCAGCTGGCGCGGCGGGTGGTGCGCAGGCGAGAAGCACGCCGACGACGGCGCAGGGCAACCAGGCGCGAACGCGACACAGGGTCATGGGTCGATCATAAATGAAGTGCGGCAACCTCCGGGCAACAGGAGGTGCGCGTGCCCCGCGATCGCAGACCCAGTTTCGTTTTCATTCTCGCAGACGATCTCGTCGGCCATGCCGAACTCGGCTGCTTCGGCGGAAGGTCGGGCTGCTCGCCGGAAATCGACCGCGTGGCGGCCGAGGGACTGCGGTTCACGCAGGGGTATTCGAATTCCCCGGTGTGCTCTCCGACCCGCTTCGCGCTCGCGGGCAAATGGCACATGGGATGACGGGTTTATCAATCGTTTCATGCCTGCCGGTCGATTGGGGCGCTTGGCCATGGGGCAAGCGTGTCAGCAAGAGGGTCGATGGATGGAAGTCTCTGGTCATTTGGGAACCGGAAGCCTGCGCGCGATGAGCGCGCCAAGAACGTTGATGCCCGCTGCGATCCACACTACCGAGGCATAACTGCCCGTGCGGTCAAACAGGGCGCCTGCGAGCACGGGCAGGCTTATCGCCGCTGCGCACCAGGCGATGTAGAGGCGGCTTGCGATGAGGCCGAACTGGTTCTTGTGCCAATACTGCGCGATGGCACCGGCAGCGAGCCCCGAGACGATACCGTACCCCACTCCGATAAGGGCAAGCCCGAGGGTCGCGATCAAGGGGGTCGGGATCAGACTCAAGATCATTGCGCCCGTGAGCGAGCAGACGTGCGCACCGGCGCCCACGCGCGCGGCAGGGAACTTGTCGACGAGCCACCCGCCGGCGATTCGTGCAGCACCCACAGCCCCGGTTATGAAAGTCGTCGCGCCCACCGCAAGGGCGGTGGCGCCGCCGTAGGCTTGCACGATGGCTGCGGCCTGGCTCAGGACCGTAAGACCCGCAGCCGCTGCAAGGAAGAACACTGCAACCAGCACGTAGAACGTGCGCCCGAGCCGACCTTCCCCGGACTCGATCGTGGAAGTGTCGAGCAGGCGAATCGCGGCGGTCCTAAAAAGCGCGGCCGCGGTCGCGCATGCGGCGAGCACGACGATTCCGAGGCCGGTGAGCGTGGGGCGCACGCCAAAGACCTGGATGGACCAGCCCAAGACCGGTGCACCAAGCATCGCGCCCAGTGGGTAGAGGCTTACCACGTAGCCGTTGGCGAGACCGCGCGACTTCGTGACGGTCTGGTTCACCGCCTGTTGCGCAACGATAAACAGCACGCCTGCGCCTGGCCCGAACAGCACCCCGTAGCCGAGCGCGAACTGCGTGAAGCTCGTCGCCGACGCTGAAAGCCACAACCCTGCCCCGCTCGAAAGGCCGCACGCGATGGCGAGCAAAGCAGGGGGGAGCCGCCGGTAGAGCTGCGGCGCGAAGTTCATGCCTATCGTAAGCGTTACGGTGGCGAGGCCGAACACGAAGCTCATCTCGGCGCGTGTCGCGCCGAGCAGCGCCTCCATCGGCCTCAGGAGGACGCTGAACGCATAGAGCGTGCCGAACGGCAGGTTAACGACGGTCGCCGCGACGAGCGCCGCGGTACTTCGCTGTTCGGGGTTCACCTGTTCTTCGCAACGATGCTAGGGTTTCTTCCCGTACCCCCCGCCGCCCGGCATTTCGGCGATGAGCCGATCGCCCGCGGGGACGACGTAGGTTTCCTTCCCGGGCAGCACCTTGCCGCTTGCGAGCGCGACGCGCGCGACGCGCCCGTCGCCGCCGCCCGCGCGGCCGCGCGCCGGATGGTGGCGCCGCTCGACGGTGGCGCAGGCGATCGCGAAGGGTTCGGGCTCGGTGTTCTCGATTTCGATCACCGCGCCCATCCCGCCGCGGGTCCGGCCTTCTCCGCCCGAACCCCGCGAAAGTTCGCGGCGGCGAAACAATAGCGGCGACTGCGACTCGGTGATTTCGACCGGGATCGCGCCGACGCCGCTCGGAAACGCGGTGCTCGACAGCCCGTCCTTCCCGGGGCGCGCGCCCATGCCGCCGATCGCGATCGAAATGACGTTGAACGGCGTCGCGCGCGCGCTCGATCCTTCCACCAGCGGCCCGCCCGAGAGGCCCATGACCCACATGCTGCCCGCGCCTTCGGCCGGCACGCGGCCGCCGAGCGGTTCCTCGAAGCAGTTGAACACGAGCTCGGGCAGCGTCTGCCCGATGACGTGGCGCGCGGTCACCGGGCGAGGGCGCAATGCACTGACGATCGTGTCCTCGGGCGCGCTCACCCGGATCACCGACAGCGAACCGGCATTGTTGGGAATGTCCGGCGCGACGATGCACTTCACCCCGAACGAGGTGTACGCGTCGGTGTAGCACTTCGGCGAATTGATGCCGAAGCGCGAGGCGGGCGATGTGCCGGCATAGTCGACCTCGACGCCGTCCTCGCCGAGCGTGAGCGCGGCGCAAAGCTCGATCGGCGCCTCGTAGCCGTCGAGCCGCGTACGCGCGCGCCAGGTGCCGCGCGGAAGTTTTCTCGCCGCCTGCAGCATCGCCTCGCGCGAGGTTTCGAGGATCCATTCCCCGAGCGAGTCGATCTCCTCGAGTCCGAACTCGCGCAGCATCGATGCCAGCCGCCGGGTCGCCACCTCGTTGCACGACAGCAGACCGAGCAGGTCGCCGCGCACCTGCGTCGGCTCGCGTGAATTGGCCATCAGGATCGCGAGCAGCGTGTCGTTGAGCCGCCCCGTGTCGGCGAGCTTGAGGTGCGGGACGTACAGGCCCTCCTCGTACACCGAGGTCGCCTCGGCGACGAAGCCACGGCCGCCGACGTCGATCAGATGGCAGGTCGAGGCGAAAAACCCGATCAGGCGCTCGCCGAGGAACGCCGGCGTCACGGTGACGAAATCGAACAGGTGCCCGGTGCCGAGCCAGGGATCGTTGGTGACGAGGACGTCGCCCGGCCGGAGCGTCGCGGCAGGAAAGCGCTCGAGGAAATGCGCCACCGCCATCGCCATCGTGTTGACGTGGCCCGGCGTGCCGGTGACCGCCTGTGCGAGCATCCGGCCCTTGGTGTCGTACACGCCGGCCGAGAGGTCGCCCGCCTCGCGCGTGATGGCGCCGAACGCGGTCTTGAGAAGGACATTCGCCTGCTCCTCGACCACCGCGATGAGCCGGTTCCACACGATCTGGCGAACGAGCCGTTCCTGCATGTCGCGCATCATCGCCTCGCGAGCAGCAGATGGCCAGTGGGGGTGACCTCGAGATCCCAACCCGCGGGCACGAGCGTCGTGGTCTGCGGCTCGATGACGAGCGCCGGGCCCGAGAACCGCGTTCCGGCAGCGAGATCGCTTCGCCGGAAGGCGGCGATCGCCTCGGCCTGTCCCGAGGCGGGATCGAAAACCGTGCGGCTGCCGTGGGCAGCGGCCTGCCGCTTCGCCGCGGGTGCGGGCTCCGCCAGCGATCCGGATGCAGGGGTCGTCACCGTCACCTGCCAGGTGAGGAACTCGACCGGAACGTCCGCGATGCGAACCCCGAACTGCTCCTCGTAGCGCGCCTGATAGGACTCGCGCAGAGTGGCGCAGTCGGTCCCCGAGAGCGATCGGTCGGGCAGAGGCACGGCCAGTTCGTGGCCCTGTCCGAGGTGGCGCATCTCGACCGAGCGGTGCGCCTCGAGCGCTTCGCCGGGCGCACCGGCGGCGACGATGGCGTTCGCCTCGGCGCGCATCGCGTCGAGCAGCCGGTTGATCGCGGCGGCGTCGAAATTGTCCTCGCGCTGAGCGAAACTGCGCGCGATCTCGAAGGCGATCGGCGCGCGCAGAAAACCGACCGCCGAACCGACGCTCGCGTCCACCGGCACCAGCACGCGCGCCATGCCGAGCTTCTCCGCGAGGCGCGCGGCGTGCAGCGGCGCCGCGCCGCCGAAGGCGATCATGGTGCAGCGCTCCGCGACCTTGCCGCGCTCGATCGCATGCACTCGGGCTGCGCTCGCCATGTTCTCTTCGACGATTTCGCACACGCCTGCGGCGGCCCAGTCCGCGTCCAGTTCGAGCGGCACGCCGATCGATTCGAGCAGCGCGCGCTCGGCGGCAGCGCGATCAAGCGCGAATGCGCCGGCGGCAAACGATTGCGGATCGATGCGCCCGAGGGCGACGTTGGCATCGGTGACCGTGGGCTCGCTGCCGCCGCGGCCGTAGCACACGGGCCCGGGGTCGGCGCCCGCGCTTTGCGGGCCGACGCGGATCCGGCCGAGCGCGTCCAGCCGCGCGATCGAGCCGCCGCCCGCGCCGATTTCGACCATCTCGGTCACCGGGACGCGGACCGGCAGGCCGCTGCCCCTGAGATTCCTCCAGATGCGCGCCACTTCGAACTTGCGCGACTGCTCCGGTCGGCCGTCGCTGATGAAGCAGATCTTCGCGGTCGTTCCGCCCATGTCGAAAGAAAGCACTTCCGGAATTCCGGCATCGCGCGCGAGGCCGGCGGAAAGAATCGCGCCGCCCGCGGGCCCGGATTCGATCAGGCGCACCGGAAAGCGGCGCGCGGCTTCGAGCGTCGTGAGCCCGCCGCCGGAGGTCATGAGGTACAGCGGGCAGCGAAACGACATCCGCTCCAGCTCCGCGGCGAGCCGGCCGAGGTAGCGCGTCATGAGCGGCTGAACGTAGGCGTTCGCGCAGGTGGTGGAAAAACGCTCGTACTCGCGGATTTCGGGACAGACTTCAGAGGACAGCGTGATCGCGACGCCCGGCAGTCGCGCGCCGAGGATTTCGCCTGCGCGCCGCTCGTGTGCGTCGTTGGCGTAGGAGTGCAGAAAGCCGATCGCGACCGCGTCGACGCCGGTTTCGTGCAAGCTGCCGGCGATGCGCGCCACCTCGTCCTCGTCCAGGGGCCGGTTCACCTCTCCGCGCGCAGTGACGCGCTCGGTGACGGCAAATCGCAGTTCGCGCGGCACCAGCGGCACCGGCAGTTCGAGGTCGAGATCGTAGTGCTCGTAGCGCTTTTCGTAGCCCATTTCGAGCACGTCGCGGAATCCGGCCGTAGTGACGAACGCGGTGCGGGCTCCAGCGCGCTCGATGAGCGCGTTGGTCGCGAGCGTCGTGCCGTGGATCAACACACCGACGTCGCCTGCGCCCAGGCGCGCGTCGCGCAGCACCTGCGTGATCCCCTCGAGCATGCCGTCCGCGGGCGCGCGCGGCGTCGTCAGCACTTTCGCCGAAAAACGGCGGCCGTCGTGCTCCAGCACGACGTCGGTGAACGTGCCGCCGATGTCTGCGGCGAGTCGGGCGCGCGGCATGGGCCGAATATACTTGAACCCACCATGAGCCGACGCGCCTACCGGATTCTTCCCACCGAAGCGACCACTTTCCATCCGCGCCTGTTCGGCACGCGCGGCGCGGTCGCCTCGAACAGCAACCTCTCCGCGAGCGCCGGCGCGGAGGTGATGAAGGCGGGCGGCAACGCGATCGACGCCGCCGTCGCGGCCGCGTTCGTCGAGGGCGTGGTGAACCCGCAAATGCACACCATCGGCGGCGAATGTCCGATCCTCGTACGGCTCGCCGGCGAGCGGCGCGTGATCGCGGTGAACGGAAACATGGCGGCGCCCGCGCGGGCGACGCCCGAGGCGTATCGCGCGCGCGGTCTCGCCGACGTGCCCGATTCGGGCATCCTCGCCGCGGGTGTGCCTGCCGCGTTCGGCGCGCTCGTCACGGCGCTCGCACGCTGGGGCCGGATGCCGCTCGGCGAAGTGATCGCGCCGGCGCTCGAGCTGGCGAAGAAGGGGTTTCCCGTCTCCGAAGGTCTGCGAGACCAGCACAAGTACGGCATCGCGGCCATGAAGCCGCGGTTCGAGGCCGAGTGGCCGGGCAGCGCGAAGCTCTACCTGCCGGGCGGGCGCGCGCCGGAAGTCGGAGAGCTCCTGCGCAACGAGGCGCTCGCCCGCACCTTCGAGACCCTCGCGCGCGCCAAAGACCCGCTGGAAGCGTTCTATCGCGGCGATGTGGCTGCCGAGATCGCGAAATTCTCGAGCGAACGCGACGGCTTGCTGGCGCGCGAAGACCTCGCCGCATTCGAAACGCTGATCGAGGCGCCGACCTCGATGCGTTTCGGCGACACCGAGCTGTTCAAGACCGGCTTCTGGTCGCAGGGACCGGCGGAACTTCAGACGCTCGCCATCCTGTGGCAGTTCGACCTCAGGCAGATCGGTTTCGGCACCCCGGATTACTGCCACCTGCTGATCGAGGCGATGAAGCTCGCCTACGCCGACCGCGAGCAGTACTACGGCGACCCGCAGCAGGCCTGGGTGCCCGCGGAAATCCTGTTGTCCGAGGGGTACGCCCGGGCACGCGCCGCGCTCATCGATCCACGGCGCGCCAATCGCGAGCTTCGACCCGGGGATGCGCGCCGCAACGCCGCGCTGCTTCCGGACGAGGAGCACCTGACGCCGAAGGACTGGGGACCGGGCACGGTGCACGTCGACGCGGTGGACGCACTCGGCAACATGGCCTCGTTCACGCCGAGTGGCGCCTGGATCTCCTCGGCGGAGGTGATCGAACCGCTCGGATTTCCGCTCTCGGTGCGAATGATGACCTTCTACCTTTCGCCCGCGCACCATCCCAACGTGATCGCTCCGGGCAAGCGCCCGCGCACGACGCTCACGCCGTCGATGGCGTTCCGCGACGGCAAGCCCTGGATGGCGTTCGGCACCATGGGCGGGGACAATCAGGGGCAGTGGCTGCTGCAGTTCTATCTGTGCCGCGCGGCCTTCGGCATGAGCATTCCGGAAGCGATCGAGGCGCCGCGCCTGTCGAGCGAACATACGCCCGGGTTCTTCGCGCCGCACGCGAGCGAACCGAACCGGGTGCGGATCGAACCGCGATTCGGCAGCAAGGTGCTCGACGAGCTGCGCCGCCGCGGCCACGATATCGACGTCGCTCCGGACTGGACGGAAGGGTTCGTGTCCTGCGCCGGGTTCGACGAGGACAGCGGCCTGATCGAAGCCGGATGCGACCCGCGCGGCGCGAAAGCGATCTGCTTTCCGTCGTTTGCCATCGCATGGTGAGCTTGCGTGCATGCGTACTTGCGCTCGGCGCGCTCGCCGCGGCGGGCGCGCAGGCGGCCTTGCCGAAGTGCGTCGGCGGCGTGCTCGGGCTGTACGTCGAGAACGATCTGCTGTATCGCACCGACCGCAACTACACGAGTGGCGTCAAGCTCACCTGGGTCTCTCCGGACATCGAGGATCACGTCGACGACGAATGCGTTCCGGCGTGGGTGCAGCCGATCAACGAGAAGGTGCGGGACCTGTTCGCGCTGCGTTTTTCCGCGGCCAGGCAGCGCAACATGGTGATCACGCTCGGCCAGGCGATGTACACACCGGGCGACAAGAAGCGGAACGACCTCATCCGCGAAGACCGGCCGTACGCGGGATGGATGTACCTGGGATTGGGCTACAACGAGCGGCGCCGGGAGCCGGGCGCCGCGCTCGAACGGCTCGACTCGCTCGAAGTCAACCTCGGCGTGGTCGGGCCGCTCGCGCTCGCGAAGCAGATGCAGGACACGATTCACGACCTGCGCGGGTTCGAGCGATTCAACGGCTGGAACAATCAGCTGAAGAACGAGTTCGGCGTGCAGATCGTCGCCGAACGCAAGTTCAAGGTGGGCGTACGCAGCCAGGAGGGCGACGCGATCGCGCACTACGGCATGAGCCTCGGCAACGTGGCGACGTACGTGAACGCCGGGATCGAGCTGCGCTGGGGCACCGAGGTGCCGGACGATTTCGGTTCCTCGCCCATTCGACCCGCCGGAAACAACAACGCGCCAGGATCGTTTCCGCGTGACGGCGAGCGCGCAGCGCGCCGCGGGATTCACGCGTTCGCGTCGTTCGACGTGCGCGCCGTGGCGCGCGACATCTTTCTCGACGGCAATACGTTTCGCGACAGCCACCACGTGAAGAAACGGCCGCTGGTGGGCGACGTGGCGGTCGGCGTCGCGGCATTCGCCTCGGGCTGGAGGTTTTCGTTCGCCCGCGTGTTCCGCTCGCGCGAATTCGTAGGAGAGCCGAGCCGCCATTCCTACGGTTCGTTCACGCTGAGTCGCGATTTCGACTGAAGCGAACGGACATGCCTGACGAATATTGGTTCGAGGAGGGTTGCTGGATCAGCGAATGGTGGAACAGAGCGCACGATCCCATGCTGTCGATGGTCCGCGCAAGGGTGCCGCCAGGCGGCACGACGCGCCGGCACCGGCTGAATGGGATTACCGAGCGCTACGCGGTTCTGGGTGGCCAGGGCCGGATCGAAGTGGGCGACGCGCCGCCTCGCAACGTGGGGCCGGGCGACGTGGTGCTGATTCCGGCCGGGGCGGCGCAGCGCATCTCGAACGGCGGCGCGGAGGATCTCGTATTCTTCGCCATCTGCACGCCGCGCTTCACGCGTGGAGCCTACGAGGACCTCGAGCCGGGGCGACAAGAGATGCTCCGGAAAACATGACTTGCGAAGACAGGATTTGCTCTGACCGATCGCGACATGGGGCTCGGCCTGTGCTGAAAATTCATGTCCGCTCTCTGGCCCCGAGCAGTCGTCGCGCTTTTGCGTTGCAATAGACTGAGTTTCGGCCCTTAACGGACGACCAGAGTTTCTGGAAACGGGGCCCGAATTGGGGCTCTACGGCAGGCAATCCAACAGACCCTGCCCAAAACTGGCTCTGCAGTTCCAGCGGCGAGTCATCCGAGTATTCTCGTACTACTTTGGTAGCTATCCACGATACCAAGGTCTCATTGCACCAAGGTAGGCGCGGGAGTAAACGAACGCGGTGATCTTGTCGGGCCATAAAGGAGGTCAAATGAAAAAAGCACTCGTATTCCAGGGCGTAATGTCGCTTATCACCGCTGGTTCCGTGGGGCTAGCATTTGCAGCCGATTTGCCAAAGGAGGGGAAATTCAGCTACACGGCGTGCTGGTCGGGCACAAGCAGTCCGATCGCATTCTCTAAGACGCATACCGCGTTGAGCTTTGAGTTCTTGGGTACGACGCGCTCTGACCCTCCCGGCGGCATGTTCGATCTGTCGACATTTCGGTGCGTGGGGTCGACCGCGATCTTCGATAAGAAGTTTTCGTCCATGACTACCTGCGAAGCAGTAAATTCTGAGGGCGACAAACTGCTTTCGTATTATCACGCTGGCGACGACAGGAAATATGCTCGTCAGACGATCGCAGGCACTGGTAAGTACGAGGGGATAGTCGTAGAGGGCACGGTCACGCCGATAGGACCATTTCCCACGATCAAGCCTGGGACGTTTCAGGGTTGCAATCAACAGACCGGCACTTACAAGTTGAAATAGGTTGCGACCCGTGCGATCGATCGTTCGGCGCGAGCGATCCATCGCGCGGATTTCCAGCGGGCGACAGGCCGGCTTTGGTCGAAGGCGGCAGATCGCGGCTCGACCGCAGACCACGGCGTTGGGGTAGAAACCTGGGCTTCCCCCGATATTTCGGACACTTTTGATAGGTGCGAAGATGCTATCGGGGGTGTCAGATGGAACGCAGGAAATATACAGCGGAGTTCAAGCGTGAGGCAGTGAAGCTGGCAAGGCAAGACGGGGTATCGCGGGCGAAGGTGGCGCAGGAGTTGGGATTCAACGTCACCATGCTCACCCGTCGCGATGCCCTGACCCCTAGCGCCTAGGGGCGCGCGGCCCGCTGCCTCGGCGCGCGCCGGCGCGCAGCAGACGCCGTCGAGTCCCGGCCGACGGCTCGCAGGCCGTTGCGGTAGCGCTTGCGCGCCAGCGCCGCGCCCTCGGCAAGCGCCCTGAGTTTCGCCACCGCAATGTTCCGGTCCATCGGCGCCATGCCGCAGTTGGTGCAGGGAAAGAGCCGCGACCTGGGAACGAACTGAAGCGCGCGGCCGATGGTGTCGGCGACCTCTTCGGGCGTCTCGATGCGGTCGGAGGCGACGTCGATCACGCCGACCAGCACGTCCTTGCCCTTCAGGAGCTTCATCAGGTGCGGCGGCACCTTCGAGTGGATGCACTCGAGCGACACCTGGCCGATGCGGCTCCTGGCGAGCGCGGGGAAAATCTCCTCGTACTGGCGCCACTCCGAACCGAGCGTCTTCTTCCAGTCGAGGTTCGCCTGGATGCCGTAGCCGTAGCAGATGTGCACCGCGGTCCTGCACTTCAGCCCCCGGATCGCGCGATGCAGGGCGCGGATTCCCCAGCGTTTCACGTCGTCCATGTAAACGTTGAACGCGGGCTCGTCGAACTGCACCGTGTCGACACCATCCTTCTCGAGTGCGCGCGCCTCCTGGTTGAGGAGCGCGGCGAACGCCATCGCGAGTTTCGCCTTGTCGCCGTAGTGGCGGTCGGCGATGGTGTCGACGATGGTCATCGGCCCGGGCATCGTGAACTTGAGCTTGCGCTTCGTGTGCGCGCGCGCCAGGCGCGCCTCCGCCTGGTGCACGCGGCCCCTGAGCCGCAGCGGCCCGACCACCACGGGGACCATGGCGTCGTAGCGGTTGTCGCGGATTCCCATTTTCACCTTGTGCTCGAAATCGATGCCCTCGACGAATTCGAGGAATCCGTGCACGAAGTGCTGGCGCGACTGCTCGCCGTCGGTAACGATGTCGATGCCGGCGTCTTCCTGTTCCTTCACCCAGAGCAGGGTCGCGTCGCGCTTGGCGCCCGCCAGTTCAGCGCCCTCGGCGCGCCAGGCCGGCCAGAGTTTTTTCGTCTCGGCAAGCCAGCCGGGTTTCGGCAGGCTGCCCGCGATGGTCGTTTCGAACATTGTGAAACCCTCCTCGGCGGCTACTTTACACTGCGTATCATGGCGTCGTGCGGGGCGTTTGAACCGGGAGAACGGCAGTGCTGATCTACGAATTGCGGACCTACACCTTCCAGGTCGGCAAGCTGGCCGAAGCGGTCGAGCTCTACAAATCGGAAGGCTGGCCCGCGCTGCAGAAGCACCCGGCCAGGCTGGTGGGCTATTTCACGGGCGACATCGGCGCCCTCAACCAGTTGGTCCATCTCTGGAAATTCGACGACGACGCCGATCGCCGGAAGTTCTGGGCCGGAGTGTATGCCGATGCGGTCTTCATGGCGTTCGCAAAAAAGCTGCGGCCGCTCATCCTGACGCAGGAGAACAAGTTGATGATGGATGCCCCGTGGGGCCCCCATCCTTGATACGGCTCATCGGGGATCCCGCCATGCGACCCAAGTCGACTTCGAAGCGACTCCAGGAAACCGAGCGCGCCATCGTCACCGAATGGCGCTTTGCGCCCGGCGCTGAAACCGGCTGGCACAAGCACGCGCACGACTACGTCGTCGTCGTGCTGACCGCCGGCAAGCTGATGCAGGAGACGGCCAACGGTGAAATCGTGACGGAGCTTGCCTTCGGCCAATCGTATGCGCGGCCGCAGGGAGTCGAGCACAACGTGGTCAATCCGAACGCACACGAGTTCGTGTTCGTGGAAATTGAGCTGAAGTAGCTGGGCGGGGGCGGGACCGATGCAGACGGGGAGTTGCCATTGCGGCGGTGTGCGTTTCGAGATCGACGGCAAGCTCGGTCGGGCGAGCCACTGCCACTGCACGATGTGCCGCAAGGCGCACGGCGCGGCCTTCGGCACCTACGCCGCCGCCAGCGCAAGCGAGCTCAGGGTCGTCGCCGGCGCGGATCCGATCGTGCGCTACGCTTCATCGCCCGGGATCGTGCGCACGTTTTGCCGCCGCTGCGGATCGCGCACCGCTTCGTCGAGTCGACCGAGCACCCGGCGACCTACACGCAGCGGTACGCGCCGATTTTGCCCCTGCGCGCCGCCTGGGATTCGCGCTTTACACTTGATACCGTTACTTGCGGGGAGGACGGCATGGTGGTCACCGTGTTTCGAAATCGGCTCAGGCCCGACGCGAAGGACTATCCGGAAACCGCGGCGCGCATCGGCGAACTCGCGCGAAGCATGCCGGGGTTCATCTCGCACAAGACGTTCATCGCCGAGGACGGCGAGCGCCTGACGCTGGTGGAGTTCGAATCGGAGGAGGCGCAGCGCGCCTGGCGCATGCACCCGGAGCACGTCGAGGCGCAAAAACTCGGGCGCAGCGCGTTCTATTCCGAGTACCGCCTGCAGATTTGCAGCGTGCAGCGCGAGACCGCGTTTCCGCCGAAACGCGCCTAGCATCCGGAAGCACAAGTTCGCCTACGGATATTCCGCGTTTTTGTCCGATCTCGTGATTCCCCGCGCTGCTCGCCGTTGCGGGGAATCACGAGACACCGAAGCAGCCCTCGGGCGCGAACAGGGCCCACCGCGCACCGCCGTGGTTGCCGTTGCTCGGGACTTCGGCAACAACGGCCGGAGTCCCGGGATCGGAGAAAACCATCACGGATTTCGGACTCGGCTCACCAGCACTTCGCCGGCGCCGCTACGCGGGAGACGCGAGGACCGCGCGTGCCTCTCGAATCGGCAGATGCACCGCCGCGGCCATGAGGCAAAGCGCGACGTCCGCCCACCACATCCAGTCGTAGCCGCCGGTCGCCTCGAACGCCTTGCCGCCGAGCCAGGCGCCGAGGAATCCGCCCACCTGGTGCGAGAGCATCACGATGCCGAACAGCGTCGCGAGGTACTTCGGGCCATGCAGCTTCGCCACCAGTCCCACCGTCGGCGGCACGGTCGATAGATAGGTGAAGCCGATGCCGGCGGCGAAGAGGAAGAAGGTGAGTTCGACTTTCGGCGAGTAATAGAACACCACGATCAGTGCGCCGCGCGCCGCGTAGATGCCTGCGAGCGCGAGCTTCATTCGCCAGACCTGGATCGCGCGCCCGATCCAGAGGCTGCCGCCGATGTTGAACAGGCCGATGATCGCGAGGGACCAGGCGCTCACGCTCGGCGGCAGTTCGCAGCTCGCGACGACGCCGGGGAGGTGCGTCGCGATGAAGGCGACGTGAAAACCGCAGGTGAAAAACCCCAGATTGAGGAGCAGGTAGCTGCGGTCCCGCGAGGCTTCCGCGACCGCCTGCCGCAGCGACGCAGCGCCCGCAGGTTGCACATGCGTCGCATGGTCGTCGTATCCGCGCGTCAGCCACAGCACCAGCGGCACCGCGATGAGGCCGGTCGCACCGAGCGCCACCATCGCAGGTTGCCAGCCCGCCAGTCCGATCACCAGTTGCGCCAGCGGGATGAGCGTGAACTGCCCGAACGAGCCGCCGGCATTGATGATGCCGCTCGCCATCGCGCGCTTCGCTTCCGGGATCCAGCGGTTGCTCGCCGACATGAGCAGCGACGGCCCGATCGCCCCGGCGCCGCTCGCCGCGAGGACCCCGATCAGCAGAATCAGCATCGGCGCGCCGGTCGCGAGTGGAATCGCGGCGGTGGAGAGCGCGATGAGCAGCGCGCCGCCCAGCATCACGCCGCGCGGCCCGTAGCGGTCGGCGAGCGCGCCCGCGATCGGTTGCGAGATTCCCCAGACGAGTTGTCCCACCGCGAACGCAAGGCTGATCGTGGCGTAACCGATCGCCGTGTGGGAGTTGATCGGACCGATGAACAGCGGCTGCGCGTTGCGGATTCCGAGGCCAAGCGCGAACACCGCGCCCGCGGCGAGCGCGACCGCGACGTAGCCGCGGGACCCGGTGCTCATGCGCCCCGCCGGATGGGCGACGGATCACGCATCGGCAGCAACCACGCGATGACCGCCGCGTGGGCGATGGCAAGTATCAGCAGCGCAACCGCGTACCCCTCGGTCGCGTAACGGCCATCGACCACCGGGTAGGCGCGCAGCACCGCGCCGATGCCCCACTGAAAGACAAACGAGCACAGAAACATGAGCACATTCGACGCGGTGTTCACGCGCCCGGTCATCTCGGGCCCGAAGAGCGGCGTGAGCAGGGCGTAGGCGAGCGCCGCCGAGATCGCGGTGAAGCCGTAAATCGCGAGGATCGCCGGAAGCCCGCGTTGCACGCCGGCCGCGAGCAGCGCGAACATGGCGAGGGAGGCGATCTGGCCGAGCTTGAACACGGTCATGCGGGAAATTCCGGCCGCGGCGAGCCGATCGCTCGTCACTCCGAAAAACACCGAGCCGACGGTGTAGGCGATCGCCGTCGCGAGCAGGTAGTTCGCGACCGCGGCGCGCGGCAGTTCCGCGACGTCGTAGAGCCAGGGCGCGAGCCACAGTCCTTGCATCGCCTGGTAGGCGGCATGGCCGACGACGAGCGGCAGCGCGATCCGCCAGAAGGTCGGCGCGGAAAAGATGTCGCCGAAGCGCCGCAGCTGCGCGCCGAGCGATTCGCCCCGGCCCGGCAGCGGTTTTTCGGGGACGACGAAGAAGATGAGGGCCGCCGCGACGACCGACAGTGCGGAAACGATGCCGAACAGCGCGCGCCATCCGAGCGGGCCGAGCAGCGCCTCGACCGGCGCCGTCGCCGAAAGCCCGCCGACGCCCCCGATCGCGAGGTAAAAACCGTTCAGCGTCGCAAGCCGCGAGAGCGGAAACCACAGCGTGAACGCCTTGATCGCACCCATCAGTCCGCCCGAGACGCCCAGGCCGATCAAGGCGCGGCCAATGCTGAGCGAGGCGAGATCCTGGGCGAAGGCGAACACCAGCGCGCCCACGCCCGCGATGCTGTACAGGCAGGCGAGGACCCGGCGCGGGCCGAAGCGGTCGAGGAGAACCCCGAGCGGAAGCTGGAACGCGGCGAACGCGAGCAGGTACATCGAGGTGAGAAATCCGAGATCCGAGGGTGCGAGCGAGAATTCCCGCGCCAGGTCCTTGGAAATGACCGCGTTGACGTTGCGGAAGAAGAACGACAGGAAATATCCGGCGGCGAACGGACAGAAAACCACCAGCACGAGCCGCGGATTCACCGCGCGATTGTAATGGGGTAACCTTCGAGCGATGGCGAAACAGCGTCTCATCGTCGGCATCACGGGCGCAAGCGGCGCGGTCTACGGCGTGCGCCTGCTGGAGGCGCTCGGCGCGCAGCGCGGCTGGGAAAGCCACCTCGTGCTCACCGACGCCGGAGCGCTCAACTGCTGGCACGAGCTGGCGTTGAAACGAAAAGACGTCGAACGGCTCGCGCACGCCTCGCATCACCCGCGCGACATCGGCGCCACGATCGCGAGCGGCTCGTTCCTCACTGCCGGAATGGTGATCGCGCCCTGTTCGATGAAGACGCTCGCGGCGGTGGCGCACGGATTCGGCGACGAACTGGTGTCGCGCGCGGCGGACGTGGTGCTGAAGGAGCGCCGGCGGCTGGTTCTGTTGCCGCGCGAAACGCCGCTCAACCTCGCGCACCTGCGCAACATGGTCGCGGTGACCGAGATGGGCGGCATCGTGTTTCCGCCGCTGCCGGCGTTCTACGCGAAGCCCGGTAGCGTCGAGCAAATCGTCGAGCACACCGTGCTGCGCGTGCTCGACCTGTTCGGCATCCACTCCCGGCGCGTCGCGCGCTGGAAGGGCCTAGCCCGCTGATTGCAGGAATCCGCCGAGCGCGCGATCGAATGCGGCGGCGGCTTCGATGTTGGCGAGATGCGCGGCCCTGGGCAGGATCGCGAGGCGCGAGCCGGGCGCGTTGTCGTGGATTTCGCGCGCCATCGCGACCGGCGTCCCGGGATCGTCTTCGCCCACGATGACGAGGATCGGGCAGGCGATTTCCCGCAGGCGCGAGGTGAGGTCGATTTTCGGAATTGCCCGCGAGCAGCCGACGTAGCCGGCGACCGGCGTCGCGAGGATCAGTTCGCGGACGCGCTCGACCGCCTGCGGATTTGCGCGGCGGAAGGTTTCGGTGAACCAGCGCTCGAGCGTCGGGCCGGCGAGCGGCGCCATGCCCTGCGATTCCGCAATGCGGATTCGATCTTCCCAGGCTGCCGCCGCCTCCCGCGGATAGCGACTGGTGGTGTCGGCGAGCGTCAGCGTGCGGAAGATGCCGGGGTGGCGGAGGGCGCAGGTCTGGCCGATCATGCCGCCCATCGACAGCCCGCAGAAATGCGGTTTCGCGATTCCCAGGCCCGCGAGCAGCGCCTGAAGGTCGTCGGCGAGCGTCTCGAGCGTGTAGGCGCCGGACGGGGCCGAACTCGCGCCGTGGCCGCGCGTATCGTAGGCGAGGATGCGGTAGCGTTCCTGGAACGTCGCGACCTGCAGATCCCACATGTGCAGGCTGCAGGCGAGCGAGTGGCTCAGGACGAGCCAGGGCGCATCCTCCCGGCCGAAAATCTCGTAATGGATCTCGATGCCGTTCGCGTTCGTTTTCATGTCTTGGCGACTACCAGGGGAATGAGCAATTCGTCGTCCGTCGCGCCGCCGTGATTGCCGACGTGCAGGTGGCGCGATTCGCCGGGGGTCCAGTCCTTGATCGTATGGCGGGGGTTCATGATCAGGGTGACGTCGCCGATTCGCTCCGCGAACTGCGGGTGCGGGCGTCCGGGTCCGAACCAGCCCTCATCGAGCAGGTCACGGCTGGCGCGCACTTCGCCCTGCCCACCGAGCCAGTCGCGCGCGCGCGAGGCGAATTCCGCGGCGCGCCCGTCCTGGACGTGGCAAAAGGCGACGCGCCGCTCGCCGCAGAGCGGAAAGCGCAACAGCGGAGCGAGCCCCGGCGCGGTTTCGAGCAGCAGCAGGTCCTCGGGCGGGCTGTCCATGAAACCATGGTCTGCGGTGACCACGATCGCCGTGTCGGTGCCCGAGAGCCGCCGCAGCAGTTCGGCGAACGCATCGTCCACGCGATCGAACTCGGCGGCCGATTCCGCGCTCGCCACGCCGTGGCGGTGCGACAGCGTGTCGAATTCGGGCCAGTAGGCGTAGATGAACTTCCGCTCCGGCCCCGAGCGAATCGCGGCGTCCACCTCGTCGATGAGTCCGGCGAGGGTGTCGTACGCACGGCGCTCGGCGTTGCCGCTGTGGTGCAGGTTGTAGTCGGAGTTGACGATCGAGCGCGCGGATACCACGATGGCGCGGCGCTCGATCCGGTCGAGCAACGGCGGTTCCACGAACAACTGATCGTGCGAGATACCGCGCAGGCCGAGCGGCAGATTGTCGCCGCGCGAACGAAACGGCAGCGGGGCGGCGACGCAGCCCGCGATGCTGAAATACGTGAACCAGCCGGTCAGTCCGTGCTCGGCCGGCGTGGCGCCGGTGAACGAGGTGGTGATCGCAGTCGCAGTCGTGGAAGGAAACACCGCGCTCATGACGCCGCGCCGATGGCGCAGCAGACTGCCGCCGGGACCGCGCGCGGCGAGATAGTTGTCTCCCAGCCCGTCGACGATCCAGAACACGATGTTGTGCGCGCCGGTGAGTTCCGACGCGGCGAGCAAACGGTGCTCTGCGTGCCGGGTTTCGGCGCCGCTCGCGGCCGCGAGCGTGGCGATCAGGTTGACGAAGCCGCCGCCGGAGTAATCGGGTTGTGCCATGACGCCCATGAACAAAAGGGCGTCATTCTAGCGGCTTGGCGCCGCGCGCTTCAGTGCATTCGCACCGAATGGGTCAGCAGCGCGTCGTAATGACCGAGAAATTCGTCCACCGTTTCGCTGGTCTGCTGCTCGGCAGCGAGGCCCGCGAGCGAGGCGCGGAAGCTCGCCTCGACTTCGCCTTCGAGGAACCCCGAGCGGCGCGCGGATTTGTCCACCAGCTCGATTCCGCCGCAGCCGGGAAACTCGACCACGTAGTAGTTCTCGCTGTTGTACATGACGTTCATCGCAGCCTCCTGGACCGTCGCCCGTTGCGAGTTCATTGGAACGCATCGCGCGAAAGCGCGCAGTGAAGTATTTGCGCTCCGCGTCCGTCCGCCGACCCCACGCACCGCATAAGTCTCTCTCGATCAACGCGAATTCCCTTCCGTCGGTTGACCGCCGCCGTCCATCGGCGCCGGGCGCCTGCGTGATAAACTGCACACCTGTCCCCCGAGGAAACCATCATGCGGATGGAAGTCCACGTCCACGCGGACATCCCGATTCTCGAAGGCGTCTCCCGCAAGCAGATCGAGCAGGCGCTTTTGCCGTGGCTCGAGTATCTCGACGCCGACGCGCTCGCCGAAGTGAAGAGCCTGGAGGCCGAAGAGCCGGGACTGCGCTTCGACGAGAAGGAACTGCTGCTGCTCCTGTGCTGGACCGGCGAGATCGGCCGCAGTTTCCACGGCGCGCTCGAAGCGGCGCTCGAGAAACTCGGGCCGTACTGCTACGAGGCAGTCGCGGTCGAAGTCACGCTGTACCACGACAACGGCGAGCAGGAGTCGAAGCTCATGTTCGTCGGCCCGACCGCGCAGGCGATCCACGAGGCGCAGCGCCGCTGCATGATGGAAGACGTTTCGGCGCTGCTCGCCCGCCAGTTCGACAAGGAGCGCGTCGCCGAGGTGCTGGTCGTGGTGAACGACCTGTTCGACCGAGACTGGAAAGAACGCGCCTCGCAGCCGGTGAAGCCCGAGCGCGCCTTCGAAACCTACACGCGGCCGGCGCGCAAGCACCTGCATTGAGCGTTGCGCCACGCGTTCGATGCGGTGAATCCCGTTTCTTGCCGTTCTCACGGTCTGCCGAGTGCCGGCGGAAGTCGGCCGGAACTCGTCAGATCGATGAACTTCAAATGCGTCACGAACGCGCTTTCGATGCCCGGGAGCGCGGTTTTGTCTTTCCCAGGGTCTGCCGACCTGGCGCAGACTTCGCGCCAAGTCGGCAGATCGATGAACCCCGGAAACTGCGCGGCGCCTGGACCGGACGCAGCAATGCCCGAACTGTGAGCGCGCCCAAGTACCCCGGATTCGACACGCTTGCCCTGCACGCGGGCCAGTCGCCCGACGCTGCGACCGGCAGCCGCGCGGTGCCGATCTACGCCACGACTTCGTACGTGTTTCGCTCGAGCGAGCACGCGGCGTCGCTGTTCAACATGGAGCGCGCCGGCCACGTCTACTCGCGGATCTCGAATCCCACGGTGGCGGTGCTCGAGGAGCGCATGGCGGCGCTCGAAGGCGGCGCGGGCGCGATCGCGACCGCCTCCGGCCAGGCGGCGCTGCATCTGGCGATCGCCACGCTGATCGACGCCGGGCAGCACGTGGTGGCTTCGGGCTCGCTCTACGGCGGTTCGCACAACCTGCTCGGCTACACGCTGCGGCGGTTCGGCATCGAGACGACGTTCGTCGATCCGCGTGATCCGCAGGCCTGGCGCGCGGCGCTGCGCCCGGAGACGCGGCTGCTGTTCGGCGAGACGCTCGGCAATCCGGGTCTGGACGTGCTCGACATTCCGGAGATCGCGGCGATCGCGCACGCCGCAGGCCTGCCGCTGCTGGTCGATTCGACCTTCACGACGCCGTACCTGATGCAGCCGTTCACGCTCGGCGCCGACCTGGTGTATCACTCGGCGACCAAGTTCCTCGGCGGGCACGGCACCGCGATCGGCGGCGTGCTGGTCGATTCCGGCCGCTTCGACTGGGAGGCGAGCGGGAAATTTCCGCAGCTCACGGCGCCGTACGCAGGATTTCACGGCATGGATTTCGAGGAGGAATCGGGAACCCGCGCGTTTCTGCTGCGCGCGCGGCGCGAGGGCCTGCGCGATTTCGGCGCCTGCATGGCGCCGATGACCGCGTTCCTGATCCTGCAGGGCATCGAGACGCTGCACCTGCGGATGCCGCGGCACGTCGAGAACACGCGCACGGTGGTCGCGTTCCTTGCCGCGCACCCGATGGTCGAACGGGTGCTTTATCCGGAATTGCCCGCGCATCCGGACCACGAACTCGCGAAGCGCCTGCTGCCGCGCGGGGCGGGGGCCGTGTTTTCCTTCGATTTGAAGAGCGGCCGCGACGGCGGTCGGCACTTCATCGAGAGCCTGCGCGTGTTTTCGCATCTCGCCAACGTCGGCGACGCAAAATCGCTCGTCATCCATCCGGCGAGCACGACGCATTACCGGATGTCGGAGGAGGACCTGAAGAAGGCGGGCATCGGTCCCGGAACCGTCAGGCTCTCGATCGGGCTGGAGGATGCCGGCGACCTCGTCGCCGATCTGGAGCGCGGCCTGAAGGCGGCGCGGTGAATTTCGCGGTCGACGGGCAACGTGTGTTCGCCTACACCGCGGCGCACGCCGTGGACCCAGGCAAGCCCGCGGTCGTGTTCCTGCACGGCGCCGGGCTCGACCATTCCTGGTTCGGATTGCAGAGCCGCTACTTCGGGTATCACGGCAAGGCGGTGCTCGCGCTCGATTTCCCCGGGCACGGGCGCTCGGAGGGGCCGCCGCTCGCGACGGTGGATGCGCTGGCGGGCTGGGTGATGCGGGTGCTCGATGCCGCGGGCGTCAAGCGCGCGAGCCTCGTGGGGCATTCGATGGGGTCGCTCACCGCGCTGGAATGCGCCGCACGGCATGCCGATCGGGTGGATCGCATCGCGCTCCTCGGTACGGCGTACCCGATGAAGGTGGGCGAGGAATTTCTCGGCGCCGCGCTTCGCAATGACCATGCAGCCTACGACATGGAAACGATCTGGGGCCACGCGCCGGAAGTGCCCTTGGGGGCGAACCCGAATCCCGGCATGTGGATGTACGGCGACACGCTCGCGCGGCTCGAGCGCCTCGCGCCCGGCGTGCTGCACGCCGGACTCAAGGCCTGCAACGACTACGCGGCAGGGCTCGAAAGCGCGGCTCGCGTGAAATGCCCCGCGCTGCTCATTCTCGGGCGGCGCGATCTCATGACGCCGCCGCACGCCGCGCACTCCCTCGCGCAGGCGATTCCGGGCGCGCGCACCGTGACGATCGCCTCGTCGGGGCATTCGCTCATGGCGGAGGCGCCCGATGCGGTGCTCGACGCGCTGATCGAGTTTCTCGCCTAGCTAGGAACAGGGGAGCCTGCGGTTCCCCCGTTACCCCCTAGCCAGGAACAGGGGAACTTGCGGTTCCCCCGCTACCCCCTGGCCAGGGACCAGTCGGAGCGGTTCACCGCCCACGCGGTGAGCGAACCCATCGCCGCGATGCCCACGGCGAGCACCGCGTACAGCGTCCAGAGCGGCGCGCCGAGCGCCATCGAGGCGAAGCCGCCCAGCACGACGATCGCGAGGCGCAGCGTGCCGGCCAGGACCGGCCAGGCGACCCGGCCGTAGCCCTGCGAGGCGAAGTACAGCGCGATGTTCACCCCGAACACCGGGTACAGGGGGCCGACGATGCGCAGGTACTGGCTGCCCGCGTCGAGCACCTGCGGATCGGCGCTGAAGAGCGTGATCCACGCCGCGGGAAAAAACGCCGCGCCGAGCCCGATGACCGCCGAGACCGCGGCGGCGAGTCCCGCGCCGGTCCAGGCGATGCGCTTGGCGCGCTGCCACTCGCCGGCGCCGACGTGCGTTCCGACCATGACCACGAGCGCCTGTCCGATCGAAAACACGAGCGGGATCTGCATCAGCTCCAGCCGGATGCCGACCCCGTAGCCGGCGAGCGCCGCGGCGCCGAACCGGCCGACGAGCCCCGTGACGATCACCGCGGTGAGCACGGTCTGCACCGCGTTGATCGAAGAAACCACGCCGACGCGCAGGATTTCCCGGAACAGCTGCGCATCGAGCTGCAACTCGGCGCGCGACGGCCGCAGCGGGCTCGTCCAGAGGTAGGTGCCGGTGACGACCGAGGCGCAGCCGGCAGCGACTACGTAGGCGACGCCCGCGCCTGCGATGCCGAGTTGCGGCAGCGGTCCCAGGCCGAGCACCAGGCCGAACGCGAGCGGCAGGTGGATGCAGGCAGCGCCGATCAGCGCGAGCGCGGGAACGAGCGTATTGCCGCTGCCGCGCAGGATGCTGGCGAAAGTGTTGGCGATCCAGACCAGCGCCGCGCCGGCAAACAGCACGTCCGAGTACGCAAGCGCATTGGCGATCACCTGTCCGCCGCCGCCGAGCAGCGCGTAGATCTGGCGGCCGAGCGCGAGCAGCAAAACCGTGAACGCAAGACCCATCGCCAGCGCGATCACCATGGCGTGCACGACGAGTCGCCGGGCGCGCTGATCGTTGCCGCTTCCGAGCGCGCGAGCAACCGCGGAGGACACGCCGCCGCCCATCGCGCCTGCGGACGTCATCTGCAGCAGCATCACCAGCGGAAAAACGAGCGCGAGTCCCGCCAGCGCCTCGGTGCCCAGTCGCCCGACGATGTAAGCGTCGCCGATCGACACCGCGGACTGGGTCAGAACCAGCATCACCCCCGGCGCGGCGAGCCACAGCAGCGTCGGCAGGATCGGCGATTCCAGGATCCGGCGCGCGCGCGCTGTGCTCATCCAGCGAGGGTAACGTAAGATGTTCGCGCATGCCCGGCGCGTTCACATGGCTGCTCGTGTACCAGTTGATCGGTGAAGTCATCGTGCATTTCGCCGCGCTGCCGGTGCCGGGACCCGTCGTCGGCATGCTGCTGCCGTTCGTGACGCTGCTTGCGCGCGGTGTGGATTGTCAGCCGGCGCGTTCTCCGCGGCGCGCGACGATTGCAGCACTCCAGCCGAGTCCGACGCCGATTGCATTGGCCAGCATGTCAAACAGCTCGAAGCTGCGATAGCCGATCGCGCCCTGTGCGAACTCGAGTGCGATCCCCAGCGCTACGAAACCCGCGGCGTAGGAGATTCGGGTGCCGCGGCGCGGATAGATCTGGCAGAACCAGAACATCAGCGTGCCGTAGGCAGCGAAGTGCCCGAGCTTGTCGCCCCAGGCGACCTCGAGGCTGGGCGGCGAGGGCGTGAGCGAGAGCCAGACGATCGCTGCGACGAGCGCCCAGCCGATTGCGATCGACAAGAGCCGAAGCCGCACGTCAGAAGAGCGCCAGCTGCCCGCCGCGCGTCGGCGGCCGGAAGCGGGAGGTATCGAGCGGTTCTTCGCCCCTGCGCTGCCGGTTGAGCGCATAACGGCGGCAGGCGATTTCGAAGCGGTCGGCAATCAGTCCGGCGTAGGTGCCGGTTCCAGTCATCCGCGTGCCGAACGCCGGGTCGTTGTCGCGCCCGCCGCGAATCTGGCGCACGATGCTCATCACGTGCGCGGCGCGCTGCGGGTAGTGCGCGGCGAGCCAGTCCTTGAAGAGCGGCCTCACCTCGTTGGGCAGGCGCATGACGATGTAGCCTGCAGACGTGGCGCCCGCCGCGGCTGCGGCCTCGAGCACTTCCTCGATCGACTTGTCGGTGAGCGCCGGGATCACCGGCGCAACCATCACGCCGCAGGGAACACCGGCCCGCGCGAGGCGGCGCAAGGTGTCCAGGCGCCGCTGCGGACTCGCTGCGCGCGGCTCTAGCCGCCGCGCCAGTCCCCGGTCCAGCGTGTTGATCGACAGAAACACCCGGACGAGGTTGTTTCGCGCCATCGGCGCGAGCAGGTCGAGATCGCGCTCGATGAGCGCGGACTTCGTCACGACCGAAAACGGATGCTCGCAGGCGGCGAGCAGTTCGACGATCGCGCGCATGATCGCGTAGCCGCGCTCGATCGGCTGGTAGCAGTCGGTGTTGGTACCGAATGCAAGCGGTTTGACCGCGTAGCCGGGCTTCGCCAGTTCCTCGCGCAGGAGATCGGCCGCGTTGGTCTTGGCGAACAGGCGCGACTCGAAATCCAGGCCCGGCGAAAGTTCGAGGTAGGCGTGGCTCGGGCGGGCATAGCAGTAGACACAGCCATGCTCGCAGCCGCGATACGGATTGACCGACTGTTCGAACGGCACGTCGGGCGAGTCGTTGGTCGCGATGATCGAGCGCGCGCGCTCCTCGGTGACCCGCGTCTCGAGCGGCGAGGGCGGTTCGTCTTCGCGCGTCCAGCCATCGTCGAACGCTTCGCGCGCCTCGGGCTCGAAACGTCCGGGCACGCGCGAGCGCGCGCCGCGCAGGAAGGCTGTTTCGCCTTTCGCGCTTTTGGCCTCTGCACCGGCGGCTACAATGGACTTGAGCACTTCACTACTGTATCCATGAACAGTATCCGCCGCAACGTCGCACTGCTCGCCGCATGCCAGGCGATGCTGCTCGCCGTGAATTCGACGCTGATCGCGATCAACGGTCTTGCCGGACTCGCGCTCGCGCCGGCGGTCTCGCTGGCCACGCTGCCCGTCACTTTCTGGGTCGTCGGCGGGGCGATCACGACGGCGCCGGCGTCGTTCTACATGCGCCGCGTCGGCCGCAAGCGGGGCCTGATCCGCGGCGCGGCCGCCGGGATCCTCGGCGTGCTGATCTGCGCCGGCGCCGTGTACCTGCAGAACTTCTGGCTGCTGTGCGCGGGCACGCTGGTGATGGGCGGCTCGAACGCCTTCGGACAGTATTACCGCTTCGCCGCCGCCGATGCATCGAGCGCGGACTTCCGCCCGATGGCGATCTCGCTGGTGCTCGCCGGCGGACTCGTCGGCGGCATTCTCGGACCGGCGGCAAGCCGCATCACCGTGGATCTCTTCGCGCCGCGTTTCATGGGTGCGTATCTCGCCCTGATCGCGTTCATCCTGGTAGCGATCGCGCTGCTGCGCTCGGCGCGCCTGCCCGATATTCCGGTGTCGGCCGATGCCCCAAGCGGCAGGCCGCTTTCCGTGATCGCGGCGCAGCCGAAATTCATCGTCGCGGTCCTGTGCGGCGCGATCGGCTACGGCGTGATGAATTTCCTCATGACCTCGACGCCGATCGCGATGGGCGTCTGCGGCCACCCGTACGGCGACGCCGCATTCGTGATTTCCTCGCACGTGATCGGCATGTTCGCGCCATCGTTCTTCACCGGCGCGCTGATTCGGCGCTTCGGCACGCTGGCGGTCATGTTTACGGGTGCGGTGCTCAACCTCGGTGCGATCGCGGTCGCGCTCTCCGGCGTCGCGGTGTCCCAGTTCTGGGCCTCGCTCGTGCTGCTGGGCATCGGCTGGAATTTCCTCTACATCGGCGGCACGACGCTGCTCACGCTGACCTACCGGCCCGAGGAGCGCGCCAAGGCGCAGGGGGCGAACGAGGTCGCGATTTTCGTCATGATGGCAGTGTCGTCGTTCAGTTCGGGGTTGGTCGTGACCAGCGCGGGCTGGGATCGCATCAACCTGTTCGCGCTGCCGTTCATCGGCGTCGCGATGGCGGCGCTCGCCTGGCTCGGTTGGCACGGGCGCAGGCGCACCGGATCGTTGGCGGCCTGAGCGATGCGCGCAGACGTCGTCACCGGAACGCGACTCGACGAAGTGGACACGCCGGCGCTCGTCATCGAGTTGGACGCGTTCGAGCGGAATTTGCGGCGCATGAACGATGCCGTGGCGGGCCGCGTTCGCCTTCGGACCCATTCGAAGACGCACAAGAGCGCCGAGATCGCGCGACGCCAGGTGGCGGCCGGGGCGGTCGGCGTGTGCTGCCAGAAGGTCTCCGAAGCCGAGGCGATGGTGGCAGGCGGCATCGCGGACGTGCTGGTCACGAACGAAATCGTGGGCGCGCAGAAGATCGAACGGCTTGCAGCGCTTGCGCGACGCGCGCGTATCGGTGTGTGCGTGGACGACGCGGCGAACGTCGCGGAACTGGACGCTGCCTGCGCCGCCGCAGGCTCGAAGCTCGAGGCCTACGTCGAAATCGACGTCGGCACGCGCCGTTGCGGGGTGGCGCCGGGCGCAGCCGCCGTGACCCTGGCTCGGGAGGTGGCGCGCCACGCGCATCTCGCGTTCGCCGGCCTTCAGGCCTACCAGGGCGCCGCCCAGCACGTGCGTTCGGCAAGCGAGCGTCGCGCAACAATCGACGAGGCTGCGGCCGCAGCGCGCGCGACCCGCGCGGCCATCGAGTCCGCGGGAATCCGCTGTCCGCGGGTCACCGGCGGCGGCAGCGGCAGTTTCATGTTCGAAATCGAGTCGGGCGCGTTCGACGAGATCCAGCCCGGGTCGTACATCTTCATGGACGCGGACTACGCGAAGAACGAATGGGCCGCGCCGCTGCCGCGATTCGAGCACGCGCTGTTCGTGCTGGCGACGGTGATGAGCCGCCCGTCGCCCGAACGGGCGGTGCTCGACGCCGGTCTCAAGGCCTCGAGCGTCGATTCCGGGTTGCCGCTCCTGTGGCGGCGCGAAGGACTCGAGTGCAGGCGCGTGTCGGACGAGCACGCGGTGATCGAGATCGCTGCGGGCGCATCGGCGCCGGCCCTGGGAGAAAAGCTGCTCCTCGTTCCCGGGCACTGCGACCCTACGGTGAATCTTTACGATCGCTACGTCTGCGTGCGCGACGGGCGCGTCGAGGCGATCTGGCCGATCGAGGCGCGCGGCGCGCTCTCGTGACAGTGAGGCTGCCGGGCGCGCGGGACCACGCTTCGAGACACCCCAATCACGGGTGGCTGATCGTGCTCGCCGCGTTCACCCTGATGTTCGTCGGGTTCGGCGCGGCGTACTCGTTCGCGGCGTTCTTTCGCGCCTTCCAGGACGAATTCGCCGCCTCGCGCGGGCACGTCGCCGCGGTCTTTTCGGTCGCCGCCTTCCTGTGGTTCGCGCTCGGTGCGCCCGGTGGAATGCTGGCCGATCGTTTCGGGACGCGGCGCGTCGCGCTCGCCGGCGTCGCTTGCCTCGGCGCGGGCCTCGTTGCGGCCGGCGCCGCGACTTCGCTCGAATTGCTGTACGTGACGTTTTCCATCGGCCTGGGGGTGGGCATCGGCCTCACCTATGTGCCGTCGGTGGGCGCCGTGCAACCCTGGTTCGCGCAGAACCGCGCCTTCGCCTCCGGCATCGCGGTGGCCGGGATCGGCGCCGGAAACCTGTTCGTGCCTCCGCTCGCCGCGTGGTGGATCGGCCTCTATGGCTGGCGCGGCGCGTTCTTCGCGCTGGCTGCGCTGTGCCTGCTGCTCGGCGGCGCGGCTGCGGCAGTGATCGACAACCGGCCGGGCGGCCGTCCGCGCCCGGGAGACGCGCCGATCAAGGGCGCGAGCCTCGGCGCTGCGTTGCGCAGTCGCCTCTTCTGGGCGCTATACGCGACGCTGCTGCTGCCGATGTTCGGCTGTTTCGTGCCGATGGTGCATCTCGCGCCCTATGCGACCGACGCCGGACACCCGGAGACGGTGGGCGTGCTTCTCGTGAGTCTCATCGGACTGGGCAGTCTCATCGGCCGCTTCGCCATCGGCGCATTCGCCGACCGCGTCGGCCGGATTGCCGCGCTTGCGTGGATGTTCGCAGGGCTTGGCGTGATGCTGCTCGCGTGGCGCGTTTCAGCGAGCGTCTGGGCGCTCGGCGCCATGGCGACCGCGTTCGGCGTGTTCTACGGCGGATTCGTGGCGACGCTTCCCGCGGTGGTGATGGACCTGTTCGGCGGCCGGGCGGTCGCCGGAATCATTGGCTGGCTGTACACGGCGGCGGGCATCGGGACGCTTGCGGGACCGCCGCTTGCCGGTGCCGCGTTCGATGCGTTCGGCAGCTACGACGCGCCGATTCTCGGCGCGGCGCTGCTGTCCTTCGCGGGTGCCGCGGGCGCCTACGTGCTGCGCGGCTCGCGGCCGCTCGAAACATGAGCCGGGGCGCGCTGCGGCGCTTCGCGCGGCGCGCGCTCGGCCGCGCCCCCGCGCTCACGGTGAGCGAGGCGCGCGGCCTGCGGCTGTTGCATGTGGGCGGCGAGGCGGTGCAGAGCGCGATGCGGCTCGACGACCCCGACGCGCTCGCCCTCGACTACACGCGCTGCATGATGGCGTTTCTGCTGTTTCATCCCGCGCCGCGCGAAATCCTGATGATCGGGCTCGGCGGCGGCTCGCTCGCCAAGTTCGTGCACCGGCACCTGCGGGGCGCGAGAACGCGCGTGGTCGAACTCGACGAGCGCATCGTCGCGGTGGCGCGGAGCCTGTTTCATCTGCCGCCCGACGATGCGCGGCTCGCGATCGAGGTGGGCGATGGCGCCGAAGCGCTCGCGCCCGAGTGCGCCGACGTGCTCGTCGTGGACGGCTTTGACGACGAATCCGTTCCCGGTGCGCTCGTATCGCAGCCGTTCTTCGATGCGGCCTGGGCGGCGCTCGCCGAGCGCGGGGTGCTGGTGATGAACCTCATGAGCGACGATCCGCAGCTCGATCGCGTGCTGCAGCGGATGGAGCACTCGTTCGGCGGCGCGGTGCTGTGCCTGCCGGCGCTTTCGGACCCCAACGTGATCGCTTTTGCGCTCAAGGGTGCGCCGCGCGCACTCGCCTGGTCCGCGCTGCGTTCGGCGGCGGAGCGGCTGCAGTCGCGTTACGGGCTGCCGTTCGGGCGCTACGTCAATGCCTTGCGCCGGATGAACCCCTGCACCGCGGCCGAGTTGGTGGTCGTTCCCGAGGCTGCGCGATGAGCTTCTCGCCCGCGGAACTTGCAGCGCTTTCGGGAATCGGCTTCCTCGGCTCGGTGATCTTCGGCATCACCGGGTTCGGCGCGGCGCTGGTCACGATCCCGCTCGCCACGCACCTGGTGTCGCTGCCCTTCGCGCTCGCGCTCTACGTGCTGATGGATCTCGCGAACGCGTTTCGCATCGGCTTCGAGAATCCGAAGCATGCCGTGCGCAGCGAGTGGACGCGCCTGGTGCCGACCATCGTGCTCGGCACCGCCGCAGGCGTGACGCTGCTCGTCAACCTGCCGCGCCAGGCCGCGACCCTCGCGCTCGGCGTCTTCGCGATCGCGTTCGCGCTGTACAGCCTGGCGCGCCACCCCGGGGCGCAGACGCGGATCGGCAGCGGCTGGGCCTACGTCGCCGGTTTCGGCGGCGGGGTGACGAGCACGCTGTTCGGCGCGGGCGGCCCGCCCTATGCGATGTACCTGCAGCACCGCGGCCTCACCAAGGAGCAGTTCCGCGCCACGCTCGGGCTCGCGACGCTCACGAGCATCTCGCTTCGCACGGTGGCGTTCCTCGTCACCGGAATCCTGCTGGATGCGAGGGTCTGGTTCTATGCAGTGGCCGTCATCCCGGCAGGACTGGTCGGACTGTGGGCCGCGGGCCACCTGTTCCGCCGCATTTCGCGCGAAGTGCTGATGCGCGCGGTTTCGCTCATGCTGCTCGCGAGCGGCACGGCGCTCGTCGTTCGCGCCCTGGCGTAGCGCCCGCCGCTATTTCACGTGCTTGTCGAGGAACTCCATCGTCCGCTTCCACGCCAGCGCGGCCGCTGCCGGGTCGTACTTCAGGAACGGCAGGTTCTTCGAGTCCGCAGTTTCGTTGGCAAAGGCGTGCTTGCAGTCGTAGCTGTGGAACTCGAACTTCACCTGTGCGGCCCGCAGTTTCTCTTCCAGCTTGGCGACATTGGCGTAGGCAAACGCCGCATCGTCGGTCGCCCAGTGCGCGAGCAGGGGCGCTTTGATCTTCGTGGCATCGACGTATTCGAGCGGCGGATAGCCGTACCAGACGACGCCGGCATCGGCCTCGGGCACGTTGACCGCGGAGAGCAGCGTAAGCGCGCCGCCCATGCAGAAGCCGGTCACCCCGACCTTGGCGCTGCCCGAGCCCTTCAGGTACTGCACCGCGCCGCGGACGTCCTGGCCGGCGGCATCACCGAAATTGAGATCGTTCATCAGATGCTCGGCTTCGTTTGCCGCGAGCGCGACCTTGCCGCGATAAAGATCCGGCACGAGGGCGCGGTAGCCGGCTGCCGCAAGCTTGTCGGCGACACCCTTGATCTGGTCGTTCAGTCCCCACCATTCCTGGATCACCACCATGCCGGGGGCGGCGCTGCCTTGCGCCGGCTCGGCGAGATAGCCGTTGACGCTCTGTCCGTCCGGTCGCTTGAAACTGATCATCTTGCCCATTGGCGCACCTCCACGGTTGAGTAGCGGATTTCAACAGACCCCGCCCCGATATTCCACCCCGGAATTCCGGATCGGTCGGGCTGCGAACATGCAGCGAGAAGGCGCTGCGCCCGGAAAGCGCCCGCTAAACTGTCGCCAAGGTGCGGCTCTACGCGTTGATCGAAATTGCCGCGATGGTCGTCGGGATCGTCGCCATGATCGCCGGTGGGTACTTCGCGCTGCCCAAGGGGTTTCAGGTGGGCGTGTTCCTGATCGGAGCGGGCATTCTTCTCGGCGGGCTCGAGTCCATCGTCACGCGACGCATGGGATTTCGGGTCTCGGAGGACGCCTTTGAAGCTTACGCGGGCGCACCGTCGGTGATCGCAGGGCTGATGGCGCTGCTCGTCGGAACTGCGGTCATCGCGGCGGCTTACGTGCTCGCCGACGCGCAGTGGCACTCGACGGTGCATCACCTCACGCACCGGCCGGCGCCGGTGCTGATCGTCGCGGGGCTGCTCGTCATCGGTATCGGCGTGCTGATGATGCTCAACCCGCGAGGGCGCAGCGGGCTTGCGTGGACGCTCCTCGTACGCGTGCCGCGGTCGCTGCTGGGGCTCGTCCTGGTGGCGGGCGGGCGTGCGGGGCTTGGGCGCGGCGCTTGGGGGGGGGGGGGGCCGCCGGCGGACGCTGGCCTCGTCCGCCGCCCCGCGCG
>Ga0080064_1001567_pt1 | contig 45224 bp, 45 predicted proteins | sample Subgrocontami54m_FD_69260 | JGI IMG/M metagenome (GOLD analysis project Ga0080064, IMG submission 69260) | Subsurface groundwater microbial communities from S. Glens Falls, New York, USA - GMW46 contaminated, 5.4 m (SPADES assembly) (version 2) ...
AGCGTTCGGCCGGTGATCTAACCTAACCGTTGCCGCCGGTATTTTCAGCCAGCATCCAAAGGTTTTTGCCCATCCAACGGCCCACGACGCGATCGATCAGCAGGCTGACCGGAAACGCCAGTCGGTCATATGCGATCAATGCTCGTTCGTTGATTTGCCCCGACGCATCGCCGAACCACTTGTAGACCAGCGTTGCAGGTACCCCCAGACTGTCGGCATAGCGCCAAAAGCTGACCGAGAATCCGGCGGCAAGCGCCGCCTTTCGCAACGAGTCCGCAGTGTATCGCCTCTCATGGCCAACCTTGACATCCATGCTGGAAAAGAGGAACGGGAGCGCCGGAACGTAGATTAGCAAGCGCCCCGACGGAGCCAGCCGCGAACGGATTGCCTGCAGCGCCGCCACATCGTTCTCGATGTGCTCGAGTACGTTCAGCGTGTACACGAAATCGAACGACGCGGGCGCATAATCTTCCACGGACAGCTCATTGTGCAGGCCAAGTTGCGCGATGGAGGCACCCTGCGCGCGATCGGGCTCTACACAGTCAACGTGGTATCCCAGACTTGCCAGCCTGCGCGCAAAGGTGCCGATGCCGGCGCCGAGATCGAGCACACGGTCACCGGAGCGAATCTGTGCGCGAACGAGATCAGTCAGGTAAGCGTTATAGTTGATGGCGCATGCCATCACTTCCAGGTTGTCTGTGCCGTGGTAGGCTGTCATTTTAATTGCGCCGGAACACCCATAGCTTCGAACCGCTGAAATTTACCACTAAACCCGCCGCGGCGCCGATGGCCAGCGGAACAACGGGAACAGCCGCGAGCTCCGGCCGCACCCACACGACCGCCACGAAGACCGCCAGATTGGACGCCGCCCCACCTACCTGAACCACAATATATCGCGAATATTCCGATGCCCGTGAGCGCAGGCTTGATGCGCTGGCGGCGGAGAACGTAAAGCGACGATTTAGCACCCAGGTCGCGAACGATGCCGTCGTAAAGGAAACCAGACGACCCGAATAAGGACTCCATTCCCCGTATTGTACAAGCGCAGTGAGGATGAAGCCTTCAATCGCGAATCCGACCAGACCGACCGCCAAGAATGGAAGGAGTGGGTACCGACGCGTCAATCTGCTGGTGAACTCACGCAACGTCAGGGCCCGGGGTAAAGTGCCCCGATTATGCGGTACCCGCACGCGCCACGTCAAACGCGCCCTGCGCTCAGGCGATGGCAGCCGATCCGGAGTTGGACCGGGCTCACGCGGTTACTTCGACCAAAACCGATACAATCAGATTTTCATATTGCTACTATTGCCACCGACATGAAAATCCCATTCAACCGGCCGACTGCGGTGGGCGCCGAACTCGACAATATCGCCGATGTGCTCGCGCGCGGCCACCTTTCGGGCGACGGCCACTACACCAAGCGTTGTCATCAATGGCTGGAGGAGCGGCTCGGTTGCCGGCATGCGCTACTCACCCATTCGGGCACCGGCGCGCTCGATATGGCGGCGATCCTGTGCGATCTGGCGCCCGGCGACGAAGTCATCATGCCGTCATATACCTTCGTTTCCACGGCCAACGCATTCGTGTTGCGCGGCGCGGTGCCGGTATTTGTCGACATCCGCGCCGACACTCTCAATCTCGACGAGCGCCTGATTGCCGCCGCGATTACCCCGCGCACGAAGGCGATCGCGGTGGTGCATTACGCCGGTGTCGCCTGCGAAATGGACACCATCATGGCGCTCGCTGGCCGGCACCATCTGCTGGTGGTGGAAGACGCGGCGCAGGCGCTGCTGGCGACTTACCAAGGCCGCTGCCTGGGCACGATCGGCCATCTGGGATGCGTGAGCTTTCACGAAACCAAGAACCTGATCAGCGGCGAGGGCGGGGCGTTGCTTGTCAACGACGAGCGCCTTGCCGAGCGCGCCGAAGTCATACGCGAAAAAGGCACCAATCGCAGCCGTTCTCTGCGCGGCGAGGTCGATAAATATACCTGGGTCGACATCGGCTCGTCGTTCTTGCCGGGCGAACTCACGGCGGCATTTCTCGACGCGCAATTCGCGCGCGCCGATGAGGTGAGCGCGCGCCGCCGTGTGGTGTGGCAGCGCTATCACGACGGCCTGCACGGACTCGCCGCCGCCGGCGTTATCGAACTGCCGCCCCGCAGCTATGATGACCGCCGCGCCAACGGCCATTTGTTCCATCTGCTGGCCGGCACGCCGGAAATTCGCCTGGCGCTGGCGGCTTACCTCAAGGCGCGCGGAATACACCCGGTATCGCATTACGTGCCTTTGCATACCTCGCCCGGGGGCAGGAAATGGGGGCGCGCGAGTGGCGAGCTGAAAGTGACAGACAATATCAGCGACCGCCTGCTGCGCTTGCCGATTTACTTCGGCATCAGCGACGCCGAAGTCGATGCCGTGATCGAAGCGGTCAGCCGGTTTTACGCCCGCAGGAATACCAACATGTCGTGACCCCGGCCGGCGAACCGCGCGGGCAGGTTCAGCAACTCCGCGGCGAGCTTGCCTGCGGCGTAGCGCCAGCGCACGACATCGCCTTGCTCGAAAAACTTGACGCGTGTGGTCTCCAGCCGCTCTAGGGCGAAGCCGGCGCGCGACGCGAGTAATGCAATCGAACGCGGATTGTAAAAACTGATGTGGCCGCCGTCTTTGGCAATGTGGAAATAATCCCAGCGTTCCCGCATTGCAGCGACCGTCCAGCTCGCGGTGTTGCCGGTGCTCAGCACCAGCAGCCCGCCCGGATTCAGCACGCGACGGCATTCTTGCAGCAGTCCCAGCGGCTCTTTCAGGTGTTCGATCACTTCGAACAGCGTTACAGCGTCGAAGGACGCCGCCGCAAAACCGATGTCCTCAATCAATCCGGTATGCGCAGTGAGCCCCTGCGCCCGCGCCGCTGCAGCCATGCTCGGTGCTGGCTCGACGCCCTCCATGCGGAAACCGAGCTTGACGCCTGCGGCGAGAAAGCTGCCGCGGGAGCAGCCGACGTCAAGCACCCGAATTGCCGCGGGTGGTTGGTTTAACAATGCGCTGATTTTATTCAGGCGCCGGCGCGCGACTTTGAGGCGCCGTTCGAACTCGTGTGGCGCGGGTAGATTGAACTGTTGTTGATCGAATTGCCGCATTGATTGCCAGTACGCGGGTTCGTCAATCCGGCTCAGCAACTGGCCGCAGGCGGTGCAGCAACGCAGCGGCCCCTCCGGCAGAGTGATCGTGGTCGGCTTGAGCGGTGCAGCGCAGCCAACCGGGCACGCGGTGATATAAGGCGCGATTGGCTCATTCATGCGTGGCGGCCCGTGACGGGCTATTGCCAAGCGCGTCGGCCAGTGCCGCGGTGACCCTGAATGCAGGAATTTGCCGCAGGCAATCGCTGAAACTCGCGATATGGCGATCGCAGCCTTCATTGAGGCAGGGCACGCACGTGCCGCTGCCCGGGATCAGAGTGACATTGTTGACGCGCTGCGTGCCGTAGCGCCGCCACGGATTGGCATTGCCTGAATAACCTGCCGGCCACGGTCCCCACTTCACCGGATCCGAAGGCCCGAACAGCGCGATGGTCGGAATTCCAAGCGCCGCCGCCATGTGCGTGACCACGGTATCCGGTCCGGCGTAAACGCGGGCGTGAGCGAGCAGGCATGCGGCGTGGCACAGTGTGAGCTTGCCCGCGAGATTGATCGCGCCCGGCATCTCGCGCGCCAGCGCCGCAACATAGGCGAGCTCCGCCGCCTCGCCGCTGCCCGACAGCACGACGCGCAAACCCTGCGCACTCAGCCATTGCGCAACCTCGGTCCAGGCCTTGCGCCGCCACATTTTGTAATTGAACTTCGGATGCGTGTGCAGCACCGCATACGGTACGTTTAACTCGAACGGCAGCTGCCGCTCGAGTTCGCGGCGGTCGCGATCGCTCCAGGCCACGATGACCTCGTAGCGGGGAGCGATGCCGAGCGCGCGCGCGAGCGCGAGGTGCATCAGCACGGTATGCGTGTGGAGGGGGTCGAACCGCACCGCGCGCTGCAGCAGCCGCGTTTTCCACCGGTGTTGGCGTCCGTCCGCGACCAGGCCGGCACGCCAGCGGCCGGCGAGCCACGCATACAGCGTCGGGCGGTCGCTGGGCACCGCCGACAGCGCGACGTCATAACGGCGTGCTATGGCGGCAAGCAGCACGAGATGCTGCCGCCAGCCCGGCCGCTCCGCTATCGTGATCACACGCCGGATGTCGGGATTGGCTGCAAGCACGCCTTCGGTTCCTTGGAATACCAGCACATCGATCGCGGCGTCGGGCCACGCCCGCTTGAGTGCGCGCAGCAATGGTGTGGCGAGCAGCACATCGCCAATGCGGCGCGTGACGATAACCAGCACGCGGCGCGGCGGTTTCACAGGTTACGGTTGACGCCCAGTTCAGCAACGGTGCGCCGCGAGGCGATCAGTGCGTCGAGCCGGCGCTGGTTTTCCGCCAGCCGGCTGCGATCGTTATCGGCGTGCCAGAGATGAAACACCGGCACGGCGAAACGCGCGCTTTTGTGTCTGACGCCGGCGTGCAGCAGGCGGATGACGAGATCGGAATCCTCCAACCCCCAGCCTAAATAGAACTCATCAAAGCCGTTTACGCGCATCAGGTCGTCGCGCCACGCCGCGAGGTTGCAGGTTTTTACGCCCCGCCAGCGCTGCGGCGTGATTTTGCGAAACGCGCCGTCGCCGAGCGCAACCAGCGGCAGCCAACGATTGATGTCGCGCCTTGCCCAGGCGGCGAGCCACGCGCCTAACCCCTGCTCGTGTATTGATAATCCATCGCTCAGCACGCGCCGCGTGAAATCCTCGCTCAGCAGGATGCGACTGCCGGCGACGAACCAGCCGCGCTCGGCGAGCCGTCGATGCTGCGTTACAAAGCGCGGCGCCGGCACACAATCGCCGTCGGTGAATACGATGTAATCCGCGCTGGTTGCGGCAAGCGCGCGGTTGCGGATCGCCGCCACGCAATATCCGCGGTCTTCGTGCCAGATGTGATCGACGGGGAACGGTGCGCGCGCCTTGAACGTCGCGACCACGCGGCGCGTTTCCTCGCTGGAACCGTCGTCGGCGACGAGCAGTTCAAACCCGGCGTCCCGTTGTGTGGCGTAACCTGCGAGCACCGCGGCGAGCGCATCGGGGCGGTTATAAGTCGTGACGATGACGGCGATGCGCATTGGGTCACCTGTTGCGCCTGGACTTTTCCCCGGCGCGCAGCATAAGCTTTAAATAGCGGTAGTAGGCGCCCTCGGCGTTGGTCACCGCGAGCATGAAACCCTCGCGCCCGTCGAGAAATCCGGCGCGCAAAACATAAGTGCGAAAAAACGTCCACGCGCCGTGCCACACTGCGCGGCCCAGCGAAGATTTCCTGCCTTGCTCGAATCGCATGATGGCGCCGGCGGTCGAGTAGGCGTTCATTTTGACGAGCGCTTCGTCGAGATCGCGAATAGCCTCGTGCATAAGCGGTTCACGCAGTTTGCCGACGGAGCCGTCGACCAACAGCCGCTCGTGTACCCTGTCGTCGGAAAAACGGGCCACCCCGCGCTTGAACAGACGCGTTACATGATCGGGACACCAGCCGGAGTGACGCATGTAATGCCCGCAAAAGCTGGACAGCCGCGGTATTTGGAACGCGACATTGCCGCCCGGCGCGGCCAGCGCGTGCTCGATCACCGCACGCAAGCCGGGCGTCACCCACTCGTCGGCGTCGAGCGACAGCACCCAGTCGCCGGTTGCAAGCGCCAATGCGCGGTTTTTCTGCGGCCCAAAACCCGGCCAGTCCGCCGTGGTTTCGACTTTGGCGCCCAGACTGCGAGCAATATCAGCAGTGCCGTCCTCGCTGGCGGAATCGAGCACGATGATTTCGTCGGCCCACCCGACCGAGGCTATGCAGCGCCCGATCATTTCGGCCTCGTTGCGGGCGATCACCACTACGGATAATTTCATCGTGGCTGGGGTGCAGACGGTTGCCGCGAATTTACGCCGGCGAACAACAATCCGCTGGCCCACGCGAACAGCAGGCCCTCCGTGTGATCCATCAACAGCGAGTTGAACAGACAGCCGGTCACGAAGGTGATCACAAGCGCGCGCGCAAGCTGGCGTTCATGCGCTGCGGCGAGCGTTGCCGCGACCCGCCACTCGCAGTAGAACAGAATCAGCAGCGCAGCCAGGCCGATGACGCCGAGTTGTATCGTAATGTTCAAGTAATCATTGTGCGGATTAGCCGTCGGCTTAAGCTCGGTTCCTGCGACCCGGCTGGCATAAGCCCCGGCGAAACCGCCGGTACCGACGCCGATCAGCGGGTGATTGCGGATGAGCGCGAGGCTGTTGCGGTAAAACTCAAGCCGCAGCCCGGTCGAGGTCTGTGTCGCCTGTCCTGGCCGCCAGTCGCGCCATTCGTCGAAGGTGCGGCTCATGCGGCTCACGGATGCCGTTCCCAGCACCAGCGCCATGGCGAGGAGCGCGGCCCCGGCGACAGTGAGCCATACGCCCCGCCAGCGCCATACCGAGTACGCAAAGTACACGGCCAGCGCGGCGAGTATCAGTTGCCCGGTGCGGCCCTGCATCATTACCACCACATTGAATACCGCAAGCAGCGCGAGCGCGCTCCACAGCAGTCGGGAGCGGCGCGACTGTGCGCGCAGCGCAAACTGCGCAAACAAAAACGCACCGAACGCCATCAGCACATTCTGGGCCAAATAGTCCTTGAATACTTGCGGATTGCCTGGCTCATCTCTCAAGATTCCGCCGGAGGTGAAAATGCCGCCCCAGAGCAAGCACGACAGTACCAGCGTGAGCGCGAGCGCAGCGGCGAGCGCGAGCCATGCCCGGCGGCGCGTATCCTCGGCGCGGAACAGCACCACAAAAATCGGCACGAACGCGAGATCGAGATACTTGCCGAGCATCGCAAAGCCGGCATCACGCTCGCCCCACGCGAGGCCGGCCACGAGCAGCGCGAACAACGCAAGCGCCGCCAGCGCCACCCGATTCCCCCGAATTATCGCGAGTTTCTCTCGGTAACCCGCGGACGTCAGCCACAGCGCGAGTATCGCCGCGAGCAGCAGATTGTCGAGCGCGACGGAAACCGGGATCGCGAAGCCGAGCGCGACGGCGCACGCACGCGCCGCCTGGTCGGCGCGGCTGTAGAGTGTCAGAGTGCGCATGGCATGCGGCGGGAAGGGTGTCATTCTACGGGTTTCACGGGCCTGCCGCGAACCGGCCGCCCGATTATCTATTCGGCGCGGTATTCGGGCACCCAGCGCGCAAGCTCGCTTCGCACCTGATCATCACCGGGCGGTTCGGCGCGCTCCAGCCATTCGAGCAGCCGCGCGAGCCAGGCGGCGTTTTCACGGCGTGCCTGCGCGATGCGCAGTTTGGGGTGCGGTGTCGGCAGCCCGGTTTCATCGTCAGCGAGCAGTTCCTCGCGGAGCTTTTCCCCCGGTCGCAGTCCGCTGTAGACGATCCTGATATCGCTTTCGTTAAATCCGGAGAGCCGGATCAGGTGGCGTGCGAGATCGGCGATCAGCACCGGTTCGCCCATGTCGAGCACGAAGATTTCCCCGCCCTTGCCCATCAGTCCGGCCTGCAGCACGAGTTGCGAGGCTTCGGGTATCGACATGAAATAACGCCGGATCTCGGGGTGGGTGACCGTGACCGGGCCGCCTGCAGCGATCTGCTCGCGGAATTTCGGGATCACGCTGCCGGTGCTGCCGAGCACATTGCCGAAGCGCACCATCACGAAGTTCGTTTCCCCCGGCTGGTGCAGCGCCTGGCACACCATTTCGGCAAGGCGCTTGCTTGCGCCCATGACGCTGGTCGGGTTGACCGCCTTGTCGGTCGAAATCAGCACGAACCTTTCTATGCCGTAGCGCGCTGCCGCCTGCGCGGTGACGTGGGTTCCCGCCACGTTGTTGAGTACGGTTTGCCACGCATTGTCGACTTCCATCAACGGCACATGCTTGTACGCCGCGGCATGAAAAAGCACCGACGGGCGATATGACTGCATCACCTGCCCGACGCGCGCCGCGTCCTTGACATCGCCAATCGCATACACCTGCGGAATTGCGGCATGCCGGGCGCGGAATTCCTGTTCCAGGTTGTAAAGCGCCAATTCGTTGGCATCGAAAAACACCAGCCGGCCGGGATTGAAACGGGCGAGCTGGCGGCACAATTCGGCGCCGATCGAGCCGCCGGCGCCGGTCACCATCACCACCCGGCCGCTGAGCCATTCGTTCAGCCCGGCCGTATCGAGCACCACCGGGTCGCGACCCAGCAGGTCGTCGAGCTCGACGTGCCGCAGTTGCGACACTGTGACCTGGCCGCTGACCAAATCGTCGTAGGAAGGTACCGTCATGACTTTGATGCCGGCGCTATTGCAAATTTCAACGGCACGGCGCCGGGTGGAGTGAGCGGCATCCGGCATGGCGATAATCGCAAGCTCGACGCGCAGTTTCCTTGCCAGCTCCGGCAACTCGGCCACCGGTCCCAACACGGTAATCCCGTGCAACTCGCGTCCGCGGCGCGCGACGGCGTCGTCGAACACGCCCCGCACGTGCCACCGGCCGCTACGTGCGAGATCCTTGAGCAGCGAAACTGCGGCTTCCCCGCCGCCGACGATGAATACCGGCTCGCGCTGCCGGTCGAACAAACCTGTCACCCGGTGCTCGCGCCACGCGCGGTAGGCCAGACGGCTGCCTCCCATGAGTATGAACAGCAGCATCGGATTCAGCACCAGCACCGAGCGCGGCACCGGTATCTGCAGCATTAAAAATGCCGTGGGCACCACCAATGCGATTGCCGCAGCGGCAAGCAGGATGCGCTTGAGATCCGGAATGCTCGCGTAACGCCACACGCCGCGATACAAACCCAGCAGCCAGAAAATGGCCGCGCTGACGGGCACTACCCAGACCAGCGTGCCGACCATGATTTCCGCCCACTCCGGGGGAATGTCAAGGTTGAAACGCAGCCAGAACGCAGCGCACCACACGACTGCCGAGGCAACCACGTCGTGCCCGAAGGCGAGCAGGGTGCGCGGGTTAAGGTATTGCATGCAGCTTGCGCTCGAGGACGATTACCATACCGAGATAAGCGGCGCCGGCGAATGCCAGCAGCAGCGCCTGCGCGGCGCCGGGGAGCCTGGCCCCCAGCAGCGCCAGTGCGCCGCACGCGGTCATCAATGCATACCCCGCCAATGCGGTCTTGCGATGGCCCCAGCCGCAGCGTACCAGCCTCTGGTAGTAATGTTCGCGATGCGCCCGCCATACGCGTTCGCCGCGCGCCAGACGCTTCGCGAGCGTTACGGTTGCATCGACAATGAAAGGCGAAAATACCAGCACGCCGAACCACACCGGCCAGTAACCCCGCACCCAGCCGTCCAGGCCCGAAACCGCGGCGAGAAAGCCGAGCGGCAGCGATCCGGCATCCCCCATAAACACGCGCGCGGGCGGAAAGTTGAAACAAAGAAATCCGGCCGCCGCTGCCGCGACCGCCAGATTCATCGCGGCAAAGGCAGCGTCACCCTGCAGCAATGCGGCGAGAGCGCACGCGGCAAAACCCAACACGGCCATCCCGCTTGCGAGGCCGTCGGAGCCGTCCATGAAATTGTAGAGATTCGCCATCCACGCGATCGCCAGCGCGGCGGGCACCAGACTGAGCCACGGCGCGGACGCCCCGAGCAGACTCGTTGTCGCGAGCGCGGCTGCCGCGAGATGAACCGACAGGCGCATGCCGGCGCTCAGGCCGCGCAGATCGTCGATGAACGAAACTGCAACGACCGCGAAAAAAGCAAAAGCAATGGGCGCGGGAACGTCATAGGCGGAATAGAGGGCGGCAGCCACTATGCCGGCGAGTATGCCGATGCCGCCGACCCGGGGCAGCGGCGTCGCGTGCAGCGAGCGTGCGCCGGGGTGGTCAAGCGCAAGCCGGCCGGCGCGCATCTTGAGCAGCGTCCAGACTACTGTCGCGCTCACCGCGAAAGCAACTGCCGCCGGAACTAGCAACGCTGTCGCGTGGTTGGGCATCAATGCTGCATAACTGATTGAAGTTCTTGATGATACCACTGCGCGCCCGCGACCGGCCACGCACCGGGGGCGCGCACGCCGCAGATTGCGCCCACCCCTTCAAGCGGGGAAGTTTCGCTTATGTGGCGCGGGTGCGATACCAGTTGGCAGTCGCGAGGAGGCCGGCATCCACCGTCACCGGTGGAGTCCAGCCGAGGTCTTCGCGTATGGCGGTAGCGTCGACCGCAAGATTTCCGAGCAGCCGTTCGACCGCGGCGCGCTTGCCGCAACACGCGCCGGCCATCCGCAGCAGGCTACCCGGCAGCGGCACCAGGCGCGCAGGCCGTCCGAGCGCGCGCGCCATCCGCCGTACGATTTCCGGCGTGCTCATGTCCTCGCCGTCGCTCAGCAGATATACCCGGTTTACCGCGCCGGGCCCGGCAATCGCCGCTGCGATCGCATCCGCGAAATTTTCCACATAAAGCAGGCTGCGCCGGTTTTCGATTGCGCCCAGCGGCAGCGGCAGACCCAGGTCGATCGCCCGCAACAGCGAGTAGAAGTTGCCCTTGACGCGCGGCCCGTACATGAGCGGCGGACGCAGGATGGTTAGGTCCAGCCTGCCTGCCTGCGCCAATTGGAGCAGCGCCTGTTCGGCCTCGAATTTGGAAATTGCGTAGGCATCCGCGGGTGCGGGCAGGTCGCTTTCCCTGAAGCAGCCGGAGCCCGTATCCTCGCCGTTGACCTTGATGGTGCTCGCGAACAGAAAGCGGCGCACCCCTGCCGCGACCGCGCTCTCGGCAAGCGTTATTGTCGCGTCGCGGTTGGCGCGGCGGAATTCGCCGCGAGCATCAGCGGCGCGCTCGCGCATCCTGTGTGCGCGCGCGGCCAGATGGACGACAGCCTGACATCCATCCACGATTTTTTCCCACGCCGTATCGGGACCGATATCCGGGACCTGCGCGATTTCCAGATTGGCCGGAGCGGCGAGCGCGTTGCGCAGCGCGTCTGCCTGATCGGGGTCGCGCACCGTCGCGCGCACCCGCCATCCCCGTCGCAGCAAGGCGCGGCAAACCGGGCGCCCGGCAAAGCCGTTCGCACCCGTGACCAGTACGCATTGGCTGGCGTAAGCCGGAGTTGGCGCAGACATGAATTCAGCATACTATCAGGGCGGCCGCCTGCCGCGCTTCAGTTGCGGCGGAACGTCAGAATGAAAAGCGCCGGGAACCAACCGCTAGAGTGCGGCTGAACTGATCCATGAATCATCTCCCATCGACCATACTCGTTACAGGCGGCGCCGGTTTTATCGGCGCCAATTTCGTGTTGCAGTGGATTGCCGAGGTCGGCACGCCGGTCGTCAACGTCGACAAGCTGACGTATGCCGGCAACCTCGCCAATCTGGCCGCATTGAGCGGCGACGCGAGGCATGTCTTCGTGAAAGGCGATATCGGCGATACGCCGTTGGTGGCGAAGCTGTTCGCCGAGCACTGCCCGTGCGCGGTAATCAACTTTGCCGCCGAGAGCCATGTCGACCGCTCGATCCACGGCGCGGGCGAATTTATCGAGACCAACGTGGCGGGAACGTTCCGCCTGCTCGAAGCCGCGCGCCACTATTGGCAGGCATTGCCTGCAGGCCGAAAGGAGACGTTCCGTTTTCTGCATGTGTCCACCGACGAGGTTTACGGCTCGCTCGGCCCGGCGGATCCGGCTTTCACCGAACAGCACAACTACCAACCCAACAGCCCGTACTCCGCATCCAAGGCCGGCTCGGATCATCTGGTGCGGGCGTGGCACCACACCTATGGCCTGCCGGTGCTAACCACCAACTGCTCGAACAATTTCGGCCCGTTCCAGTTCCCGGAAAAGCTGATCCCGCTGGTCATCCTCAACGCCGTTCACGGCAAACCGCTGCCGGTGTACGGCGACGGGCGAAACGTGCGTGACTGGCTGTATGTCGCCGATCACTGCACTGCGATACGCCGGGTTCTCGAGCGCGGCCGCCCGGGTGAGACCTACAACATCGGCGGCAATACCGAGAAAACCAACCTCGAAGTGGTGCGCATCCTTTGTGCGGCACTCGACGAACTGCGCCCGGATTCAGCCTGCACACCTCACGCGTCGCTGCTAACGTTTGTCCCGGACCGGCCCGGGCATGACCGGCGTTACGCGATCGACACCTCCAAGCTCAAGCGCGAGATTGGCTGGCAGCCGGCGGTGACGTTCGAGCAGGGACTGCGGCAAACCGTGCGCTGGTACCTTGACCATGAAGAGTGGGTGAAAAACGTGCAAAGCGGCGAGTACCGGAATTGGATCGCCGTGAACTACGCGCAGCGGTAACCGCACTATAATCTCGCGTACACGCGGCGCCCGATAAACAGTTTTGCAAATCACCGATTCCTGATTGATCGCACATGAAAGGCATCATCCTCGCCGGCGGCTCCGGCACGCGCCTGTATCCGGTCACGCAGGTGGTATCGAAACAACTGCTGCCGGTCTACGACAAGCCGATGATTTACTATCCGCTCACCACGCTGATGCTGGCGGGGATCCGCGACATCCTGGTGATCTCGACTTCGCAGGATACCCCGCGTTTCGAACAGCTGCTGGGTGACGGCGCGCAGTGGGGCTTGCGTCTGGCGTATGCGGTTCAGCCCGCGCCGGAGGGGCTTGCACAGGCGTTCATTATCGGCCGTGATTTCATCGGCGGCGACTGCTCCTGCCTGATACTCGGCGACAACATCTTTTATGGCCACGACCTGGCGCTGCAATTCCAGCGTGCGGCCGCGAAGCGCGCAGGCGCGACGGTGTTTGCCTACGCGGTGCAGGATCCGGGACGCTACGGCGTGGTCGAGTTCGACGCCACCGGCCGTGCGATCAGCCTCGCCGAGAAACCCGCGCAGCCGAAATCGCGCTACGCAGTGACGGGGTTGTATTTTTATGACAACCAGGTGATCGATATCGCGGCGTCGCTCAAGCCCTCCGCGCGCGGCGAACTCGAAATTACCGATATCAACCAGCGCTACCTCGACATGAACCAGCTCGAAGTCAGCATGATGGGCCGCGGCTATGCGTGGCTCGACACCGGCACTCACGAGTCTCTGCTCGAGGCCTCACAGTTTATCGAAACCATAGAACGCCGGCAGGGGCTCAAGATCGCGTGCCCGGAAGAGATTGCTTTTCGCATGGGCTACATCAGCGCCGGCGACGTGCGTGCGCTTGCGGAGCCGCTGGTGAAGAACAGCTATGGTCAGTACCTGCTGCGCATGCTTGCCGAGCAGGCCCCGGCGTGAACGTTGTCCACAGCGCAATTCCCGACGTGCTCATGATCGAGCCGAAAGTGTTCGGCGATCAGCGCGGTTTTTTTTTCGAGAGCTACAACCGGCGTATACTCGAACCGCTCGGGATCCTGGGCGAGTTCGTGCAGGACAACCATTCGCGCTCCGCGAAAAACGTGCTGCGAGGCCTGCATTATCAGATCAAGCAGCCGCAGGGCAAGCTGGTGCGCGTGGTGGCGGGCGTGGTCTTTGATGTGGCGGTCGATATCCGCCGCTCGTCGCCCACCTTCGGCCAATGGGTGGGCGAGACGCTTTCCGCCGAGAATCAGCGCATGTTGTGGATACCGCCGGGTTTTGCACACGGCTTTGTCGTCATCTCGGAATTCGCCGAGTTTCTCTACAAGACAACCGATTACTGGGCGCCGCAGCACGAGCGCGCTATCATCTGGAACGACCCGGACCTGGCCATAGACTGGCCCATCAGCGCGGCACCGGCGCTGGCCGCGAAAGACGCCGCCGGGAAACGGTTTGCCGAAGCGGAAGTTTTTGCCTGAACAGCGCCCGGATTAGGGCGCCCGCAGGATAGTTATGCAAAACACTTTTTCCGCCCGCTCCGAGCTGGCCACCGCACTGTGGTCGCTGCGGCGTACTTTTTTCGTCACCGCCGGCTTCAGTTTCGTCATCAACATGCTGTTGCTGGTGCCCGCGATCTACATGCTGCAGATCTACGACCGCGTGCTGATGAGCCGCAGCGAATCCACCCTGCTGATGCTGACGCTGCTGGTGCTCGGTTTGTATGCGCTGATGGCGGGTCTCGAGTGGGCGCGCTCCCGCCTGCTGGTGCGGGCGGGCTCCATTCTCGATGCACAACTGAACGCGCGCGTATTCACCGCGGCCTTCGAAGCCAACCTGCGCCGCGTCGGCGGCAACGCCGGTCAGGCGATGCATGATTTGACCAACGTGCGCCAGTTCGTCACCGGCAACGGCCTGTTTGCGTTTTTCGATGCGCCGTGGTTCCCGATCTATCTCGCCGTCATTTTTCTGATCCATCCGCTGCTCGGCTGGCTGTCGGTGGGCGGCGCCGTATTGCTGATAATGTTGACTCTCGCCAACGAGTGGGCCACCCGGGGACCGCTGTCGCAGGCCAATACCGCTGCCATACAGTCGTCCAACTTCGCCACCAATAATCTGCGCAACGCCGAAGTCATCGAAGCGATGGGTATGCTGGCCAACCTGCGCAAGCGCTGGTACGAGAAATACCGGGATGTGATTGCACTGCAGGGTATGGCGAGCGACCGCGCCGGCACCATCGCCGCCATCACCAAGTTCACACGCATTTCGCTGCAGTCGCTGGTGCTGGGACTCGGCGCACTGCTGGCAATCGATAGCCAGGTCACCCACGTGACCGCCGGCGGCATGATAGCCGCGTCCATCCTGATGGGCCGCGCATTGGCGCCGGTGGAAATGCTGATCGCGGTGTGGAAGCAGCTCATTTCATCACGCTCTGCCTACGAGCGGCTGGAACGGATGCTCAACGAGTTTCCGGCGCGCGAGCAGGGCATGGATTTGCCGCCGCCGCGCGGGCACCTCGCAGTGGAAAACCTGCTGATGGCGGCGCCCGGCACGCAGGTGGCCATTCTCAAGAACGTCTCGTTTGCGCTGGAACCCGGCGAAGTGCTCGGCGTGATCGGGCCGAGCGCTGCGGGCAAATCCACGCTGGCGCGCGCGCTGGTCGGCGTGTGGCCGGCGGCGTCCGGCAAGGTGCGGCTCGATGGCGCCGACGTTTACAGTTGGGACAAGCAGCAGCTCGGCGCTCACATCGGCTACCTGCCGCAGGACGTCGAATTGTTCGAAGGCAGCATCGCCGAGAACATCGGCCGCTTCGGCGAGATCGATTCCGATCAGGTAATCGAAGCCGCGCGGCAGGCCGGGATGCACGAAATGATCCTGCATTTTCCCAAGGGCTACGACACGCCTATCGGCGCCGGCGGCAGCTTCCTGTCCGGCGGGCAGCGGCAGCGGATCGCGCTGGCCCGCGCACTCTACGGCGGGCCGTCGTTCATCGTGCTGGATGAGCCCAACTCCAATCTCGACGATGCCGGCGAGGCGGCGCTGGTACAGGCGGTCCTGGCGCAGAAGGCGGCAGGCCGCACGCTTATCGTCATCACCCACCGCACCAGCATACTGAGCGCGGTCGACAAACTGCTGCTGCTGCGCGACGGCGTGGTGCAGGCGTTCGGCCCGCGCCAACAGGTGCTGGAGGCGCTGGCGCGCGCGTCACAGGGCGCAGCCGGCGGCGCCCAGCCGGCGATCGCGGCGCCGCAACCGCAACGAGTCTGAGAGAAACGAGAAATGGCAATATTCAAGCGCGAAACTGTGCGTTCCGTAACAGGCGGAAAGACCACTGATCCCGAGACCATAAGCAGGGCGGAACTGGAGAAGGTGGGCGAGGATATTCACAACCCCGGCGGGCCGATCCGCTGGGGTATGTGGCTGCTGGCGCTGGGTTTTGGCGGGTTCATCGTGTGGGCGCTGGTTGCACCGCTCGATGAAGGGGTTCCGGCGCCCGGCACAGTGATGGTCGATACCAAGCGGCAGACGGTGCAGCACCTCACCGGCGGCATCGTCAAGGAAATTCTGGTGCGTGAAGCGCAGCAGGTGAAGGCGGGCGACGTGGTGATGCGGCTGGATGACACGCAAGCCAAGGCGAATTATCAATCGGCCCGTCAGCAGTATTTCTCGCTGCGCGCTCAGGAAAGCCGCCTCGAGGCCGAGCAGAAGGGAGCGGCGCAAATCCGGTTTCACCCGGACCTGCTGGCGGCCAAAGAGGACTCGCTCGCCGCCGAGAATATGAATTTGCAGCGCCAGTTGTTTCTTTCGCGCCGCGCGGCGATGGAGGGTGATCAATCGATACTGACGCAAAGCCTCGATGCCACGCAGGAAACGTTGCGCGGCCTGCAGGCCCAGCTTGATGGCAGGCAGGCACAGTTGAAACTGGTGCGCGAACAGCTCGCGGGCACGCGTGAACTGGCCAAAGAAGGATATGTGACGCGCAATCGATTGTACGAAGAAGAACGCCTCGCGGCGGATTTGACGGCATCCGTCGGCGACTTGACGGCCAGTGTCGCGCGCACGCGCAGCAACCTTCTCGAGTTTGGATTGCGCATTGCGCAGCGCAAACGCGAGTTTCTGCGCGAAGGGGGAACTCAACTGGCCGATACCTCGCGCGAAGCGCAAGTCGCGGGCGAACGCCTGCAATGGGTGCGGGAGGATCTGGCGCGCACCGAAATCCGCGCGCCCACCGACGGATTCGTCGTGGGTCTGGCCGCGCATACCGTCGGCGGCGTGGTGCCGCCCGGCGCGCGCATCATGGATGTGGTACCCACCGACGTGCCGTTGACCCTGGAAGCGCGCGTCGAGCCGCAACTGAGAGACCGCATACACGCCGATCTGCCGGCCGACATCCGCATTCAGGCTTTTCTGGACAATCCCAATCTCACGATCGAAGGCCGTGTGTTGTCGGTTTCCGCCGACCTGGTGGCCGATCAGCCCAACATGCCCCCCTACTATCTCGCTCGTATCGCGGTGACGCCTGCCGGCATGAAAGATCTGGGTAAGCGCCAGTTGCAGCCCGGCATGCAGGCCGAAATCGTGATCAAGACCGGCGAGCGTACGCTCATGAAATACCTGCTTGCGCCGTTGATGAAGCGCGTGGCTGAGTCTTTCGGCGAGGCTTGATCCGAACTATTTTCCGGTTCCCGGGTTCTGGTGGGAGCCGGCTTGCCGGCGATAGACAGTGGCTTTATCGGGGGCAAGCCCCCTCCCACAAAAACCCCACCCCGCTTTCGTGGGAGCAGGTCATGCCTTACTGCGAGAGCTGGTTCTGGAAGGCATGACTTGCGTACTGGCTGCCCCGATCCGACCGGTGAATCAGACCTCGTGCCGGCAAGTTCTTCACGTAGATCCGTAAGCCCCCCAATGGGTAGCCCGCATTAACTGGACTTTTCTGGCATCCATGACGCCCGCCGCGCGAGTCGCAGGACTGGAAACATCGCGTGTGGCACGCGCGTAGCGTGCTGCGTTACCTCCTCGCGACAGGTCGCTCCGCACCAGTAGTAAGCGGGCGCGATGTCGATCAGCCTAGCCGGCTACAAGCTCATCGCTATGCCCGAAGGAAAACAGCCGCCAGACCAGCGTGGGCAGTGCGGTAGCGCTCAGGAGTACGATCATTGCGCGCGCCAGCGCACCCTCGACCAGCGCCGCGCACAGCAGCGCCAGCGCGCCGAGCATGAACGCAATTACCAGCCGGCCGGAAATTCCTGTGCGCGTGGGCGTGGCGAAGTTCGCCATACAGAGCAGCACAATTGCGTCTATGGTCGCCCGTGCGGTCCAGACGATGGCCGCGCCGACTATTCCAGCCGCACCGAGCATCCACCACAGCCCCGCGACGTAAAACGGAAGCTCCGCAAGGTGCAGCCGCGCGATCCAGTCCGGGCGCCCCGCGCCCTGGACGTAAGCGAAGGGTACCTGCGCCATGGCGTTGACGAGCACGCCTGCCGCTAGCCACTGCAGCACACGGTAGCTCCGCGAGGCGAATTCGTCCCCCAGCCACAGGCCCAGGCCCTCCTGCGCGAAGGCGATCGTGATCACCACTGCGGGGAACAGGACCGCAAAAACGACCGCGAGGGAGCGCGCCATCAGTCGCGCGGGCTCTGTTCCTCCGCGCGGTAGTGTTCCGGAAAATATGGAAAACAACACGCCGGTAAGCGCGTAGGGGACAAGTAGCAACTTCATTACCAAGTCGTAAGGCGTGGCGTAGTATGCCACAGACGCCAGATCGGACATCGACCCAATCACGAAACGATCAAGGTAAGTCATGAGCGGCCCTACGATATTGGTCACCGTGAGCCAGCCGCCGAAGCCGAGCAGCAAGCTCGCCATGACACGATCCGGCAGTGCGGGTCTGGCGAGAGACGGCAACGCCCTGACACACCCAATCCAGTGCACGAGCAGTCCCAGAAGGCGCACGGCGAGCAGACTTGCGCTCACCAGCGCGAGATCGGGCGTGATGAATGCCGCCACGGCGAGCGGTGCTAGAAACGTGAGCGCTGCCAGCGGAATGCGGATCATGTTCGCAGCCTTGAACAGCTGCAGGCCTTCCATGACGCCGCGCAACCCGGCCGTGGCGATCGCCACCGGAATCGAGGCCGCGAGAAACCAGATCGCGCCGATTGCCTCGGTGTGAAGCGGCTCCGGAATATTGAGCAGGCCACGCGCCAACCAATCCGATAGCAGGCCCAAAACCAGCCCGCCCAAAGTACCGACGCCGCACATCACCACGAGTCCGGTCCAGACGTGGCGCGACAGCTCGTCCTCGCGTACCGTCTGCTGCTTCTCCGCGACCACCTTGGTCAGTGCGCGGCTCAACCCCATGTCAAGCAGGCCGAAGTAGCCCGTGAGCATCCAGATCAGCGACAGAAGTCCGAACCGCTCGATACCGAGCAGACCCAGTAGGGGCGGAATCGTCAGCAACCCGACGAACAGGGGCAGTGCCGTGCCCGCAAGATTCCAGAGTGAGCTGCCGAGAATTGAAGGCCTCGTGTCGCCAGCAGGCGGCTCCACATCGCGCTTCGACTCAACACGCGCACCAAGAACCGGACCGAGCTTGGGCCGGACGCGGGGAAGGGTTTCGCGATCCTGGGGCACATTACGACTGCCTCGATTCAATGCCTCGCCTAGTGCCTCGAGGTACCGGTAACCGTACCGCTCATCAGGCTCGAGATAAGCACCTTCACTCCACTCATTCCACGCGTTGAGAAAAATGAAATTTTCGGGGAGGTTTCTTTGCGGCACGGTGTCCACTAGCTTGGAGAACCACTTGCGGAAGCTTTCGGGTGATGCACCGCGGAAAACCATCGCCCTGTGCTTGTATCTTGCGGCGTTATCCCAATCCACGAAGGCGCCTGGGAACGTCGTAAGCGCCGGATCCGGCCGAATCCCGATGATTTTTCGCCAGGTCGCATCATAGTTATGAAAAGTCGGTGTGCGGGAGAATTTCGCTCGCACCCCGCGCATCATGTCCTGCAGGTGCTCGGGTATGCCTCGTATGAGCGTTATCGAAACGCGTTTTGCAATGTCGATCAGCGATGTACCCCAAATCGCATTCGTATCCAGTGCAGGCCGGTAGAAAACCTCGAACGGCTGAAACTGGAAAAGTGCATCGAAGGACTGCAAGGATTTTCGCGTCGGCAGTTCGTACTGCTTCTGAAAGATAAAATACAAGCCGGGCAGCCCGTCCTGTTGCGCAAGTTCGCGCCAATACGCCAGCATCCTGTCTATATCGGAAATGTTTTGCGGCCTATAAATAACAAACACCGATTTTCCGTCCACCTTGATCGCGCGCGGATCGCTCCAAGCCCTGATCAGATAATCGTAATGCTTCTTCCAGCGTTCCTTGTCCGGAATATGTGTTTGCCGAATAAGGATATCGTGGTCCCGCCCGTCCCACCTTCTGGACCACGTTTCGTTCGCCCACGATAGGCAAAATGGAAAATCAATGTCCTTGTTCTCTAGGACCAGATTGGTCGGGGTCTCAAGCAACTGCTTGCCTTCAAACCAGTAGTGGTAATGACAAAAGCCGTAGATTCCGTGCTTTCTGGCAAGATCGACCTGCCAGCGCAGTGTTTCGACCCTGGATTGATCGTAGTAATTTCCATTGAGCGGGACGCGCGGCTGATAATGCCCTTCAAACTGCGGGACAGCCGTCCTCACGCTGTTCCAGTCGGTAAATCCCTCGCCCCACCAAGCATTGTTCTCCGAAATAACGTGAAACTGCGGAAAATACAATGCGATCACCTTGGCGCGGGGTGTCGGGGCTTTGCTGTCCGTGAAAATTCTGAACATACCGATATCTTATCCCAGTGGAGGCACGATAGAATATTGTGAAAATTAGAAAGGCCGCATAGCCTTTCGGTTGGAAGCCTGACTTCAACCAACGCCCGGTAAGTGCAACCCCAGATCAGGAATCTGGCCGAGCGTTTTGAGAGCCGGGTGCTGCCGTTGTTCAAGCTTGCTGTGCTATTGACAAAACCTTCAGTGATGAGCCCGTACAATGTACGACCGGTTTACGCAGCGACCAGAAAAGTCTGCAGGCAAACGGACGAACCGAAGATGGCCGAGGATTCTAGCAAATTCGAGGACTACTTTAACCACCTGAAGGGAATCAGATTCAGCGGGCGCGTTTACAAGAAATTTATTGCGTCCCCCGTGCTGTACTTTTCAGCGCGTTGTTTTGGAAAGCGCATTATCGAAATCGGCTCGGGCACTGGCAGCGGAGTTCTGGGCGCATTCCCGGAGCGTGTGCGCGGCCTGGAGATTAATCCCCACGCGGTCGAATACTGCGAAGCTGCCGGGCTGAACGTGCAGTTAATCGGGAACGACGGTACATTCCCGGTGGCAGACAGCACGGTTGATGCATGCATACTCGACAACGTGCTTGAGCACATCGAGGATCCGCGCAGGACGCTGGATGAATGCTGCCGGATTACCCAGGACAAGGGCGGGATGATCATTGCGGTGCCCGGATGGCGCGGGTTCCAGTCGGACCCCGATCATAAAAAATATTATGATGCGGAGGCGTTAAGGCTTCTTGACGAGCGCTGGACATTGCAATGCCTGTTCTCGATCCCGTTTCTGGTTAGAAGCGACTGTCTATCGAGATCCATGAAACAGTACTGCCTGATCGCAACGTTCCGGAAGATGTAGCCGTATGCTCCCTTGATGTTAAAAGCCGCGCGTGTCTCGTCGTTTATCTTCAGTATCGAGTCGCTTTGCCGGTGGAGCGGATGATGCCCAACGCGGACAGCAGGCGTCTCAATCCGCGGCGCAACGGCGCCGGCAGCCACGGGCGTAGCGTGTCCTTGAGACGGTCGAGAACGCGATACGGCGCAGGCGCAGGCGGTACCAAGCGCGGCCCATCCGGCATGCCGGCTCCGCGTCTGCCCGCCCGGATGACCACTTGATAGATGTCGCCATACTGCGCCTCAGCCAGCGCCGCCCGAATTTTTCGCGGCAATTTTTTCCACAGATCGGCCAGCTCGGTCGCCTCCGGCGCGTGGCGCACGTAATCCGCCTCAACGATGTTGTACCCCGCGCCGGAAAACAGATCATCAATGTTCTTCAACCCGAAGAAACGAATGTGCGTGCGATCGAGCAGGCCCCAATCGTGATATCGGAAATTTCCGTTCAGCAGGGCGCCGACCACCGCATTGTGGCCGGCATGGGGCAGGGAAACCACCAGTTCGCCGTCGGTCGCCAACAGCGGTTTCAGCTCCTCCAATGTCCGCCAGGGGTCGAACAGATGCTCAAACACATCTGCCGCTACGATTACCTCATATCCGCCCGGTATCGCCAAACCTTGTGTCCATGCGGGATGGTTCAGGTCGCGTTGCAAAACCTGCTCGCAAAATGGCGCGAGGTGAGGCAACGCCTCGGCATCAAGTTCCACTGCTGTAATGATGCACGCCCCCCTCTCCTTCAGCAGCCGCGTAATGGAGCCGGGTCCCGCGCCGATCTCCAGCACTCGCCGCCCCTGGCCGACCATACGCACGACCTTGGTTGCCGCGCGGTTATCGTCATCCAGGCTGACGCGATAGTCGTATTTGTGTCGCTTTTCCATATCAAATTTCGCACTTCGGCGCCGCCGATCGCCGTTTTACCGAGGTCGGCTGTGATTTAGGGGAACACGAGGGGATGTATCCCCTCATTTTGCAATGAACTTTCCATCCCGAAGTAGCGGATATGTGTTTTGCCGGGTAGTCCCCAATCTCAATAATGAACTGAGCTTACCCGTGTTTTTCGATTGGCAAGCGTTGGCACGTCAAGCCCCCAAATTCTGTCGAGTCAGCTCATAGAGTCAATGAACATTCTTGTAAAGGAATCGTTAACGAACCCCAAGAAGCCATTGTTTGACACTGCGTAGCGGCGCGGTAAGCCGCCATGAACGGCTACGCACAATCATGTCCAACTGCTGCTGCAAGTCTGAATGCTGCTGCTGCAAGTCTGAATGCTGCTGCTGCAAGTCTGAATGCTGCTGCTGCAAATCTGAATGCTGCTGCTGCAAATCTGAATGCTGCTGCTGCAACTTTATGAGTTCTTGCGTTTTTCCTTCATGCTCCACAACCCGAAGCATGATATTCCAAAGATCATCAGGTCGCCATGCCGCACGCCATTTTGTCAACAAAGCCTTCATTGCTTCCTGCGCAACTTTTGGATCCGTACGGGAGCCTTGGCCGAATGGCCCTCCAATCCGATAAGCGGCGCTGAAATGATCCACGAAAGCGAAGTCTCCGAAGGCGGATGCCTGCAGCCAGAAGTCCCAATCCTCATAGAGGTCGAGCGATTCATCCATTCTGCAACCCCCATCCACAATCGCGCGGGAAAACAACGTGGCATGGATAGGAATGAAATTCCCGAACAATAAACGGGTGCGATCAAATGGACGGCAAAATGTCTTGTCGATGGGGTTTTTCAACTCGTCGACGCAGGTTACACAACCATAGGCGACCTTTTTGTCCGGGTTTCGCGTCAAGGTTTCCACCAGCGTGGATACATGATCCGGCATCAACCAGTCATCATCGTCCAGGAAAACCATGTACTCCCCGTTCGCGGCCTTCAGTGCACGGTTTCCCGCCTCACTGCGACCAAGCCGTCTATCGGAATCAATAAAGCGCAGAGGAAAAGGCCCGCACGACCCGCCCAGTTCGGGATGGCCATTCCCATGCGCGTTCACCACCACCACTTCAATGTTGGGATAGGTTTGTAGAGCAGCACTATCCAGGGCCTGCGTCAACTCAGCTCGCCCCATGCTGCGGATGAGTACGGAAACGAGGGGAACATCGCTCGCGTCAAGCGCGAGCCTCAGTTCGACCTGATGTTGATATTCCAACTTGTGAAGCACGAGAGGGTCATGTGCCAACTCCGAAGCGCTGGTGACGAAATAGGCCTCCGCTGCCAGAATTTCCTTCGGCAACGTATAGCTGCGATATTGATTGAGGGCGTTGATCTGCTCGTCATAGCGTTGACGCTGCAACTGGGAGCGAAAACACGCCATCGCCGCCTGTTTGCGTTCAACAAGATAGGTAATGTCCAACAACAGGTTAGGATAGAGGAGGGGGATGCCTACTTCGTACATGGCCAACCGCATATCGTCGCCCAGGCGCCGCACCGCCTCCGTGACGGCCATGGCCAAGGCGCGATGATCAGGGTGAATCTCATGCAGGGATGGGGCATAAACGAAATCCGCCCTGCATTCATGGATGGCGGCCTTGATGCGCCGGATCAACGGTTCGCCGTACGTCAGCGCGCGGTCCTTCATACGCCAGAAAACCGGTCGGCCGTAGCCCAGCACCTCGGCTGCGCGGAGGCTCTCCTGCTCGCGCACGCGAACATAGTCTTCTGTATTGGGGGCTTCGGGGTTGTGGCCGCCGTCGGTGACGATTACAACGTGCACCGGATCGCCGGCCGCCACATGGCTCATGATCGCGCCGCCGCAGCCAAAGACCTCGTCATCCGGGTGCGGCGCAAACACGAGCGCGCTGCCACGACCTACTTGCCGGTGAGTCTCGTGAGGGACGAATAGGTTTTCCATTTTTCAGATTCTTCAGGGAATGGAGTGGGTGATTCTAAGGGCAAATTTGGCTGGAAGCCGCATGGATGCGTCCAGGCAGGCATAGGCGGCGCAGCTGCGGCCGAACGGCGCGCCGCCGGCAGAGAGCTTCGCCGCCATGGGGATCAATTCGCTTTCCATCGCTCGGTCAAACATATCGTGAGCACTGTCGCCTATAATTCGGGTCGCCGTCAATCGCCACGGCGGAATTCGGTGTCGCCGCTCATCAGTCGCAGGCGGGTGCGGAAAGGCATAGGCCGGAGCAGCGCGGCCAAAAACGCAAGATAGCGAGTACTGCTTAGCGGAAGTCGGTGTCTCCCCCGGTTAGCCACCATTTGCCGCTAAGGTTCTCTATCGGCGGGCCCGCTGTCCACGCGTTGGCCGGAACGTTGATGGCGAGATCGTGTACGGTCGCATCGGGGCCGAAGTGCGCGCTGATGTTGTCTACCACCCAGCCGAACAAGCGGCTCGCGCCCAACCCGGCGGCGGCACGGCGCGCGTGTGCCACCAGGCGCGGTACCGCGGCGCGTGGTGCGACCACGTCCATCAGTTCGCAGCCTTCTTCCGCATCGGCGCGCAGCACGAACAACCCAAGTGGACCGCCGAAGAAGCGGCGGCGGACCACGAATATTTGATACGCCTTGTCCGGATGTGCGGTGTAGCGATGATGCAGGGTTTCGGCGTCGCGCACGCCAACGATCATGCCGCGCAGATCGGCGCGCATTGCTTTCCAGCACGCGTCAGCATCGGCACGGTCCTCGGCTTTGGTCAAATCGAGCGGCCGCAATGCCAGCAGCAGCGACGGCCGGCTGCGCGCCGCAGGCCATGACAGTTCGAGCATGTGCCCGACCGGCCCGCCATAGAGGCCGAGCCGGGCAGGCGCCTGCCACGCGCGCACGCTGGGAAAGCCGACGCCGAGCAGGTGCGGGTTGCCGTAGCCGAGTTGATTTTCGAGATAAGTCGCGGTGGCGAGGAACAGCGGACCCTGCCGCGACAGCGTGGCGCGCCCGGCAGGCGCCACCATTACGTCGCAACTTTGCGCCGCCGATTGCGGCTCGCCGAAGAACATGATGCGCCGTGCCACGCCGCCGTAATGGGCGATCAGCCGCCCGTTTTCCCATACGCCGATCGCGGCGCCGCGGTCCTCGCCATACTTCCAGTTCCAGTGCGCGTCGCTCATCGGGCGGCGAAAAACTTCCGCGAACAACTCGCGCATGGCGGCGGCGTTACTGCTGTCGATGAAGCCGACCCGCCAGCGCGGAGGCGCGGTGCGGCGAAGCCTGAGCAGAATATAGCCGCAGCGGCCGTCCGCAAATTTTTCGCGGTGGGCGGCATTCGAGTGGTTGAGCGCGGCGAGCGCGTCCGCGGTGACGCCGAGATCGTGCTGCAACGCCGCCGCGTGCCGCGGCACCACGCGCAGCATATAGTCGAGTGTAGGCGCCGCCTCCCGGCTCAGATTGAGTTGCTCGACGAGCTCGAAGCCGCAGCGTTGGGCCAGCGCAATGAAGTGTTGCAACAGGTGTAAATGCTCGCGGCCCGCCGCGCTCCGGCGCAAGGCGAATTCATCGAGCACAATGATTTCACCGTGCTCGGCTAACAGTTCATTGGCCCGGGTGAACAGGTCGAGCGGATCGATATACTGCGCGCTTTCGTGAAACAACAGCGCATCCCAGCTCCCGGGGTTGTCGTGAAAATCCTCGAAGCGAACGCAAACGGCAGGCAGGGTCTCGCCGTGGCGCGCGCGTGCGCGTGCCACCTGTGTCGCATCGGGGGCGATGCCGGTCGCGGCGTAGCCGGCGGCGACTAGCCGCACCAGCGTGGCGCCCAGGCCCAGCCCCACCTCCAGCAGCCGACACGGCGGCGGCAGATGGCGCCACAGCAGTTCGATCGCGCGGCGCTGCGCGTCCGCAATGGGCATGTCCGGCGCCTCGTGCAATCCGTAGTGGAGGTCGTGCACCTGCCCTTGCTCAAGTTCAAGGGCACGTGCATAAACGTAGCAAGGGAAGGCGAACGAGGGCCACCGCACCGTGATGCCGTCTTTTGCGCTGCGGTTCATGATCATGGAGTTATCGAAGAGAACATCGCATATTAACAAACCACGGACGCAAAGAATTTGATGGGTTGATGCCCCGGTTCTGCATGCAACACCCAACAGGATTTGTGGAAAAGTGTCTGCTGCTACTAGAATGATGCACCGCCGCGCAGCCAGGCGGCAATCATCGTTTGTTTTTTACCATTTGAGGATCCCATGTCGTTCGCCACTGACCAAAACGAGAAGGCGAAATGGGACAGCTACTACGTCCAACAGACGCTGGACCCCGACGACCCGGAAATCGAAAGTTTTTACGGCGAATTGGCGGATGCGATGCTCGCATTTCTGCCCGAAGGAGGCAATGTTCTCGAGGCGGGGTGTGGCAGCGGCAAGCACAGCTTGGCTTTGGCGCGCAAGGGCGGGTGCCGGGTCAGCCTGATGGATTTTTCTGCCGAAGCTATTGCATACGCCCGCAAGGTTTTTGCCGCCGCCAACGCGCAGGCGGATTACGAAGTTGGCGACGTGTTGGCCGCACGGGGAAACGCCGACCATGATCTGGTATTCAATTCGGGCGTGCTGGAGCACTACGAATTTGAGCGGCAGGTTGCTTTTTTCAAAGCCATGGCGTGCCAGTCCCGGCGTTACGTGTTTGTCCTGGTACCGAACCGGGAGTGCTATTGGTACTGGGTGTGGCGAATTCGCTCTGCGGTTGCAGGAGCGTGGCCGTTCGGCTATGAAAAGCCCGCGACCAACTATCGCGCCGCGATAGAGGCGGCGGGATTGCATTACCTTGGCAAGGCCTATTTCGGCGCCGGGGCGGTGAAACGTTTCCTGATGGCGCTGGAAGGATTAAGCCCGGATCTGCGTCGGCTTATCGGAGAGATTCATGATCGGAAGGTGGTGTCCGCGGCGCAGCGCAGTTATCTGGTCGGTTTTCTCGCCGCTGTGGTGCCGGGCCATGAAACACCCGCGGGATTCACGTTGGGCGAGGACGACGATATGTACCTTGATAGCGATCGGGTGGACCGCTACATAGCACTGGTCGGTGATTCGCTCGCCAACCAGATCGCCGCCGAACATCGACTGGCGGTCCTCGAAGCGCAGAACCGGAACTTGACCGCGTCTCTGGAACGTCGGGGGCCGAGGAAATTTGCCGCACTGGTGCAGGCAATCGGTCGCGTGTTTCGGCGCTAGTTGCGCTGATTATTTTCCGCACCGCGCCGGCCGCGGTTTCTCTTGACCCGCGTGGTGACGCCGCGCTCAGTGCGCCGGCTGGCGGGTCTTCCAGCAACCCCCGCAATAACGCGGAAACAGCCCGTTCCAGAGGTTGAAGCGGGTATTCTCGTAGAGCCGGTCGCTCAGTATCTGGTCGATCGAGTGCGAGAACAGATTCCACGTCGGGGAAATCGGCGTTTTGATCTGGCAGCACGGCGTCACATCACCCGACAGCAGCGAATAAATCCACTGTTCGTCGCAGCCCGCGCGCAGGCCGTTCGGCGTGCCGTTTTTGTCGATGTCTATGCCTTCATCGTCGAAGAAACTCTGCACCGATTGCAGCGCCTCGTTCGCGAGCGGCGTGTCACGCGCAATCGCCATCGCCACCGTATCGCTGCGCTTGAGTTCCGCGAGCTTCTCGCGCGGGTAGATGGGCACGTACGTGCGCATCGGATTCAGCGCCTGAAAGCTCTCGAAAATCTCGAAGCCGTATTCCTTTGCCATCGCGGCGATTTGCGGCAGCTGGTCCTGCGTGTGCTCGAACAGCGTGCCCTTCAGCCCTATCTTCGGATAGTGGTAGCCATTCGCATCGCGAAAGTCGCGCAGCCGGCGGATGCCGTTCAGCACCTGCTGCAGGTCGCCGCCGATCCGCGATGACGCGAAGGTCGCGGGGTCGAACGAATCGATAGATACTGACAGGTAGGTAATGCCGGATTCGCAGATCTTGCGCACGTTCGAGCTGCTGAGCGTGGAGCCGTTGGACAAGGTGACGACGTGTATGCCGCGGTCCGCCGCGAGCCGCGCCATCTTGAAAAACCCCTTGTGCATCAGCGGCTCGCCCTCGCCTACCAGTGCGATTGTCTTCAGGCTCGGAAAGTTGTCGAGCACTTGCGTGAAATTCTCAACCGTGATGTCCTGCTGCTTCATGTGCCGGCCGACGCAGTACCAGCACGAGAAGTTGCAGCGCGTGGTCGGCTCGATGTTCAGGAAGGTCGGGCTCGTCGACCAGAGGCGTGCGTCCACCCTGACGATGCCGGCATCATGCGCATGCGGTGCGCCGCCGGTTCCGTTGTGGGTTTGCGCGAAGTAGCGATTGCAGCCGAAACAGTAGCGCACCGGATTGCGCTCGCGCCAGGCGCCGCCGGTGCGCAGATGGGCAACGACATCGACCGCATCGCCTCCGCACTCGCCGGGGCAGGCATGACATTGTGCGGGAGGCAGCGCGAGCCGGTCGGCCAGCGGGCGCAGGTGGGCATGCGCCTGGTTCCACGCGCCGGTGATATCGGTCCAAATTCCTGTCGTATCGGCCAGATTCACTTCAAGGTTCCGCTAATCGCTCGAAATCGCTTAATCAAGTCCGCGCGTCGGTGCACTCGCGCAAGCTCCGCGCAGTATACGCCGGGCACCCTCGCTACCATGACGGCCGTGACCGCGCGCAACGCGGCCCGGTGGTGCGCGACATTCCCGTCGTCGCAGGCGTCAGCCCTGGCGCCAGTGATGCGGCAGTGCGACCAACCCCTGCTCGATTCCGCGCTGTGAGACCTCGAGTCTGCTGCGGCCCAGCGCATAGTCGTAGATGTGCACGCCGCGTTCGCAGAACAAATACAGGCCCAACATATACTCGCCTTTTAGCAGCGGCAGTGACGGGAACACCAGCGTGGCCTCGCCGTTTCCGTGCGCGTCGCGCTCGATCACGAAATCGTCGTTGAATGAACCGGCACTGGCGACCGTGATTCCGCTTGAATGCACCACACCGACTCCGATCGACGGCGCGGGCAGCGCCGGGTCCGATGCAAAGCGTATCGAGATCTCGAGCGTGTTCTCGCCACTGAGCAGCTTAAGCTGAATGCCCGCCTGACCGTCCGCGCGCAGTTCAATGCCGGTAAAGCGCGCCGCGCCGGCAGGCCCCGCGACGGGCGCGACCGCCCGCCCATCGGCCGGCGTGGCCGATGCGCCCTGCACCCGCCCGCTTTCGATGAACGCGCCGTAGGCGGCGACTACGCGGTCCGGCGTGTCGAGCATCTCGGCGCGGCCGTCGCGCAGCCACAGCGCGCGCGTGCATATCGCATCGATGTGGTACAGGAAATGCGAGCAAAACAGTATGGTCTTGCCTGCATCCTTGAGCCGCATGATGCGATCGAAGGATTTGCGTGCAAACTCACCGTCGCCCACCGCCAGCGCCTCGTCGATGATCAGGATGTCGGGATCGACCGAGGTCGCCACCGAAAATGCGAGCCGCACGTACATGCCGCTGGAGAAGGTTCTTACCGGCTGTTCGATGAAATCGCGCACACCGGAAAACTCGACGATCTCGTCGTAGCGCTCGTCGATTTCCGCGCGCGTAAGGCCAAGGATGGAGGCCGCCATGTAGACATTCTCGCGGCCGGAAAATTCCGGATTGAATCCTGCGCCGAGCTCAAGCAGTGCCGCGATGCGTCCGCGCGTTTTGAGCGAGCCCGCGGTCGGGGTCAGCGTGCCGCATACCAATTGCAACAGCGTCGACTTGCCCGCGCCGTTGCGTCCGACGATTCCCAGCACTTCGCCCGGCGCGAGTTCCAGGCTCACGTCGCGCAGCGCCCAGAATTCGCGGTAGTAGCGGCGGCGGTTCCGTCCGAATCTACCCCAGATCATCTGGCGCAGGCGGTCGGCCGGCCGGTCGAAAAGCAGATAGCACTTGGACAGCGCCTCGGCGCGGATTGCCGGATCAGATGACATCGGCGAATCCCTTGCGTGTCGCGGCGAACCAATGCGCCCCGGCCCACGCGAAGACGCTGCCGACAACGAGCAACAGCGCCAGTTGCGGCCAGTCGGGCCACAGCCCGTCGAGCGCCACGCGCCGCAATTGCTCGATCGCCGGCGTCAATGGATTGGCATACATCCAGGGCTGCCAGCGTTCGGGTAGGCTGCTGACAGGATAGAACACCGGCGAGAGGAACATCAACAGGCTCACCAGCAGTGTAGCGATTTGTCCTACGTCGCGCACGAAGACGCCGAGCGACGAAAGAAACCAGCCCAGCCCCAAGAGTAGCGGCACGAATGGCGCCAGCACCAGCGGCAGCGCCAGTATGCTGAGCGGCAGGCCGCCGCGCGCAATGGCCGCAGCCGCCAGCAGCGCGACCAGATTCAGCGCCAGGTGAAACACTCCGGCCAGCACCGCCACCCACGGCAGAATTTCGAGCGGGAACACCACCTTCTTCACCAGATTCGGCTGTTCCAGGATCAGGCGCGGCGCACGGCTCACCACCTCGGCGAACAGGCTGAAGATGATCAATCCTGCATACACCTGCAACGCAAACTCGAAATCGCCGGTAGTGTCGCCCGCCCAGCGCGCTTTGAAAACGACCCTGAAAACCAGGGTATAGACCGCCAGCATCAGAAGTGGCGTAATAAACGACCAGCCCAGCCCCAGCAGCGAGCCGCGGTAGCGCGCCAGTACGTCGCGCCGCGCAAACTGCCACAGCAGCGTGCGCTGGTTGAGCGGCATGAAGTAATCGTGGTGCATGGCGTTAAGAAGTCTTCGGCGGTTCGGTGCGGCCCTCGGCCACGTTGTTCAGGTAGCTCGAGTCCTGCACCTGCAGTTGGTTGCCCTCGCGCTTGAGGATGCCGCGCGCCTGCAGCACCTGGAACACGCGCGTGACCGTTTCGCGGCTGGTGTTGATCATGATTGCGATTTCCTGGTGCGTTGGCGCGTGGGTGATCACCACGTTGCCGCCAGCCACCTTGACCGACAACTGTATCAGTTGCGCGCACACCCGCTGCGCCGGGTTGGGCAGACCGAGCAGTGTGCGCTGGGCTGACACCGTGCGCACGCGCTGCGCGAGCCGGTTAATCACGAGTTCGGCTACGCCCGGCGTCGAGAGCAATAGCGCACGCGCCTCGTCACGGGGCAGGGTGGCGACACGCGAGCGCGCCACCGCGATCACGAACTCGGGGCGCGGCTGACCGTCGATCACCGACAGTTCGCCGAAATAGTCGTTGGGATCGACGAAGTACAACCCGACTTCGCGGCCATCAACGGTGAAATCGACGCCTTGCAACCGCCCCTCGAGCAGAAATCCCAGGACCTGTCCCGGCTCGCCCTTCTTGATCACCACTTCGCGGCGCGCGACGGTGCGCTCCGTCATGCGCTCGCTGAGACGAGCGAGATCCGCCGCCGGCAGGTTGCGCAGCAGGGTGATGTTTTGCAGAACGGGAATGGGTATCGGCATTGACGGTCGGAATCTCGGTCGCACTCGCCGGCGCGAAAATGGCGCGAGTGCGCACCGTTTCCATTATTGCACAGCCGGGGCAACGCACCGGAATGTGCAGGGGCCGCTGTGGGAGGGGGCTTGCCCCCGATTAAACCCCGCCCATCGCCGGCTAGCCGGCTCTCGCCATAGCCGTTGGTTGGCCAAATTGTGACGGCGGACACACCTTTCCCGTGGCATAAGGACGATAATCCAAGGCTATCTTCGACGAACCATGCCTGAACGCTTGGCGAAACCATTATGCTGCGTAAACCTTCCATCAGCCTGATTGCGGCGGCGCGAATCCTGGTCTGCGGCTTGCTGCTCGCGGCAGCCGGAGTCGCGTGGGCCGCGGCAGCCGCGGTAGGCGAAGTGTCACTTGCCATCGGCGTCGGTCGGCTGATCGGCGGCGACGGGCAGGCAAAAAGCATCGCGCGCGGCCTGCCGGTGCACGCCGGCGACCGCATCGAAACCGAGCAGGGCGGCCACGTCCATCTGCGATTCGTCGACGGCGCCTTCGTCAGCGTACGGCCCGGCAGCCGGCTTTTCATCGAAACGTACAACTACGATGCCGTCCGCCCGCAGGACAGCGCAATCCGCTTCCGGCTCGAGCAGGGCGTGGTGCGCGCCATCAGCGGCAAGGGCGCCGAGGCGGCGCGCGAGCGTTTTCGCCTCAACACCCCAATCGCCGCGCTCGGCGTACGCGGCACCGATTTCGTGGTGCTGGCCGAACCCGAGCGCGTGCGTGTCGCGATCTACAGCGGAGCCATCGTGCTCACCCCCTTGGGCGAGGGTTGCCGCGCCGATGCTCTTGGCCCGTGCGCGACCACGGCCACTCGCGCGCTTTCGGCCGACATGGGTCAGGTCATGCTCGAATTCCAGCGCCAGCAGGCGGCGCCCCGGCTCGTTCCCATTAACGGCCAGTTGCCGCCGGACCGCGTCAATCCACCGGCGCCGGAAGAACCCCGTGGCGGCACGCGCAGCAATCCCGCTCAGGCGAACACCGAAGTGCTGGGCGCCCAAACAGTTTCCGGGCGGACCCAGCCGCCGCCGCCGCCGCCCCTGCCCCTGCCCCCGCCGTTGCTGGTATGGGGTCGCTGGATGGCGCAGCCTTGGCCCGGCGATAACCTCAGCCAGACCTTTGCCGAAGCGAGTGCCGGCCGCAAGGTGACTGCCGGCAACGAGTTCTACGCGCTGTTCCGCCCCGAGCCACCCCTGCCCGTGCTGGTTTCGAACCTGGGCCGGGTTGATTTCACGCTGCGCGATGCCCAGGTGCATTTATTGCGGGGCGGTGTCGCGGAGCTTGGCCGGGTCGATAACGCCTGGCTGTCGGTGGATTTCGCCGCGCGCCAGTTCGCCACCGGGGTCGCCATGAGCCATCCTCAGGCCGGTGCGGTCTCGCTGGAGCTTGCCGGCCGCGTGCGCGATGACGGTATTTTCGCCGTGCGGGCTGCGGACGGCGGGGTGGTGGCCGGGGCGCTGACGGTGGACGGCAGGGAGGCCGGTTATTTCTTCGAGCGGCCCGTGTCCGGCGGCAGCTTCATCGGCATCACGCGCTGGGGCCGCTAAAGGCGACAGCATGCGCCGCTGGTTATTCCCCGCGATCCTGCAGACTTCCCCATGGCGGTTGCGTGTGGCCGCCGTTTCGCTGGCGGCGTTTTGCGTGCTGGCGCTCGAAGCGCTCGCGCCGGGTTTGTCGAACCGGGTCGAGGAGCGCGCCGGCGACATGCTGTGGCGGCTCGCGCCGGCGGGTCCGGGCAACGCCGACGAGCGCCGCCTGGTGGTGGTGGACATCGACGAGGCGAGCCTCGAGCGTTTGGGCGCGTGGCCGTGGCCGCGCGAGCGGCTGGCCGAACTGTCGCGCCGGCTGGGGGAGTTGGGCGCCAGCCTGCAAGTCTACGACGTGGTGCTGCCCGAGCCGCGCCCGGGCGACGCCGAACTGGCGGCCGAATTCGCGCGCCGGCCGGTCGTGCTGGCCGAGATCCTCGCGCTCGATCCCGATACCCCGGCCGCCGCCGGCCGGCTGCAGGGCGCGCTCAAGGCCGGCGCGCCTGCCTGTCTCCCGCCGCTGCCTAAGGCCACCGGCTATATCGGCAATGCGCCGGATCTGACCGCCGCAGACGGTCTCGCCGCCGGCCACATCACGCCGCGCATTGCCAGCGACGGCGCGGTGCGGCATCTGCCGGCACTGATCTGCTACGAGGGCCGTGCCTACCAGGCATTGGGGCTTGCAGCGCTGCTCAAAGGCGCGGGCGCAGAGCCTGCTTGGTCGCTGGCGGCCGGCAGTGGCTGGCTCGATTCGGCCTGGCGCCTGACCCATCCCGCGCTGCCCGGCATCGCGGTTCCGCTCGATGCCAGGGGTGACGTGCGGCTTTCCTACCGGTTGCCGCGGCGCGCGTTTGCGTCCGTCTCCGCCGCCGAAGTGCTGGCCGGCAAGGCGCCGGCCGAACTGTTTCGCGGCGCGTGGGTGCTGATCGGCGCCACCGCCTTCGGCGTCGGCGATGCCGTTCCCACGCCGCACGGCGGCGCTGTCGGCGGAGTCGAAGTGCACGCCCAGTTCATCGCCGCGTTGCTCGACCAACGCCTGCCCCACACGCCGATAGCAGCGCCGTTGCTGCTGCTGCTGCTGGGTTTTGCGGGCGGTGCTGTGCTGCTGCTGGCCGTATGCTGGCGTCGATTGCCGGTACTCGGCCTGCCATTGGCCGGCGCGGCGCTGGCCGCCGCCTTGTTCGTACTCCATGCGTATTTGCAACTCGGCAGTGACCTCTGGCTCGGTTGGGCCGCCCCTTCCGCGTTTTGCCTGCTGGCCGGAGTACTGCTGGCTGCCGCCGAGCACGCGCGCGCGCGCTTCGAGCGTGAACGCCTTTACGGCAACCTTGCGAGTTACCTGCCCGCCCCGGTTGCCGCCGAAATCGCGTTTCGTGAGCCGTCCGATGCGATCCAGGCTCAGCGCCGTGAGATCACCGTGCTGTTTGCCGATATTCGCAATTTCTCCGCTCATTGCGAGGGCCGTCCGCCGGAAGAAGCCGCCGCCCTGCTGCACGCGTTTTTTACCACCGCCACGCGGGTGGTCGAAGCGAATGGCGGACTGGTCGAAGAATTCATCGGTGATGCCATGATGGCGGTGTGGAATGTTCCGCACGACTGCGCGGACCACGCGGCGCGCGCGCTCGCCGCCGCGCGCCAGTTGCAATCTGAGGCCGGGCAGTTGTTTGCTCAACCGCCACCTGCGGGCCTGGAGCCACTGGCGCTGGGCATAGGCATCGAAACCGGCGATGCCTTGGTGGGTTCATTCGGCCCGGCGCGCCGCCGCATCCACGCCGCTATGGGCGAAACCGTCACCATCGCCTCCCGCCTGCAAATGCTTACCGCCGATCTTGCGCAGCCGATTCTGGTGGGCGAAGGCGCTGCGGCGCGCCTCGCGCAGGGCGCGGTGACTTCACTCGGTTCATTCCTGCTGGAAGGCCTGCGCAGCCCGCACCTGGTGTACGCGCCGCCGCCCGCCTGAACTTCCGGCGGACGTGCTGTATGTGCGAGCCGGCTTGCCGGCGAATGGCGATGACTGTATCGGGGGCAAGCCCCCTCCCACAATTCTTTGGGTTTTTGTGCGGGAACCTGCGCGCAGGCGATAATCCCTCCGTGAAACTGCTCTTCGCATTCCTGCTGTTTTCGGCTACTACCGCCATTGCCTGTCCCGGCGATGCGGGCGAGCCGCTGCCGCCGTTGGATAATCTCCCGGCGCTGGAATACGAGCTCGATCGCATGGCGACGAAATGCGGCGCGCAGGCGGGATACCTTGCCTACCGCGGTGCGGTACTCAACGCCCTCGGCCGGCCGGCCGAGGCCGCGCCGCTGCTGGAGCGGGCATTGCTACTCGACCCGCTGCGCGCCGGTGCCCAGATCGATTACGCCGAGACACTCGCCGCGTTGGGCGACACCACTGCCGCTGCCGCACTCCTGCGCGAGGTGCTGGCGCGGCCCGACGTGCCGGCGCTGCTGCGTCCCCAACTGGAACGGCGGCTGGGTGCGGCTGAAGCGCTCAATCGCCCCGACGCGCTCGCCCCGTGGTCGACGTTGCGCGCGTGGGCCGCAACCGGCTGGCAAGGCGCCGGCAGCCTCACCCTGAGGCTGGGCCACGAAAGCAACCTCAACAGTGCGCCCTCACGCGACGCCCTAACCCTGACCCTGCCCGGCGGCGATGCCGTATTGCTGCTGGCGGATCGCTTTCGCGCACAGGCCGGAACGGCCGGCCTGGTCGAGGCCAGCGGCCAGTTGACCCGGCCGCTTGAAGGCGCCTCAGCACTGCAGTTCTTCGGCGAAGCCCGGGTGCGCGCCAGTCCCGCGGCGTCGGCCACCGACTATCAGCAATTCCAGGCGGTCGCCGCCCTGAGCCGGCCTCTGACCGCGGGGGATGCGCTGTTCAGCCTCGGCGCCACGCAACTGTTTTACGGCGGTGATGACCTCTACCATGCGCTGCGCATCGCAGGCAGCCGCGATTGGCGAGGCGATGTCTGCCGTCCGCGCGTGGGTGTTGAAGCCGAGTCGCGCCGCTATCCGGCCGCGCCCGAACTCGATGGCCGTTTTCTTGGGGTTAGCGCTGGACTCGTCTGCAGCCTCGGCCTAAACCGGCTGACACTGGCGGCGCGCGGCGGGCAGGATGTCCCGCAGGGCAGCCGCCCCGGCGGCACCCAGCGCCAGACTGAATTGCGGTTGGCGTGGGCCCGCCCGCTCGACCGCGGCCGCCTGCAGGCCGATCTGCTCTGGAACCGGCAGCAGGATGGCGAAGGCTACAGCCCGTTGCTCGACAATGGCGCAACCCGGCGCCTGGACCGCATCAGCGCGCGACTCGAATACGCCTATCCGCTCGCGCCCGGCGTGGCGCTGCTGGCGAGTATTGATGGCATGACCCAGCGCAGCAATCTCGAGTTGTTCAGCCTCACCGGCCGCGCGTTTTATCTCGGGGTGCGCTGGACCCGGTAAGCTGCGGAGCAGCGCCGTGGGAGGGGGCTTGCCCTACTGCTTCTCGTGAATCTGGATCAATTGTGCCTCCAGTTCCGGCAAGGCTTGCTGAACGGTTTCCCAAACGATGTCGAGATTGGCGTCAAAGTAGCCGTGTGCCATGCGGTTCCGCATACCACGCATTTTCGCCCAGGGAATTTCCGGGTGCCGAGCGGCAAACTCGGGATGCTTCTCCAACATCTGGGTGGACGCTTCGCCGATTACCAGGATATTCAGGATGACAGCCTGCTGTGTTTTTTTGTCGGCAAGGTAGCCATCTTTGTCCAGGCCTTCGACGTAGCTGCGTGCAAGTCTCGTGGCTTCAAGCATGTGGTCGATGTAATCGATGTGGCGCAACCGGTGTTGCGTCGCATTCATACCGGGACCGCCTCCTTGATTACCCGGTCGCGGAACCGGGCTGGCAAATCTCCGGGTGTCAGAACATCGACCACAACACCAAGTCTGCCCTGAAGCTCAATTTGAATTGCTCCCATATCGAGTAAGGTTGCGCCCGGCATGGGATCAACGAGCACATCCAGATCGCTTCCCTCCGAGTCTTCCCCGTACAGTACCGAACCGAACACGCGCGCGTTTCGCGCGTGGTTGGCCTCGACAATTCGTCGAATTTCCTCGCGGTAAAGCCCGAGGGCTTGGGAAGGTTTCATGGCTATCAACGACAATGTGTGAAATTTGTAAACTGAATGATACCCTAACATCAATGCGTTGCGACCGAACCACAACCGGCTCCCACGAAAAGCTGAACGGCAAGGGTAAATTTGACAGCATCCCTCACGGATGCGGCGTAATCGCAATGATCGTAATCTCGCTCTGCTTGGGACCATAGCACCAGAAGACGCGGTAGGCGCCGGGCGCGCGGTTCTGAACGTAAGCCTCGAAAACCTTCTTGTCCGGATCGTAGGGGTTCTCGATCGAGTGGTATTCGTGGGTCTGGAGGCCCGGGTGGCGAGGGTTTGCCTGAAGCAGTTCAACGCACTTTACGACTTGTTTGAAGAGCCCTTCCTGCTTAGAGGCCTTCGCCTGTTTGGACTTCTGTCGGTTCGCGAGCGACTTCCGGGCCGCCGCCTCAAGCTCGCGAAAAGTGTCCGTCGACCCCTCAAGCCAGACCAGCGCAAAGGGCATCAGTCTTCAAGCTGCTCGACGAGTTTCGCCACCGCCTTCAGATCCGGCGGGTTTTTCGTGACGTTGCCTTTACGTGCCTGGTCAAGTCCGCGCCGCACTGATGCGAGGGCTTTTGGGTTCTCGTAGAGCCATACTTCGCGCTCCGGGATCACGCGTGCGAGCCGGACTATGACCTCGTCCTCGCCCCGGTGCTCAACGATAACAGCCCGGTTCGCGAAGTGATCGCCGAGCGCAACCCGGCCCTTGGAATCGGTGTTTTTGTGGCGGGCGTGGGTGTGGGTTGCCATTTTTTAAGTGTCGCCCATTGTGGGCAAATGGTCAAGTGGGAATTTCCCATTAATAATGGCCGAGGGGCCTTCTGTGGGAGGTGTCTTTTGTGGGAGGGGGCTTGCTGTGGGAGGGGGCTTGCTGTGGGAGGGGGCTTGCCCCCGATCGGGCGGCTCCCATCGCCGGAATACGCCTTTGCCTGACAGCCAGGTGTTCGCTAGACTGCAATCCGCATCGGAGAGCGCGAGCCGGCACAACGGGGGCTTCATTTGTACCGCTTGAATCTTGAATTCAAGCGAGAGTGGGACGGCCGCTATTACGGGATTCAGCAAGTCGTGCCGATCGTGGCCGAAAAGCACGATCGATATGTAGTGGTGACGGTCTACACGTTTTATTTTCAAGAAGGAGAGGCGCGATGAAAATTACTTACGACAAAGAGGCGGACGCCCTTTATATACGCCTGCTGGAAGGCGATCATCAGTGCCGCGTCGTTAGACTGACTGACGATATCGCGCTCGATTTCGCGGCCGGCGAGCAGCTCGTTGGAATCGAAGTGCTGGAGGCAAGCCGCCTGTTCGAGAAGCCGGATTCGCCTGCCATCGGGCTCAAAGACCTGTTACCGGAAGTCGTTTCTTAGCACTCGTCGACCCTGCGGGCGGGAACTCAAGGGCGCAGCTACAACGAAGCTCCTGATGGAAGCCGCCGCTATCGCTGACGCGCTGGTCAACTCCGACCTTGTGACCCGATCCGACCTGCAAGTGGCAATCGTCGAATTGCGCGCCGACATTATCAAGTGGACGGTCGGCTTAGCGCTCGCCCAAGTCGGCCTGCTCGTCGGCATTCTCGTCAAGCTCCTGTAATACCAGTCACTCGAACAGCCGTTGTACGAGGAGCTTGCTGTGGGAGGGGGCTTGCCCCCGATAAAGCCATCACCCATTGCCGGCAAGCCGGCTTGCAATAATCACCCAATCGTTTTTTGCGTTGGTATAAAATTTGCCTGACCTTGGAGATCCCACATCATGGCCTCAATTCTTCGTCTACGCCCTACTCTGCTCCGCGCGCTGGGCAAGATTGCGCAGGAGGCGGATCAGGACGTGTCCGCGCTGGCAGAAGACGCACTGCGACAATTCGTCCGCTCACACCGGGAAACGGTGCATCTAACACGCTCCAGGACCAACGTGCGGCGGCTGCGCCCGGCGCACGCCGAGATCGAGGCGGAGATTGCCCGGCGCAAGCGGCAAGCCGCCTGAGTTCGAGGTCTACTGGACCGCTCGCGCCCATCAACGTCTTCTTTCCATGTCATGTTTTGTGGCAACCGGTTAATCGTGCTATGGTTCAAACATGACGACTATCACGTTCGATACCCACGAATTGGTCAAGCGGTTAAAGGAAGCCGGGTTTTCCGATGCTCAAGCCGAAGCCTTGGCGCTGGCTCAGCGCGATGCGCTATCGCAGGCGCTCGACACACAGCTTGCCACCAAAGCGGATATTGCCCGCCTGGAACTGAAATTGACCGGGCATGACGGCGAATTCAAGCTTATCAAATGGATGATGGGCCTTCTGCTCGGCGGTGTGGCCGCTCTCATCCTCAAGAGCTTTTTCTAAGCCGCCGGTCCCGGCAGTGGCTGGTCTGTGGGAGGGGCCTTTTGTGGGAGGGGGCTTGCTGTGGGAGGGGGCTTGCCCCCGATAAAACCTGCGCAGATCACGGCAAGCCAGCTCCCACCAGAACCGGTGAAACAGGAAATTGCGGCTTCAACGCTCTTGGCGATGCGGAAGATTGACCAAGTAATGCATTTGCATTACCATAACGTCAAGGCCATTCCCGGAGGCTGCCATGGCTGCCACGCTCGAACTCGAATCCACGCTTACCGACCGTTACCAGACCACCGTGCCGGACGCGGTGCGCCGCGCTCTCAAGCTCGGCAAGCGCGACAAGATCCGCTACCTCGTGCAGCCTGACGGCAGCGCCGTGATAACACGCGCAGCCGCCGCGCCTGAGGACGACCCGGCGCTCGATAAATTCCTGTCCTTTCTCGCCCACGACATCGAATCCCATCCGGGACGCGTGCGCGGCCTCGATGCGGGCCTCGCCAGGCGTATCCGCTCACTGGTGAAGGGCGTCAAGGTTGATCTCGACGCCGAACTCGCTCCCGAGGACGAATGAAGCCGGCGGCCCCGGAGCCGCTCGCCGTCAACGGCTGGGCGCTGTTTGCGCACCCGCTGTTTCTGGATCAGATCGAGGCGCTTGTCGCGCGGGTTGCGGCGCTCCGTGCCAAGGATCCAATTGGCTACACGAAGAACAATGCCGCCAAGCGACTGGCGGCGATCGCCAGGCTCGCTTTCGAATTGATTCCGCAGGATCCTGCTCGCCCCGAATATCGGCAGGGCTCGGCTCTGGGCGATGACCGCAAGCACTGGTTTCGCGCCAAGTTCTACCAGCAGTACCGGCTCTTCTTCCGCTACCACCAGCCGAGCCGCATCATTGTGTACGCCTGGGTGAACGACGCGGACACGAAACGTGCCTATGAGCGTTCGGATGACGCGTATCGCACCTTCAAAAAAATGCTGGGACGTGGGCGCCCGCCGGACGACTGGGAGAGTCTGCTGGCACAGGCGAAACGCGAAACCACCCGTCTGCAGGCTATCGCCGGCAGGGCGTGATGCCGTTGACCGGCGGCGTGTAGGAGCGGGGTTTGCTGTGGGGGGATGCTTGCTGTCGGAGGTGTCTTTTTTGGCAGGGGGCTTGCTGTGGGAGGGGGCCTTCTGTGGGAGGGGGCTTGCCCCCGATCGGGCGGCTCCCATCGCCGGCTATCCATCTCCCACAAAAATCACTTACTCAGGCGCAGGGAATGCTTCCGCCTGTATTGTGATACCAATTTATGCTACCATCACTTTAATGAAACGCAAACGCCAGCGCATCCTGGAGCTGATCTTCGCCAGGCCTGTCTCGGCGAATGTCCGTTGGGCCGACATCGAAGCGCTATTCCGGGAACTTGGTGCAGAAATTAAGGAGCGCGAAGGTTCGCGTGTCGAAGTCTTTTTGTTCGGTTTGGTGCGGGTGTTTCATCGCCCTCACCCGTCGCCGGATACGGACAAGGGCGCGGTCGCGGCAATTCGCAAGTGGTTGGAAGAGAACGGAGTGAAACCATGAACACCATGACGATTAACGGCTATCAGGCGGTTATCGCTTTTGACCCTGAAATTCAGATGTTCAGGGGTGAGTTCGTGAGCCTGAATGGCGGGGCCGACTTCTACGCGGCCGATGTCGAGGGGCTGAAACACGAAGGTGAAATTTCCCTGCGCGTGTTCCTGGATGCTTGCGAGCGTCGCGGCATCGAACCGCGCAAGCACTTTTCGGGCAAATTTTCCCTGCGGGTTGATTCTGCTACCCACGAGGCTGCTGCCATCGCCGCCGCCGCTCAGGGCCAGAGCCTGAACCAGTGGGCTACCGAAGCCATCAGGCAGGCCGCATTGGAGCGCTGACAAATCGCCGGCTTGCCGGCGATCGCGAGCGAACACAAAAGGTGTGCGTTGCGTTTAAATCACCAGCCGAACCGGCTTGCCGATGCGACTTAACATATCCACCAGAGTATCGATGGTGAATTTACTGACCTTCTTGTTCACCACGTCAGAAACACGCGGCCGGGAGACCTGTAGTATCTCGGCCGCCTCTGCCTGTTTGAGATGGTTTGCAACAATCCACTTGGACAACTCGTCCATGAGCTGCTCTTTGAGCGCCTTGGTGTCATTGATGCGCTGCTGCGATTCGGCCTGATAACGGGCAGCCTCGGCCGGGTCGAAACCGAGTTCCAGAAAAAGGTTCGCACCGGGCTTGGTGACATGGCGGATTTTAGTGTCGATCGTCATGTTTTGGCCTTTCTTCCTCTCACAACTGCCCGGTAACGGGCGTTCACAATATCCTTGTCGTGTTTCGCTGTCGCTTCAGTTTTTTTCTGGAAGCAATGCAACACATAAATTGCTTCTTCAAACTTGGCCACGTACAACACGCGGTAAATTCCGGTAGCATTATGCACACGGATCTCTTTCGTGCCAGAGCCTGCGTCAGCAAACGGCTTCCAGTCATCTGGCTCCAATCCAGCCTGCACCTTACCCAACTGAAAACCAGATTCTTTGCGTGCTTCCGCTGGAAACTTAAGAATATCGTCGTAAGATGACCCCACCCAGAGAATTTCTTTTTCTCGTTCCATGAGCATCCTTGGCTGTATAATATTTTATACATTCCATTCGCGCAAAGCAAACCCGTAACTCGCTCCCCTTCCCCTTCAAGGGGAAGGTCGGGGTGGGGATGGGTCCACAGCGCTGCGCGAGGGGCTTGCCCCCGATCGGGCGTTTCCGAGGGGCCTTCTGTGGGAGGGGGCTTGCCCCCGATAAAGCCATCACCCATCGCCGGAATACGCCGCCGCCGCTCACGGCCAGAGCCTGAACCAGTGGGCTACCGAAGCCATCAGGCAGGCCGCATTGGAGCGCTGATGGCAAGCAAGGACGCCGGCCCCGGCAACCAGCCGAGGATTGCCGGCCTCCTCGCAACTCGCCCGCAAGCCCCTCTCACAGCATTTCCCGATTTCCATTCTCAGGGCGACAGCCTGTACCACCACAGCAACCTGCCGTTGTTCAATCTCTCCGTCCGCGCGTTCTAGCTCGGGGTACGCTGGACCTCGGATCTGGTTACGGACACGCTGACTTACACAGTTGGCGCGGGCGTGGACACCGGAAAAAATGGACCAGGCTCATTTATCTATCAGCATGTTCTACGCAGGCTCCAGTCTCATGACGTACTGGGATTGTCACACTTTGTGTGATACCATCGGTTTATAGACATGGAGTGATCGATCGGCTTGAAGGTTTTCAAAAACGCATGGTTTGGGCGCTTTGCCCGGAAGGAGAGAATCTCGGCCGATGCGCTTTGGGATGCCGTCGAGCGTGCGGAAAAGGGACAGATCGATGCGGACCTTGGCGGCGGGGTCATCAAACAACGGATTGCCCGTCCTGGGGAAGGCAAATCCAGGGGGCTACCGCAGCATCGTTCTTTTCCGCAAGGGAGAGAAGTCGTTCTTCGTGTAAGGTTTTCCCAAGAGCGAGCTCGGCAACATCCGCGAGGATGAAGAGAAGCAGTTCAAGAAAATGGCCAAGCGTGTCCTGGCCCTGACGGGCGCGCAGTTGAGTGAATTGATTGCAAACGGACAGTTTGAGGAGGTCGCAAGAGATGGCTAAGAAATATCGCAGTGACGCCTTCGCCGCCATCCATGAAACGATGGAGGCGCTGCAGGAAGTCGGCGCTATCGACAAGCAGACGATGCGCGAGTTTGATGATGCGTGCCTGACGCCCGTGCAGGTACTCAGCCCTGAGGAGATCAAGTCCCTTCGGATGCGCGAGCACATCTCCCAGCCGGTTTTTGCCCGTTACCTGAATGTATCCAAGAACCTGGTTTCCGATTGGGAACGCGGGGTCAAGAAACCGGGTGGCCCGGCCTTGCGTTTGCTGACCGTGGTCCAGAAAAAGGGGCTCATGGCGATTGCCTAGCAAGTTTTTTGAGGACGCACAGGAGCGACTCTCATCGAGGAGCGGGATTGACCTCCAAAACCAGTCCCATCACAGACTCCGGATACATTTGCGCAGGCTCTCTTGCCACAGCTAAACTCATCGTTGCAAATCTCAGGCTGACCATACATTCTATGGTGCGCCCGTTTTCTTTTGCTTCGGTGTCAACTGTGCTAATCTTTTGACCGTGGCTACCATTACGTTCGATACCCTCAAGTTCGCCAACCGCCTCAAAGAGGCGGGGGTTCCGGCCGCGCAGGCCGAAGCGGAAGCCTCCGCCATCGCTGATGCGCTCGTCAGTTCCGACCTTGTGACCAGATCCGACCTGCAAGTGGCGATTGCCGAATTGCGCGCCGACATCATCAAGTGGATGGTCGGCCTGGCGCTCGCCCAAGTCGGCCTGCTCGTCGGTATTCTCGTCAAGCTCCTGTAATCCCAATCACTCAATCAGCTGTTGCGGGAGGGCTTGCTGCGGCAGGGGGCTTGCCCCCGATAAAGCCATCGCCAATCGCCGGCAAGCCGGCTCCCACGATAGGCTTGGCGGGGCTTGCCCCCGACCGAGGGGCATAAAACTAACTCAGCGGCGATTGTTAAAGTAATCTCTCAACATCAAGATAGGCCCTCGGCAACCCGTTGCCACCTGCCTTTAGCCCCACACCTCAAGGGGGAAACGAGGAGTGTCTGATTTATGCAACAAGCATTTTCTACTATTCCCGGGCTTGTGATTGGAATCACATGCGGCTGGAATTTTTCGGTTATACTTCGCCACTGATGTAAAGGGCGTGCGAACAGAGGTAGGGCTCTTACACGAGATCAATAATATCAACCTGCTTATTTCGGATTTTGGTTTTTAAGTTTCATTTTTAGTTTTTTTCCCCGGGAGAAATTAATGGCTATCACATCAGCACAACAGGCATCAATCATCAAACTGGCAGTCGGCATGTTCAATGCCGCGCCGGGCGGATACATGTCCACCCTGACTACCATATTCGAGGCCGGCGGTTCGTCAACGCTTAACCTCGCCAACAGTCTGGCGGCCTCCAACGAATTTAGGGGCTTGAACTTTGCCTTTGGCTCCTCTTCAACCAACGAACAGTTCGCGCAGCAGTTCGTAAACAATCTGCTGGGAAGCGCCAGTACCGCCACGACCAATGCCGCCGGTTATACCTATGTTCTCGGATTGCTGAACGCCGGACAGTCTCGCGGCCAGGTCATGCACGACACCATCAATGCTCTCGATGCCATAGCCACAACCGACGTCACTTATGGTACCGCTGCGGCGTTGCTGGACAACCGTATCGCGGTTGCCACTCACTACACCATCACACTGAGCGGCTCGTCGACCTCGCTTTCCACTCTGATAAGCACCATCGCCACGGTGGACACAACGGCCGCCTCGGTGACCACGGCGCAGAACGCCAATGCCGGCACCGCTGCCGCCGCGGCCAATCCATCCTACTTGCTCACCACTGCCGCCGACCTCATTACAGGCACCAACGGTGACAACACGATTACGGGGGGGACCGATACGCTTTCCAACTCGGATGAGATCCATGGCGGTCTCGGAACCGATACTTTAAGCGTCCGGCTGGGCACCGCTAACACCGCTGCTACCGGTACCGGTCCCACGATATCCGCTGTAGAAGTGATAAACATCACGTCGCGCGACGCCAGTGCGGCGTTCAGTTTTGCTGATGTCAAGGACGCAACGACTATCGCCGTTGACGGTAATTCCTTGGGCTTGTTCAGTTTCTATAATAGCGCAACGGTCCAGCTCAACGCCGGCTTCAGCGGCACCCTTACCGTCGATATCAACTCGGGGTCGGTCAC
>Ga0080064_1001568_pt1 | contig 45220 bp, 39 predicted proteins | sample Subgrocontami54m_FD_69260 | JGI IMG/M metagenome (GOLD analysis project Ga0080064, IMG submission 69260) | Subsurface groundwater microbial communities from S. Glens Falls, New York, USA - GMW46 contaminated, 5.4 m (SPADES assembly) (version 2) ...
TGTGGCTGTTCATGATCTGCGTTCTGCTGGTGCGGCCGGCGGGACTGTTCGGCACAGCCGGCTCCCGGGATACGCGCGCGTGATCCAGGACTACGTCATCTTCACCGGCGTGAACATCCTGCTCGCGTGGAGCGTGTACATCATCCTGATGTCGGGCAGCCTGTCCTTCGCCAACGGCGCCTTCATGCTGATCGGCGCCTACGTGTCGGGCGTCCTGACCGTCAAGCTCGGCGCGCCGCTGCTCGTCGCGGCGCCGATCGCGGGGCTGGCCACGTTCGCGTTCGGCGTGCTGGTCGGCTTTCCCGCGCTGCGCACGCGCGGCATCTATCTCATCCTGGTCACCGTGGGCATCGCCGTCTCGGTGCGCGGGGTGATCGAGTCGATTCCGTACGTGGGCGGCGTCCAGGGCTTCGGCGGCATGTCCGGCGCGAGCCCCTGGCACGTGGTGGCGCTCGTGATCGTCGTCGGCGCCGCGCTGTGGCTCGTCTCGCGCTCCCCGCTGCAGCGCATTCTCGACGCTGTGCGCGAGGACGAGCTGGTCGCCGGCTCGCTCGGCATCAACATCCTCCACGTCAAGCTCGTGTGCTTCGGCGCCGGCGCGGGCCTCGCCGCAGTGGCGGGCAGCTTTTATGCGCACTACATGCTGCACGTCTCGCCGGACGGGTTCGGGATCCTGGTTTCGGTGTACATCGTCCTCTACGTGGTGCTCGGCGGAACGAACAACCTATGGGGCCCGATCCTCGGCGCGACGATCATGACGCTGGTGCCGGAGATGATCCGCGGTATCGCCGAATGGCGTCCCACCGTGTTCGGCCTGATGATCATCGTCCTGCTGCTGCTGCGGCCCGACGGTCTGCTCGCGTTCCGCATCGCGACCGTGCGTCGCCGCCGTCCGTCCGGGCGCCGCGAAGCCGCGTCGCAGGAGCCGCGATGAACGCGCAGCCCGTCCTCGCGGTTGAAGGCCTGGGCAAGCTGTTCGGCGGGCTGGTGGCGCTCGATTCCGTTTCCTTCGAAGTGCGTCCGGGCGAGATTCTCGGGCTGATCGGCCCGAACGGAGCGGGCAAGTCGGTGCTCGTCAACGTGGTCAGCGGGATCTATCGCGGCAACTCGGGGACGATCCGCTATTGCGGGCGCGACGTCACGCACCTGCCCAGCCACGAGCTCGGCCGGCTGGGCATCGCACGCTCCTACCAGAACATCCGCCTGTTCCGGCGCATGACGGTCCTGGAGAACGTCCTGGTCGCGAACAAGCGTCACCTCACGCGGCCCTTCCGGGCGGCATGGGCCGGCGGCCGCGATCGCGACATCTCGCTCGCGATGGCGCTGCTCGAGCGCGTGCAGCTCGCCGACCAGTCCGACCGCCTGGCGGGGTCGCTCTCCTACGGCGAGGCGCGGCGCCTCGAGATCGCCCGTGCGCTGGCGGGGGAGCCCAAGCTGCTGTTCCTGGACGAGCCCGCCGCGGGGATGAACGAGCGCGAGACGGGGGAACTCTCCGAGGTCATCCGCGCATCGCGCGGGGTGGTCGAATCGATGGTCATCATCGAGCACGACGTCGAATTCATGCGCGACCTCTCCGACAGGCTGCTGGTCATGGACTCGGGCCGCAAGATCGCCGAAGGGTCGCCGGCCGAAGTGCTCGCCGACCCGCGCGTGATCGAAGCCTACCTGGGCTCGGACGATGACGAGCGCTGAATCCCTCGTCCTCGCGGTCGACGGCCTGCGCGTTTCCTACGGCCCGATTCAGGCCGTGCGCGGCTGCAGCATCGAGGTGCGGGAGGGTGAAACGGTCGCGGTGGTCGGCGCAAACGGCGCGGGCAAGACGACGCTGCTGCGCGCGGTCTGCAACATGATCCCGTGGTCCGAGGGAGCCATCCTGTATCGGGGCCGCGCGACCGCGGGCGTGCCGACCCACAGGCTCGTCAGGGACGGCATCCTGCACCTGCCGGAGGGCCGCGGAGTGATCGGTACGCTGACGGTCCTGGAAAACCTGCGCCTGGCCTACCGCGCGCGGCCGCCGGATCGCGACTTCGGGGCCATGCTCGAGGAGGTGTTCGAGCACTTCCCCCGTCTCGGCGAGCGGCGCAGCCAGCGCGCGGGCAGCATGTCCGGGGGCGAGCAGCAGATGCTCGCGCTTGCGCGCGCGGTGGTCAGCCCGCCGCGCATCCTGCTGCTCGACGAGCCCTCGCTCGGGCTCTCGCCTATCATGGTGCGCGAGGCCTACCGGGTCCTGCACGGCTTCCGGGCCCTCGGCATGACCATCCTGCTGGTCGAGCAGAACGTGCGCGCGGCGCTGAAGTTCGCGCATCGCGCCTATGTGCTGAGGCAGGGGGCGATCGTGCAACAGGGCAGCGGCGAGGCGCTTCTCGCCGATGCCGAACTTTTCAACCAGTACCTGGGTGTTTCAACGCCAACCGAAAGGGTGAAACCATGAAGACGAGACGCGCATTCCTTGCTGCCTGTGTGCTTTCCGCGATCGGGCTGCTGCAGCCCGCGGCGCAAGCGGCCGACAAGCCGCCCATCAAGATCGGCCTGATCGTGCCGCTGTCGGGGTTCCAGGCGGCCTACGGCGAGATGTACCGCACGACGTTCGCGATGGTGGTCGAGGACATCAACAAGGCCGGCGGGATAAACGGCAGCCAGATCGAACTGCTCGTCGACGACGACCAGGGGAAGGCGGAGCAGGCGGTGACCCTGTTCCGGCGCCACGTGTCTGAGGGCGTATTCGCGGAGCTCGGCCCCATCGCCGGCACCACCTGGGAGCAGGTTGCGCCCCTCGCGAACTCGATGAACACGCCGGCGCTCAACTGGACCGCGCTCAAGCCCGGAATCACGAAGAAGCCTTACGCGCTGCGCATCCACCCCGCGGACGACCTGATGATTCCCGAAGGCGTGGCCGAATTCCGCAAGAAGTTCCCGAACGTCAAGAAGGTCGTCATCGCCGGCGACCTGAAGGAAGCGTCGGGGGCCTCGGGCATTGAACAGTTCAGGAAGGCCGCGCCCGCGAACGGGTTCGAGATCGTCGAGGTGGTCGGGTTCGACACCCGGACCACCGACTTCTCGCCGGTCGCGATCAAGATCCGCGGCCTTGCGCCCGACGCGGTCTTCCTGAGCGCCTTCGCGCCGAACGTGCTATCGCTCGTGAAGGAGATGGAGGCGCAGGGATTCGGCAAACCGATCCTCGGCAACGCGCTCATCTGGGCCGGCGCCTTCCCGCAGGCGGTCGGTCCCGCCGGACGGAACGTCCACTCCATCGGCTTCAACACCAACGAATCGGCCCCCGAGATCAAGGGACACGACGAATTCGCGGCGCGCTACGTCAAGTTCGCCATGGAGAAGACCAAGCAGGCCCAGCCGATCAACGTGGCGAACACCACGCTCGCCCGCGACGCGCTGATGCTGCTCACCGGCATCCTGCGCGAGCGCAAGATCGACGGCACCACGAACGTCCAGAAGGCGCGCGAAGCCGTGAAGGACGGCCTGGCTTCGGTGAAGAGTTGGGATGGCTTCAACAAGATCAGCATCCTCGAATCGGGCGACGGCTACATCACCTCGCACCTGCTCGAGGTGGACGTGCAGAACAAGATGTGGAAATACAGCCTTCCGGTCGCCCAGCGGCTGAAGAAATAGCCGGATGCGCGCGGCGATCAACCGCGCCGCGCGCAGGGTTCAAACGTCCGAAGGAGGTGGGATGAAAAAGTCGGCCTGTCGTGCGCGAGCCGCGTTGGCGTGCGCATTCGCGTGGGTTCTGATCGGGGCATGGAGCGGTTTCGCCGCTGCCCAGCAGTATCCGTCCAAGACCATACGCCTGATCAACCCGCTTGGCTCCGGCGGCACTGCCGAGATGCTGGCGCGGACCGCTGCCAAGGCGCTCTCCGACCAGCTCGGGCAGGTCGTCGTGGTGGAAAGCAAGGCGGGCGCGGCAGGGACCATCGGCGCCGATTACGTCGCAAAGTCGGCGCCGGACGGCTACACGCTTCTCTACGGCGTCATCGGCACGATGAGCATCACCCCGGCGCTGTATGCCAAGCTGCCCTACGACCCGGAAAAGGACCTGGCGCCGGTGACGATCCTGTTCAACGGACCGAACGTGCTGATCGTGAACGCCTCTCTCAACGTCCATTCCGTACAGGAGCTGATCGCGCTGGCAAAGTCCAAGCCGGGAGCGCTCACCTTTGCCTCCGCTGGCAACGGCTCGGTGGCGCACCTGTCCGGAGAACTCTTCAAGCAGGCCGCCGGGATCGACATGCTGCACGTGCCCTACAAGGGGGGCGGTGCCGCGGTCCCCGACCTGCTGAGCGGGCGGGTGTCGATGATGATCGAGCCCGGACCCAACGCTATGGCGCTGGTACGCTCGGGCAAGGTGCGCGCCCTCGCGGTCACCACCCCGCTGCGCACCGCCACCGCGCCTGATGTTCCGACGATGGTGGAGTCGGGCCTGCCCGGCGTCGTCGTCACGACCTGGAGCGGCCTGTTCGCCCCGGGCGGCACGCCGCAGGCCATTGTCGATCGCCTCGCGGAGGAGTACGCCCGCGCCGCGCGCAACCCCGTGTACCGCGAACAGATCGCGGCGATCAGCTTCGAGGTGATGAATTCCACGCCCGAGCAGTTCCGCTCGTTCGTGCGCGAGGAGATCGCAAAGTGGTCGGCCGTCGTGCGCCAGTCCGGCATCAGGATCGAATGAAACTCAGGGAGTGTGCATGAAGCTCGACATCTTCAACCATATCTATCCGAAGAAGTTCTACGATCGGATGCTCGAGGTCATGCCCAACGGGCGGGACATCAACAAGCGCGTCCGAGAGATCCCCTGCATGGTCGATCTCGACGTGCGCTTCCGCATCATGGACAAGTTCGACGACTACGCGCAGGTGATATGCCTGGGATCGCCGGCAATCGAGATCATGGGCGCGCCGCCCGTGTCGACCGAACTGGCCAAGCTCGCCAACGACGGCATGGCGGACCTGGTGCGCAAGCACCCGGACCGTTTTCCCGCCTTCGTCGCCTCGCTCCCGATGAACGATCCGGTGGGCCTGATCAAGGAAGCGGAGCGGGCGATCAATCAGCTGGGCGCGGTCGGCGTGCACGTGCCGACCAATGTGCTCGGCAAGCCGCTGACGGCGCCGGAGACCATGCCTCTGTTCGACCTCATGGCGGGGCTCGATCGGCCGATCTGGCTGCATCCGTTCCGGGGCGCCAACTTTCCCGACTACAGGAGCGAAAAGAAAAGCCATTACGAAATCTGGTGGACGTTCGGCTGGCCATACGAGACCAGCGCGGCGATGGCGCACATGGTTTTCTCCGGGCTCTTCGACCGCCTTCCGGACCTCAAGATCATCACCCACCACCTGGGGGGAATGATTCCGTATTTCGAGGGGCGCGTCGGGCCGGGCTGGGACCAGCTTGGGAGCCGCACCTCCGACGAGGATTACACGCTGCTGCTGAAGAAGCTGAAGAAGCGCCCGCTCGACTACTTCAGGATGTTCTACGCCGACACGGCCGTTTTCGGGGCCTGGGAGGCGACTAAATGCGGATTGAAGTTCTTCGGCGTCGACCGGGTGCTGTTCGCCTCGGATTCGCCATTCGACCCGGAGAAGGGGTCGATGTATATCCGCACGACCATAGAAATCATCGACCGGCTCGACATTTCGCCGGCGGAACGCCACGCGCTCTACGAGGGCAATGCGCGGCGGCTGCTCAGGCTCGGGTGAATTCGCCGCCGGCGGCAACGGCGTCCCAGTTCGTCCGGACGGCATACGGAGCGAGCTGCCTGTTCGGGAAATGCATAGTGTGAAGGAGACCGTTCATGGCGTTTGAAGACTACAAGGGTGCAATGTTCGGCCCCAAGTGGAAGACCTCGGCACGCAGATACGGCTACATCGCAGAGCGGGACGTGAAAATCCCGATGAGCGACGGGGTGAAGCTGAGCAGCAACATCTGGAAGCCCGACGGCGGCGGAAAGTTCCCTGCGATCCTCGGGGTCCACTGCTATCACGCCGATGGCCAGACCGGCCCCATCAAGCCCGCCGCGATATCCACCGCGCAGTGGCGCCATCCGGGCCAAGAGCGGACCAACGCCTCTCTGGAAGCCGGCGACCCGATCTTCTTCGCCCGCCGCGGCTACACGCACGTGGTCTGCAATGCGCGGGGAACGGGCAAGTCCGAAGGGAAGTGGGATTTCTCGGGGCCGCAGGAGGTGAGGGACGTCTACGAAACCGTCGAATGGATCGCGGCGCAGCCCTGGTGCGACGGCAACGTGGTGATGTTCGGCGTCTCCTACTTCTCCTGGATCCAACTGCTCGCGGCCTCGCTCAGTCCGCCGCACCTGAAGGCGCTTTTCTGCCCCTGGGGGTCGACCGACTTCTACCGCGACTTCTGCTACCGCGGCGGGATACTCACCTACAAGTGGCCGATCGGCTGGAGCGCGACCTCGCTGACCTACGGCAACGTCCGGCCGGAGAACTGCTCGAAGAAGGAGATGGGGGAAGCGGGTTACCTGGCGGCCATCGCCCGCGCGCTCGAGGACGAGGACATCAAGGCGGTTCCGGAGCTCGTGGCGATCCTGAAGAATCCCGAACAGGGAATCAATCCTTTCATCGTGGACCTGGTCCTGCATCCGAATTACGACCAGTACTGGAAGGACCGCACCGCCGATTACAGCAAGATCAAGATCCCCGCCTATATCGGATCGTGCTGGGGCATGATCGGGATCCACACCCCGGCGGCGTTCCGGAGCTGGGAGAACCTGAGCGTTCCCAAGCGAATGATCCTCGGCTCGCCGATGTACCTCGACCGGCCGCTGGGCCAGCTTCAGCACGAGGCGGTCCGATGGTTCGACTACTGGGTGAAGGGCGTCGACACCGGAATCATGGACGAGCCGCCCGTGCGGCTGTTCATCATGGGCACCAACGAGTGGAAGACCTCGAACGACTGGCCGCTGCCGGAGACCAAGTGGACGCCGTTCTATCTGCATGAAGCCGGCCTGCTCAACGAGCACGAGCACTGGAGCTACGAAGGCAGCGACTCCTTCGAGGAGTCGCCCTGGATGCGCGGACGAGTCCAGTACGCGACGCCGCCCCTGGTGGAGAACACGGAGATCGTCGGCCCGATCGCGCTCAAGCTCTACGCGGCCACGACCGACACGGACGTGAACTGGATCGTCTCGCTGCTGGAAATCGATGCGGACGGGGGCGAGCGGCAGCTCACCAAGGGCTGGCTCAAGGGCTCGCACCGCGAGCTCGACATGCGGAAGTCCAAGCCCTGGGAGCCGATCCACACGCACGCGAAATCCGAGCCGCTCGAGCCCGGAAAGATCTACGAGTTCGACATCAAGCTGATCCCGACGGGGGTGCTTTTCAAGGCGGGGTCGCGGATCGCGGTGAGGATACGCTGCGTCGACGACGATCCGAAAAATCCGCTCGAGCTGGCCGCCACCGGCAGCCTCCCGCGCACGGCCGTGGCGAGGGTCACGGTTTTCCACAACGAGGACTATCCTTCGTATCTGCTGCTGCCGATAACCAAGGGCAACATCCTGAATACCTTCCTGTCGGGAGGGAAATACCCCGGTTAGTCTCTTGTCACCCGGGTATTGACGGAATTGGCGAGGATCTACATAGGTCTCGTGAATTTGCGCAGTTGCAACTTCGCAACTGCGCAAATTCACGAGATTTGGGATGGCAATTCACGGCTTGGTCCCGGCTTTGCCGGTGAGGAACGCCCGAAGCGCGATCGGGCTCCGGCAACTGAACGCCCTTTAACCTAGGTCAAACGCGCCCCGCCCCCTCCTGCAATAGGATGGTCGCGCCCTCCAACAGGGGGTGCGTGCGCGCGCCGGCGCTGACGAGCCCCGGGCGCCTTTCAAGGAGCCTTCGATGAGTACCATGCGAACCCTCGACGCGAGTCAGGCGGTCGCCTCGGTCGCCTACCGGTTGAGCGAGGTGATTGCGATCTTTCCGATCACGCCCTCGTCGAACATGGGCGAATTCTCCGACGAGTGGGCCGCCCACGGCATGCACAATCTCTGGAACTCCGTCCCGCAGGTCTCGGAGATGCAGTCCGAGGGCGGCGCCGCCGGCGCGGTGCACGGCGCCCTCCAGGCCGGAGCGCTCGCGACGACGTTCACCGCGTCGCAGGGCCTGCTGCTGATGATCCCCAACATGTTCAAGATCGCGGGCGAGCTCACGCCCTTCGTGATGCACGTGTCCGCGCGCACCGTCGCCACGCATGCCCTGTCGATCTTCGGCGACCACTCCGACGTGATGGCCTGCCGCTCGACCGGATTCGCCATGCTCGCCGCGGGTTCGGTCCAGGAGGCGCAGGACTTCGCGGCCATCGCGCACATGGCGACGCTTCAGGCGCGCATTCCCTTCCTGCACTTCTTTGACGGCTTCCGCACCTCGCACGAGGTGGCCAAGATCGCCGAGCTTTCCGACGACGACCTGCGCACGCTCATCGACGAGGACGCGATCGCCGCCCACCGCCGCCGCGCGCTTTCGCCCGAGCACCCGGTGCTACGGGGCACGGCCCAGAACCCGGACGTGTTCTTCCAGGCGCGCGAGGCCTGCAATCCGTTCTACGACGCCTGCCCCGGCGAGGTGAGGGCGGCGATGGACAGCTTCGCCCAGCTCACCGGGCGGCGCTACCGGCTCTACGACTACGTCGGCCATCCCGAGGCCGAGCGCGTGATCGTCATGATGGGCTCGGGCGCGGAGACCGCGCACGAGCTGGTCGACTGGATGGTGGCCCGAGGCGAGAAAGTCGGCCTGCTCAAGGTGCGCCTGTTCCGCCCCTTCGCCACCGAGGACTTCATCAAGGCGATACCTCGCACCGCAAGGACCATCGCGGTTCTCGATCGCACCAAGGAGCCGGGCGCTATCGGCGACCCGCTCTATCTCGACGTCGTCGGCGCGCTGCGCGACGCCGAGGAAGACGGCGTCGTCCAGGTGCGCGCGCGCGTCATCGGCGGGCGCTACGGGCTGTCGTCGAAGGAGTTCACTCCGGCGATGGTGCGGGCGGTGTTCGACGAGTTGTCCAAGGACAAGCCGCGCCGGCGCTTCACCGTGGGCATCGTCGACGACGTGACCGGGCTTTCGCTGCCGGTGGATTCCTCGTTCGACATCGAGCCCAGGGACGTGGTGCGCGCGGTCTTCTACGGCCTGGGCGCCGACGGCACGGTGGGAGCGAACAAGAACTCGATCAAGATCATCGGCGAGGAGACCGACCAGTTCGCGCAAGGCTATTTCGTCTACGACTCGAAGAAGTCCGGCGCGATCACCATCTCGCACCTGCGCTTCGGCCCGCGGCCGATCCAGTCGAGCTACCTCATCCGGCGCGCCGGCTTCGTCGCCGTGCACCAGTGGAGCTTCTTCGAGCGCTACGACGTGCTGGAGCTGGCGGCGCCCGGCGCAACGCTGCTGATCAATTCGATACACGCGACGGACAGGCTCTGGGACGAGCTGCCGCGCGAGATCCAGCAGCAGATCATCGACCTGGAACTCAAGGTCTACACGATCGACGCCCTCGACGTGGCGCGCCGCGCCGGCATGGGCGGGCGCGTCAACACGGTCATGCAGACCTGCTTTTTCGCGCTCGCCAACATCTTCCCGCGCGAAGAGGCGATCGCGCACATCAAGCGCCAGATCAAGAAGACCTACGGCGCCAAGGGCGAGGACGTGGTGAAGAGGAACTACGCCGTGGTCGACGATTCGCTCGCGCGCCTGCACGAGGTCAGGGTGCAGGGCAAGGCAAGCTCCGAGATCCGCGTGCCGCCGATCGTCTCCGACAAGGCGCCCGATTTCGTGAAGCGGGTGACCGCGGTCATGCTCGCGGGCAAGGGCGATGGGCTGCCGGTGAGCGCTTTTCCCGTCGATGGCACCTGGCCCACGGCGACGGCGAAGTGGGAGAAGCGCAATATCGCGCACGAGATCCCGCAGTGGCACCCGGTCGTCTGCACCCAGTGCAACAAGTGCGCGATGGTCTGCCCGCATGCGGCCATCCGCGTGAAGGTCTATCCGCAGGCGGCGCTGGCCGGATTCCCGCCCACCTTCCAGTGGTGCGATTACAAGGGCAAGCAGTTCCAGGGCGAGAAGTACACCGTGCAGGTGGCCCCAGAGGACTGCACCGGCTGCTCGCTCTGCGTCGAAGTCTGCCCGGCCAAGGACAAGCTCAATCCGCGCCAGAAGGCGATCGAGATGGTCCCGCAGGGGCCGCTGCGCGCCCCGGAGCGCGACAACTACGAATTCTTCCTGGCGCTGCCCGAGGTGGACCGCACCAGGCCGCCGCTCAACGTGATGGGGACGCAGTTCTTCGAGCCGCTGTTCGAATACTCGGGCGCCTGCTCGGGCTGCGGCGAGACGCCCTACATCAAGCTGCTGACGCAGCTCTTCGGCGACCGGGCGCTGATCGCCAACGCCACCGGCTGCTCGTCGATCTACGGCGGCAACCTGCCGACCACGCCCTACGCGGTCAACCGCGAGGGACGCGGGCCGGCGTGGAGCAATTCGCTGTTCGAGGACAACGCCGAGTTCGGCTTCGGCTACCGGCTCGCGGTGGACCAGCAGACCCGCCAGGCACAGGAGCTGCTGCGCAGCCTGTCGGGCGAAGTGGACGTCATGCTCGTCGACAAGCTGCTCACCGCCGGGCAGCAGGGCGAGGCGGCGATCGCCGCGCAGCGCGAGCGCGTCGCGACGCTGCGCGAGCAGCTCAAGGAGTGTTCGCGGCCCGAGGCACGCCGGCTGGAGCAGCTTGCCGACTACCTGGTGCGCAAGAGTGTCTGGATCGTCGGCGGGGACGGCTGGGCCTACGACATCGGCTACGGCGGCCTGGACCACGTGCTCGCCTCCGAGCGCGACGTGAACGTGCTCGTTCTGGACACCGAGGTCTATTCCAACACCGGCGGGCAGCAATCGAAGGCCACGCCGATCGGCGCTGCGGCCAAGTTCGCGGCGGCGGGCAAGTCGATCGCGAAGAAGGACCTCGGCCTGCTCGCGATGGCCTACGGCAGCGTCTACGTGGCGCAGGTCGCCTTCGGCGCCAACGACGCGCAGACCGTCAAGACCTTCCTCGAGGCCGAAGCCTATCCGGGACCGTCGCTGATCATCGCCTTCTCGCATTGCATCGCGCACGGCTACGACCTCGCCAACGGCGCGGCGCAGCAGAAGCTGGCCGTCGACACGGGCTACTGGCCGCTGTACCGCTACGACCCGCGCCGGCACGGCGCGGGCGAGAGCCCGCTGCACATCGATTCGACCGCGCCCCGGGGCAAGGTGACCGACTATGCGCGCAACGAGACCCGCTTCCGCATGGTGGAGCAGCAGGACCCGGCGCGCTTCAAGGCGCTGATGCACATGCTGCAGACCAAGTCCGAGGAGCGGCGCGCGCTCTACGCCCACATGGCCCTCCCGCTCGATGCGAAGCCCGCCGCCGCGGCGCATCACCCCACTGCCCACAAGGCGGAGTGACCCCATGACCGCGTCCACAAGCACTTCGATCGATCTCTCGACCCGCTACCTCGGCCTCGCGCTGCCGCATCCCTTCATGCCGGGCGCCTCGCCGATGGCCGACGACCTGGACACGGTGCGCCGGCTGGAGGATGCGGGCGCCGCCGCCATCGTGATGCAGTCGCTGTTCGAGGAGCAGATCGAGATGGAGCAGGGGCGCACGCTCTACGACATCGAATCGGACCACGACGCCTATTCCGAGGCGAGCTCGTTCTTTCCGCAGCCCGCCGAGTTCCGGCTCGGTCCCCAGGACTACCTGGACCAGATCCGCCGCATCAAGGAGGCGGTGAAGGTGCCGGTGATCGCCTCGCTGAACGGCATCACCGCGACGGGCTGGCTGGAATACGCGAAGCTGATCGAGCAGGCGGGCGCCGACGCGCTGGAGTTGAACGTCTACTACGTGGCCACCGACCCGGCCGAGGACGGCGCCGCCGTCGAGCGCCGCGCGATCGACATCGTGCGCGCCGTGAAGCGGGAGATCCGGCTTCCGGTCGCGGTCAAGCTCTCCCCGTTCTTCTCGTCGCTCGCGCACTTCGCGGCGGAGCTGGAGGCCGCGGGCGCCGACGGACTGGTGCTCTTCAACCGCTTCTACCAGCCGGACATCGACATCGAGGAGCTGGAGCTGCGCAACGCGCTCAGCCTCTCGGACTCCTCGGAGCTGCTGGTGCGGCTGCGCTGGCTCGCGATCCTCTCCGCGCAGCGCAAGCTGGACCTCGCGGTGTCGGGCGGCGTGCATGCGCCGGAGGACGCGGTCAAGGCGGTTATGGCCGGGGCCCGGGCGGTGCAGGTGGTGTCGGCGCTGCTCAAGAACGGGCCGCAGCATCTCGCCGGACTGCGCATCGGACTGGCGCGGATCGTCGAGGAGCGCGGCTATGCGTCGCTCGCCGAGATGCACGGCTGCATGAACCTCGCCCACTGCCCCGACCCCGCCGCCTTCGCGCGCGGCAACTACATGCGCATACTGCAGAGCTGGCGCGGGTAGAATTCGTCATCCCCGCGGAAGCGGGGATCCAGCCGATGGTTGAGATTCCTGGATTCCCGCTTTCGCGGGAATGACGTGACCAAACTATCGCTCGTGCCTTCTGCTCTGCACAGATGTACGGCGAGCGGAGCGACCGCCAGTGCGCGGCGATACGCCCGTTCCCGCCGGCTGAAAGGCCGGAACGAGCTGCCGCTTGGCGTTTCCGATCAGGTCAGCGCGCCCCATGCGCTTCAACGCCTCGCGCAGCAGCGGCCAGTTCGCCGGATCGTGGTAGCGCAGGAAGGCCTTGTGCAGGCGGCGCTGGCGGCCGCCGCGAACGACGCTGACCTCCTCCGACGATTTCGTGACCTTGTGCAGGGGGTTCTTCCCGGTGTGGTACATCGCGGTGGCGGTGGCGAGCGGCGTCGGCAGGAAGGTCTGCACCTGGTCGAGGCGGAAGCCGTTCTTCTTAAGCCAGAGCGCGAGCGTGAGCATGTCCTCGTCGCTCGTTCCGGGATGCGCCGCGATGAAGTAGGGGATCAGGTACTGCTCCTTGCCGGCTTCGCGCGAGTACTGGTCGAACATCGCCTTGAACTTGTCGTAGCTGCCGATCCCCGGCTTCATCATCTTCGACAGCGGCCCTTCCGCGATGTGCTCGGGCGCGATCTTGAGATAGCCGCCGACGTGGTGGGTCACCAGCTCCTTCACGTACTCGGGCGAGCGCACCGCGAGGTCGTAGCGCAGTCCCGAGCCGATCAGCACTTTCTTGATCCCCGGGAGCTCGCGCGCCTTGCGGTACAGCTGGATGAGCGGCGCATGGTCGGTGCGCAGGTTCTCGCAGATGTCCGGGTAGACGCACGACGGGAGGCGGCACGCGGACTCGATCTTGGGATCCTTGCACGCCATGCGGTACATGTTCGCCGTCGGCCCGCCGAGGTCGGAGATGACCCCGGTGAAGCCCTCGGTCTTGTCGCGGATCTCCTCGATCTCGCGCAGGATCGATTGCTCGGAGCGGCTCTGGATGATGCGCCCCTCGTGCTCGGTGATCGAGCAGAAGGTGCAGCCGCCGAAGCAGCCGCGCATGATGTTGATCGAGAAGCGGATCATCTCCCAGGCCGGGATCTTCGCCTTGCCGTAGGCCGGATGCGGCGCGCGCGCGTAGGGCAGGCCGTACACGTAGTCCATCTCGGCGGTCGCGAGCGGAATCGGCGGCGGATTGAGCCAGACGTCGCGAGCCGCCGCACCTTCCCCATGGCCCTGCACGAGCGCGCGCGCATTGCCGGGGTTCGACTCGAGATGGAAGGTGCGCGAGGCGTGGGCCTCGAGCACGGGGTCGCCCATCACCTGCTCGTAGGACGGCAGCCGCACCACCGTATGCGCGCGCGCCTCCCTGCGCGCCGCCAGCCGCTCCTCGCGCCCGTGAAACCGGATCGCTCGCACCGCCCCCCCACCCCCCTCGCCCGCCTGCGGGAGAGGGGTCGGGGGTGAGGGCGGGGGAGAAGGCGACTCCATCGCATACGGATCGGTGCGCGGATGCATCGCGCCCGGCGTATCGACGGTGGTCGAATCCGCCTCCACCCACCCCTCGGGCCGCCACCCGCGCGCCACCATGAACGCGCTCCCGCGCAGGTCGCGTATCGCCTCGATCGCCTCCCCCGCCGCCAGCCGGTGCACGAGTTCCACCAATGCCCTCTCGGCATTCCCGAACAGCAGCAGGTCCGCCTTCGAATCCGGCAGGATCGAGCGCCGCACCTTGTCCGACCAGTAGTCGTAGTGCGCGATTCGGCGCAGGCTCGCCTCGATGCTGCCGATCACCACGCGCGCGTCGGGATAAGCCTCGCGGCAGCGCTGCGAATAGACGATCACCGCGCGGTCGGGGCGCTTGTTCGGTTGCGCGCCGGGCGTGTAGGCGTCGTCGGAGCGGATACGGCGGTCGGCGGTGTAGCGGTTGACCATCGAATCCATGTTCCCGGCGGTGACACCGAAGAACAGGTTTGGCCGCCCGAGCCGCCTGAAGTCCTCGGCCGAGTGCCAGTCGGGCTGGCTGATGATGCCGACGCGAAAGCCCTGCGCTTCGAGCAGCCGGCCCACCAGCGCCATGCCGAAGCTGGGATGATCGATGTAGGCGTCGCCGGTGACGATGATGACATCGCACGAATCCCAGCCGAGCGCCTCCATCTCCTCGCGCGACATGGGCAGGAACGGCGCGACGCCGAAGCGCTGCGCCCAGTACTTGCGGTAGGAAGTGAGCGGTTTAGGGGCGGTGTCTTGCATCGGGGGCAAGGGCGTACTCTCGTATAGGTGATTCTCCCTCTCCCTGAGGGAGAGGGAGAATCACCCTTCTCCCTTCGGGAGAAGGGCCGGGGATGAGGGAGAATACTCGAGACGACTTCCACTATCATAGGAGAATTTCAGGCATGCGAGCCATGACTCCCCGTTTCTTCCTGACCGGTGCGACCGCTGCGTTGGTGCTGGCGCTCTGGGCCGCAATCCCCGCCTGGGCGCAGGGTCTTCCCGTCGGCCGGATCAAGCTGCCGCCCGGGTTCGAGATCAGCGTTTTCGCGCAGAACGTCCCCAACGCGCGCTCGCTCGCGCTCGGGGCGAACAAGGTGCTCTTCGTCGGCACGCGTTCCGCCGGCCGCGTCTACGCCATCCGCTACAAGGACGCCCGCGCGACGCAGGTCGTGACGCTCGCCTCGGACCTCAACATGCCGAACGGCGTGGCGCTCAGGAACGGCGCGCTCTACGTCGCCGAGGTCGACCGCATCCTGCGCTTCGACGACGTCGAGGGGCGGCTGGACGCGTACGCCTCGGGCGCGGCCAAGCCCGCCGTGGTCACCGAGCGCTATCCGCGCGATTCGCATCACGGCTGGAAGTTCATCCGCTTCGGCCCCGACGGCTGGCTCTACGTGCCGGTCGGCGCGCCCTGCAATATCTGCAACCCGGACCCCTCGCGCTTCGCGCTCATTTCGCGCATCCGCCCGGACGGCACCGGGTACGAGGTGTTCGCGCAGGGCGTGCGCAACTCGGTGGGCTTCGACTGGGACCCGAGGACACGGGAGCTGTGGTTCACCGACAACGGCCGCGACTGGCTGGGCGAGGACCTGCCCTCGGACGAGCTCAACCACGCGCCGAAGCCGGGCATGCACTTCGGCTATCCGTATTGCCACCAGGGCGACACGCCGGACCCCGAGTTCGGCACGCGCCCCTGCGCGCAATTCGCCGCCCCCGCGGTGAAGCTCGGGCCGCACGTCGCCGCGCTCGGCATGCGCTTCTACACCGGCGGCCAGTTCCCGGCCGAATACCGCAACAGCATCTTCATCGCCGAGCACGGCTCCTGGAACCGGAGGACGAAAATCGGCTACCGCATCGCGCGCGTCGTGGTCGAGGCGGGTCGCGTGGTGAAGCACGAGATGTTCGCCGAGGGCTGGCTGCAGGGCGAGTCGGTGTGGGGCCGGCCGGTGGACATCGAGCAGATGCCCGACGGTTCATTGCTCGTGTCCGACGACTACGCCGGAGCCATTTACCGGATCGCGTACCGGGGCAAGTGAGTACGCGAGGGTCGGTCTGAGGGCTCGAACCAGCCGGCCGTCAGTCCATGTGGAGTCCCGCCGCCTTGACCACCTTGGCGTATTTCGCGACGTCCGACTTCACCATCGCCGCGAATTCTTCGGGCGAAGCGCTGGTCGTCTCTTGCGCGCCCAGGATCTCGAGCCGGCTCTTGACATCGGGCAGCTGGACTATCCTCGCGATCTCCGAGAACAGCTTGTTCACGATCGGGGCCGGCAGGCCGGCGGGTCCGAACAATCCATACCAGGTCATTCCTTCGGCGCCCGGGACCCCGGCCTCGGCGATGGTCGGGACGTTCGGAAGAGCCGCAAGTTGCTTGGGACCCGCGATGGCGAGGGCCCTGAGCCTGCCAGCGTGGATGTAGTTGATCACCGACGGCATGGTGTCGAACGAGACTTGCACAACGCCGGCGACGGTGTCCTGGACCGACTGTCCCGTCCCCTTGTACGGAACGTGCAGCAGGTCGACACCGGCTAGGGTCTTGAACAGCTCTCCGGCGAGGTGGGGAGTGCTGCCATTCCCCGCGGAACCGAAGGAGATGCGCCCGGGATTCTGCTTGGCCAGCGCGATGAGCTCCGCGATGCTTTGGGCCTTGACCGAGGGATGCACCGATATCACGTGCGGCACGGCGGAGACCCGGGTGATCGGAGTGAGATCCTTCAGCTGGTCATACGGCATTTTGGAGTACAAGCTCACCGCTATCACGTGCGTGGCGTTCGTTCCCAGAATCAGCGTGTAACCGTCGGGGGCCGATTTCGCCACCAGATCCGTCCCGATGATACCCGTCGCGCCGCTCCTGTTCTCCACCATCACCTGCTGCCCCCACGCTTCGGTGAGCTTTGCGGCCACCAACCGGGTCACGATGTCGGTCCCGCCGCCCGGCGGCCAGGGCGTAACCATCCGGATCGGCTTGTTCGGATATTCCTGCGCGCCTGCCGCTGCCGCGAAAGCCAGGCCGAGCACCACCAACAATTTATGCGCGCGCATCGCTGTCTCTCTCCAAGAATTGAGCCGTGGGGGAATTATCGTTGTTTGCCGCTCGCGCGACGTCCCGCCGCATCGCCCGCAATGCGGCCGAATACCGCGCCCGACATGAGTCCGCTGCCGCTCGGATAGCCGAAGTAATACAGCCCGCCCACCATTTCTCCGGCAGCGTAAAGTCCCGGGATGAGCAATCCGTCCGTGTCGATCACCTGGGACTGAGGATCTATCTTCACCCCTCCGAAGGTGAAGGTAATTCCGCATGTCACCGCGTAGGCCTCGAATGGCGGCTCGTCGATCGGATTTGCCCAGTTCGACTTCGGTATGGCGAGTCCGACTGTCCGGCGACCGTCCTTCACATTGGGATTGAAGGGCACATCGGATCTCGTGGCGGCGTTGAAGGCCTTTATCGTCTCGAGCGCGCGCACGGGGTCCACGTCGTCCAGCTTCTTCACCAACTCCTCCAGCGAGTCGGCCCGCACTTTGGTCATTCCCTTGAATCGGTACTCGTCGCGAAGATAGGGTTGCGCCTTGCGGTCGAAGATCTGCCAGGCAAACTGGCCCGGCTGACCGAGAATCACGCGCCCGTACCGTGCATAGGTATAGCTGAACACCTCGGCGCCTTCGTCCACGAACCGCTCCCCGTTGGCGTTCAACATGATGCCGAACGGGTAGGAATGCTTCTGGTAATTGTCGCCTACCGCGAGATTGCCGAATTCCGTCGCGTGGCGGTCCCAGCCGACGGAATGGCAGCCGGACCAATTCCCCGTCGGCATCGCGCCGATGTCAAGCGCCATGCGTATGCCGTCACCGGTGTTGAAGCGCGTACCGCGAACCTTCGCCAGTTCCCAGCCGGGGCCCAGGTAGCGGGTGCGCCATTCCGCGTTCGCCTCGAATCCGCCCGCGGCAAGAATGACGGACTTGGCGCGCACATCGACGGTCTTGCCGGCATGCTTCAGGCGCACGCCCTTGACTCCTTCGTCGTCTGCGATGAGCGACAGGGCCCGTGCCTCGTATACGAGGGTCGTGCCGGGCTTCTTCTTGACCGCCCGCGTGAGCGCCTCCACGAGGCCGGGACCTCCCCCGGAGGCTTCGACGGTGAGCCCGCCCCAGAACTTGAACCTGCCGTCCACCTTGAACGCCTGGCGGCCGAACATGGGCAGAAAGCGTACGCCCTGGTTCCTGAGCCACAGCATGGTGTCACGGCTCTGCTTCACCAGGACCTCCACGAGATCGGGATCGGCGCGATATTGCGTTTCCCGCCCCATGTCGTCGAAGTATTTCGCCTCGGGATGCGTGCCGAAATCGGTGACGGCGATCTCGTTTTCGCTCAGGTCGGGCATCAATGCCTTGAGATCCGCCACGCCGTCGTACACGCACTTGATCGCCCCGGCGGTAAATCGCGTGTTGCCGCCGGACTCCGATTCCGGCGCCCGCTCGAGCACCAGAACCGACGCGCCGTGTTCCGCGGCGGAGAGCGCGGCGCAGAGGGCTGCATTGCCGGCGCCAACGACCACCACGTCGCTGTAGATGGGGAGTCCAGACATATTCAGGATCCTGAATGTGATACAGTATTCTGATACAATGGGCGCGGCCTCGTCAAGCGGGCCGAGGATACGTTTCCGATGCAGGCACGCCGATGATCGACTTCCCTCTCGAGGACCGCGTTCTTCCCAGGATCCTGCGCCGCGCCGCGGAGGCCCAGCCGGAATGGCCGTTCATCCTGCACCGGGATCAGGCGTTCTCCTATGCCGAAGTCGAGCGCCTCTCGACGCAGCTCGCGCACGGGCTCAGGCGCTGGGGCGTGGCAAGGGGTTCGCGCGTCGCGACGATCCTCGACAACAGCCCGCGCTACGTCCTCACCCTGTTCGCGGTCGCCAAGCTCGGTGCCCTCAATGTTCCGATCAATACCGCCGCGCGGGGAGACATGCTGCGCTACTACCTGGACGACGCCCAGTGCACGCACGTCGTCGTTCAGGACACCTATCTGCAGTTGCTGCGCGAAGCGCATGCCGAGCTTCGGGCCCCCATTGCCTTGTTGCGGTCCGGCGCGGAGCCGGGCCCTTCCGCCTTCTCAGGCCCGAGCTGGGAGGACCTGCTCGCCGACGGTGAAGCGCTCGGGGAGAAGTCCCTCGAAGTGGAGCTCGATGCGTGGGACCCGTGGCTCATCCTGTACACCTCGGGCACCACCGGCCCGTCCAAGGGCAGCATCTGTCCGAATGCGCACTCGCTGTCGATCGGGCGCACGCAGGCGACGCGCATGGCATTGGAGCCCTCCGATCGGCTCTATACCTGCCTTCCGCTGTTCCACGGCAACGCCCTCAACTATTCGACGCTGACCGCGCTATGGGCGCGCGCCACGATCGCGCTGGAAACGAGGTTCTCGGCAAGCCGCTTCTGGCCCGACATCCATCGATACCAGGCGACGCAATTCAATGCCATGATGATCGTGACCTCGATCCTCGAAAAACAGCCGGTCACTCCCGAGGAGGAAAGCAATCCGGTGCGCATCGCGGCACTGGTGCCTCCGCCATCGAACCGCCGTCAACTGGAGGAGCGCTGGGGCCTCAAGATCATCACCCAGTACGCGCTGTCCGAGGCGTGTCCGATCGCGGTGCTGGGCGCGGGAGAGGCCTATGACAAGCCACGCACATCGGGCCGCGTCTCCGGCGACGTCGAGCTGCGGATCGTCGACGAGCACGACCGCGAGGTCCCGCGCGGCACCCCCGGCGAGATCGTCATCCGCACCCGGCAGCCCTGGACCATGTTCAGCGGGTATTACGGCAAGCCGGAGAACACCGTCGCCGCGTTCCGCAATCTCTGGTTTCACACCGGAGACCGCGCCTACCTGGACGACGAGGGCTATCTCTTTTTCGTCGACCGAGTCAAGGACGCGATCCGGCGCCGGGGCGAGAACATCTCCGCCTTCGAGATCGAAACGATACTGAAAGGCCACGAAGGCATACTCGAGGCCGCAGCCGTTCCGGTGCCTTCGGAGCTCGGGGAGGACGAGGTGGCGGTCTTCATCATCAAGGCGAGCGCCGATCTCAGCGAACGCGCGGTCATCGACTACGCCGTCCTCAACATGGCGTACTTCATGGTTCCGCGCTACGTGAAGTTCGTCGAAGAGCTGCCCAGGACGCCGTCCCAGAAGGTCTCCAAGCACGTGCTGCGGGAGATGGCGAGGGCCTCCTACCGCGACATGTGGGACCGTGAAGCGCTCGGCATCGAAGTGAATCGGTTCACCGCCGGCAAGCGGTCGACGGCGCCTACTTCGCGTAACTCCTGACCACGTCCTTCCAATTCGCGACGCCCAGGCTGCGGGATATCTCCGCGGCGGCGGCGATGCACCGCTTGATGGCCGATTCCTTGCGGCTCTTGTATCGCACGCCGGGCATTCCGATCGTAATGGAGCCGACCAGGGAGCGGTCGGTGCCGAAGATCGGCGCGGAAACGCCGTAGGCCCCTTCCACCGCTTCCTGTTCGTTGACCGCATAGCCGCGCGCACGGATTTCGTCCAGCTGCTGGCGCAGCTTCGCGCGATCGGTCGTCGTGTGCCGGGTGTATGCCTGCAGCGGACGCGGTCCCAGAAAGCCGTCGAGCTGGTCTTTGGGCACGTGGAAAGCCAGGAAGATCTTTCCGGGGCTGGACGCGTGCAGCGGACGCATCGAACCCAGGGGAAAGCGCGCCATCACGCCGGACTCCGCCTCGACGGAATCCGCATAGACGATACCCCGGGATTGGCGCATGCCGAGGTAGACGTTCTCGCCCGTCGAGGCGGCGATATCCTCGAGCACCGGCCGCGCCACCTTGACGATCTGCAGGCCCGCGCGCACGCGGCTGCCGAGCAATGCCAGCCCGGGCCCCTGCACGTACCGGCGCTCGTGGCCGACCTGCTTGGCGTAGTCGAACTTGATCAGTTGCTGCAGCAGCGCGTGCGCGGAGCTCGTCGGCAGTTCCAGGGTCCGCGAGATCTCGATCAGCCGGAGCGGCTCGCTCTGGCCGGCGAGCAGCTCCAGTGCGCGCAGCACGCGGCCCACGGTGCGCGCCCCTTCCGATCTTGCAGGCTTCGCTTTCAATTCCGGCTGCTCACTTGTCCAGACGCATGGACGCGATCGCGTCTTCGTCGAGAGTGACTCCCAGCCCGGGCCCCTCCGGCACCCTCACGCAGCCATTCTCCACCGCGAGCGGCTCCCGGACCACGTCCCTCGAGAAGGCGCCGGAAACGCCGACGGCAAATGGGCCATCGAGCAGCGGGCCGGACCACGCGGCGGCAAGCTGCGCCACGGCCGCGGTCGCGACGCTGGTGCTCGGATGATTTCCCGGATAGATCCGCATCCCCGCGGCCTGGGCCAGCGTCCAGAGTTTCCTCATGTGCCAGATGCCGCCGTTCTTCGCCACCTTCGTCTGCACGACGGTTGCTGCCCGGCGCTTGATGACTTCCATGAGGTCGTACATCGTGCCCACGCATTCGTCCGCCATGATCGGTATGTCCACCCGTCTGGCGAGCTCGGCCATGCCCTCGAGGTCCCAGAGCGGGACCATCTGCTCGGCGGCATCGAGCCCGTAGGGCTCCAGCTTCCTGAGCAGCGCCAGCGCGCCGTCGAATCCCATGCTCGCATTGGCGTCCACCCGGATTATGGCGGCGGGCAAGCGCTCCCGCAATGCGGCCACGAGCCTGAGCTCCAGCTCGGGATCGACGCCGACCTTCACGGTGAAGCTGCGGAAGCCCCGGTCATGGAACCGATCCGCGCCCTGCAGCGTCTCCTCCAGGGAATCCTTGATGGGCAGCACCGCGCAGGCGCCGACGGTGTCGCGGCATTTTCCTCCGAGAAGTACGTAGACGGGTACACCGAGCAGCTTGCCCTGCAGGTCGTAAAGCGCATCGGCGATCGCTGCCTTGGCGTACAGCGAAGGAAACAGCGCCTCGTCCATGGCGCTCATGATGCTCGCCATCTGGAACGGCGAGCGTCCCACCACCCTGGGCGCCAGATGGTCCTCGATGGCGCATTTCAGGCTGGCGAGGGTCTCACAGCTGCCCTGACGGCGCCACGCCTGCGTCTCGCCGATGCCGTGGATTCCCTCGTTCGTATGCAGCCGCACGAGCATGTTCTCGCCGACGGGCCGCGCGCCCCCGCTGGCGATCTTGAACGGCACGCGGAACGGGACGGCAAGAGGTATCGTCTCGACCTTGGTGATCGTCGCGTCTGATGTCATCGGAGGCTCTCGGTTCTGGTCTCGTAGGCCAGGATGAGGTCCCGGCGATCCATGAGGTACTGGAGCTCGTCCATGCCGCGGATGAGGAGCTCGCGCGCGAAGGGCTCCACCTCGGTGGCGAAGGCGATGTCCTCCCCGTCGATCTCCACGCGCTCGCCGACGAGGTCGATCGACACCGTTGCTTCCGGCCGCGCCGCAAGGACCTCGCAGACGCGCTGATGCACCTGTGCCGGCACGGTGAGGGGCAGCAGGCCGTTCTGCAGGCAGTTGCCGTAGAACGTGTGGTTGAAGGAGCGCCCGATCAACGCCCGGATCCCGTAGGCGCCCAGCGCCCATGCAGCCGCCTCGCGCGAGCTGCCGCAACCGAAATTCGAGCCGACCAGCATCACGTTCCGCTCCCGCATCTCTTTCCGGTTCAGCACGAAATCCGGGTCCCGCTCCCGCAGGTGCGCAAACAGCGCGGCGGCGAGCGCCGGCCGCCCCGAAACGTTCACGTATTGCGCCGGTATGATCTGATCGGTGTCCAGGTCCGGATCGAGCAGCGGGATCATTCCGGATTGCAGGCGGGTAAACGGCTCCATTCCGGCATCACCTCGAAAGCAAGCGGCGCGGGTCGGTGATTTTTCCCCGGAGCGCGCTCGCGGCCGCGGTGAGCGGGCTCACGAGCAGCGTTCGCGCGCCCGGACCCTGCCTGCCCTGGAAGTTGCGATTGCTGGTGCTGGCAACGTACTTTCCCGGTCCGGCGAATTCGCCGTTCATGGCGACGCAAAGGCTGCACCCCGGATGACCCCACTCGCCGCCCGCGCTCCGGAACACCTCGTCGAGACCTTCGGCCTCGGCTTGCCGCTTCACCGCCTGCGAGCCCGGCACCGCGAGCAGGCGCACCCGCTCCGCAATCTTCCTGCCGCGCAGCAGCGTGGCGGCGCTGCGCAAGTCGTCGATCCTGGAATTGGTGCACGAGCCGATGAACACGATGTCCACGGGCAAGTCTTCGGCGGGGCTGCCCGGCTTCAGGTCCATGTAACGCAAGGCCTGCTCCAGCGACTGCCTTTGCGCCATGTCGGCGATATCGCGGGGATCGGGGATCCTGCCGCTTACGGGGATGCCCATGGCGGGCGTGGTCCCGTAAGTCACCATGGGCTCGACTTCGCCGGCATCGACGCTCAGGCGCGCGTCGAAGTCGGCGTCCTCGCTCGATTTCAGCGCTCGCCAGCGCTCTACGGCTTGGTCCCAGGCCTCGCCCTTCGGCGCAAAGCGGCGCCCGTGGACGTAATCGAGCGTCACGTCGTCGGCGGCGACCAGCGCCGTGCGCGCCCCCAGCTCGGCGCTCATGTTGCAGAGGGTCATGCGCTCGTCGATGCTCATGCTCCGCACGGCGCTGCCGCAGTACTCGATCGCGTAGCCGCTGCCGGCCGAAGTACCCTCGCGCATGGCGATCCGAAGCACCAGGTCCTTGGCGGTGACCCCCCGCTGCAGGGCGCCGTCGATCGCGATCTGCAGGGTGCGGGCGCGGCGCTGCAGGACGCATTGGGTGGCCAATGCGTGGAGCACCTGGGTGGTGCCGACGACGAACCCCAGCGCGGCCAGGGCGCCGTGGGTCGTGGTGTGGCTGTCCGCGCAGATCACCGTCATCCCCGGCCGGGTGAGGCCGAGCTCCGGCCCTATGACGTGCACGATGCCCTGGTTCTCGTGATCGGGGCCGTAGGCGCCGATGCCGTGCTTGCTGCACGCGGCGAGCAGTCCGGTCACGACCGGGGGCAGGGTGGCGCGCGAACCCACGGTCGCGATGCAATGGTCGGTCGTCCCCACATTGCGCTCGGGGCGCGCGACGCGCAGGCGCTTCTCCTCGAGCAGCTCGAACGCGCGGCGGTAGGTGCCATCGTGGAGCAGATGCAGGTCCACGTATATGACGGCCGGGTGACCGGGCTGCTGCGCAACCACGTGCGCGTTCCAGAGCTTGTCGTACAAGGTGGTTCCCGGTACCATTCCACATTATGACATCAATTCATCATACTGAACACCGACCGGGCTCGTTCCGGGTCGTGGATTTCACCCGCTACATGCCCGGGCCTGTCGCGGGGCGCCTGCTGCGCGACCTCGGGGCGGACGTGATCAAGGTGGAGAATCCCAAGACCGGCGACGCGACTCGGGGCTTCGCCCCGTACATCCACGGCGAAGGCCTGTTCCATGTTTGCCTGAACGCGGGCATCCGCAGCCTAGCGCTGTCGAGCCGCGCGCCCGAATGGCCCAAAGTCATACACGCGCTCGCGCGCTGGGCCGATGTCATGCTGGTGGGCGGGTTGCCGGAGGGGCTTGCGCGGCTGGGCATCGATTTCGACTCGCTGATAAAGATCAACCCGCGCCTGGTCCACTGCAATGTCACCGGGTATGGCGAGCAGGGGCCGTTGCGCGCGCTGCCCGCCCACGGACTGAATCCCGATGCCTTTGCCGGCATCGTTCCTCTGGAGTGGCGCGACGGCCTGCCTTACCCGCAGGCAATGTACCAGTCGGCGGGCGCGCCATTGGCCGGCGTCTTTGCCGCGCTCGGCATCCTCTCCGCATTGCGGCGTCGCGATGCGACCGGCGAGCCGCAGCGCCTCAACGTCTCCCTCTTCGGCGCGGCCATCTGGTGGAACTGGCGCCACGTCGGGACGTTCGCCAATCTCGGGGAGAAATGGTTCAGTTACGGGAACTTCGGCGGGCGCTATGCGACCTACCAGACTAGCGACGCCAAGATCATCCTGGTGTGCCCGATCGAGAAAGTGTTCTGGGAATCGTTCTGCACGGTCCTCGGCCTGCCCGATGACTGGAAAGCGCGCGGCTCCTGGGGCAAGAGCGAAATGGATCACGGCATGGAGTATCCCTGGGAGCGCGCGGAGATCGCGAAGAAGATCGGTGAAAAGCCGCGCGAATACTGGGAGAAGGAATTCACGCGGGTGAAGATCCCGTTCGCTTCGGTGCTTACGCTCGAAGAGACGCTCGGCAGCGAGCAGTTTCAGGCGATCGGCGCCATGCGCGAAGTCAGCGTCAACGGCAAGGCGGCACGCATTCCCTCGCTGCCGATCCAGTTCCCGGGGGCACCTGCAGGCGAGCCGGCGGAGGACCTCATGCGCACGCCCGGCCTCGGCGAGCACACCGACGAGGTCCTGGCCGAATTGGGCATCGAGCGTGGAAAACCTTAGCCTGCGCTTATGCGAAACCGTCGCGGCATTGCGCTATGAGGATCTGCCGGCCGGCGTCGTAGCCACGGTCAAGCGCCTCGTGCTCGACAGTCTCGGGGTGACGGGCGGTGCGGCGAATGCGCCGGGAATCGCGGAGCTGAACGCGCGGCTCGCCCGCTGGGAAGCTACCGGGTCGGCCACCGGCCTGATCGGCAAGCGGGGCTACTCCCCGCCGACCGCCGCGCTTGCGAATGGCGCGGCCGCCCACGCCCTGGATTTCGACGACCTGCACGACCGCGCCCGCGTGCACACCGCATGCGTCGTGCTGCCCGCGCTGTTGGCGGCCGCCGAGGACGCCGGCGGCGTGAGCGGCCGGCAGTTGATCCTGGCGATGGCGATCGGAGCGGAGTTGCACGCCCGGCTCGGGCTGGCCTGCTACAACAGCCTGGGCAAAGGGTGGCATCCGACCATGGTGTTCGGAACGCTGGCGGCAAGCCTCGCCGCCGGGCGCATGCTGGGACTCGATGCGGCACGATTGAACGACGCGCTCGGAATCGCCTTCCATCAGGCGAGCGGATCGGCGCAAAGCATGCGCGACGGCGCGCTGTCGAAGCGCCTCGGAGCGGGATTCGCGGCGCGCGCCGCGGTTCTGGCCGCGTTCCTCGCCAAGGACGGACTGACCGGGCCCCGGCGAGCGCTGGAAGGCGACGCCGGACTTTTCACTCTTTACGAGCGGGACGAGGTCGCGCCCGAGCTGCTGATGCAAGGGCTGGGCCGGACCTGGCGCGTTCCGGAGTACAGCTTCAAGCCCTACCCCGGCTGCCGCTGCAATCACACGGCAATCGGCCTTGGAATCCGCCTGCACCGCGACGGCGTACGCGCCGAAGACGTCGCCGCCGCCGAAATCCGCATGGGACATGTCAACTGGCTCACCGTCGGGCAGCCCTTCGACGCGGAGCTCGAGTCGGTGGTGCACGCGCAGTTCAACGCCGCCTACGGCTTCGCCAGCGCCCTCGTCAACGGCCGGGTCGATCTTCGAACCTACGACAAGACCTCGATCGCCGATCCCCGCGTCGTCGCGCTTGCGCGCGTCGTTCGCGTGATCGACGATCCGGCGATCGATCCGGGGGCGATCGAACCGGCGCGCATACGATTGATCCCAAGAAACGGCGACGCGATCGAGGTGGCGAGCACCACCATCCAGGGCAGTCCCGAAGAGCCCATGAGCGATGCGGAATTCCATGCCAAGTTCCACGGCTGCCTGGAATTCGGACTGGGCGCATCCGAAGACCAGACGCACCGCCTGCTCGATGCGGTACAGCGACTGGAGTCCTCCGGCGACGCCGCACGCACGCTGATCGACGCGTTTCCTGCGGCCTGACTATCGGCTGATGCGGGTTGCAGTCCCAGGTGGACTTGCTTCCTCAGAGCTTCCGGGCATCCTTGGCGGAAGCGGCAATGTCGGATGCCTCATGCGACAGTCTGCTTGCTTCTGCCGCGAAGTTGGCTGCCGCCTTCGCTGCTCTTGCCGCTTCGGCCGATGCCTGCAGCGATGCTTCCTCGGCATGATGTGCCACGGTTGCAGCGCAAACCGCCGCTGCCGCCGCTGCCGCTATGGCCGCCTGAGATGCGGATTCGGCAGACGCCCAAGCGGCATTGGCGGCTTCCTCAGCCGCAGGTATCACCGAATGCGCCGCCGCTTCCTTTGCCGCGTCCACTGCTCTACGGGTCGCATGTGTCGCCAACTTGGCGGCCTCCGATGCCCGGTTTGCGGCTTCTCTTGCATTGCCTGTAAGTTCACTCAAGGTTGCAAGCGCCTCTGTGTAACGCTGGTTGACAGTCAGGTAACCTCCTCGCAAACCAGCGATCTCGCGCTCCATCTCCGCCAACTTCTCGTGGACCTTCTCCATTTCAGGGTTCATTGCATACTCCTTCGGATTTCGTGCGCCGCGGGACCGTCAGCCATGCATAGAGCAGGCTCATGACGATCGCGTAAATCATGATCATCGCCAACATCAGCGCGGCCGGCAAGGCCCCGAGCCCGAGTTCGTGTCCGAAAACTCCGCGACCGGCCAGCGGGAGAAGGCCGAGGCCCATCACCAGCCACGCCGCAAAGCCGAATACCCCGCCTTTGGCAATCGCCGTGCGGCCAGGCAGATGAATGAAAAGCTTTCCGAACACGAAACCCAGGATCAATGCGCCATTGATGTACGGAAGCAACCACGAGAAAGGGGACTCGAAAGACCACGCCGTTGCGGACGACAGCAGCCGCTGCAGGTCCTCGTAGGGCTCGAAACCGGGCAGAATTCCGGCGCGATGCTTGATGGCCATCAGAGCGATGTGGACCGCGGTTGCGCCGAATCCCGCCAGCAGCGAGGAAATGAAATTGCGCATGTTCACCCCTCCGGGCCGCGAAGCGCCCGTCATGAGACGGGCGCAATTCGGCTGCCGGAGGACCGTCGAGCCGCTGCGACGAGCACGAAGGCGATCACGCAGGGACCTTGCGTGCGGTTGCTCCAGGCGTGGTGGGTTCCGCGCTGGACAAGGCAGTCCCCGGCGCGAAGCAATACCTCGTCTTCATCCAGGACCGCGTAGATTTCTCCGGAAAGCACGATCGCGCAATCGACGGTGTCGGTCCTGTGCATCCCCGGATGGCGTCTCCCGGCTGTGTCGGCGGCCTGCGCGCTAGCGTGGCGCGAACCTCCCAGGGACAGACCACCAAGCCAAGTTGCAAATTTGTGACCCGATAGCAGCATTGTATCGGAGGCATCGAGGTATAGTCCGGCAAGATACCGAATTGCCACGGCGCGCGCGACTGAGGGTCTGTCCCCATGGGGCGTGGGCATTCTTTGGCTGATTGCGACACGGAGGAGAGTTATGAACGTGAGCCGGTTCCTGGGGCGCATTCTGGTTGCTTCGTTGGCGATCGTCGCGGTCACCGCCGCGAACGCGCAGACGGTCAAGATAGGGCTGATCAGCACCTATTCGGGACCGAATGCCCAATATGGGGAAAACATCGAGCGCGGCCTGAAGCTCTACATGAAGCACAACGCCGACCGGCTGCCGGCCGGAGTCAAGGTGGAACTGGTGGTGCGCGACGATGGCGGCCCGAATCCGGACGCGGCCAAGCGGCTGGCGCAAGAGCTGATCATCAGGGACAAGGTCGATTTCCTGGCCGGTTTTGTCTGGACGCCAAACGCCATGGCGGTTGCGCCCCTTATCACGGAGGCGAAGGTTCCGACGGTGATACTGAACGCGGCGTCGTCCCAGATCACCACGCGCTCGCCGTATTTCGTGCGCTTTTCATTTACGGAGTGGCAGGTGTCCTATCCGCTCGGGCAATGGGCGGCCAAACGGTACAAGCGCGCCTATCAGATCGTGAGCGATTACGCGCCGGGCTACGATTCCGAGGAAGCGTTCGCGAAGGGTTTTTCCGAAGGGGGCGGCCAAGTGATCGGCAAAGTGCGTGTGCAACTCGCGAGCCAGGATTTCGTACCCTTCATGCAGCGCGCGATGGACGCCAAGCCGGATGTCGTATATGGCTTCGTGCCCGCCGGAAAACTGTCGGTGCAGTTGATGAAGGCGTTCAGCGACCTCGGGATGGACAAGGCGGGGATCAAACTGATCGGATCGGGCAACTTGACGACGGACGAGGAACTGCAGGGCATGGGGGATGTGGCCTTGGGCAAGGTGACCACGTATCACTACTCGGTGGCCGGTGACCGTCCCGCGAACAAGGCCTTTCAGGCCATGTTCACCAAGGAGTACGGAAACAAGGTAGTCGGAAACTTCGTCACCGTGACCGCGTGGGATGCAATGGATGCGATCTACGCGGCGATTCGCGCGCAAGGCGGCAAAGTCGATCCCGACCGCAGCATAGACCTGCTGCGGAATTACAAGAGTCCGAACAGCCCGCGCGGGCCGATTTCGATAGACCCGGAAACGCGGGACATCGTTCAGAACATCTATGTTCGCGAGGTACGTCGCGTGGGCAATCAGCTCGCCAATGTCGAATTGGATGTAGTCCCGAACGTCAAGGATCCGTGGAAGGAATTGAATCGCCGGAAATAGGCCGATTCGCGGTTCGACGCTGTTCCAGCGATCTGTCTCTCCTGGGGCCCAGTGTCTTCCGCGCCGCAGCATCGACTCGGGACCCGCAACTGGCCGATGCGTCGGCGGCGTGGTTGCGGATATCTTAACCTGCGTCACAGCGCTCGCCTGAAGGAGGTGTCTGATATTCATTGCTTCGTAACGGGCAACTCACCCGCGGAATCGCCCGGGAGGAGGAGAGTCATGGAAACCAATGCTTCGGACGTATCCAAGGTGCAATGCGAACTGTGCCTGAAACTGATACCCAAGTCGGAGGCAAAGAGCGCCGAGGCTGTCGATTACGTGGTGTATTTCTGCGGACTCGAGTGCTTCGAGAAATGGGCAACGCAGCGCCGTATGGATGAGCTCGCGGTCGGCGCTGACTGACGAGCTGCGAGCGGACCCGGACCCGGCTCCGGCTGGAGGTAAGCTAGACGGGGCGGTTTTCTGCTTTGGCACGTGTCGCCGAAGGAGGCGCCGATATGATCGACACACCGAGACTGACGGACGTTGAACTGGTGCCGTGCGAGACCTGCCTGAAGGAAGTACCGAAGTCCGAGGCGCAAAACGCGGAAGCATGGGACCACGTGGCCTATTTCTGCGGACCGCAATGCTACGAGCAGTGGGAGGCGGAGCAGATCACGGAAAGGACGCAGGAGGCCGGAGAACCATAGTCGCTCGCCATCCGGATCAAATGCGTGCTTTGGCGCATCCCGGGTCGAGACATTGGTCACTTACGACCCAACTGTTGATGCAATTGGCGAAGATTATGGATGCGAAATCGAGCCGAACTGTTTGCTTCCGGCTACGCCGGCTTAGGAGAATTGCACCATGAACCCAAGCTTGTTCGAGATCGGCGCGGCCATCATCATGGTGGCCGTGAGCCTTGCCATGGTCGTGTCGTTCTCGAGATACATGGCGGCCGCCTCGGAATCGCGCATGATGCACATGCTGGCGCGTGCCGGCGTGGACCCCGAAGTTGCGGAGCGTGGCGACGCCGGGGCCATCCTGCGAGACGTGCGGAGCCGGTGCCGCAGCTGCCCGTCCGAGGACTTGTGCGACAGGTGGCTCGCCGGGAAGGTCGAAGGCGCCAACAGCTTCTGCCCCAACGCGCAGGTACTCGGCGGATTGACAAGGACCACCGGGCGCGCCGCCCTCTGATCGCCCGCCGCCTACTCGACGATCTTGTTGATCGGCAGCTCGATGATGCCGCGCGCGCCGGCTTCGTAGAGGCGCGGGATCAGCTCGCGCACGCTGCGCTCCTCGACCACCGTGCTCAGGTCCACCCAGTCCGGGTCGGAGAGGGTGGAGACCGTCGGCGTGGCGAGCGCGGGCAGCAGGCGCAGCACGCCGTCGACCTTGTCGCGGCGCACGTTCATCGAGAGCAGGACGCGCGTCGCGGCGGCGATCGCCCCTTTCAGCATCATCAGCACGCGATCGATCTTGGCGCGCTTCCAGCCGTCCTCGAGCGCGCCGCGGTGGGCGATGAAGCGCGGCGTGCTCTCGAGCACCACGTGCATGATCTTGAGCTTGTTGGCGCGCAGCGACGATCCGGTTTCGCTCACATCGACGATCGCATCGGCGAGGATGGGCGGCTTCACCTCGGTCGCGCCCCAGGAGAATTCGACGCTCGCGTTCACGCCGTGCTCGGCGAGAAAGCGCTTGGTCATGCCGACCGCCTCGGTGGCGATGCGGGCGCCTTCGAGGTCCTTCACCGTGTCGAAAGCGGAGTCCTCCTTGGAGGCCATGACCCAGCGCACCACGCCGTAGTTCGGCCAGGGCGCGCGCAGGTCGGCCAGTTCGGCCACGTCGGCGCCGGTTTCGAGGATCCAGTCCAGGCCCGTGATGGCGCAGTCGAGCACACCCTGGCCGACGTAGCGCGCCATTTCCTGCGGCCGGATCAGGATGCACTGGATCTCGGCGTCGTCGATGTCCGGATAGTAGGAGCGGCCCGAGATGCGCAGGTCGTAGCCTGCGCGCACGAACAGCTTCTGGGTCGTTTCCTGGAGGCTTCCCTTGGGAATTCCCAGGCGCAGTTGTCGGGTCTTGTCGTCCATGATTTCGAACCGTTAGGCGTGAAGAGCTGAATTGTCCACGAACTTGGCCGGGCGCGTCAGGTCGGCGCGTTCAGGGTTACCGGTGGGCTTCGGCCCCCGCGCGCTTGAGCACCTGCAGCTCCACCTGCACCACGCTCTCCCCGCCGCTCACCCAGACGTGCCCATCCTGGATGGTGAACTGCAGCCGCATGCTGCGATCGGCCAGCCTCGCCAACGCTAGCCCGACGCCGGACGGCAGGTTGAGCACGCTCAGATTCTGGATGCGGTCGAGTTTGTCGCCGATCTGGCTCCACCAGAGCGCTGCGCCATGCCCGCTGTAGCTGTAGACGCTCACCTGCGCGGCGCGGCCGCAGGCCTTGCGGATGCGCCTGTCGTCGGGCTGGCCCACGTCGATCCAGGCCTCGATCGCGCCGGTCAGGTCCCGCTGCCACAGATCCGGCTCGTCGTCGCTGCTCAGACCCTTGCCGAAGGCCAGGCGGTCGCCGGCGTGCAGCGCGAACGCGAGCAGCCGCACCATCATGCGCTCGTCCGTTTCCGAGGGATGGCGGGCGACGGTGAGCGCGTGCTCGCCGTAATAGCTGCGGTCCATGTCAGCGATCTGCAGTTCGGCCTTGAAGATGGTGGATTTGAGCGCCATGGCGGGGGATTGTATCCGGTGTCGCGGCGAGGCATGCCTGCCGACGGGCCGCCCAGCTTCTAGTCAGAGCTTCCCCGGGAACGCGCGCCGGGGATACACTGAATCATTCCGGGAGCGACACGGTTCGGGGGAAGAATGGCCCGTTCGGCGGGAAGACCCAGTGCCTCGCGCGCCAGCGAAGTCGATCTGGCGAAGCGGCTCGAGCGCGCCGAGCGACGCCTGCGCGAAGTCGAGGAACGCTACGAGATCGTGATGGGCGCGATCAACGAAGGCGTCTACGACTGGGACATCGCCAAGGACAGTATCTACTATTCCGAGCGGGTTCAGCGCGCGATAGGCCTTTCGCCGGAGGTCCTCAGGACGCCCGAGGACTGGCGGAGCCGCATCCATCCCGAGGACCAGCCGCGCTACCAGGCGGCGTTCGTCGCCCATTTCAAGGGCGACACCGAGCGCTTCGAGTGCGATTACCGCTATCGCGCGCTCGACGGAAGCTGGCGCTGGGCGCGGCAGCACGGCATCGCGCTGCGCGACAAGAGCGGCCGGGCGACCCGGATGGTCGGCTCCACCGGAGACATCACCGAGTTGAAGCATGTCGAGGATTCGCTGCGCAAGAGCGAAGAACGCTATGCGCTCGCCACCTCGGCCGCCGTCGAGGGCATCTATGAATGGGACGTCGAGACCGGCAAGCTCTTTCTGACGGAGCGCGCGAAGACGTTTTTTTCCTTTCCCGCCGAGGAGTCGACTCCCGCCGCATGGAATGCGCGCGTCCATCCGGAGGACTTCCCGGGCTACCGCGCGGCCATCGTCGGGCACTTCAAGGGCCGCATGCCGCAGGTCGAGCACGAGTACCGCATCGCCGACGGTCGCGGCGGCTACAAGTGGATCCTGGAGCGCGGTATCGGAGTGCGCGACGCGAACGGGCGCGTCACTAAGGTCGTCGGCGCGCTGAGCGACATCACGCAGCGAAAGCGGGCGGAGATCGAGCTGCGGCGCGCGCGCGACCAGGCCCAGGAGGCCCTCGAGCAGCAGATGGCGACGGCCGAGATCCTCAGGGTGATCAGCAGCTCGCCGACCGATACGCAGCCGGTGTTCGAGGCGATCGTCCGGAGCGGGCTGAAGCTGTTTGCCAACGCCGCGGTCGCTGTGGCGCTTCCCGACGGCGACGAAGTGCGCGTCGCGGCCATCGCCGAGTCGGACCCGGAGCGGGCCGCTGCGTGGAGAGGACGCTTCCCCTTCCCGCTGACGCGCGAATACATGCACGGCGCGGCGATTCTCGATCGCAGGCTCATCGACATTCCCGACGCGCAGCAGGCGGACGGCGAGTTCGAGCGCGGGATCAGGAACTTCATTGCGAGCGGCTACCGCGCGGCCACTTTCATGCCGATGTTGCTCGGCGATGTCGCCGTCGGTTGCCTGACGGTCCTGCGCCGGCTCCCCGGTCCCCTGTCGGACAAGCAGCTTGCGCTGCTGCGCACCTTCGCCGATCAGGCGGTGATCGCGATCGAGAACGTACGCTTGTTCAACGAGACCCGGGAATCTCTGGAGCAGCAGAAGGCTTCGGGCGAGGTGCTCACCGTCATCAGCAGCTCGATCGCCGACACGGCGCCGGTCTTCGACAAGATCCTCGAGAGCTGCGAGCGTCTGTTCGAGGGCAGGATCGTGGGGCTCAACCTGGTGGGAGAGGACGGGCGGCTGCATATCGGGGCGTATCACGGCGCTCATCGCGAGGAGTTCGAACGCATCTTTCCGCTGCCCGTCACCTCCGAGACCGGATCGGGGCTCTCGATCGTCGAGCGGCGCGTGATCCACTATCCCGATGCGGAGCACGGGGAAGGGGTGCCGGCGCTGACGCGGCAGGGATGCAGGACGATCGGCGTCAAGTCGGTCATCTTCGCCCCCATGCTGTGGGAAGGGCGGGGAATGGGTGCGATCTTCGTCGGGCGCGATCACGTAAGCTCCTTCTCCGAGCGCGAGATCGCGCTGCTCAAGACCTTTGCCGACCAGGCGGCGATCGCGATCGAGAACCTGCGTCTGTTCAACGAGATCCAGGAGAAGAGCCGGCAGCTGGAAATCGCCAGCCGGCACAAGTCCGAGTTCCTGGCGAACATGTCGCACGAGCTGCGCACGCCGCTCAACGCCGTCATCGGCTTCACCCGCATCGTCATGCGGCGCTCGCAGGAGAGGCTCGAACCGCTCCAGTACGAGAATCTCGAGAAGATCCTGGCGAGCGGCCAGCACCTGCTCGCGCTGATCAACTCGATCCTCGATCTCTCCAAGATCGAGGCCGGCCGCATCGAGGTCCATCCCGGCCATATCGGGCTCGCGCAGGTGCTCGAGCAGTGCGCGCGCACGGTCGAGCCGCTCGTCAAGGCCGAAGCGGTGAGGCTGGTGAAGGAGTTCGACCCGGGGCTGCCCGAAATGTACGTGGACGCGGAAAAGCTGCGGCAGATCGTCATCAATCTGCTGAGCAATGCCGCAAAATTCACCGAGCGCGGCAGCATCCGCTTGCAGGGGCGCGTGGCGAATGGCTCGGTCGCGATCGCCGTAGCCGACACGGGGGCGGGCATACCGGCGGACAAGCTCGGCCTGATCTTCGAGGAATTCGAGCAGGCGGACGCGAGCAGCACCCGGGTCCACGGCGGCACGGGTCTCGGGCTGACGATCGCCCGGCGCCTTGCGCGCCTCATGGGCGGCGACATCGCGGTCCAGAGCACGCTCGGCGGCGGCTCGACCTTCACGCTCACGCTGCCGCTGCACTACGGCGGGCCGGCATGAAGACCATACTCATCGTGGAAGACGTGGCGCTGAACCGCGAGCTCCTGGTGCAGCTGCTCGGGGACGATTACCGGCTGGTCCTCGCCGCGGACGGCGAGGCCGCGCTCGAGCGGGCGGCGGAGGCGAAACCCGACCTGATCCTGATGGATCTTTCGCTGCCGCACATGGACGGCTGGGAAGCGACGCGCAGGCTCAAGGCGGACGAACGGCTTGCGCGCATCCCGGTGATCGTGATTTCGGCCCACGCGATGCGAGGCGACGAGGACCGGGCGCGGACCTGCGGCTGCGACGACTTTCTCACCAAGCCGATCGACGAGACGCTGCTGTTCCAGAAACTGGAGAAGCACCTTGGCGACTGAATCGCGCGCCGGCACCGTGCTCATCGTCGACGACGAGCCCTTGAACGTCGACGTGCTCGAGCAGGAGCTGGGCGCGGCGGGCTACCGCACGCTCTCGGCGGCGAGCGGCGAAGCGGCGCTCGCCGTCGCGGCCAAGGCGCGGCCGGACCTGATCCTGCTCGACGTCATGATGGACGGCATCGACGGTTACGAAGTGTGCAAGCGGCTGAAAGCGGGCGAGGCGACGCGCACGATTCCCGTCGTCTTTCTCACGGCGCTCGCCGATACCTTCGAGAAAGTGCGTGCCTTCCGGACCGGTGCGGTCGACTACCTCACCAAGCCTTTCGAGACCGAAGAGCTGCTCGCCCGGGTGGGCGTGCACATCGCCCTGCGCCGCGAGATCGAGGCCCACCGCAATGCCAGGGCGACCATCGATTGCCTGGTGGAGGAGATCCGATCCGACCGCGACGCGATCGTCGGGGATGCTCCGGCGCTCGGCCGCGTGCTCGCACTCATCGCGCAGGTCGCGCCGACCGAGAGCACGGTGCTGATCCAAGGCGAGACCGGCACCGGAAAGGAGCTCGTCGCACGGGCCATTCATGACCGCGGCCCGCGGCGCGGCCGGCCGCTCGTCAAGGTCAACTGCGCGGCATTGCCCCGCGAACTCGTGGAAAGCGAGCTGTTCGGGCACGAAAAGGGCGCATTCACCGGCGCCGTTCAGCAGCGGCGCGGCCGCTTCGAGCTCGCCGAAGGCGGCACGCTGTTCCTCGACGAAGTCGGCGAGCTGCCGCCCGAGGCGCAGGCGAAGCTGCTGCGCGTGCTTCAGGAACGCGAATTCGAGCGCGTCGGCGGCGCGCGCAGCCTGCGCGCCGACGTACGCGTGATCGCGGCGACCAATCGCGACCTGCAGGCGCAGGTCGCGGCCGGCCGTTTCCGCGCCGACCTCTACTACCGGCTCAACGTGTTTCCGATCACCGTACCGCCGCTGCGCGAGCGCCGCGAGGACATTCCGCGCCTCGCGCGGCACTTCGCCGCGAAGGCCGCGCGCAAGCTCGGCAAGACCCTGGAAGGCATCGCGCCCGCTTTCATCGAGCAGGCGAGCGCCTACGACTGGCCGGGCAACATCCGCGAACTGGAGAATCTCGTCGAGCGGGCGATGATCATGTCGGAAGGGGCGAGGCTCGATGCGATCGGCCTCTTCTCCGAGGCATCGCTGCCGGACGGGGCGACTCCCGCGGCGCCGGCCGATGCCACGCTCGAGGAAATCGAGCGCACGCATGTCCGGCGCGTTCTGGAGCGCTGCGGCTGGGTGATCGAGGGCGAGCACGGCGCCGCGCGCGTCCTGGGCCTCAACCCGAGCACGCTGCGCGGCCGCCTGCGCAAACTCGGCATTAGCAAAACCACCTAGTCCGCCGCATGCGACGGTTTCACGCCGTCGCATTCGACGGCCCCGCGCTATTCGACGGCCCCATGCGGCCTCCCCGTCGAGCGTAAGTCCATCAATCGGAACGCCTAAGTCCAATTTCATGCACCTGGCACGAGGCGTGCGCTATGTCGGTTGCCGGAGTGGCCCGGAGCAAGAAAGGAAACCGACATGGAAAACCTGACCTACGAAATCTACCTCGCCAATCCCCGCGTGCGCGAGCAGCTCGAGCGCGAAGTCCGCCGGGCAAGGGCCGAAGCGATGCATCGATACATCGCGGCGCCGCTCGCGACGATGTTCATCCGAATGTTCGGACGCGCGCAGCCCACGCCGGCCCCCACTACGGACGTCCTTTTGAGAACCGCATAGGGAGACCGCCATGGACGCATTCAGGAATCTCTGCGGGTTCACGGCGCAAACCGAAATCGGTCTCGCGCGCGGCAGCCTGCTTCGCGTCGAGAACGCCCGCGACATGCGCGTGCAGGTGGAGCAGGGAACGCTGTGGATCACGCAGGAAGGCGACACGAACGACGTCGTGCTCGAACGCGGCGAATCCTTCCGGCTGGACCGCGATGGAGTGGCGCTCCTGGACGCCTGCGGCGGCATGCCGCTCACCCTGATCCGTCTCACGCCCGCCCTGTGACCCGGGAGCACGATATGCCACGAATCGAAACATTCGCCGGCGGCTTCGAAGTGCAGGGACGGGAGAGCGGCGAGCCGGTCGTGCTCCTGCACGCGAGCGGCTCGTCGTACGCGCAATGGCGCGCGCTCATCGAGCGCTTGAGCCCCCGCTATCGGGTCGTCGCGCCGGACCTCTACGGCTACGGCGCCTGCGCAAACTGGCCCGGCCGGGGCGCATTCTGCCTCGGGTGCGAAGCGGCGGTCGTGTGCGCGCTGCTCGATCGGCTCGACGAGCCGGCCCATCTGGTGGGGCATTCGTACGGCGGGGCGGTGGCGCTGCATGTCGCGCGCGAGCGCGGCGACAGGCTACGCAGCCTGACCTTGATCGAGCCGGTGGCCTTTCATCTGCTGCGCGCAGGCGATGCGACCGACGCCGCGGCCCTGCGCGAGATCTCGGCGGTTGCCGATGCGATGGTGCGCGCCCTTGCCTGCGGCGACTACGCCGGCGGCTTCGGGCGCTTCATCGACTACTGGAGCGGGCCGGGCACGTGGGAGGGCATTCCCGCGGCCAAGCGCGACGGCCTCGCAGCCCGCTTGGGCAAGGTGGCGCTCGACTTCCACGCCACGCTGAACGAGCCGACGCGGCTCGAGGACTTCGGCGCGCTCGCCGTCGCAACCCTGGTGGTGCAAGGCGCGCGCTCGCCACTTCCGCCCCGGCGCATCTGCGAGCGGCTCGCAGCTGTCCTGCCCCGGGCGCAGTCGATCACGATCGAAGGGGCCGGCCACATGGCGCCACTGACTCACCGCGACGAAGTCAACGCGCTGGTCGCGGCGCATCTCGAATCGAATAGCGGGAACGAAGCCCGGTGTCCCGCGCTTCGCAAGACCGTTTCCGGGACCAGGACCCCAAGCGCGGTCGCCGGCGTCGCATGACGCCGCGGCCGCATCCGTCGCACCCACTCATAGGAGGACACAGGCCATGCAGCAGCAGAGCGCAACGACCGAACGCTACGCCAAGTGCATCGAGGTTTCCAAGCGCATCCGCTGGGACATCGATCGCGACGTGCTTCGCGACCGCGGTCTAGACTTCTCGAAGAAGTTCCTGCCCGACGGTCTTTCCAGGATCGGCGAGCTCGATTTCCTCGGCCGGGACGAGAAGCGCCTCGTGAGCCAGATCCAGGGCCGCACCTACGCCAACATCTTCGGCCTGGTCGAGCGCTACATCGGCGCGAAGGTGCTGGAGATCAGCCGCGATCACTGGCTCGGCGACCAGACGGCGCTCGAAGCGCTGGTGCGCTTCACCGACGAGGAGCTCAAGCACCAGGAGCTCTTCCGCCGCGTCGAGGCGATGATCGCCGAGGGCATGCCCGCCGGATATACGTTCCTGCCGCAGCCGAACGAAGTCGCCCAGGCGGTGCTCAGCAAATCCACCTGGGCCGTGCTCGCGCTCACCTGCGACATCGAGCTCTTCACCCAGGCGCATTACCGCCAGAGCATTGAACCCGACAGCGAGCTCTCCGGGCTGTGGAAGGACGTGTTCCTGTTCCACTGGAAGGAGGAGTCGCAGCACGCCATACTCGACGAACTGGAGTGGCAACGCGAGAACGCGAAGCTCACCGACGGCGAGCGCGACCGGGCGGTGACCGATCTCATCGAGCTGGTCGGCGCGGTCGACGGCATCCTGCAGGTGCAGGCGGCCGCCGATACCGACTACTTCCTGCGAGTCTGCGGCAGGACCTTCGCCAAGACCGAGGTGCAGAAGCTGGGGGACACCACGCTCAAGGCCTACCGCTGGCAGTACATCGCCTCGGGCGTGCAGGACGAGCGCTTCCAGAAGATTCTGGGCGGCATGATTACCGAAGCCCAGATGCAGCGCATCGGCGCCGCGCTCGCGCCCATCGTCGCCTAGTCCGGCGTGTGTAGGTTGGGCTGAGGCCCTAGGCCGACGCCCGCAATTCGGTGACCTTGGGCGTCGCTACGCTCAGCCCGACCTACGCGCTCAGGGCTTCAACGCCCGGTACAGGTACGGCAGGCTCGCGTCCATGCGGTAGTCGATGTCGGAGTGATCGTCGTCGAATTCCTCGTAGGTGTGGCGGATCCCCGCCGCGGCGAGGCGCTCGGAAAGGATGCGCATGCCGTAGTGGATCTGGTACTGGTCGCGCCAGCCGCAGTCCAGGTAGATGCCGCGCAGCGAGCGCAGGCTGTCGCGATACCGGCTCACCAGGTGGATGGGGTCGTGCCGGCGCCATTGCTTCCACCGCTCCGGGATCGCCTCGCCCGATTCCAGGTTGAAGGGCACGCGAAAGCCGAGCGGCGCCTTCGGGTCCGGATCGTAGCTCGCCGCCATGGCGAGGTTCATGATGCAGTGGACTTCGGCGGAGGATAGCTTCTCCTTTGTCCAGACCTGCGCGAGGAAGCGCTTGATCCTGCCGTCGTCGAAGCCCGCCGCAGCCCCCTTGTAACGCGCTTCGCGCCGCACATCGTACGGTCCGGCCTTTCGTCTCGCGGCGCGGTGCCGGGCCAATGTGTCCAGCGTATTCGGCCAATCGTGCCAATAGACGAAATCGAAATAGGCGTCGCCCGAGTGATCGGCGATCGCGCCCCAGCATTTCGCGTATTTCATGCCGTGGATGATCGCGCCGTAGCCGCCGGAGGACTTGCCGAAGCAGCCGCGGTGCTCGCGGCCGGCGAGGGTGCGGAACTCGCGATCGACGAACGGTACGAGCTCGCGCGTGAGGTAGTCGGCGTAGTCGCCGATGGCGCTCGAATTGATGTACTGGTTGCCGCCCAGCGCGGTGAAGCAGTCCGGAAAAACGATGATCGCCGGGCCCATCTTCCCCTCGTGAATGAGGCGCGCGGCGCGCTCGGGAACGTTGTCGCCAAAGGGCTTCCAGTTGGCGTGGGCGAGGCCCGAGCCGGTGAAGCCCGCGAGGTCGAACAGAACAGGAAAGCGCTTTCCGCGCCCGCCGCCCCGCGCCTCGTCATATTGCGGCGGCAGCCAGACGCCGAGCTTGCGCAGGTGCGGGTCGCCGAGCGGATTGCCCTCCAATATCCTCGATGCGTGCTCGACGATGACGAGCCTGCCGGCACGGCCTTTTGGACGTTTGAGCGCCATGGATGTCCTCTTCGGGCTGGGGATGGCCGAATTGTGGCATGCACGCCGCGATCGATGCAGGTAGGATTCTCCCGGTAATGCCTCTTGTCCAGCTTTCCCGGGTCTGCCTCGCCTACGGCCACGTGCCGCTGCTCGATCGCGTCGATCTGGTCGTCGAACCCGGCCAGCGCATCGGGCTGATCGGGCGCAACGGCACCGGCAAGTCGAGCCTGTTGAGGATCATCGCGGGCGAGGCCGCGGCCGACGACGGCAAGGCCTGGCGCTCGCCGGAGCTGAAGCTCGCGAGCGTCGCGCAGGAGCCCGAATTCATCGCGGGGCAAAGCGTGTTCGAGGCGGTCGCCGAAGGCCTGGGAGCCGCGACGCGGCTGCTTCTCGACTACCACACGGCGGCGCACGCAGTGGCGGAGGCGCACGAGGACGCGGCGCTGCTCGCGCGCCTGCACGAGCTACAGGAGGCGCTCGACTCGAGTGACGGCTGGCGCCTCAATCACCGGGTCGAGACGACGCTCTCGCGCCTGGGGCTCGACGCCGACACGCCGGTGGCGGATCTCTCGGGCGGGTTGAAGAAGCGCGTCGCGCTCGCGCGCGCCCTGGTGCTCGAGCCCGACCTGCTGCTCCTGGACGAGCCGACCAACCACCTGGACATCGCGGCGATCGAATGGCTGGAAGCGATGCTGCTCTCGTTTCCCGGAAGCGTGCTCTTCGTCACGCACGACCGGCGCTTTCTCGACCACGTGGCGCTGCAGATCATCGAGCTCGATCGTGGCCGCCTCACCACGTATTCCGGAAATTTCTCGGCCTACCAGCAGAAGAAGGCGGAGGCGCTCGAAGCCGAGGCGATGCAGAGCCGCAAGTTCGACAAGCTGCTCGCGCAGGAGGAAGCCTGGATCCGCAAGGGGATCGAAGCGCGCCGCACGCGCAACGAGGGCCGGGTGCGGCGCCTCGAGGCGCTGCGCCTCGCGCGCGCCGCGCGGCGCGACCGCGCCGGCCAGGTCGAGCTCGGCGCCTCGGCCGGCGCGGCCTCGGGCAGGATGGTCGCCGAGCTGCACGAGGTCACCAAGCGCTACGGCGAGAACTGCGTCGTGGACCGCTTCTCCTGCCGCATCCTGCGCGGCGACAAGGTCGGCCTGATCGGCTCGAACGGCAGCGGCAAGACGACGCTGTTGAAGCTCATCCTCGGCCAGATCGAGCCCGACGCCGGCCGCATCCGGCTCGGCAGCAAGTTGAGCGTCGCGTACTACGACCAGTTCAGGACCGCGCTCGACGAGGAAGCCACGCTCGCCGACACGATCAGCCCCGGCGCCGATTTCGTCGAGGTCAACGGCGCGCGCAAGCACGTGATCAGCTATCTCGGGGATTTCCTTTTTCCGCCGGAGCGCGCCGGTGCGCCGGTCAAGTCGCTGTCCGGCGGCGAGCGCAACCGCCTGCTGCTCGCGCGCCTGTTCAGCCGGCCGGCCAACGTGCTGGTGCTCGACGAGCCGACCAACGACCTGGACATCGAGACCCTCGAATTGCTGGAGGACCTGCTGCAGGACTACGCCGGGACGCTGTTCCTGGTGAGCCACGACCGGGCGTTTCTCGACAACGTGGTGACGCAGACCATCGCGAGCGAGGGCGAAGGCGAGTGGAAGGAGTACGCCGGCGGCTATTCGGACTGGGAACGGGTGAAATCGGCGCGCAGCCCCATAGTCGCAGCAGCCCAGCCGACCGCAACGCCCGGGCCCCGTGCGCAGCGCGCGCAGGGCAAGGCGAAGCTTAGCTACAAGGAGGGCCGCGAACTGGCAGGGATGGCCGAGAGGATCCGCGCGCTGGAGCAGGAACAGAAGGCCATCGGCGACAAGCTCGCCGACCCCGCGCTGTATCGCGACCAGCCGCGCGAGGTGAAGCAACTCCAGGAGCGCCACGCCGCGATCGAGGAGGAACTGATGCAGGCGCTGGTGCGCTGGAACGAGCTGGAAGCGAAGCGGTAAAGCAGCACCCGGGAGCATTTGCTTATAACCGCGGGGGACTGGTGGCGACCCGCGACGGGCGGTCATAATGCGTCGTTTCCCATCGCCAAGGAGGACACCATGAACGTCGCGGGCAACGTCACCGAGCTGATCGGCAATACGCCGCTGGTGCGCATCAACCGTCTGGCGCAGGGCTGCGCGGCCGAGGTGCTCGCCAAGCTGGAATTCCAGAATCCGGCGCACAGCGTGAAGGACCGGATCGGCCTGTCGATGATCGAGGCCGCCGAGCGGGCCGGGCGCATCAAGCCCGACACCATCGTCCTCGAGCCCACCAGCGGCAACACGGGCATCGGCTTGGCGATGGTGTGCGCGGCGCGGGGCTACAAGTGCACCCTGGTCATGCCCGATACCATGAGCAAGGAGCGGCGCATGCTGCTGCGCGCCTACGGCGCGGAGCTGGTGCTGACCCCGGGCGCGGAGCGCATGCCGGGGGCGATCAAGAAGGCCGAGGAAATGGCGGCAGCCGACCCGCGCTACTTCATTCCGCAGCAATTCGTGAACCCGGCCAACCCCGAGGTCCACCGGCGCACGACCGCCGAGGAGATCTGGCGCGACACCGACGGCAAGGCCGACATCCTGATTTCGGGGATCGGCACCGGCGGAACGATCACCGGCGTGGGGGAAGTGATCAAGGCGCGCAAGCCCTCGTTCCGCTGCGTCGCGGTCGAGCCCGACGCCTCGGCCGTGCTCTCGGGCGGACCCGCGGGCGGGCATCCGATCCAGGGCATCGGCGCGGGCTTCGTGCCCGAGATCCTGAACACGAAGATCTACGACGAGATCGTGCGCGTGAAGAACGACGACGCGTTCGACATCGCGCGGCGCATGGCGCGCGAGGAGGGGCTGCTGGTCGGCATCTCCTCGGGCGCGGCGATGTGGGCCGGGCTGCAGGTGGCCAGGCGCGCCGAGAACAAGGGCAAGCTCGTGATCGTGATCATCCCGTCCTTCGGCGAGCGCTACCTGAGCACGCCGCTGTTCGCGAATCTGGCCGACTGAGCGAGGCTGCAATCATGTCATCCCCGCGGAAGCGGGGATCCAGGTTCGGTGCGAAAGCCCTGGATTCCCGCTTGCGCGGGAATGACGGCACTGCACCGACCTTGACCCAGGTCAACCCCCCTTTCCGGAGGCCCGAAAATCGCCAGGGTAGGGGACGGACGGCTATAATACGGGCCGCGTAACTATTGGCTTCCATGCAACTTTTCACCCTCGGGCTGAACCACCAGACCGCGCCGCTCGCGATGCGCGAGCGCGTGGCGTTCGCGGCCGAGCGGCTGCAGGCGGCGCTCGCCGAGCTCGTGCATCGCAAACCGGTGCGGGAAGCCGCGATCCTGTCGACCTGCAACCGCACCGAGATCTATTGCGCGGCGGGCGAGCCGGGCGAAGCGCTGGACTGGTTTGCCGATTACCACGCGCTCGCCGCCGCCGATCTGAAGCCCTACGTCTATACGCTGCCCCAGGCCGATGCGGTGCGCCACGCCTTCCGCGTCGCCGCGGGGCTGGATTCGATGGTGCTCGGCGAGCCGCAGATCCTCGGCCAGATGAAGGACGCGGTGCGCAGCGCGGAAGCCGCGGGAACGCTCGGCACGCTCCTGTCGAAGCTCTTCCAGCGCTCCTTCGCCGTGGCGAAGGAGGTGCGCAGCAACACCGCCATCGGCGCCAACGTCGTATCGATGGCCGCGGCGGCCGTGCGCCTCGCGGAGCGCATCTTCCCCGACATCGCCGAGCAGAAGGTGCTGTTCATCGGCGCGGGCGAGATGATCGAGCTCAGCGCGACCCACTTCGCCGGGCGCCATCCGCGCTCGATCACGGTCGCCAACCGCACCCTCGAGCGGGCCGAGCACCTGGCGCAGCGCTTTTCGGGCCGGGCGATGCTGCTGCGGGAGATGCCAGAGCACCTGCACGAATTCGACATCATCGTCTCGTGCACCGCGAGCTCGCTGCCGATCCTGGGCAAGGGCACGATGGAGCGCGCCGTCAGGCAGCGCCGCCACCGCCCGGTGTTCATGGTCGACCTGGCCGTGCCGCGCGACATCGAGCCCGAGGTGGGCGAGATGGACGACATCTTCCTGTATACCCTGGACGACCTCGCTGACCTGGTGCGCGAAGGCCTCGATTCGCGGCAGTCGGCGGTCGCGCAGGCCGAGGCCATCATCGAGTCGCAGGTCGGCAATTTCCTGCACTGGATGAAGTCGCGCGACGCGGTTCCCCTCATCCGGCAACTGCGCGAAACGGCCGAGGAAGCGCGACGCCACGAAGTCGAGCGCGCGCTGCGCCTGCTCGCGCGCGGCGACGATCCGAAGGCGGTGCTGGAAGCGCTCTCCCACGGCCTGACCAACAAGCTGCTGCACGCCCCCACCCATGCGCTCAACCAGGGCGAAGAGGGCGACGCCGACTTTCGCGAGCTGATCGCACGGCTGTATCACCTGCGCTCGCGCGACTAGTCGCGCCCTTCCGTCGTCCGCCGCGAAGGCATGAAGCCCTCCATTGCCGCCAAGCTCGAGAGCCTCGCCCGGCGCCTGGCCGACGTGGGCGCGCTGCTGAGCGCCGAGGCCGCCACGCGCGACATGGAGCAATATCGCAGGCTCTCCAAGGAGCACGCCGAGCTCACCCCGGTCGCCGAGCTGTTCGGGCAGTATCGCCAGGCCGAGGACGACCTGGCCGCGGCCCAGGAAATGCTCGCCGATCCGCAGATGAAGGCCTATGGCGAGGCCGAGATCAAGGCAGGCAAGGAGCGGCTCGCGCAGCTCGAGGCGGAGCTGCAGAAACTCCTGCTGCCA
>Ga0080064_1001572_pt1 | contig 45169 bp, 36 predicted proteins | sample Subgrocontami54m_FD_69260 | JGI IMG/M metagenome (GOLD analysis project Ga0080064, IMG submission 69260) | Subsurface groundwater microbial communities from S. Glens Falls, New York, USA - GMW46 contaminated, 5.4 m (SPADES assembly) (version 2) ...
ATCTGTTCGACGCGCCGCCGCCGCTCTCGGCCGACTCGCGCGGTTACGAGCCTTCGTTGTACAACACGATGGCCCGCGGCCTGAGCTACAGCCTGCAGTTGACGAAGAAATTCTGAGGCCGGTTCATGCAGTCGGATCAGGTGGAACGCGACCTCCGGGCGCGTTCTTGCCGCGGACGCGACCAGACGGCGCCCGGAGGTCGCCGTCCACCGTTCGGTGTTCGCCGCTGCGAATGGGAAATGCCTTCAATTGCATGAGTGCGGGTGAGGCGCCGCTACTCCAGCTTCCGCGCCAGCTTCCAGCCCGCGTAGACCCCGACGACGGAGCCGACGCCGCTGATCACGAACGCGACGCCGAAGCCCCAGCCGAGCGCGTCGGCGGCCGCCCAGCCGGCATAACCGCCGATCGTGGTTCCGACAAAAATGCAGAGTTTGGTCATGGGTTCTCATGTTGGTATGCTGCCGCACCCACGTGAACGCAAAATTGCGGTATCGGCCGCAGCCGGCGACCACTCACGCGGCCCGCACCCCGCGGCCGCGGCGGGCTCGTTGACGTCGCGGGGGCCTTAACCAAAATTCAGGTGCGATTCAGCTTCCCTTAATCCCATCGGCGCAAGTTTACCGCGGTTTCGTCAGTCCCCCCTGCTGCGTTCCCCGTTACCGCCATGCAAATCCGCCTCCGTGATGACTGGTTCCCGGTTTCCCGCGCAAGCGCGCGCGCTTTCTTTTTCCTGCTCCTCGGATTCCGCGCTCTGGCGCAGACGGACACGAGCGCCAAGACGGCGGACGACATCGTGAGGCTCGCCGAGTTCAAGGTCTCGACCAGCATCGAGAGCTATCATCAGACGACGTCGACCATGGCTTCGAAGCTGCCGATGGATCTGAAGGAGCTCGCGTCGTCGCTTTCGATTCTGAATGCATCGGCGATCAACGACCGCAACGCGGTCACGCTGAACGATGTGGTGAACTACGTCGTCGGCGCGATCCAGACGCAGCAGAACATCAACGGTTTTTCGTTCCGCGGCTTCCCCAACACCGGCAGTTACACCCAGAACATCCAGTTCGACGGCCTCATGGGCGCCACGCTGAAGAAGGCCGGCTCGAGTGCCGCCAACGTCGACAGCCTCGAATTCCTGAAGGGCCCCAACGGCGTGCTCTACGGCCAGATGAATCCCGGCGGCCTGCTCAACATCGTCACGAAAAACCCGAAGGAAATCCGCGAGACGAGCGTGCGCGCGACCGTCGGCACGTTTGCCGGCCGGTTCAGCGGCTTTGGCGACAAGACCGTCGAGACCGTGAGCTTCGACACCACCGGCCCGGTCGGCCGCAGCTCGCATCTGTTCTACCGGCTCATCGCCGACGCCGGCCACACGCCCTCGTCGCGGCCCGGCAACTGGAACAACGCGCTCTCTGTCTACCCCTCGCTCACCTACAAGTGGAGCCGCGCGACGCACCTGACGCTCAAGTTCGAGGCCAGCCAGGACGCGCGCCGCCAGGACGACGGCGTGATGCCGATCTTCACCAACAACACCGCGTTCGGCGCCGCCGCCACCTACACCACGACGCCGTTCGACACCGTGTATCAGGACACGAAGGACAAGGCGACCGACCGCGGGCAGGCGGCGTCGCTGAAATTCCAGGCCGCCCTGGGCCCGGAATGGATGCTGCGCGTGCAAGGCCGCTCGGTCTGGCACCTCGACGTGGTGCGGGCGTTCTCGATCAACAACGCCAACGCGTTCACCCCGGCGTCCACCTTTCTGCGGCCCAACGCCACGCTGCGCCGCCAGTACAACTACGTGAAGAACGGTCACCGCTACAATTTCGGCGACGCGAACCTCTACCGCACCTTCACCACCGGCCGCGTGAGACAGATCGTGCTGTTCGGCGCGGGCGGCGGCGGCGAGTTTTTTGGCAACACGCGCATCGCCTTCGGCCCGAACCAGACGGTCGCCCAGGCGCTCACGCTCATCAGTCCGCGCCTCGACCAGGCCGACTACCCGGCCAACGGCACCGGCGCGACCAACAACACGACCTACCAGACCGCCTTCGGCCAATACGTCTCCGATCAGATCAAGATCGGCGAATCGCTCCACGTCTCGCTCGGCGTGCGCCGCGATCACCAGAAGGTGCAGGGCCTCAACACGCTCGCCCCCGCGCTCTCGCGTTTCTGGAACGAGCTCGACACCACGACCAAGCAGGCCGGCGTCGTCTACGACGTGACCGGCAACGTCTCCGCCTACGCGAGTTGGAGCGAGTCGATCAAGCCGACGACCACGATCGCGTTCGATGCGACGGGCAACTCGAACTTCCCGCCCGAGTCCGGCGAGCAATACGAGGGCGGCATCAAGTTGAGCAACGCCGCGCGCAACGTGAACGTCACGATCGCCACCTACGAGATCAACCGCACCAACGTCCTCGTGCCCTCCGGCACCAACTTCACTGTGCCCACCGGCCACGCGCTGGTCGGACAGGCGATCTCGCGCCTCGACGGGAAGCAGACCAGCAAGGGCGTCGAGTTCGAGGTGCAGTGGCAGCCGCTCCCGCACTGGCAGCTCCAGGCCGGCTACGCCTACTCGAAGGCCATCATCGCCGCCTCCACGCGCAACCCGGCCTCCGTTGGTCTCGACCTCGCCAACGCCCCGCGGGTGACCGGGAGTTTCTGGACCCGCTACAACATCCCGCGCGGCGAGTTGAAGGGCCTGGGCTTCGGCACCGGCGTCGTATGCGTCGGCCAAGCCTGGGCCGGCGATCCCACGACCACGGTTTACTACACGCTGCCCGGGTGGACGCGGGTCGACAGCTCCGTCTACTACAAGTGGGGCCGCTTCAACCTCGCGCTCAACGTCCAGAATCTCCTCGACCGCCATTACATCTCGTCCGCGCAAAGCGCGCTCACGCTCAACATCGGCGAGCAGCGCAAATTCACGTTCTCGCTCTCCACCCGACTGTGATCCGACCCGCGCCGCAAGGTTCCAAGCCATGAAAACCGCCTCCGCACCATCGATCTGCTCCGACTTGGAAAACCCGCCCGCCCCGTCGCCGGAGATTTTGCGCCACACGTTCTTCGTGCGCGCGGTGCACTGGCTGATCGCGATCTGCTTCCTCCTGGAGGTCGCGACCGGCTTTGCGCTCTATTGGTTGCGCCTGCGCTGGCTGCTGCCGTTCTTCGGCGGCAAACACGAGGCCATCGCGATCCATTTGATCTCGGGGATGGGGCTGGCGCTGCTCTGCGTTCCCATCCTCCACCAGTGGTGGCGGCGCATGCGCTGGACTCCCGCGGACTCGCACTTTGTCCGTCACTTGCGGGCGCACGCGCTGCGACCGGAGCAAGCGCAACCGGCCGACACGGGATATTTCAACGGCGGCCAGAAACTCTTTTTCTGGTCCTTCATCATCAGCACGGCGTATTTCCTGATCACCGGCTTGGTGTGGTGGTGGCGGCGGGAACCCTGGATGCCGAACGAGGTGTACGTGGTCGCCCGCACGAGTCATCGCGTGCTGGCGGTCATCATGACGGGCGCGCTGCTCGTCCACCTCTACAAGGCGACGCTCGGCGAGCCGGGCACGCTGGCCTCGATGGTGAAGGGCACCGTGACGACCAACTGGGCGCGGCTGCGCCGGCCCGGATGGTTCCGAGAACTCGGAGGCCGGGAATGATCGAATCGGCTTCGGTCTCCGCCGCGCCCTCCGCGGTCGCGCCAGAGGTCCCACCGGTGAGAAAGACCGGGTTCTGGCCGCACGGCTGGTGGAACCTCATGGAGCGGCGCGTGGGCGTGCTGCCGGTGCCGGTGTTGGTCGTGCTCGCGCTGGTGCTCACGGCGTTCGTGGTCACGGGCAAGTTTCCCGCCTCGGGCCGCACTCCCAACGACGTCTGCACCATGCTCGCGGTGCTGGCGGTGGGTGGCTTCGCGTGCGCTGAGCTGGGCAAACGCCTGCCGGTGCTCAAGGACATCGGCGGGGCGGCCATCTTCGCGACCTTCATCCCGTCGTGCCTTTCGTACTACGGGCTTCTGCCGCCGGTGATTGTGCAGACCGTCGCCGATTTCACGCGCGCGACCAACTTCCTCTATCTCTTCATCGCGTGCATCATCGTCGGCTCGATCCTGAGCATGGATCGCACGGTGCTGATCCGCGGCTTTCTGAAAATCTTTGTGCCACTAGCCGCGGGCTCGGTAGCGGCGGCGCTCGTCGGCACGGCGGTGGGGGCGCTGCTCGGCCTCGGCGCGAAGAACACGTTCTTCTACGTCGTCGTCCCGATCATGGGTGGCGGGGTCGGCGAGGGCGCGATTCCGCTCTCGGTCGGCTACGCCGAGATTCTGCACTTGCAACCGGGCGACGAGTTCGCGCGCGTGCTGCCGCCGGTGATGTTCGGCAGCCTCACGGCGATTCTGCTGGCGGGCACCCTCAACTTCATCGGGAAGAAATTTCCGCACCTCACCGGCGAAGGCCGGCTGCAGCCCGGCGAGCACGACGAACTGCACCCGCAGCAGGAGGAAATCACCGGCCACATGGATGTGAGCCACATCGCCGCGGGCGGCAGCATCGCGATCACGCTTTATCTGCTGGGCGTCGCGGCGAGCACGCTGCCGCCGGAGACGTTCCGATTTCCGGCGCCAGTCGTGATGCTGTTCATCGCCGTCGCGGTGAAACTCTCCTTCGCCGTCCCCCCGCAGCTTCAGCAGGGCGCGGGGGTGGTCTACAAATTCTTCCGCACCGCCGTCACCTATCCGCTCCTCTTCGCCATTGGCGTGGCACTGACGCCCTGGGACAAACTGGTGGCCGCGTTCCACCCGGCCAACCTCGTGACGATCGTCGCGACCGTCGTGACGCTGATGGCGACCGGCTGGTGCGTCGGCCGGCGGGTGAACCTCTACCCGATCGAGGCCGCGATCGTGAACGCATGCCACTCGGGCCAGGGCGGCACGGGCGATGTCGCTATCCTGACGGCGGCGAACCGGATGCAGATCATGCCCTTCGCCCAGATCGCCACGCGCATCGGCGGCGCGATCACCGTCACGCTGGCGCTCATTGCCTTGAAGGCGACGAGTTGACCGGCGTTCTCCGGCGTTGCGCGCCGGACGGCGGCGCGTTCCGCTCGGGGCCGACCGATGAACCCCGCCGTCTCGTCCTCCTTCCGCCCCTGGGCGGTCGTGCTCGGGCCCGGGCTCGCCCTCTATTTTGCGCCGCTGCCCGGACTGGCGCCGGAGGGACGGCACCTGCTCGCGTTCTTCACGGCGATGATCATCTCCTTCATGGCCCGGCCGGTGCCGATGGGCGTGAGCGTGCTCGTGACGATGACGCTCATCGCCATTACCGGCACGCTGCCGCCGGCGCGGATCTTCGAGGGCTTCGGCAATCCGATCGTCTGGCTGGTGTTCTCGGCGTTCCTGTTTGCGCACGCGGTTACGGCCACGCAGCTCGGGCTGCGCATCGCCTATCTGTTCATCAGCCGCTTCGCGCGCACGCCGCTGACGCTGGGCTACTCGGTCGCGGTCACGGATCTCGTGCTCGCGCCGTTCGTCCCGTCCGACACCGCGCGCGGTGGCGCAATCGTGTCCCCGGTGGTGCGCGGGCTCGCGACGGCGATGGGCTCGGAGCCCGGACCAAGCGCGAACCGCATCGGGGCCTACCTCACGCTCGTCGGCTTCCACTGCACCTACACGGCGTCGGCGATGTTTCTCACCGGCATGGCGGCCAATCCACTGATCGCGGAATTTGCGCGCAAGCTCGCGCACGTCGACCTCACGTGGGGGCGCTGGGCGCTGGCGGCGAGCGTGCCGGGGTTGTGCACCTTCGCGCTCGTGCCCTGGCTGCTGTACCAGTTGCATCCGCCGGAGATCAGGGACACGGAGCACGCGCGCACCCTCGCGCGCACGCGGCTCGCCGAGATGGGACCGATGAGCCGCGCGCAAGTCAGGCTGGTCGGGATCATGCTCGTGGTGATCGCGGGGTGGATCACCACGCCGTGGCATGGCATCTCCAACACCAATGTCGCGCTGGTGGGCGTGTGTGCGATCCTGCTCACCCGCGTGGTGGCGTGGCCCGATCTGCTGGGCGACACGCGGGCCTTCGATGCGATCAGCTGGTTCGCGCCGCTGCTCGTGCTGGCCGAGGCCCTCAACGAACAGGGCGTGATCACGCACATCTTTACGCCGGTGTTTTCGCAGATGCAGCACTGGCCGTGGGCGCTGGCGGTCGCGGCGCTGGCGGCGCTCTACCTCTATGCGCACTATGCGTTCGCGAGCATGACGGCGCATGTGTCGGCGCTCTACCCCAGCTTCCTCGGCGCGGCGCTGGCGACGGGCGCGCCACCGGTCGCGGCGGCGCTGCCGCTGGCGTTCTTCTCGAACCTGAACGCCGGCATCACGCACTACGGCACGGGCTCGGCGCCGGTGTATTTCGGCCCGGGCTTCGTCGCGCAGAGCACGTGGTGGACGCTCGGCTTCATCGTGTCGCTCGTGAACCTCGCGCTCTGGCTCGGCGTGGGCTTCGTCTGGTGGCAGCTTATTGGGCTTTGGTAGACGACGTGCTCGCGGTCGAGGGCGCAATCGGGAGATCAAACACCACCCGCAGGCCAGTGCTGCGGGTCGCAGCCTCGGCGCGGATCGTGCCGCGATGAAGGGTGACGATGCTGCGCGAGATCGCGAGTCCGAGGCCGCTGCCGCCCTCACCCTCGCGCGCGCCGCCGTCGAGCCGCACGAACCGCTCGAAGATCCGCTCGCGTTGCTCTGCGGGCACGCCCGGGCCGTCGTCCTCGATGGCGACGCGCCAGCTCTCCACCGTGAAATCGGAGGCGAGCGTGATCAGTCCGCCGCGGGGCGAATACCGGAGCGCGTTGGAGACGAGGTTGAGCAGCACCTGGCGGAGCCACTTCGGATCGAAGTCGACGAGGCCGGCGCCCGCGAGCGTCTCGGCGAAGCGCACGCCGCGACTCTCGGCGAGCACGCGCGCATCCTGCACGAAGGCCCGCAGGAATTTGCGCGGATCCTCGCGGCGCAGCTCGGGCGTGATGGCCTGCGCCTCGACGCGCGAGAGAAAGAGCAGTTCCTCGATGATCTGGTTCAGTCGCGCGATCTCCTCGAGCTGGAGCTGCACGGCTTCCTCCTGGGCCGGCGTGAGCCCGCCCTCGACGAGGAACTTCTCGGCCTGCAGGCGCACGAGGGAGAGCGGGGTCTTGAGCTCGTGCGAGGCCTCGGCGGTGAAACGGCGCGTCTGGTTGAACGACGACTCCAGGCGGTCGAACATCTCGTTGAGGAGGCGGGCGAGGTTGGAGATTTCGTCCCGCACTTGGGCGACCGGGATGCGTTCGCTGAGGTTGTCGGAGCGGATGCGGTTGGCCGTCTCCTGGATGAGCCGCACGGGCCGCAGCGCGAGCCGGCTGAGCGCGAGCCCGGTGATGATACTCACGACGAGCATGAAGCACACGAGCACGAGGCTGATCTCGGCGTAGCCGTCCATGACCTTGCGCACCTGCGCGAGCGAGGTGCCGATCATGACCTCCCTGTGGCCGAGGGAAAACTCGCCCACGCGCAGCTCGCCGAGGCCGTCGAGGGCGGCGTTGAACTGGCGCTGCTTCGCACCGGGTTGTTCGGGGATGCGCCGCCCGCCCAGATTCGACGAAGTGAAGAGCGCCCCGCTGCCTGGCTCGTGCACGTCGATGTAGAACAGCACCGACGCCACTTCGGTCGTACGCCGGATGCGCTCCTCGATCTGCCCGCGGTTGAGCGAGGGCGCGTCCTGGCCGAGGCTGGCCCGGAGCTGCTCGAACTCCGCCACCGCCAGCACGTCCAGCCCGTGGATGAGATGCTGGTTCAGCAGGTAGTAGCCGGCCACAAAGAGCACCACGAGGGTGGCGGTCGAGACGAACGCGTAGAGGAGCGCCAGCCTGACCCCGAGTGACTTCACAACAACTGGTAGCCGACGCCGCGCACGGTCTTGAATACGGGACGGCCCGGAACGGTTTCGAGCTTCGTGCGCAGCTTGCTCATGTAGACATCGAGGAGGTTGGTATCGACGTCGTAGTGCGACTCCCAGATCTTCTCGCTGATCAGCGTACGCGTGAGGATCCGTCCGGGGTTTTGCAGGAAAATTTCCAGCAAGGCGTATTCGCGGCTCGTGAGATCGACGGGGTGGTCGTGCTGGGTGACGGTGTGCGCGAGCAAGTCCATCCGCAGGCCGCCGTGCTCGAGGACGGTGTCCTTGGCCGCGCTCTGGCGCCGGAGGAGCGAGCGCAGCCGCGCGAGCAGTTCCTCGAAGCTGAAAGGTTTGGGCAGATAATCGTCCGCGCCGAGATCGAGGCCCTTGATCCGGTCCTGCACGGCATCGCGCGCGCTGAGGATCAGCACGGGCTCGTTGAAACCGGCCTTGCGCCACTCCGAGAGCAGCGCGAGGCCGTCGCCGTCGGGCAGACTGAGGTCCAGGACGATCGCGTCGTAGTGCGTTTCGCAGAGTGCGTCGCGGGCTTCGCGGCAAGTCGGCACCCACGTGGCGGTGTAGGCATGCTCCGCGAGGCCTTTTTTCAGGAACTGGCCGAGCCGGCGCTGATCTTCGACGATGAGGATTTTCACGCTCGATTGATCGCGGGAGATTTTGTCCGGCGGCGTATCCGGCGCGAGGGCAAACTCCCTTAACGATTTTTCAGCTCCGGTTAATTTCCGCTTCAGCGAAGCCCGCCACGTTCGCGGGATGAAAACGCCTCCTCTCCGCTGGCCGGGCTCGCTGCGAGTGCCCATCGCATTCGCCCAACAGCCGCGATTTCGCCGCCGCGCCGGCTACGGCTGGGCGGCCGCGTTGCCTTGGCTCGTCGCCGACGCCGCACGCTGACTCCGCCATGCGCTCCTCCCCACTCGCGCTCGGATGCCTCGGTTTACTCGCCTGTTCTGCCCGGGTTCTGGCGGCGATGATTGACGAGATCCAGGTGTACACGGATGACATCAATCGGCCCGGCCGTTTCGGCCTCGAGCTGCACGTCAATACCACGCCGCAAGGTCGCACGAAGCCCGATTACCCCGGTGAAATCACACCGCAGCACGGCGTGCGGGTGACGCCGGAGTTTTCCTACGGCTTGAGCCGGTCCTGGGAAGCCGGTCTTTACGTGCCGATGTCGCGCGCGCCGGGCGGTGCGATCGATCTGGCCGGCGCGAAGCTGCGTTTGAAATGGCTGCCCGTGCAGCCCGATGAGAAGACCGGCGGAGGGTTTGCCGGCGCCAACGTCGAGCTCGGCTGGCTGCAAACGCGCTTCGACCAGGCGCACTGGGGCTCGGAGCTCCGCACGATTTTCGGCTACCGCACCGAGGACTGGCTGCTCGCGACCAACCCGGTGTTCGAATGGACGCTGGCCGGACCCGATCGCAGCGCGCGGCCGGAGATCGAGGTGCAACTCAAGGTCGCCCGCAGGATCGCACCGGGCATTTTCTTCGGCCCCGAATATTACGCCGGGCTCGGCCCGCTCGGACGGTTCGCCGCGCGCCGCGAGCAGGAGCATGTGTTGTATGCCGCGCTCGATGTCGATCGCGGCAAATGGGTTTTGAACTGTGGCGTCGGGCGCGGCGTCTCGCGGGCCGCGGATCGGTGGACGGTGAAATTCATCTTCGAACTGCCGTGGTAGCCGGCTTCTCACGTGGACACTCGACGCCGATGCGTGCCCTGTTCCGCAATATCTGCTCAGACAAAGCCCATTAACACGCAGACGAGCGGCGGGCTTTCCGCTTTATTTATCCCCCATGCTCCGGCCAGATTCCTCCATGAGTAAGTCGAAGACGAACAAGCCACTCTCCAGGAACAAACACCTGCTGAGGTGGGTGGACAAGATGGCGGACCTCTGCCAGCCCGCGGCGATTCATTGGGTTGATGGCTCCAAGGAGGAGTACAGCGCGCTCTGCGGGCAAATGGTCCAGAGTGGCACGTTGATCAAACTCAACCAGAAGAAATGGCCCGGTTGCTACCTCGCGCGTTCGGATGCCAGCGATGTGGCGCGCGTCGAGGATCGCACGTTCATCTGCTCGCTTTCGAAGGAGGCGGCTGGCCCCACGAACAATTGGGTGAACCCGTTCCAGATGCGCCGCACGCTGAAGGGCCTTTTCGAGGGCTGCATGGCGGGGCGGACGATGTACGTGCTGGCCTTCAGCATGGGGCCGATCGGCTCGCCGATGTCGCAGATTGGCGTCCAGCTCACCGATTCGCCGTACGTGGTGATCAACATGCGGATCATGGCGCGCATCGGCCAGAAGGTCTTCGCGCTGATCGATCAGGATTTCAAACGCGTCGTCCCGTGCCTCCATTCCGTCGGCGCGCCGCTGAAGGCGGGTCAGAAGGACGTGCCGTGGCCGTGCCACAAGGAGAAGTACATCGTGCACTTCCCGGAGACGCGCGAGATCTGGAGCTTCGGTTCCGGCTACGGTGGCAACGCGCTGCTCGGCAAGAAGTGTTTCGCGCTGCGGATCGCGTCGGCGATGGCGCGCGACGAGGGCTGGATGGCCGAGCACATGCTGATCCTCGGCGTGCAGAATCCGCAAGGCCGCAAGGTCTACGTGGCCGCCGCCTTCCCGAGCGCGTGCGGCAAGACCAATTTTGCGATGCTCGTGCCGCCGGAGCACTTTCAGCGGCAAGGGTGGAAAGTCACGACCGTCGGCGACGACATCGCGTGGATTCGGCCGGACGACACCGGACGCTTTCGTGCCATCAATCCCGAGTCGGGCTTCTTCGGCGTGGCGCCGGGCACGAGCGCGAAGACGAACCCGAACGCGATGGCGGCGCTGGCGAAGAACAGCATTTTCACCAACGTCGCGCTGACCCCGGACGGCGGCGTGTGGTGGGAAGGCATGACCGATGAGCCGCCGGCGCAGGCGACGGACTGGCAGGGCAAGCTCTGGACCCCCGAAATCGCGAAGGCGACCGGCGCGAAGGCCGCGCACCCGAACGCGCGTTTCACGGCGCCGGCCGCGCAATGCCCCACGATGGATCCGGATTGGGAGAATCCGGCGGGCGTGCCGATCAGCGCGATTATTTTCGGCGGTCGCCGCGCCACGACGATGCCGCTGGTTTACCAGGCCTTCAACTGGTCGAGCGGCGTTTACGTCGGCGCGACGATGGGTTCCGAAATGACGGCCGCCGCCGCCGGCGTGATCGGCAAGGTGCGGCGCGATCCGATGGCCATGCTGCCGTTCTGCGGCTACAACATGGGCGACTACTTCCGTCACTGGATCAACATGCAGCGCACGCTCACGGAAACGCCGCGCATTTTCCACGTGAACTGGTTCCGGAAGAACGCCGACGGCAAATTCATCTGGCCGGGCTATTCGGAAAACATGCGCGTGCTGCGGTGGATCTTCGACCGCGTGACGGAAGGCGGACGCGCGAAGGAAACGCCGATCGGCTGGGTGCCGCGCTACAAGGACATCGATTGGGGCGGCCTCGATTTTCCGCAGGAGAGATTCGAACAGCTGCAGGCCTTCGATCGCACGGCCTGGCGCGCGGAAATCCTCGGCCACGAGGAATTGTTCCTCGATTTGCATGCCACGCTGCCGAAGGAACTCGTGTACGAACGCGAACTGTTGATTTGCCGGATGTAGCGCCGGGCATTGGCTCCGCGGAACCCGGGCAACCGACAGCGCCACCTGCTGTCGGAGAGAGAGTGATCCCTCGCCCGATCCTTCTTTTGTTCGCGCTGGTGGCCGGCCTGTCCGTCGGCCGCGCCGCGGAGCCGGCGCTGTTGGAACAGGCGGTGGACGATTGGCTCGGCGAACGCGACCACTGGGCGTTCACGCAACGCGCGGTGGAATGGGACGGTGGCATGCCGCGGGAGCGGCTGGAACGCTACGATCCTTCGAAGTCGGGCAATGCCCGGTGGACGCTGCTCGCGATCGATGGCCGGCCACCGACCACCGCACAGCACGCCACGTGGGCGAAGAAGAAGTTCAAGCGGAACCCGCGCCGCTTCGACTCGCCGATCGGCGACTATTTCGACTTCAAGGCGGCCAGGCTGATCGGCGAGACGCCGCAGCTCGTGCGCTACGAGGTGCCGCTTCGCCGGGACAAAAACTGGCTCTTCCAGACCGACAAGGTCCGCGTGCTGGTGACGGTCAACAAGCAGACGCGCGCGCTCGAGCACCTCACGGCTGATGTGCGCGAGCCGGTGAAGGTGCTGCTCGGCCTGGCGAAGATCACCGACGGGCGAATCGATCTCAGCTTTTTGCAGTTTACCGACGATGCGAACCCCGGGCCGGAATCGGCGAAGCCGACCGGCAGCGCGCATGTGACCGTGTCGAAGCTGGGCGAACGCGCGGAATTCACCTGGAGCGACTTCAAGCGCGTCGTCCCGGCATCGGCGAAAACGGAAACCTTCACGCGCGATCGCTGAATGGAATCCAATCGCTCGAGCTGATTGGACTGTAGCGGCGGTCTATGACCGCCGACCGCTCGGTCGGATTGAACTGTAGCGGCGGTCTATGACCGCCGTCCGGCCCCGGTCGGATCGGACTGTAGCGGCGGTCTATGACCGCCGCCCGCTCGGATTCCATGGCGGGAGTCTTTGCCCGGGCTCGCCGCACTTCGCCGCCGAAATCGCGTGCAGGTTTTCGGCGGTCATGGACCGCCGCCACAGCGTGCGCTTGCGGTTGTCGGATTGTCGCGGAACATTCTGCGGCGTTCGTCTTCTCACCAGCATGTTTCCGCGCGCGGTCCTCGTTTGGCTATCCCTCGCTGGCTGCGCCGCCGCGGAGGTCAATTCACCGGGTGCAGCGTCGACCACTGCGAGTCGCCGCATCGCGACGGACGACGAAATCACGCTTTTGACCACTGCGGTCGAAAAAACCGCGGCGGACCTGCCGCGGTGGGCGTACACGGAGTCCCGCGTGGTTCGCGACGAGAAGGGGAAGGTGAAGAACGATGTCTTGATTCGCTACGATCCGTCGAAGCCGTATCCGGAGCAGTGGACGCCGCTCGCAGTCCGGGGAAACCCCCCGACGGCGGCCGACCTCCAGAAGTATCGCCGGATGGGCGAGCGCGCGCAGCGACTGGTAGAGCATCCCTCGGCCGATCGGCGGAAATCACTCGGCGAGGTGATCGACCTGCGGAACGCCAGCATCCTAGGCGAGACCGCACGGGAACTGGTCTTCGATGTGCCGCTGAAGAAGGACGGCAACAATCGGTTTCCCGCGGACAAATTCGAAGTGTTGGTCAGGATCAACCGGACGACCCGAGTGCTCGAGAACATCGCGGTGCGGCTGCGCGATTCGTTCCGGTCGAAGCTGATCGTGAAGATCAAGTCGGGTGGAGGCACGCTGGACTTTGCACCTGTCGACGCGAAATTTCCGCCCACGCTGACGTTGGTGGTGGGCGATGCGTCGGCGTCGGTGTTTTTCGTGAGCATCGGCGGCCAGCTCGAGTTGAAGCGCAGCGACTTCAAACACGTGAAGCCCTACGACGAGCGTTTCGAAGTCCAAATCGGGACGCTGAAGGCGATCGATTTTTGAGAGTAGCGCCGGCTTCCAGCCGGCCTGGAATGAAAATGCCGGCAGGATGCCGGCGCTACTTCCGTGCCGCACTGCTCCACGGCCACGCTTTTTGCTCGGAGCACATCCCTGCCTTGATCGGATTCTCCTCGGTATAACGGCAACAGTGCCACAAGTCCGCGTCATCCCGAATCCAGTGATCGTAGGATTCGTGTTGCCAGAAAGGCTGGCCGACGCGGTCCAGCAGTTTGTTCGCTTCGGTGGCAGTAAAAGATTTCCAGCTATGCAAAATTCGCTCCAGTGAGTGATCGGCAAGCGGGCGAAGCACCGCGTGAACATGGTTCGGCATCACACACCACGCATGCAGATGATAGCGCTTCTGATCGAAATGGCGGAGAGCCGACGCCACCACGTTTGCGACCTCTTTTTGATTCATCCATGCCGCGCCGCCATGCCGATCCAGGATTGAATCCACTTTGACGGCATACCACGCATGAAGCTCCCGTCCGATGAGATGCTCATCCTGACGACCTTCAACCGCTCGCCGGAGGAGTTCATCGCGCTGCTCTTTCAGCCGCAGGACGACCTCCCGCGGCAAAGAATCCGCCAGCCGGAACGTCACGAAATAGGCGGCGCCGGCTACCTTGATATGGGGCAAATAGCCGCGCGAGTGGTACCCCGAGTCTAACGGCATGCCCGAGTAGAGCCGGCTTCCATCCTGTATCGTTCACTACAACCTTTGTAAGATCGTCGTAAGCTCGGAGCAGGCTGGAAGTCTGCACTACTCCGCGCGTTCCGGCGGGGTGAAACCGCGGCGGAGCACGTTTTCGGCGATCGCGCGGGGGAAGAGGAAATTCTGCAGGTACTCGTGGCCGCCGGCTTTCGTGCCGGCGCCGCTCATCCTGAAGCCGCCAAAGGGGTGCCGCTGCACGATGGCGCCGGTGATGCCGCGATTCAGGTACAGGTTGCCGACCATGAACTCGCGTTCCGCGCGCTCCAGGTTCCGCGGGCTGCGGGAGAACAGTCCGCCCGTCAGCGCGTAGTCGGTGCGGTTTGCGATCTCGAACGCCTCGTCGAGATTGCGTGCCTTCAACACCGCGAGCACCGGTCCGAAGATCTCCTCGCGCGCGATCACCGCGTCGGGCTTCACCTGGGTGAAGATGGTCGGCGGCACATAGTGGCCGCCGCTCGCGGTGAGCGCTGCGGGCAGCGCCGCCTGCCAGGCCAGCCTGGCCTCGCGTTTGCCCTGCTCGATCAACGAGAGGATTTTTTGCTGCGCGTCGCGGTCGATCACCGGTCCGACGACGGTGCCCGGCTCGGCCGGATCGCCGATCGGCACGGCGGCCGCGGCGGCGATCAATCGCTCGACGAACTCGTCATGAATCTCGTCGAGCAGGATCAGCCGCGACAGCGCGGAGCACTTCTGGCCGGAGAACCCGAAGGCGCTGTACAGCGTCGCGGGGATCGCTTCATCGAGGTCCGCGTCGTGGTCGACGATCAGCGCATTCTTGCCCCCCATTTCGCACACGACTTTTTTCAGGTTGGCCTGGCCGGGCAGGGTGCGACCGGCCGCTTCCCAGATTTTCAATCCGACGCCGCGCGAGCCGGTGAAGGCGATGAAGTCGATCTGGGGGTGCGCCACGAGATGCGCGCCGATGTCCTCGCCGTAGCCGGTGAGGAGGTTGATCACGCCGGCGGGCAGGCCGGCTTCGGTGAAGATTTCCATCAGCGCGCCGGCGAGGGTGGAGGTTTGCTCCGCCGGCTTCATGATCACCGTGTTGCCGGCGACCACCGGCGCGACCGTCAGGCCGCAGAGAATCGCGAGGGGGAAATTCCACGGCGCAATCACCACGCCGACGCCGCGCGGCGTCCAGCGTTGCACGCAGCGTTCGCCGGCCACGGGCTGGGTCACGACCGGTCGCTCCAGCGTGCGCATCTCGATCGCATAGAACCGGCAGAAATCAATCGCCTCGCTGATGTCCGCATCGGCCTCGATCCATGGCTTGCCGGCTTCGAGAATTTCCAGCGCGTTCAGCTCGAACCGGCGGCGCGCCATGAGGTCGGCGGCGCGTTCCACGATGCGCGCGCGCTCCTCCACGGCGGTCGCGCGCCACGGCGGAAACGCGGTGCGCGCGGCGGCCAGCGCGGCGTCGGCATCCGACCCCGTGGCGCGCGCCCAGCGGCCGACGACCTGCGCCGGCCGCGCGGGATTCGTCGAGTCAACGAAGTCGCGGTCCGCGATTTTTTTCGCGCCTATGACCAGCGGCCATTTCCGGCCGAGGGCCGACGTGACACTGGCGAGCGCCGCCCGTTGTTTTTCGCGCTCATCGGCCAGCGAGAAGTCGGTGTTGGGTGCGTTGCGGAAAGGGTGGGGCCGGCTCTCCGAGCCGGCCTGGGTTGCAGGACGGTCCGCTACAAGACCCGCTGGGAGAGCGGGCCCCACCTCCGCCGGGTTCGCCAGCAACTGCTCCCTGGTGGCTTCGCCCATGTTTTTCTGCCGCAAAAAGCCTTCGTTGCTCGTGTTCTCGAGCAGCCGGCGCACCAGATACGCCATGCCAGGCAGCAGCTCGCCAATGGCGCAGTACTCGCGAACCCGATACCCGGAATCGATCAGCGCGCGCTTCAGTTCGTCGGCCATGCCGTAGAGCGCCTGGAATTCGTACGCACGCGGCTCGATCTGCAACCGTTCGGCGGACGCCATGGCGAAGGCACACGAGCGCACGTTGTGCGTCGCGAACGCCGGCGAAACCACCGCGAGATTTTCCAGCAGGTAAGCCGAAAGCTTTTCGAAATTCGCGTCGGTCTCCGCCTTGTGCGACCACACCGGGATCGGCCAGCCGCGCTGCAACGCCAGCACGGTCTCGTGGTCCCAGTACGCGCCCTTCACCAGCCGCACGCCAATTCTCTGGCCGCGCATTCGCGCCCAGTCGACCAGCGCGCGGAGATCCCGCTCGCAATCGCGGAGGTACGCCTGCAGCGCGATGCCCACCGTCGCCGGCGGCGACGGCATCGCAGATTTCGAATTTGAGATTTCAGCGAATTCCTCCTCCTCGAGGATCGATTTGAAGAGCGCGATCGTGACGTCCTTGAGCTTGTAACTCTCCATGTCGAAGTTGATGAACGCGCCGGCCTCGCGCGCGCGCCGCAGAATCAACCGCAGCCGTTTCTTCAACGCGGCGATCGAGTGTTCGGGATCGGCCGGATGCACGTCGGGCGTCAGCGCCGAAATCTTCACCGAAAGATTCAGCCGCGGCAGGACCACGCCGTCCGGCCCGATGTCGCTGTAGGCAGGTTTTTCGCCGGCGGCGAGCGCGCGCGCGACGGTGTCGAGCACATCCAGGTTGCGCTGCAGAAACACATCCGCCTCGGCCTCGCTGACGACCGTTTCGCCGAGCAGATCGATCGTGGTCGCGATGCCGAGCTTCGCGTTTCGGCGCAGCTGTCGCACGAGATCCTCCGGCGTCCCGCCGGCGACGAACTGCTGGGCCATCGCCACCACGTTTGCCTTCACCGGCGAGGCGACGAGGGCCGGAGCAAGCGATGAGGCGGCCAGCCCGGCCTTGAGGGCCGGACTCAATTCGACCGCCTTGTCGCCGAGGTACTCTTGCAGATGCCGGACGATTTCGGCGGAGGACCGCAGCGTCGGCAGCACGTCGACGAAACGGAACAACTGTGTCTTGAACGCCGGATCCTGCATCGACCACTCCATAAGCCGCGCGTACGCACCTTTCTTCGAAAAAATTCCCGGGGCCGGGGCGGCGTCCATCCGCCTGAACAGGATTTCGCCAAGTTCGCGCGTGCGCCGCTCCACCGCGGAGTCGGGGGGGAGGAAATTGGACATAGGGTTTTCGCTACACCAAAACCTTATCTCCGAATTTTGCAGCGACTTAGTCGTGGTTTTAGTCGCCGGATTTTCAGGTTTTTGCGCAGCAAAAACCTCGCGATGCGGTCAATGACTGCGTCACCCCATGAAGCCCCCCTCGCACAGTGACCGCGAGTTCAATACCCCGGCCGAAATGCTCACACGCGCGACATTTCTGGGAGTTCTCGCCGCGCTGACCGCCGGAATTCTGCTGACGATCGCCGGCCTGCTGGTTTCCGAGGCGCGAATTGCGCTGGCGGGCCTCGGCGTGCTCGGCCTGGCCGGCGCGGGGCGCGCCTGGTTGCAGCACCGCGCGGAATTCGAGCGGGCCGCGAACGCATGGGAAACGGTCGCCGAGAGTTCGGCCGCGATGGACGAGACGCGCGGCCGGCAATTGATGGCCCTGCTGGAGGAGTGGGAGTCGCTCGAGGAAAAGCGCGGTTCGCCGGACTTCGATCCGTGGGCGCTGCAGATCCTGCGCAATGACATTCGCAAGGTGGTCGAAAGCGATCCGGCGTTGACGCAGCTTTTCCGGGAGTTGCAGCGGGCGGCCTAGGCGTTGGTCGCCACCCGGCATCCGGCTGGTGGCACTTCCGGACCTTGCATCAACCCGTGCGCACCGGCTAAACCCGGCTGGCGCATGGCGATGCCGCATGAAAACATCCCCGGCAGCGGACGGGCGGTGAAGCCTGCAGAAAACTGCAACTTCCGGCCGGAGTCCGGGGTTGTGGAGGCGAACGATGAACCTCCAGTGCATACCACCGAAGCCGGTGTAAGCCCGGCGACCGATTTCACCACCTTCATGCGCAATTATCAGGACATGGTGTTCTCGACGGCGGCGCGCATCACCGGCAACGACGCGCAGGCCGAGGACATTTCGCAGGAGGTTTTTCTCAAGGCTTACGAAAACTACGAGCACCTCAGCGCGAGCCCGACGGCCAGCGGGTGGCTGAAGACGGTCGCGACCAACCTCTCGCTCAACCATCTTTCCCGCTACCGCAAACGCTGGCGTTTTTTCTCGGAATTCAAGCGGCCGGGGGAGGACGCCGAGGCGCCCGAAGCGGAATTTGCCGCGCCCGAAACGTTCTTCGCGGGCCTCGATTCCTCCGAAAGGCGCGCGACGATTGAGCGCGCGCTGGCGCAGTTGCCCGAACACCAGCGCGTGCCGCTGGTGCTCTACCATTTTGAAGACATGCCGTACGAGGCGATCGCGAAGCAACGGCGCGTCTCCCTCGCGAAAGTGAAAACGGATATCCTCCGCGCGCGCGCCGCGCTGGCGAAAATCCTCCGGCGGAGCGGCACCGCCCACGAAAAAATCACGCTGTCATGAACCCCGCCCCGCCCGATCCGGATCCGCTCGAGTCGATCATCCACCGTACGCTGCGCGCGTTGCCGGATCGCCCGGCGCCGCGTTCGCTCGAGTCGCGGGTGCTGGCGGAAATCGCCCGGCGCGCCGCGCTGCCCTGGTGGCGAAAGAGCTTCGCGCACTGGCCGCTCGGCGCCCGCGCGGTTTTCCTGGTGGCGCTCGCGGGCGTGGTCAAACTGGTCCTGCTCGGTGCGGTCTGGGCCATGGCTGGTTTCGACGTCGCGCAGTTCCGCGAGGCGTTTGCCACCCAGTTTACCTGGATGGAGGCGGGCCTCACGGTGATGCGGGCCATCGCCGATTCCTGCGAAATCATCGGCCGCAGCATCCCGCCACTGTGGCTCTATGGCGCCGTCGCGGTGGTCGCCGGAACGTATGCCGCGCTCTTCGGCCTCGGCGCGGCGGCGTACAAAGCCCTCCGTTCCTCCCGTTGATCTTCTTTTCCGCGCCCCACGCGCTCCCGCTTCAATGAAATCATCGCTTTTTTGTTTCCGGATTTGCCTCTTCATTTCGCTCGTCACACTGACGTTGGCGCTGAACGCGCAGCAGCCGCCCACGGCCCCGGCGGCGCCGGAAAAACCGGCCGCGTCCGACGCCGCGGCCGCGCCCGAAAAGCCCGCGGCCGCCGAGACGCCGGCGGCGCCGGCCAATCCGTCCGCGGATCCGACGACCGAGCGCACGGAGGCGGCGGCCGAGAAGCCGGCGACGCGCTCGATCGAACTTGGCGTCGAGCACGACGAGAAGGGGACGCGGCCCAGAATCCGACACAACGGCAGCGGCGATATTCCATTTGGCGATCACTACATTCCAAAAGGCGGGCGATCGCAGGACGCGGTCTCGGTTTTTGGTTCGACCACGATCGACGGCGACGTCGCGACCGACGCCGTATCCGTGATGGGCAACACGACCATCGGTCGCGAAGGCACCGTCGGCGGTGACGCGGTCGCCGTGCTCGGGGCGCTCATCTCGTCCGGCAGCATCAAGCAGGATGCCGTGAGCGTGCTTGGCGGTTCCGTCATCGACGGGCATGTCGGCGGTGACGCGGTGTGCGTGCTGGGCGACATGACGCTCGGTCCGAAAGCCGTCATCGACGGCGACCTCGTGGTGGTGATCGGCAAGTTGAACAAACACGCCGACGCCATCGTGCGCGGCAACCAGGTCGACGTGCCGCTGCTGGGCGGTTGGAAGAACATCGAGTGGCTCACCACGTGGGTGAAGCGGTGTCTGTTCCTTGGCCGGCCGCTCGCTTTCGGTCCCAACCTCGGCTGGGCCTGGGGCGTCGCGTTCGCGTTCCTGGCGTTTTACCTCGTGCTTGCGCTGCTCTTCGGCCGGGGGATCGACCGGTGTATCGAAACTTTGGAAACGCGGCCCGGCCTGTCGGTGCTCGCTTCGGTGCTCACCGTGCTGGTCACGCCGATCGCCATCATCCTGCTCGCGATTACGGTGGTCGGCGCCCTGCTCATCCCGTTCCTTGGCATGGGCCTTTTGCTGGCGAATCTCTTCGGCAAGGCGGTCATGCTGGCGTGGATTGGCCGGCGGTTGGCGCGGCTCGCCGGCAGCCGCTCGTTGCCGGCGTTCGTAGCGGTGCTGATCGGCGGGCTGATCGTGATGCTGCTGTACACGATCTGGGGCTCGTTTCTCCTGTACAAGCTTCTCTCGTGGCTCGGCCTCGGTGTGACCGTCTACACCATCGTCCTCGCGATGAGGCGCGACAAGCCATCGCCCGCTGCGCCCGGGCCCGGCATTGCGGCACCGCCACCGATGCCGCCGATCGTCCCGCTGCCGTCGGTGAAAGCCGCCGCGGTGCCGACGCCGGGCCTCGCGCCGACTCCGACGATGAGTTCCGGTTTTGTGGGCAGCGGGTCGACGATGCCACCATCGGGTGAGCCGGCCATGCCGGCGCCGCCGACGCTAGGCGCCTTCCCGGAGCCGCCCGCGAATCCGCCACTGCCAGTCATGCCGACGGCGTCGCTGCCGCCGATCGCATTGGCCGCCAGCCTGCCACCGACATTCACGCCGCCTCCGGTATCGCCGGCGCCGACCGCCACGACGGCGGGGCCGTTGCCCGCGGCCGTTCCGATTTCAGCGGCGACCCTGCCGCGCGCGGGTTTTGGGATTCGGTTGGCCGCGATGCTCCTGGATCTCCTCTTGATCGCGATGATTCTCGGCTTCTGGAGTCACAGCATGCCGCGGGCGTTGCGATTCAATCCATTCCCGCAAGGGCTGCTGCTGACGCTTGCAGTCTACGCCGCGGTGATGTGGAAGCACAAGGGCACGACCATCGGCGGAGTGGTGTGCGGGCTCAAAGTCGTGCGCATCGATCAACGCGAGATCGATTGGACGACGGCCATCGTGCGGGCGGTGAGCTGCTTCCTGTCGCTGTGCGCCGCCGGGCTCGGTTTCATCTGGGTGGCGTTCGACGACGACAAGCAGTCGTGGCACGACAAGATCGCCGGCACGACCGTCGTCCGGGTGCCGAAGGGCGTGTCGCTGTTGTGAGAGGTTTTTGCGGTGCAAAAACCTAGTTTCAAAGGCGGGCGGGGCTCAGTCAGAATTCGGAACCACTGATTTGCCGGTGAATATTTTTCGCAAGGATCGCTCGGTTGTGGCTTGATTGGCGGACGCAAAATTAGGTTTTTGCGGTAGCAAAAACCCACCTATGCCAAATCCTACGGTTGGAATCATCATGGGCAGCGCTTCGGACTGGGACACGATGCAGCACTGTGCCCAGACTCTCGATACGCTGGGCGTCGGTTACGAGAAACGCGTCATCAGCGCGCACCGGACGCCGCAACTGATGCATGACTGGGGCACCACGGCCGAGGCCCGCGGGCTCAAGGTGATTATCGCGGCGGCCGGCGGTGCGGCGCACCTGGCGGGGGTGGCGGCGGCGCTCACGGCGTTGCCGGTACTCGGCGTGCCGATGGAGTCGGCCTCGCTGAAGGGGCTCGATTCCCTGCTTTCGATGGTGCAAATGCCTGCGGGCATTCCGGTCGCGACCTTTGCCATCGGCAAGCCGGGCGCGATCAACGCGGCGTTGTTTGCCGCGGCCATCCTCGCACTCAGCGATCCTGCGGCGAAAAAGGCGCTCGACGCTTATCGAGCCGCACAGACGAAAAAAGTCGTGGAAGCGAAGCTCCCCTGACGTCTGGGGCCGCGCAGGGGCCTGGAGTTTGTCATCTAATAGATGACAATCCAAACGCCTGCCCGCCCAGGTGTTTGTCATCTATTAGATGACAAACCGCTCTGGGGCGAGGGGCCAAATTCCCGCAGGTTTTTGCTCAGCCAAAACCTAATTGGGATTCCGCTGAGCGGAATCCGGCGCCGGCCGATCCGGCGCGCCGTTGTCCATGACGTATTTCCAAGTGCCGTCGGGCTGACGCTTCCAGATCGTCAGGAACCAGCCGGTGCGGACGACTTCTTTTCCGTCGGGGCCGGGCCGCCGCGATTCGTAGCGGCCATAGTTGTACCCGAGGGTGCCGTCGTCGGAAACATCCGTGAACGACGCCGACCAGGCGAGCTTCACGCCGGGTTTGTCTTCACCCATGCGCTGGCGGACCGCGTCGGGACCGCGGTATTTCCGCGGGTCGGTGTCGATGAACGCGACATCGGGCGCCGCGAAATGCTGGAAGGCGGCGAGCAGCCCCTTCGCCTGTGCCATCGCGCAAAAAGCGTCCTCCATTTTGACGAGCTCGGCTTTCAGCTTCGCCTTGTCGGGCGCGGCGAACGAGCTGAGCGGAACGAGCAGCAGGAGGGCGAGGGCGCGTGTCTTCATGGGGAAGCCATTAGAATTTTGCGGCCGCCAAATCCTCCGGCGTGTCGAGGTCGATCGCGAGGGCCGGCAAATCGACGCCGGCCACCTGCGCCGGATTGTCGTTGAGCAGTGCCCGCGCGCCTTCCTCCCCGGTGAGGTGGGCGAGGGTATGGAAATGTTCGCGGAGGAACAACGCCGGCGCACCATGTCGGCCGGCATAATGCGCCGCAACGATGCTACGACCGGTGGTGCGCTGCGTTGCGACGAGCCGCGCGATTACGTCGACGGAGAACGCCGGCTGATCGCACAGGGCAATCACCGCCGCATCGAGCCGCCGCGAGAATTGCTGCAGCGTGGTGACGCCCGCGCGAATCGATGCCGCCATGCCTTCCGACCACGCCGGGTTTTCCGTCACGAGCACCGGTACCGAAGCGAGCACGGGACGGATTTTCTCCGCCTGCGCACCGAGCACGACCACGACGGGCCACGCCGGCGAAGCGAGCGCGGCTTCGACCGCCCGCAACAGCAGCGGCTTTCCGTCGACTTCGAGCAGTTGCTTCAAGCGCCCCATCCGCGTCGACGCGCCCGCGGCGAGAATCACCGCACCGAAACGAAATGGGGTCAGGCCGTTACTTGTTACAGCCGGCATGGGTCGTATCTCCCGAGGTGCGTGCGTGTCGGCTGTAACAAGTAACGGCCTGACCCCTTTGCCGACAGGCCAAAGTTTTCGCTCCGCGAAACCTTGGGGTTCGGAGATGAGGTTGGATCCATCATTCGGGTTCGTTTCTATTCGCCCGGGTTATGACAAGGAGGCAGGCCGCGGTCTGCAACCCCGCTGGCATTCCGCCTCGGCTCGTCCTCGGTCTGGTTCCTAAGGTTTTTGCGCAGCAAGAACCTCATGGATGGGCTGGACGCGCTCGCGGAGCGGACGAGCGTTGCGGCCGGTCAACACCGATTGGATTTCCGCGACAATCGAAAGCGCGACCTGCTCGGGTGAGTCGGCGCCGAGATCGAGGCCGACGGGTGCGTGCAGCCGCGCGCGCTGTTCCGGGGAAACGACGACGCCTTCGCGCTCGAGGTCCGCGACGATCTTCTCCGCGCGCTTCCGTGGTCCGAGCAGGCCGAGATACGCCAGCGGACGGCCCAGCAGCGCGCGAAGCAGCGGCACATCGTGGACATAATGATGCGTCATCACGACCGCGAGCGTCTGGGCATCGGGCGAGACCTTGTCCGCCAGTTCATGCGCGCCCGCAACCACGAGCGCATCGGCATGCGGAAACCGCCCGGCAGTCGCGAGCGCGGCCCGCGGATCGGCGATCGTCACGTACCAGCCGAGTTCCTTCGCGAGTCGCGCGAGAGGCTGTGCATCGTCGCCGGCGCCAAAGATCACCAGCGCCGTCGGCGGTGGCACCACTTCGACGAACAAGCGTTCGGGATCGGCGCAGTCGCCCGGTGCAGCCAGGCGCGTGCCCCAGCCCGTGGTGGCATCGCCTCCGTGCGTCACGGCAAGTACAGTCGACCGGCGGCGGGCGAAGTTCTGGGCGACGGCGCTGACCCACGGAGCTTGCGGCGTCACTTTCTCCAGTAGGACGCGGACGATTCCGTGGCAACCCAAGCCCACACCCCACACCAAATCGTTTTCCGACGTCGTGTCGTACACGACGGCGTCCGGCTGACCGGTGGCGTGCACGCGTGCGGCGCGCGCCACGACGTCTTCTTCCAGGCAGCCGCCGCTGATGGAGCCGATTCGATCGCGATTGAGCCGCACCAGCAGCCGGGCCCCCGGACGTCGGTAGGACGAACCCTCGACGTTGACCAGGGTGGCGAGGACCGCGGGTTGCGCGTCGGGCTGCAGCAACGCGGCGATGATGGCCGGAAGTTCTTTCATCGCGGACTTACCCAAGACGCCATCGCGTTCGAGAAACGCAAGCGAACGGTTGCAAGGAGCGTGCGCGTATCGCCGCAGGCGATCGCCCGGCTCAGATCGGACGAGGTTGCGCATCGGCGGCTCTCGGGGCTTAAAATCCCCGGGGCATCCCGGTTTTTTTCATCGGAATTCCCCCTATCGCAGTATGGGTGCAGTTTGTCGCATTTATCTTGCGCGGCTGTCGCGGGTTCTGGTTCGTTCGTCGCAAGCAAATGCGGCCCTAGGCCGCCTTGGCTGACTACTACAACCACTAGAACCAATAATACTATGAACCTCCGTACGCGGAAGTTAATGGCTGTGCTATCGCTTTGGAGCGGAGCGGCAGCCTTGATGACGGGAACACAAGCTTGGGGACAGGCAGCAGGCGCTACGCCAGCCCCCGGCGATGTGCAGAAGCTCGATAAATTCGTGGTGACGGGTTCCTACATCCCCACCAATGAGACGGCGTTTACCGCCGGTGTCTCGCCGGTCATTCGCATCGACCAGAAGGTCATCGAAGAATCCGGTCTGTCGAACGTAACCGAGCTCCTGCAGAAGATCAGCTCGAATAACGGCACCTCGATCCCAATCTCGAACAACGCCACGGGCTTCACCTCGGCGGCGACGTCGATCTCGCTGCGCGGCTTGGGTGCCGATGCGAACCTCGTGCTGATCAACGGCCGCCGCGTGGCGCCGTACCCGATCGGCAACGGCGGCACGCAGGCCTTCGTCGACCTCAACTCGATCCCGCTTTCGGCGGTCGACTCGATTGAAGTCCTGAAGGACGGCGCCTCTGCCATTTATGGTGCCGATGCCGTCACCGGTGTCGTCAACATCAAGATGAAGCGCGCCCTCGACGGCACGCAGGTCATGGTAAATTACGGCAACACGACTGAGAAGGACGCGTCGGAGATCACGGCGGCTGTCATCACCGGTGCGCAGACCGACAAGGCGAGCGCGATGGTCGGGTTCAACTACTACAAGCGGAACGCGATCTTCAACAAGGACCGGAGCTACTCGGCCATTCCGCCGTTTCTCAGCTCGAATTCGAGCCCGCTGAATCTGAACATCACGCGCGCGGTCGCGCTCGCGGCTGGCGTTCCGGCCGCCTCGCTGCCCGCCGGCACGGGCGCCTCGATCTTCGCAGCCGCACCCGCGGCCTCGAGCAATTCCGGCGCCACGCCCGCCTCGGGCTTCCGGTTTGCCACGGGCCGTCCGTCGACGTTCAACTTCAACGAATTTTCGATGTCCTACCCGCGGCGCGACAACCGTGGCATCTTCGCCTATGCCGACCGCAAGATTCTCGGCACCGACAACATTCGCGGCTACGTCGACGTGACCTACCAGAACGCTGCGACCGAGAACCAACTCGCCCCGTCCGCAACCGGCAACTTCTCGACCCCCGGCTCGACCGAGCTGGTCATCCCGGCCCGCACGGCGAGCCCGTTGCCCGGCCCCGATGGCCGCACCCGCGTCGCGGCGGCCGGTGCGTTCAATCCATTCAATCCGTTCAACCAGGACATCGCGGGCGGCACGCGCGCGCGACTGGCGGAATTCGGCAATCGTATCTTCCGCGACCAGACGGACGCCACGCTCATCGTCGCCGGCGTCAAGGGCGACAACATCGCCGGCAAGTGGAACTTCGATTCCGGGTATAGCTATTCGTCGATTCGCGATATCTCGCGCAATACGCTTGTATCTGCCCGAAACTTCAACCGGCTCCTGAACGCGAACGATTCGTTCTTCCGGCCGGGCAGCGATGACTATCTCGGCACCACTTCGCCTTACAATCCGTTCGGCTACTATCAGGTCTCGATCCCGAACAACGCCCTCATCGTCAACGCGGCGAAGATCAACACCAAGGACCTCAACGAGTCGAAGATCAATCAGGTCAACGGCGTTCTCTCGACCGCCAGCTTGTTGGAAATGCCCGCCGGTTCGGTCGGTTTCGCCATCGGCGCCGATTTCCGGCACGAGCAACTCGAGCAGAATCCCGATCCCTACGGCGCCACGGGCGACCTGATCGGCAGCTCACCCAACGCGATCACCCGCGGTCACCGCAAGGTCTGGGGCGCGTTCGCCGAGTGGAACATTCCGATCATGAGAAACGTCCCCGGCGCGCATGATCTCAGCGCGGTGGCGGCAGTGCGGCACGAGGACTTCATGACGCACAACGAAACCACCACCGTCCCGAAAGTTGGCGTCCGCTGGCAGCCGATCGACGACTCGCTCACGCTGCGCGCCACCTGGTCGAAGGGCTTTCGCGAACCGTCGCTCTACCAGATGTTCTCGACGCCGACGTCCGGCCTGACGCCGATTCAGCACCCCATCACCCGGGTCAACGAACCCGAGCAGACGGTCACCGTCGCCGGCAACCGTCGTCTCGCGCCGGAAAAGACGAAGTACCTCAACGCCGGCTTCGTCTGGTCGCCACAGTTCCCGGCCATCAAGGGCCTGACGATTCAAGTCGATTACTGGGATATCGAGCAGAAGGGCCAGGTCTCGAACAACTATCAGGACACGGTCAACCGGTTCTTTGGGCGCACGCCATCCGGCGCCGCCGCGCCTGGCGGGCTGCTGCCGGGTGAGGGCGTTGTGCTCCTCCCGAACGGCGATATCTCGGTGGTCAATTCGGTGTTTTTCAACATCGGCCAGACGAAGGCGACGGGCTTCGATTATGGGCTGCACTACGTCTACAACACCGACGCGCGCGGCCGGTTCGAATTCAGCACCGAGTGGAGCATCTTCTCGCACCTGCGCCAGCAGAGCGCGTTTGGCGGCGCCTTCTCCGAGCTCGTCAACCAGCCGACGCCCGAGGGCACCGGCAGTGACAACGGCTTCCTCCGCAAGAAGGGCCGCATCCAGGCGACCTGGAACTACCGCGGGATCGGCGCCGTCATCGGCACCAACTACACCGACGGTTTCTGGGACCTCGACGCGAACGGCGATGACTTCTTCGTCAGCCCGCGCTGGATCTACGACATGCAGATTTCGTACAACTTCCAGAGCCGCTTCGCGCCGTATCTGAACGACACCAAGATCGCGATCGGCGCCCGCAACCTGTTCGACAAGGATCCGCCGTTCGCCTCCGGCTTTGCGGGCAACTCGACGGGGTATCCGGGCTTCCTCTACAGCGCGGAAGGCCGGTTCGTCTACGTTTCGCTCACCCGGAAGTTCTGAGCGCAGTGGCACCGGCGTCCCGCCGGTGTGACTTTCGACGCCCGCCCCGCCTCCGCGGGGCGGGCGTTTTGTTTTCGAAATGCAAGGTGGCACGGTCAACCTGACCGTGCCCTTGTCCTCTCGTCCGGCGGCGCCGTCAGGTTGACCGCGCTGCCTTTCGCGCTCGCCCCTTTGTTTGCGAGCATTCAATCTTGCGGCATGCGCGCCGTCCTTCGTTTCGCCGCAATCGGGTTGCTCACCGCCAGCGCCGTGGCGGCCGAGCCAACGCAGCCATTTTCGCAGACGCTCACCTCCGAACAAAAGGCGCGCCTCGGATTGGCCGGGCTGTCCGCGGCGCAGCTCGCCGAACTCGACGCCGCCGTCGGTGCCTACACTCGCGGTGAAACCACGGTCGCGGTCCAGCAGGCCGTCCAGCAGGTGCAGCAGCGAACCGAGGAAAAGGTGCAGCAGGCGGAGCAGAAGGCTGCCGTGGCCGCGCAGACCGCCGTGGCCGAATACAAGAAGAAGCAGGAACCCAGCGTGATTGCCCGCACCCTGGAGGTGTTCAAACGCAAGCAGGCCGAGGAGCAGCGTGAACGATTCACTGCCCGCGTGGTCGGGCCGTTTCGCGGCTGGCGCGGCCGCACCTACTTCCCGCTGGATAACGGGCAGGTCTGGCAGCAGGTCGGCACCGAGACGAACGAGCTCTCGCCCGTGGAAAACGCCGGGGTGGAAATCTACAAGTCCGGCAGCGGCTACTGGCGGCTGACCTACGGCGGCGCGTGGATCACGGTGAAACGGCTGCAATGAGTAGCGCCGGCTTCCAGCCTGCCTCCATCCGACTCATGGCGGTGCCGGCTGGAAGCCTGCGCTACGGCTTCGCCGGCATCTCGATCACTTTTTCCTTCCCGATCTTCACGTTGCCCTCGGGCGCGAGGTTCCGGCCGAGAAACTCCTCCAGCCGCGCGTAGAAGCCAATCGAGGCCTTCTCGTCACGAAACCCGTGGCCTTGGCGCCTCTCGATCAGGGCTTCGTAGGGTTTCCGGAATTTCTTCAACTGCGGCTCCAGCCGCGTCCAGTGATCGAACTTCACCCGCGGATCTTTTTCGCCGTAGACGTGGAAAGAGGGCGCCACGATCCGCTCGACGAGATTGACCGGTGAAGTGGCCGCGCGGTACTCGGCGGTCGGACCGACCCATTCGCGCTGATAGCTGAAATCCTCCGGCAGTTGGTAAGCCTCCTCGCCGCGTTCCTTGAACGTGATCTCGAGATCGGCCGCGCCGACGTAGTTCACGCCGCAGCGATACAACTCTGGGGTGAAGATCAGCCCCGCCAGCGTGGCGTAGCCGCCATAACTCGCTCCGTAAATCGCGGTGCGCTTGGGGTCAGCGATGCCTTGCTCGATCGCCCATTTCACTCCGTCCGTGAGGTCGTCCTGCATCGCGCGGCCCCATTGGAAGCGACCCTGGTTGAGAAATTCGCGGCCGTAGCCGCCCGAGCCGCGGTAGTTTGGTTGCAGCACGGCATAGCCGCGGCTGGCGAGAAACTGCGCGTCCGAGTCCCAGCCCCACGAGTCGCGGACGCCGAAGGGCCCGCCGTGCGGATGAATGATGAGGGGCGCCCGCCTGCCCTCCAGGCCGCGCGGTACGGTGAGGTAACCGTGGATTTCCAGGCCGTCGCGCGCCCGGTAGCTGATCGGGCGACGGGAACTCAGCCAGGCGGGATCGATCTCGCGCGTGCGCTTGAACTGCACGAGCGACCCGGCGGGCTGATCGAGGACGAAGTAGACTCCGGGTTCGCGGTCGTACGACACGTGCACCAACGCGACCTGATCATCCGCCGACGTGCTCGCCACCTGCACGAGCGTGCCCCGGAAGGTGTTTTCCAGTTTCGCCTGCAACGCGCCGCGGTTCGCATCGAACCAGTGGTAGTGCCGCGCCTCCGATTCGTAGGCCACCCCCAGCAGCTTCGAACGATCGTATGAGGTGATGAGGTCGACGATCTCGCCCTCGGGCGGCACAAAGAGCGCCGCGCCGCGCTGGCGCGTTCGCGTGTTGTACGCATAAAGCGCCCCGCGGTCGTGTTCCTCGCGCGAGATCAGCCAAAGCGTCACGTTGTCCGCGGCGAACATCTGCGGGTCCCACGTCTCCACATATCCGTGCACCGGATGCCGCGCGATCTCGCGCCAGCCCGCGGCGTCAGTGTCGCGGAGTTCCCAGACCATGTCGTGACCCCGTTCCACCCGCCCCCGCAGGCGAAACGCGCCGGCGTTGTCGACCGCGATATGGCGGATGCGCTCGGTTTCGTGGTACACGTGGAGCGGCGACAGCGCGCGATTGCGCACGTTGAGCCGCGCCACCACCCAGCCGGAACTCGTCGCCGTCGCGCCTGCCGCTCCCTCCGGCGGTCGAAAATATCCATTGGCGATGATGTAGTCGGACTTGAGGCGCAGCGCATCGATGATGCCGCCCATGCTCCCCTGCACGTACTCGCCCGGCTGCGTCTCCGCGATGCGAATGACATTCCTGCCCGCCAGATCCGTCGAGCCGATGAAGTACGACTCGTTGCCCTGGTAATCCGCCTGGAAGACGATCCGGTCGTTCCCTTTCCAGAAGAACGACGCGATGCTTTCGTCGGCCCCGCGGACGATCAGGCGCGACTCCTTGCTCGCGCGCTCGAAGAGGCCGAGCGCCATCCGGCCCTCGTGCGGGAAGAGAAACGCAATCTTGGTGCCATCCGGCGAAAGCCGCGGCATCCGGACCGCCGGCAGCCCAAAAAAAGTGTTGATGGGAATCGTGGCCGGCGCGGCCGGGGCCGACGGAGCCGATTTCGCGGAGTCCGCCGCCACGGCGGCGGCCGCCAGCGCGAGTGACATGACCGCGGCGCGAATTCCACCGCGAAAACGAAAGGGGAGGGGGCTCATCGTTGGCTGGGCGCAGGATGTCCGGGGCCGCCGTTCCTGCAAGTGCCCGGCGCACCCGAGGACGTCGGCGTTAGCGGCTTGCATCTGCCGTTAGTCGGTGATGAGCCGCATCGCAGCGGCCTCAACGCAGCGCCGGCATCCTGCCGGCATTGGGAGTGAGTCGGCCGATGGAAGCGGCAGCTGATTGCCGGCAGGATGCCGGCGCTACGGGCAAATTGGGCGTTGCCAAAATTCGGCCGCTCTCCTGTTTCGTCATCCGTCACCACAGCACTTGCGGGTGTTTTGCCCGCAGGTCGACACCTCCAACACAACACTACAAGCTATGAACAAACCGCTGCTGACAGCCGCGACTGCGGCTGCACGGTTCGGTCTGGTTACGCTGTTTGGCGCCACTGCGCTGATCGCGCAGCCCGCATCGAACACCACGTCGAGCTCGACTGATCCGAAAAAGGAAGAGGCACAGAAACTCGAAAAGTTCGAAGTCACGGGCTCGCGCGTGAAACGCCTCGACGTCGAGACACCCGCGCCCGTCCAGAGCTTCAGCGTCGCTGACATCGAAGCGAAGGGCTACGTCAACGTCGGCGACTTCATCCAGAGTCTCCCCTTCAACTCCGGCGCGGCGAACGCGATCTTCCAGACCGCGAGCTTCACCCGTGGTGCTGCCACGACGAACATCCGCGGACTGGGCTCCGAGCGGTTCCTCGTGTTGATCGACGGTCGGCGGGCGGTCACCTACGGCCTCACGACCTCCGGCAACCGTTCGGTTTTCGACTTCAACAGCCTGCCGCCGTCCGCGATCGACAGCATCGAGTTCCTGAAGGACGGCGCGTCCGCCATCTATGGGGCCGACGCCGTCACGGGCGTGCTGAACGTGAAGCTGAAGAAGAACTTCGCCGGCGTGTCCGTCGGCGGGATGTACGGCAATACCTGGGGCGACAAACGCGGCCGCGATACCGGGTTGAAGGATGTCAGCATGGTCGCCGGCGCCGGCAGTGCGAAGACGCACGTGATGATCGCATTCGACGTGAAGACGCAGAATTCGAATTTCATCCGCGACTACGGGATCACGACCACCGACTACACGCAGAGGCTGGGGACCAACAAGGGCCTGAACCAGAACAGCACTTTGAACTGGCCCGCGAACATCAGTCTGTCCGCCGCGCAGTCGGCGGCGATCGCCACTGCCACCGGACGTACCTTTGGCACGGGCAATCTCGTCCTCGTAGGCGGCCAACCGACCGGCAGTCCAACGTTGAGCGGCTTCGCCCTCGCGCCCTCGACCGGCATCGGCAACGAGAACCGCTACAACTTCGCGCAAACCTACCAGCTGTTCCCGGCGTACACGTACATGAGCGGGTATGTGAACTTCGAGCACGAGTTCGCCGAGAACCTCAAGGCGTTCGGCAGCGTGTCGTTCTCCGACAACAACACGTATTACGCGTTCACGCCGGGTGTCATCAACTACAGCACGGAAGGCCTGACGCTGCCGACCAGCAATCCGTACAATCCATTCGGCATCGCGATGACGACTTTGCTCGGCCGCACGAACTTCGGCCCGGTCCGCAAATTCGACACCGAATCGACCGGTAGCAATTCCGTCTTCGGTTTGCGCGGCTCGGTGCTCAATCGCTGGGATTGGGAAAGCGCGGTCTCGTACGGCGTGAACAACGTCACCTCCGTCAGCCGCAACGCGATTCGCGCGACGACCTTCCAGAGTGCGCTCAACGGTACACTCACTGGTTTCACGGGCAGGTTCCTGAATCCATTCGGTCCCTCCGATCCGGCCCTCACGAATGCGTTGTTCACGAATTCACAGGCGACCAACCGCTCCGAAACACTCGGCTGGGATGGCAACGTTTCCGGCCGGCTCTTCGAGCTTCCGGCGGGCGACCTCGGCATGGCGCTGGGCGCCGAGTGGCGCGACACGCGGCTCCAAACCAATCCCGATACCGCGGCCTACCTCGGCTCGGGCGGTGGTCAGCCACTGCGCGGTTCGCGCCGCGTGATGTCGGAATATCTCGAGCTCACGGCCCCGATCTTCCGCGGGCCCGCCGGCTCGGCCGAAGTGCAGGCCGCCGTGCGGCACGAAGACTACAGTGACTTCGGCAACGTCACGAAGCCGAAGTACGGCGTGAAATACCGGCTGCCGGACACGCGCTTCGTCAATGTCGTGCTGCGCGGCTCGTACTCCGAGTCATTCCAAGCGCCGGCACTCGGCCTGATGTACGCGTCGCAGACGGTCGGCTTTACCTCGAACCTCGTGGCGGACCCGCTGCGCCCGCAGGATCCGCCGCAACAGCAGCGGATCGTCACCGGTGGCAATCCGAACCTGCTGCCGGAGCTCGGCAAGACTTACTACGGCGGCATCGTGATTGAACTGCCGCGCGTTCGGGATCTGTCCTTCAACATCGATTACTTCCGGTTCCGGATCAATCAGGTCATCGTGACGCCGAGTTCGACGTTCCTGTTGTCCGAGCGCGGCCGGGCCCAGTTCCCGAATGCCATCGTGCGCGACAACAGCGTTGGCAATCCCGGCCCGATCCTGCGCATCGAGTCGGTGCCCTCGAACAATCCCGCGGCGTATCAAGTCTACCGCGGCTACGACCTCGGGGTCCGTTACCGGATGCGGAACACGCAGGTGGGCGATTTCAACTTTTCGGCCGATGCGACGCGCATCCTCGAGCGCGGTTCCGACTCCGGGTTGGGCGGCGGCTTCTTTGACAACGTCGGGTTGTTGTTCGACCCGAAGTGGCGCGCGACAAGTTCCGTCAGCTGGCGCTACAAGGATTACGGCGCGGCCGTCTCGTGTGACTACATTGGAAAGTTCTTCAACGACGGCTACACGGTCGCGGGCTGGGGCGAAAATCCGTTCGCCCTCATCCATGCCAACGTGAGCTATCGCGGTTTCTGGGGCAGCACCATCAGCCTCGGGGCGAACAACCTGTTCAACAACCGCGCGCCCGAAAACGGCCGTGAAACCACGGGCATCTCGCCGTACCACCCGACGGGTGTGCTCGGCCGGTTCCTCTTCGTCCGCGTCCGGAAGGATTTCTAAGCGGACGTGAGGGAGCCGCGGCAAAGACGCCGCGGCTCCCACGGGCGACAAGCCAATCTGCCCCAGCGTGCTCCTCTTCCCCGGGAGCACGCTTTTTTCTGCCCCCATCTTCAGTCCTTGCCGATCATGACTTCTGCCACTCTTCGCGCACTTTGCCTTCTGGCGGTTGGGCCGCTGCTGCGCGCGGCCGAGCCCGGGCCGGAACTGCCGGTCGATTACTTCTTCCAGACGCCGACGATGGCGGCGCTGACCTTTTCGCCCAACGGCAGGTTCATCGCCTGCCTCGTCCCCCATGAGCAGCGCATGAACCTCGCGGTGATCGATCTCGAAAAGGGAACGAAGTCGCTCATCACAAAATTCACCGATCGCCAGGCCACCGCGCCGCTGTGGGCGAACAACGAGCGGATCCTCTTCCGTGTCGACGATGACGGGAAGGAGTCGTTTTCGCTGTACGCCGTGAACCGTGACGGCCGCGATCCCGTCGTCCTCGCCGCCGGCTACGACAAGATGGGCACCGAGGGCGGCGTAAATACGAATTTCCGCTCGATCCTCGGCCGGCTGGAAAAGGATCCCAGCGGGATTCTGGTGCTCGCGAGCATTTCGGCGCGGGACCGATTGGACGTCGCGCGCATGAGCCTCAAGAACGGCAGCATGACGGTCGTCGCGACGGCGCCGGGCGAGACCGATTACTACGTGCTCGACCATGCCGATCAGGTCCGGCTCTGCGTCGTCCAGGAAAACCAGATACGGCAGGTGTTGTCCCGGACGGCGAACGGCCAGCCGTGGACCAAGCTGGCCGAGCACCACCGGGACAGCCCCGGCTGGGAGCCGATCGCCTTCGAGGGCGACAACCGCACGGTGTACGTCTGGTCGGACATCGGCCGCAAGACGCGGGCGATTTATCGGTTCGACACGACGAGCGGCCAGCTCGGCGACCTCGTTTGTGCCGACGACACCTACGATGCGCTCGAGGCGAGTTTCTCCTACCAAGGCCTGCGCAGCACGCTCGTGTTCGACGCCTGGAAGGAAAAGGTCGTTGGGGTCGCCTACGGCGGCGATCGCACGCGTTTCAAGTGGTGCGATGACGAGTTCCGCGCCCTGCACGAAAAAATCGAGGCCTCGCTGCCCGACACCGTGCACCGGCCGGTGCAGTTCTCCGCCGATGGTTCGCGCATCGTTTTCCTCTCCTCGAGCGATCGCGATCCCGGCGTTTACTATCTCTACGACCGAAAGCAGAAAAAGATGAGCGAGCTCGCGGTGATCAAGCCGCGGGTCGAGCCCGACAAGATGGCGCCGAAGAAGCCCATCACGTTCGGCGCCCGCGATGGATTGGTGGTCCACGGCTACCTCACGCTGCCGCTCGGCCGGCCGGCGAAGAAGCTCCCGCTGGTCCTCCATCCGCACGGCGGCCCGTTCGGCATTCGGGACGACTGGTTTTACAACGACGAGGTGCAGTTTTACGCGAACCGCGGCTACGCCGTCCTGCAGATCAACTATCGCGGCTCCGGCGGCTATGGCCGCGCCTTCGAGGCCGCCGGTTTCAAGCAGTGGGGACTGGCGATGCAGGATGATCTCACCGATGGCGTGAAATGGGCCATCGCGGAGGGGTTCGCCGACCCGCAGCGCATCGTGATCAGCGGCGCGAGCTACGGCGGCTACGCGACGATGGCGGGACTGGTTTTCACGCCCGAGTTATACTGTGCCGGGGTCAACTACGTTGGGGTGACCGACATCGAGCTGCTGCTGCCGAAGGCCGTGCCGATGGACAGAATCTACTGGCAGAACACCCGCATCGGCAATCTCGCCGACCCCGCCGATCGAAAACGAATTCACGACACGTCGCCGGTGAATTTCGTGGAGCGGATTCGCGCGCCCGTCCTGATGGCGTACGGCAAGAACGATCCGCGCGTGCACATCGATCACGCCTACGACATCGAGCGCGCGATGAAGCGCGCCGGCAAGACGCACGAGATGATCATCGAGGCCGACGAAGGCCACGGGTTCCGGAAGCAGGAAAAGAGCATCGCGTTTTTCACCCGGGTTGACGATTTCCTGAAGAAGTACGTTCCGCCGCCGGGCACGAAGGTCGAAATCGGCCCCGCCAAGGTCATCAGCATGCCCGCGGACCCGGCCAGGAAGTGAAGCCAGCGCCACGCGAAACCATCGCGTGGCATCTGGCCGCCTCGCGTGCCGGCGAGCCTGGGCTCACGCCGGGGCTCCGGGTTTTGGCGACCGCCCACGCGGCATGGCCGCACTCAGCTCACCGGCCCACCGTCGGCGGCTGGTTGGCCAGCGCGCGCTGCATTTCCGACGCAGTCGGCGGCAGAATCGTCGTATCCGTATCGGCGGTGACGATGTTCTTCTGCGTGGGCGCGATGCCCGGTTCCTTGATTTCGGAGATCTTGATCCGGCGTTTCATGTGACTGCCCACCTGCGGCTCGAGGACGACGTACTTTTCGCCGTCGACGATTATTTTCGGGCCATCGGTCATTTCGGTGGTGGTGCAGCCGGTCAGGCCGGCGAGGCCAAGGAGGAGCGAGACTCGACTCCGCAAAGAATCAGGGGTGTTGCTGGGCATGCGGGAAACGTGTGCCGCGTGGCGGGTGCGTCAAGCGGTTGAGGGATGGCGCCGCCGCCGTTTACGGCTCCGGCGCGACCGCCGGCAGTTGCAGCGCGCTCGGTTGCATTGCGGATGGCACGCAACGTGGTTCAGTGGGCGCAGCCGTGAGCTCCGCCGCCATCCGCCACATCTTCATTTCGTCCGGCCATAATTTTTTCGGCCGTCACGGCCAGCCCGCCGGGCTGCATCCGGCGAACGACGTGACATCCGTGAAATGTCGCGCGGGCTGGGGATTGGAAGGCGACCGGTTCTACGGCTATCGGCCCGGCTACAAGGGCCAGGTGACGTTCTTCGCGTGGGAGACGTACTTGGCCGTGAAGCAACGCTTCAACGTGGCCGAACTGCGCCCGTCCGCGTTTCGCCGCAACGTGATCGTCGAAGGGCTCGACCTGAACGCATTGATTGGCCGCCGGTTCGCCCTCGGCGGAGTGGAGTTCGAGGGCACGAGCGAAGCCCGGCCCTGTTACTGGATGAACTCGGCGGTCGCCCCGGGCGCGGAGGAGTGGCTGATGGGCCAGGGCGGCTTGCGCGCGAAGGTGCTCACCGATGGTGTGCTGCATGCCGGGCCGGTGGAGTTGTGGCTGCACGCCGAGGCGGCAGAGCTACCGATTGGTCCGGGCGGAATCGACTGCGTGATGTGAGACGGCCGGCCGTGGGGTGACCTGCCCGAGTTGACGGCGGCGGGCACGGCGTCGTCACGCGTAGTAGCCCGGGCAACCTGCCCGTGCCTGCGTGCTTCCATCTCAGCGCGGGCAGGTTGCCCGCGCTACTACGGTTTCGACGCGAGGTGGAGTTTCAACCAGGCGCGCCCGCCCGCTTCGTCATTGAACGCCCCGTCGAGCTGCGCCTCGAACGCGGCGTCGATGATCGGCTTGAATTCCGGACCGGGCTGCCGGCCAAGTTCGACCAGGTGACGGCCGAGCACAATGGGCTTCGGCGCGGATTCGGCCAGTTGCAGCGCATGCGCTTTCGCGACGAGTTCGTCCACGCGGACGTGAATCTCGTCGGAAGGGAGCGGGGGACGGCCGTTCGCGTCGGCGCGCATCACGGTGGCCAGGTCATCTATCGTCGCCGGCGCGAGTTTGCGCGCAAGTCGCCGCACGCTCGTGTCGGTGAATTCGGCATTGCCGTGGTGATGGGCGAGGTGGTGCACGACCAACGCGCACACCGGCGGGTCGCAGTCCAGCGGCGCGCCGATCCGCCGGAGAAAACTCTTCGCCAGCGGACCGCCGGCGGACTCGTGGCCGGGACTCGTCCAGCGCATCTGGCCGCGCTTGTCGACGTAGGCGGTCGTTGGTGGCTTGCCGAAGTCGTGAGCCAGTACTGCGAACATCAGCAGCCGTCGCCGCCGGCCATCGCTTTGCTGCCAGTCCGGCAGCGCCACGAGCGCGTCGAGGCAATGCTGCGTATGCGTGAAAACATCGCCTTCCGGATGCCATTCCGGCTCCTGCGGCGTGCCGCGCATCGCGGCAACCTCCGGGAAGTGTTTCAGCCAGTCTGTCGCTTCGAGCACCGCGAGGCCGCGCGACGGTCTTGCCGATTTGCTTGCCCACTTGTCCCACTCGCTCCACACGCGCTCGACGGGCAGTTCGCTGAAGGTCGCCGCAATCGAGCGGCACAGCGCCGTGGTCTCCGGCGCGAGCGCAAAATCGAATCGAGCCGCGAGCTGAAATCCGCGCAGCACGCGCAACGGATCCTCGACGAACGCGGCGCTGGTGTGCCGGAGGAGGTGAGCCGCGAGGTCGCGCTGGCCGCCATGCGGGTCGATCAGCGCGCCGGTGAATGGATCCAGTGCGATGGCGTTTACAGTGAAGTCGCGGCGCGCGGCCGCTTCCGCGTCGCTCAAGCCCGGGTCCGGCTCGACCGCGAACCCGCGGTGGCCCGCGCCGGTTTTCGATTCGCGGCGGGGCAACGAGAAATCGTACTCGGCGCCACTCGCGCGGCTGCGCAGTTTGATCACCCCGAAGCTGCGGCCCACTATGTCGGTGACGCCGAACGGCTCCAACGCGCGTTGCAGCGCCTCGAAGCCGACCCCGGCGACCTCCACGTCGAAATCCTTCGGCTCGAGCCCGAGCAGCCAGTCGCGCACGCCGCCGCCGACCAGCCGCGGCCGGCCGACGCGCCGGGCAGCGTCCAGCATGGCGCGCAAATCCGGAGGAAGATGCAGCGGACGGGTCATGATCCGAAATGATGAAGTTACCCGCGAATCCGCGCGAACAGACGCGCTCGCGGCGCCAGCAATTGGTGGACGGCGACCTCCGGGCGCCGGCGAAATTTCGCATGCCAATCGAACGCGCCCGGAGGTCGCGTTCCACCGCACGGGGGTCGTGCCCAATTTCGAACCCTGTTCACGGTCGTTTCCCGAACGCTGCGATCGTCACGAGCAGCCATCCGACGATCAGCACCAGCCCGCCGATCGGCGTGAGATGCACGAGCCAGCGCGCACCGCCCAGCGCCCACCAGTACAGCGACCCGGAGAACAGCAAGGTGCCGACGAGCCAGCAGCCGGCCGCCCAAGTCGCCAGCCTGCCGCCCCCCGCGCCGGTGCTCGCGCGCGTCCAGGCCGCCAGCCCCACCAGTGCTACCGCGTGCAGCAGCTGGTAACGCGCCGCAGTGTCCCAGGTGGGGATCATGCCCTGGTCGGCGAGAACCGCCTTCAATGCATGCGCGCCCATCGCGCCGAGGGCGACGCCGGTCAAACCGAGGATCCCTGCTGCAAACAGCGGGAGCGAAAAGCGGTTGGGTGCATTGGTCATCCCGCCAAGAAGACGCTTCCTTGCGTCTGCCGCAAGGCCGCCCAAACCAAGGCATTGAACAGAGGGCTGCAAAGGGAACGAAGGACCCCGGGTCTTCGTTCCCTTTTGTTCAATGGATTGACGTGACTACTCCGGCACCCCCGACAGCGGGATTGAAGCACTTACGGCCGATCTCATTTCAGAGGAGAAAAGGTCGTTGACAGGCTGGGTTTCAACCTTAGCTCTTGGCCTCTTTTCGCATGAAAACGTTCCTCGCCAAGAAGGAGACGGTGCAACCCAAGTGGTATCTGATTGATGCCGCCGGGGTGCCGCTCGGTCGTCTCGCCGTCAAGGCCGCCAACATGATCCGTGGCCGCCACAAGCCTTCCTACACTCCGAGCTTCGACACGGGCGATTACGTGGTTGTGATCAATGCGGAGAAGGTCGTGCTGACGGGCAGGAAAGAGGACCAGAACGAGTACATGTTCTTCTCGGGTTTCGTTGGTGGTGAGAGCTATCGCAAGGTTTCGCTCATGCGTGAGCGCCACCCGGAATTCATCATCGAGCGCGCGGTCAAAGGCATGGTGCCGAGGAATCGCATCGCCGCGAAAATGCTGAAGAAGCTGCGTGTGTTTGCCGGTCCCACCCACACTCACGAGGCGAACGCGCCGCAAAAGATTTCCGTCTAAATTCCTATGGCCACTCCCGCCAACATCTTCCTCGGCACCGGCCGTCGCAAGACCTCGACCGCCCGCATTCGCATCACCGAGGGCACGGGCAAGTTGACCGTCAACGGTCGCACGTTCGACAGCTACTTCTCGCACGAAAATTTTGCCAAGCAGGCCTATGCGCCGCTGCTGGTGGTCGACCTGCGCGAGAAGATTGACGTGAGCGCCAACGTCGCCGGCGGCGGGGTCGCCGGCCAGGCGGGTGCCGTGGCACATGGCATCGCCCGTGCACTGCAGAAGATGAACGCCGAGTTGCGACCCGCGCTGAAGAAGGCCGGACACATCAAGCGCGACCCGCGCGAGAAGGAACGCAAGAAGGCCGGCCAGCCCGGCGCCCGCAAGCGGTTCCAGTTCTCGAAGCGCTGAGTTTCCGGCCAGACAAGATTTCAAGACGCCGCCTGGTTTCAGGCGGCGTTTTTTTTGGCCGGAGGCATGTAGCCCCAACCGCAAAAGGAACTTTTGCCGTGACGGGAAGAATCCTGCATGTAGCGACGAGCGCCAGCGCGTCGTCTTGCCCGCTCTCGGCTCGCTGGTGCTCGCCGCTACACCAGCCGGCACCCGTGATTTCCGCCGCTGGATTTGCTTGGCGCCATTCGAGTCAGCGACCCTCGGCTACAATACTGGCTGCCGGCGGTTGGCTCGCGTCGGGTATGCCCGGGCGACATATGACAAACTAGCCTGCGGGTTGGCCTGAAGATTGCTCATGGGTGCCAGCGATTTCACTCATCGCTCCGGCTTTTTCCCACGAACCAAACCTATGCACCATAAAGTCATCCTCGCCTGCCTGCTCAGCGCTGGCTTTGCCGGCGGAATTGTTTCCGCGGCGAACGCCGCCGACGCCGCGACGCCAGCTTCCCGGGTCAAGATCTCCGGTCATATCGAAGCGGGTATCACGGCCAACCCCGACGATCCGAAGGATCGGCAGAATTTCGGCCGGCTCTTCGACGATCGCGCGAACGAACCGCTGCTGAACCAGGTCCTGCTCACCGCCGAGCAGACGCTCGACCCGAAGGCGCCGGGCTTCGACTGGGGCTTCAAGCTGCAGGGCATGATCGGCACGGATGCGCGATTCATCCACTCGACCGGACTGCTCGATCACACTGGGAAGCAGATGATCCAGCCGGATATCGTCGAGGCGTATCTGAATACCCACTTCGCCGCCAGCGGCACGGCCGGCGGCGTGGATGTGAAGTGGGGCAAGTTCGTCACGCTCGAGGGCACCGAGACGATCGATAACACCACGAACACCTTCTATTCGCACACTTACCTCTTCAACTTCGGCATTCCGTTCAATCACACTGGTGCGCTCGCCACCATACACGCCACGAAGGACCTCGACTTGATGGTCGGCGTCGTCGAAGGCGTGAACACGTTCAAGGACAACAACGGCAAGCTCGCCTTCCACGGCGGCTTCAGTCTCCCGAACCTGGCGGGCGGGAAGATGACGTTCGCGTTCAGCACGCACATCGGGCCGGAGACGCCGCACGACAACAAGAACTACCGCTACCTCAACGATGCGGTGATCGTCTACAAGATTGACGACAAGACGACGGCGACCACCGACATCAATTACATCCAGGACGACGGCCCGCGGCCGCACGCGAAGGGCTACGGCGTCGCCCAGTACGTGACCTACGCGGTGAACAAGATGTGGCAGGCGAATTTCCGCGGTGAAATCTGGCGCGACAACAACGGGTTCTTCGTCGCGCAGATTGGCAACAACACCGATCTGCTGCGCTTCGAGCGCGGCGACAGCTTCACGCCGGATCCGCGCACGGTGGGCGGCGGCGTGACGACCTACGGTGCGCTGACGGTCGGCCTGACCTACAAGCCGATGGACGCCCTGATGATTCGTCCGGAGCTGCGTTATGACCGCTCGCTGAACGACACGAAGCCCTTCAACGATTCGAAGCACAAGGACATGTTCACCGCCGCGGTGGACGTGACCTGGTCGTTCTAAGAGCTCATTTCAAAACCTCCTGGAGCGAACGCACGTCTTGGGTAGCGCGGTCAATCTGACCGCGTTCGGCTCACTGGGAACGCTCGAGCACGGTCAGGTTGACCGTGCTACGGTCGCGTTCGCCAGCGAGGTTTTGCCATGAGTTTTAAATCGCACCGGCCTCTTTCCCTTCGCCGCGCCGGATTCTCCGGCGCGGCTTTTTTTGGCCGCGAGTGGCGTGACACAAGAGATCAAAATCTTGTTTTCCTGCGAGCATCTTCAAGCCACGGAATGTAACAGAAGGAAACGAACGAAACAAAAAGTCGTTCGTGTCCGAACCCTTCGTTCACTTCGTTGCCTTTTGTTCAAGAGGATTGAAGATTCAGTTTGGTAGCAGCGGGCCTCGGTGCCGGCCGCCACGGGCCGGGTTTGTGATTTGACCTGCGCAGCGTGTTCGTGACTTTCGTCCATTCGCCCCACGCTATGCATTGGAAAACGCTGTTCTCCGTCTGTGCGCTCGGGTTCTCACTCCTGCCCTCACCGCCGGCCTGGGCCGCGTCGAACTCCGGCCCGGGCGTCGCACTCACAGCGACCGGTTCCGTCGCCTCGGCGTATCTGTTTCGCGGATTGCGCCGCAACGGTGCGAGCCTGCAGCCCGGCCTCGAGGCCGAGGCGGGTCCGCTCACCGCCGGCGCCTGGGGCAACCTGCCGTTTCACCACAAGGTTCGCGGGAGCGCCGATCCGGAAATCGATCTCTACGGCAGCTATGCGTTCACCATGGCTCCGGCCGCGACGATCGTGCCGGGGTTCACGACCTACTGGTATCCTGAAACGGAGACCAACGGCCGTGCGCATCGCGCGACGTTCGAACCGAACCTGGCCTGCAACTACACGCACGCGAGCGGCGTGCGGCTGACGCCGAAGGTCTATTACGACACCGTCCTGCGCGGGCCGACTTATGAGCTCAGCGCCGCTTACGCGTATCCGGTGGGCGGCTGGGGGACGGAGCTCGATTTCACCGGCACGGTGGGGACGTATCGCTGGACCGATTACGCCAGTCCGGCGGCGTCCGGACTGAAGGCGTGGGGCGACTACTGGTTGCTGGGCGTGGGCGCGCCCTTCCAGTTTGCGCCGCACCAGAAGATCACGCTGAACTTCACCTACACGGAAGGCCGGCGCGCGTTCACCAAGCGCGGCTCCTTCCCGCGCTCGCCAAACGCGCTCGCCGCCGGGCGCGGCGTCGTGACCCTGACCTACGGCGTCACGTTCTGATGCCGGGCCGCCCATGCGGACTACCCCTTCGCCCTCTCGTCCGTTGTCCGGCCAGCGCGCGGTGCGGCTTTTCCTCCATGGCTGGACGGCGCTGGTCTTCGCGTTCCTCTATGCGCCCATTGCGGTGCTCGTCCTGTATTCGTTCAACACGTCCCGGCTGAACCTGCAGTGGGAGGCGTTCACGCTCGATTGGTACCGGCAGCTTCTGGCGAACGGCCCGTTGCTGCGCGCGGCGCAGAACAGCCTGGTGATTGCGGTCATCACGACGGTCATTTCCGTGGTGCTCGGCACGGCGGGCGCATGGCTGTTGCACCGTTACCGGTTTCGCGGCGACGGCATGATCCAAACCCTGGCGGCGGTGCCGATGGTGATGCCCGAGATTCTCATGGGCATCAGCCTGCTGATTTTTTTTGCGGCGGCGGGCGTGGCGCTGGGCTTCGCGACCGTGATCATCGGCCACGTGACCTTCTGCTTCCCCTTTGTGCTCGTCGCCGTGCAGGCGCGGTTGCGCGGGCTGGATCCGGCGCTCGAGGAAGCCGCACTCGATCTGGGCGCCACGCCCCTGGAGGCATTCTGGCGCGTGATCGTGCCTTGGCTGCGGCCGGCCATCGTGGCCGGAGGCTTGATGGCGTTCACCCTTTCGTGGGATGAACTGATCGTGACCTTTTTCACCACGAGCGCGGCATCGGCGACGCTGCCGATCCGGGTGTTCGGGCTGGCGAAGGTCGGCCTGAATCCGATGCTGAACGCGTTGTCGGCGCTGATTGTGATGGCGACCGCGGCGGTGGTGATTTTTTCCGCGTACGTGCGGAGGCTCGGCCGTGAACCCATCGCTTAGCCAGAATGCCTTCAGATGTAGGGCGGGGTCGCCTGACCCCGCCGTCGGCAGGAATGCGGCGGGGTCAGGCGACCCCGCCCCACAACGATCCACGGTTCGTTCCTGGCTGCTCGTGCTCGTGGCGGTCCTCGGCACCGCGGCCCTCGCGCCGGCGGCGGAACTGAACCTCTTCGGCTGGTCCGAATATGTGCCCCAGCCGGTGCTCGACGGTTTCACGAAGGAGACCGGCATCAAGGTTAACTTCGAGACGTTTGCCTCGAACGAAGAGTTGCTCTCGAAGCTGCTGGCCGGCGGCAGCCGCTACGATCTCGTGCAGCCGTCCGACTATGCCGCCGAGCTGATGATTCGCCGGAAGCTGCTCGCGCCGCTCGATCGCGCGAAGCTGCCGAATCTGGCGAACCTCGATCCGACCTTCCGGCGCCGGCCCCACGATCCCGAGGACACCTTTACGGTGCCCTACATGAGCGGCACGGTGGGAATTGTCGTGAACACCGACAAGGTGAAGGTGCCGATCGCCGGTTACCGCGACGTTTTTCACCCGCGTTTCAAGGACCGCATCGTGGTCCTCAACGACAATCGCGAACTCGTCACGTGGGCGCTCTACTCGCTGGGTTTGCCGATCAATACGATCACCCGCGAGCATCTTGCGCGCGCCCGGCCGGTCCTCGCGGAGTGGGTGAAGCTCGTGAAGGTATTCGACTCCGACAGCCCGAAGACGGCGCTGCTGAATGGCGATGTCGATCTGGGGGTCGTGTGGAGCGGCGAGGCGGCGATTCTCTGGCGCGAAAATCACAAATTCCATTACGTCATTCCGGCCGAAGGCGCGCATCAGTTCCTCGACGTGCTGGCGATGCCGGCGACGGCGCGGAATCGCGAGGCCGCGCACGCCTTCATCAACTACATCCTGCGACCGGAAGTTTCCGCGCGGATTTCCGAGGCGTTTCCCTACACGAATCCGAACGCGGCGGCGCGGAAGCTGCTGCGACCCGACCAACTGGCGAATCCCGCGAGCTACCCGTCGGGCGCGACGAAGCTCGAGTCGTTTCGCGACATCGGCAAGGCGGCCGCCGACATCGATCGGCTCGTCACCGACCTGAAAAGCGCGCGGTGAGCAAAACAGGACCAACGACCAGGGACCGCCGACCGAGGGCCGAAGATCACGAGAGTCGTCGCTTGCCGGCAGAGATCGCTGGTTCTTTGTCCCTGGCCTCTGGTCCGCGCGCCTCCTGGCGCGCGTGGCTCTTGCTGGCCCCGATGCTGGGCTGGCTCGCGCTCTTCGTGATCGCGCCGACGGCGATCCTGCTGGTCTACAGTTTTTGTGATCGCGATGAACTCGGCCGCATCGTGTTCAGCTTCACGCTCGACAACTACCGCCGCGTCCTCGACCCGATCTACCTGCGGATTTTCCTGCGGTCGATTGGCTACGCCGCGCTGACCACCGGACTCTGCGTCGTGATCGGTTACCCGGCGGCGTACTGCATCGGGCGCGCGCGAGAGAGCGTGCGGCAGCGGCTGCTGGTCCTGGTGATGGTGCCGGTCTTGAGGAGGTTTCTGGGCCGGCCGGA